>Ga0182019_10000587_pt1 | contig 17923 bp, 15 predicted proteins | sample 812E2MmetaG_FD_120483 | JGI IMG/M metagenome (GOLD analysis project Ga0182019, IMG submission 120483) | Permafrost microbial communities from Stordalen Mire, Sweden - 812E2M metaG | ecosystem: Environmental > Terrestrial > Soil > Wetlands > Permafrost | place: Sweden: Stordalen | collected...
AGGAAACTCTGGAGGCACATGGATACAGAACTGTGACTGCTGGCAACGGGGCGGAAGGGGTCGCCATTTTTGCTGAAAACAAGAAGGATATCAAGGTCGTTATCACGGACCTCATGATGCCTGTAATGGATGGGACGGCTGCAATCCTTGCGCTGAAGAGGATACGACCGGATGTAAAGATCATAGCAGCCAGCGGATTTACTACGAGTGAGCAGATCACAACTCAGTCGGATCCCAACGTGCAAGCGTTCTTGACCAAACCGTACACAGCTGAGAGTTTGCTCAAAACATTAAGAACGGTGCTGGGGTGATCCTCGGGTGAGTGTGAACGGGTGTGGTATGGAGGCCTTACTCATAGCTCCCTTTCCCCGTTCGAAAACGTGCCAAAATTGGTCAAACGATCACCCACTCTTGGCGTCTCCGGCATCCCCCTTGGTGGATGTACCAATCACGTTGTTGATCAGCGCGAGTATGTCTTCGACCGATACAGGCTTTCGCAGGAAGTAATCGTTCGCGGCTTTTACAACCAGATTTCTTAAGTGCTCGTCGGCATGCGCAGAAATGAATATGAACGGTACGTCCCTGGCGTCCGTGAATTCCCGGACGAAACTGTGGAACCGGATGCCGTCCAGCGTCGGCATGAAAACGTCGGAGATTATCAGGTCGATCTTCTCTCCTCCCAGCGCTTCCCGGGCCTGTTTTCCATCCTTCGCCGTAACAATATCATATCCCTTCTGGCGCAGGATTCCCTCCATGAGGGAAAGGAAGCCCTCGTCGTCGTCGATAAAAAGGATTCTCATCGCATACCTATGTTGACTGGGAGAATCTTCTTGCACTTCTCACTGTGTGCCTCTCGTCCCCGGTCTTCCACTTTGCAGCGTGGGCAATTGAGGGCTCGTAGCAATATCTGAAGAATTCCTAAGAAATGTGTACCTACGGTTAGGCAGTGAGGATGGCCGCAAAAACTGCAAATCCCCTCCCGGGATAGCCGGCAGGGGATTTTACAGTAGAAGCTCGTAGCGGGTACCCGATATATCGTCTGCAGAAGATCTTTCCATCTGTAAACATCGGAAATGTGACCCGGATCGAGCGCGGCGCTATTTCATCAAGAGTAGTTTCTTTATGAAGGTCTGCTTGCCGGTCGTCAACCTGTAGAGATACATGCCGCTTGCCAGGTTCGTGCCGTCGAGCTTCACCGAATGATATCCGGCCGGCGTCGGCCCGTCGACGAGCGTCATCACCTTCTGGCCGATCATATTGTAGACGACAAGGTTCACGTTCGCATCCTTCGGCAGAGCGAACTCGATCACTGTCGAAGGGTTGAAGGGATTCGGATAATTCTGGCTGAGAGAAAACTCCTTTGGAAGCGGCGTGGATGCCACCGACGTAACGCCGAGCGGATCCACCACGTCCGTGTAATGGGCTGTCCCCGTAAGATCGATTTGCTTCAGACGGTAGACATTCCCCGTAACATACGCATTGTCGGTGTAGGAGTAATCATGTTTCACCGTCGTCGTCCCGTTTCCGGGGATGAACGCACCGGCAATGCTTGCGAACGTGCCGGATGTGTTGGCAGCCTTCTGCACATCGAAACCGTAGTTGTTGATCTCGCTCAGCGTCTCCCAGCTCAGTTTCACCGACGACTTCGAGAGCGTGGCCGCATCGAAACTCGCGAGCTGTATGGGAAGCGGGCTGCTCAAAGGTCTTCGCCAGACACCTGCGCCCGATATGCCGGCGTAGAGTTCAGTGCTGTTGATCGCCATCGAGCTCACCCAATCGCTCATAAGGCCCGCGGCGGTGCCGACATTGGTGTATGGTGGCCCGAAGACATTGGAGAAAAATACTCCGCCGCCGTTCCTTACGCCGACAATGAGGCCCGTCCCCTTCGGTATTATACTGAAAATGTAGTTGCTCCCCAGAGACGTGTCAATCCCAGTCCCAGTGGAGTCGTACCAGTTCACACCTCCGTTCGTCGACTCCCAGAGCCCTGTCCCGGTTCCCGCAAATATCGTGTTCCCGCTGCTCGCCATCGTGTTGGTAATGAAGGCTTCGGACCCCGTAATCCCATTGCTCTTAAGAGTCCAGTTCGCGCCGCCATCCGTCGACGCGAAAATGCCCGACCCCTGCGTTCCTGCAAAAAGCGTCGTCCCGACGTACGCGAGCCCCCAGATATCCGTGTTCGTCAGGCCGGTACCGGCTGTCCCCGTCCAGTCCGCTCCCCCGTTTGTGGAGACATACACTCCGGCGGCAAGCGTGCCGGCATACAGTGTGGTTCCATGGAGGAGAATCGAGCGAACGTCGCGGTGGTCGGCCGTACCCAGGCCTGACGCCGCGACATTCCATGACGCGCCGTTATTCGTGGAGTAATAGAATCCGTCTTCGCTCCCCGCGTATATCGATGACCCGTTCGCTAGCATGGAGTGGAAATAATGATTGGCGACACCGGTATTGGTCCATGTCGTGCCGTCATCCGTCGAGCGGAAGAGCCCGCTGCCGTATGCCCCCGCGAAAAGCGTGGTTCCGTTCACAGCCATCGCGTAGACACGCGTTGCGGTCAGCCCTGTATTTGCCGCTGTCCATGAAATACTTGACGTCGGTGAGCTCCAGACACCTCCATAGGTTCCGGCCAGTAAATTGGTATTGACCGAGAGCGCCAATACCGTCGGATCACCCAATCCGGAATTTACCGGAGACCATGAACTCGATGCGACGGGGGATTGGAAAACGCCGCTCCCGGAAGTGCCGGCAAGTATGGTTGTTCCGTCGATAGCGAGCGAAAGGACGTTATAATTGGCCAGGTTGGTGTTGAAAGCATTCCAGGTCGCTCCATGGTCCGTCGAGACAAAAACCCCTCCCTGTGTTCCAGCGAATAGCGTCCCTCCAGTGTATGCGAGGGCCTGAATGTTGCTGTCTGTCGGCTGTGCGGGTGTCAGATGCCACAAGTGACCGTTGTCCGTGGAACGTGCGATCCCGAATCCCGGGCTGCCGCAATAGAGGTCGTTGGTCGTACCTGCAATGGCACGCACGTCAGCGATAGGATACGTCGGGCTCACCAGACCTACGGTGTCGAGCGTCCACGTGATGCCCGCATCGCTCGTGCGGGTAATTCCAAGGTAACCGCCTGCTACAAGGTAAGTTCCGACTGCCTCCATGACATATGCATACTGCAACACCTGGTTGGTGCCGTTTATTTGGGTCCATGAATCTCCATTGTTCGTAGAGAGCCAGACGCCCATATGCGTACCGGCGTACAGGTTTCCCCCTAAGACCGCCATGGAGCGGACCTTCTGAGCTATCAGGCCGGAATAAGCCCAACTCGCCCCCTGGTTTGTCGACCTGAACAATCCCCCTCCCCAGGTTCCGGCAAATGTACCGCCGGGTGCCACCAGGAGGCAATTGATCTGCCCTCCCTCGATTCCTGTTGTGCCGGTCCACTGTGCCGTCGCCTCTTCATGGACCAGGAGCGCGAAAACAAGTGCGACCGCGAAAAGAAATGTGTGCTTCATATGTGGTACTCCCATGTTGAGAGATGGTTGTTGTAAACTCTTTCCGGGACAGGCGCCGAGGGGGTGTGCCGTCGTCATCGTGCCGCACCAGCGCCGGCAAGAAGTGCACCTGGCGTGAGGAGAAAAACGTTGTCGTTACCTGTCGGCAAGGTCAATTTCGTCAGGAATGCAATGGAGCCGAATTTGCATAGGGAATAAGGATTTGGTGGTATTGGGAAATGTGATGACCCGGGTTCCGGAATTCTCTCGCATACACAGTCAAATTGGTAGTAGATGAATAGCGCCATGCCAGAGTCCCACCACGAAAAATGCCGTCAGGAGCACCGCCTCAATCCCCCGGGCATCCCGGTTGCTCCAGTGCATCTGGAGCGGATTGAAGACATAATCCAATATCCGGTGGGAGAACGAGATATGCCACCGGCGCCAGAATTCCGCTTAAGAAGCGGCGGGAGACAGACTGTTGAAGTTCCGAGTCAGTCATATGTTGAACAGCCCCGCACTTCCTATCGCGATGTCGGTATAGGCCGAGAAATCCGTGCAGATCAGATAGAAATACGCATGAGCGGCAAGAAGGAACGAAAGACCGCTCATGGCATGCACATCCCCTTATACCTCATCAACGCAGATGACCAACCCCGTCTACAATTACGGGTTTTTTGAATAGCCCCCACGTGATGAGAATCACCCCAAATCGCATATTGTCGTAGGTGAGATTACCCCGGTGAAAGTGTCGCGAATGCAAGGACATTTTACCTTCTCCGGTATCCGTCGTATCATTATGTAAACGCATCCACCGGGGATCAGGATTGGACCATCTGAACGATAGTCAACAGAAAGTCGCCGTGCAGCCTCCGGAAGAGCTGGTCGCCCGATCTCTACGGGGCGACAGTGGTTCCTTCAGGCGGCTTGTGGAAACGCATCAGGGGTACGCCTTTGCCCTGGCGTTTAAGATACTCTTGGACGAAGAGGATGCTCGCGATACCGTGCAGGAGAGCTTCCTCAGTGTGTGGAAGCACCGGAGGGAATTCGATTCCCACTGCAAGTTCACGACATGGCTCTATAGCATTGTTGTGAACCGGGCAAAAGACCAATTGAGGTCAAACATAAGACGCCGGCGGGTCGTCACCCGGGATTGGGGGGACACTGATGAAACAATGAGCGGCGAACCCCTTGATTGTGCTCTTGCGAACAAGGAACTCGGGGAGCGGATCAGAGCCGTGGCCGGAGACCTTCCGCCCACACAGCGGATGGTGTTCGTTCTGCGCGACCTCCAGGATTTTTCGGTGGCCGAAGTCGCGGAGATGCTCCATACATCACAAGGGTCGGTCAAGGCAAACCTGTGCTACGCGCGGGCGCGCATACGGCGAACAATCGAAAAGATGGAACACATGGCAGGAGGGAAATCATGAGGTGCGCCAGGGCAAGACAGCTGCTTCATTTGAACAGGGAGAGCGAACTCCCGGAACCTCTCAGAAACGAAGTGTCACGCCACGCGGACCGATGTCCCGAATGCGCGGCTGAGCTGGCTCGTATCAAAGATACGCAGAAGGCTTTCGATTCATTGCGGAATGCCGAACCGGTACTCGGAAACCCCCATGAATTAACGACAGCAATCATGCATCGTGTGCTTTCCCGCAATGAACGCGCACGGTGGCCGGTCTTGTCCCTCCCGGTGTTCATGTCGATCCGGTTGCAGCGTGCCGTCCAGTTTGCCTGTATGCTGCTGGTTGCGGCTTTCTTCCTTCAGAGCATCCTTGACGCGCACCGGATGGCGGCGCTTGATGAACGATTGGCGCAGGTTCGGCCTCCCGCCTTAAGGAGAGAAGTCCTGCCGCCGCAATCGGTAGCCGAGGCGAAAGAGATGCTTCATGCACTTTCAGCAGGCATCGGCCCGTTTGGTGGCAACCTCCGGATCGGTCCACTGCAACAGGCTACCCTTATGGACCGCCTCAAGAACAAATACCCTGCGCTCTTTACTGTCACGGTGGATGATGGCCTCGATGAGCGCGAGCGTGCCATCCTCGCGACGGAGGGACGCGCATTCCTCAACGAAGTGGAACTCTTGGTCAGGCTAGGAGAAACCTCCCATGAACACTAGAATACGTTGTATCGCGACAGCTGCACTCGCCCTCCTCCTGTCGGGCTGTCTGGAAGACGAATACAAAGTGATTACGGTGATTTCCACCGACGGGACCTGTGAGCGTGTTATTACGGTGCGACGTGAAAAGAAAACACTTCCGGACGGCGCCTTTCCGGTCCCGGCGGATTCCACGTGGCAATGTGAATGGACGCTGGCAAAGAAGGCCGATAGCACGAGCAAGGAAGCCGACAACGTCTACACTGCGAGGAAGCGTTTTGCGGATTTCGATGCCCTCGCTCGGGAGTACCCGGTTCAGCACGACTCGACAAGGTTCTCCATCTCCGTGAACGTACAGAAGAAGTTCCGGTGGTTCTACAGCTACTACGACTATACCGAAACGTATGCCCGCTTCGACCCATTGCACGTTCCCGTGCAGCCTTCGGCATTCATGACTGAGGAGGAGCTCCGGCAATTCATGTCGAGCGAGGTGCCCGACAGCACACTCGAAAAGAAATGGAACCGGTGGGATCAACGGAACATGATGGAATGGGCATTCGGGCGACTGGTTGATGCGGTACGCAGGCGAAATGATCCCGGATTACCCGTGAGCATCTTTGAGCAGAATAAGGAACGCCTCATCGCCCTGTTGGGAGATGACACGACGAAAGGGAGCAATCATCAGGACTTCGCGGGCAAAACTGCGAACGACATGGCGGGTTTGCTCCACCTCAGCGCTGATGCCGTCCGCTTGCTTGTGCCGGATCTTGATTCCATTGGAAGTCAGGCGCTGAAGAGAATGGAGATCACCGACAAGGCAAAGGGGAGTTATACGAACAGCGTCGTCATGCCGGGCGTCATCATCGCCACCAATGCCGGGGAGGTGCGTGGTACGACAGTCGTCTGGCGGTTCACTCACGAACATTTCGCCCTGATGGACTATCCGATGAACGTGGAATCGCGCGTTGTTAACCTGTGGGCGATCATCCTCACGGCGTTCGTGGTCATTGTCGTGATTGGTGTCCCCGTGTTTCTCCGCCGCAGTTCAATCGTATGACGAGGCGGCGGCAGGTCGTAGCACACGTTTCCTCGGGCAGTGTGAACAATGTCGTCAACGTAATTCGGACGTGCGACAGTGCTTTATGGGAGCGGAGATGGGATGGCGACTTCCCACCATCCGAACGTGCTTTACTTTCCTTCAACGAGAAGGTGAGTGAGGAATCGTATCCCGTTCGTCCATTCGAAGAGCCAGACCTCTGCCCATTTCAGGGGGTTCCAGGCGTGTACATACCATCGCCTCCAGGCCTTCTGAACATACGACCGGGTGTACGCGTCTGCGAACGGGTTATGCTTTTTGATCCATAACTGGACCACCGAGGGAACTTCGATTTCGGGCATATCGTCACGGAGCTTCCTGTACAGGAGGACCAGCTCGCCCGCCTTCAGGTCGCGCCAATCAAGGACGTCGTTCCTCGTTCTCACCACCAGCTCATGAAGCGCCTCCTCCACCATGCTTTTGGGACGGCTCCTGAGCCAGACTTCCTCGAGCTGGAAGAAGAGCTTCCCGATGCCCCACAGGCGGGTGTTCATCGTCACGAACCTGGACCACCAGAAGGGGACAAATCCCTGCCGGGGGAAGCCGGGACGCCTGTCGTCCCGGTGGCGGACGGTCCAGAATCCGCAGTTCATCGGGTGCAGACGCTCGATCCTCGAAGCGTACAGGTAGGCTGCGAAGAAGAAGAGGCGATTCCAGTACGTAGACCAATCGTGCCGCCACATCTTGAGCACGCTCACCATGTGCTCGATGTCGTAGAATTGATCCCATGTCCTCCGGTAAGAGTCCATCAGATCCTCCCGCGACATCCTTTCCGGCGCCACCGCCACGTGAGCTGAATCGTACGTATTGAAATCCGCATGCATCCATCTTCGTTCATGCCACCATCGCTGATGATCTTTCGAACCGGGAAGGGGCGTCAGAATGTAGAACGACGCAGAATCAAACCCCACGCTCTGGAGCTCAGCGACGTCCCGCGTGATGCTCGCCGGCGTGTCGAACGGGAGCCCGAGTATGTAGCCTGCGTGGCATGCGATGCCGAGCGAATGAAGATGCGACGCAAGGTCACGGTATTCTGCCACTTGATTCTGGAATTTCCCCTGGGAGCGAAGGTTATCCCGGTTCACGCTCTCCACGCCGAAGAAGACCTGATTGCACCCCGCGCGCGCGGCCGTTGTGAAGAAGTCGCCGGGAGGAATCTTTCGCGCGGCGAGATCGCTTTGCATCATGAACGTGAACGGGATATGTTCTTCTTCGCGGAGGAGTATGAGCCCCTCAAAGAGCTCGCGCCAGCGCGGATTGCGGGCGATATTGTCGTCGGTGAAGAAGCTGTGGACGATTCCCGCCTCGTGAAAATTCCTCCGCACGAAATCGACAACCTGACCGGGCTCCCGGCAGCGCATCGTACGTCCCTGAACGTTGATGATGGTACAGAACTCGCAAGTAAAGACGCATCCCCGCCCCGTGTCAATGGTGCTGTAGGGAGAGGCGAAACCCTTCAAGTCGGCCTTCCTCAGGCGGGGCGTGGGGATGTTTGATAGATCGGGAGTCGGTGTCAGGTAATTGTACAGCGGCTCCGCGCAGCCGCTAAGCACGTCCTCGACGATACCGGGCAGGCGGCCCCCTTCTACTTCGCCGGCAACAAGGATCATACCTTTCCCCATCGCCTCCCTGAGATCCGACGTAAGGCCGATCATGGCCAGCATCCCGCTGACGTGAAAGCCGCCGACCAGTACGGGTATTTGCCGCGGGAGGAACCATGACGCGATATCCTGCGCACGGGGAAACTGATTCGATTGAACGCCGACGAGCATGACGATGGCTTTCACGCCGGGCAAACCCGATCGGTGGATGATCTCCTTTACGGGCACCCGCTCGATTGCCTCATCGATCAATCGAACATTCAGCTTCACCCCGGCAAAGAACGGGTAGCTCACGATATCGCGCACCAGCGTCCCCATCTGCGTCAGCGTATTGCTTCGAATTACGCCGACGCGCATCTGGATCGGATATCCGTCATCAGTATAATTTGTCGGACGGATGAGTGTGATGTCCAGCTCGCGAACCCCACAGGAGAGTGCGGTGGTTCGAGGAGATATCCGTTCTGCTTCCAGAGAGAGATTCATGCCGATCTTCCCTTCTTACAGGTTTTTCATCATGTTTTTGCCTTTTCGACGATACGAATTTGCCCTGCAAAGGGAAATAGATCTAAGGGTGGATTTCCCTGCCCCCGGGATCGTGCCGCACAAAGTCCGGCGCAAACAAGTCGTCGATCCGCTCCAGATTCCCCTGATGCCAAACCTCTTCCCACGCGCGATCAGCCAGCAGTTTGTTGTCTCTCGTTGACGGAGGCTAATACTATGCGCAACGGATGAGGAAGTCAAGTGTGTCGCCCGCATGATCAAAGGGGAAGGAGGCACAACTGGAAATTGAGCGGGCCTCCCGCATAAACTGTAAATCCCCAACCGGGATAGCCGGTAGGGGATTTAACAATAGAGGCTTGTAGCGGGGACTCACGATAGAGTCTACGGAAGAACTCTGCTTGCCAGGGAACCTGCTTTGCCGAGTGAAGTTCTTCACCTTCAAACCCTATAAAGGTGAACAGGGTATCGATTCTCTCTGCACAGTTCACCATCCGGGAACTTCTCATATATTGCGAGTGTTACCTTTGCATCGGCAAAATTCCCGGAATTGGTGTTACGAGGGGGGCTTCTTCTTTTGAAACAGGAATCCCCGCAATTGACCAGGCATCTTCTCAATAGGTGCCGGAGTAAGGTCGGACCGCCTCCCGTCAGGCCTGACGGGGTCGTAACAATGCTTGCCGCTTGACATGCTCGGGAAATATCGTGCTCTTGACGATTCGCAATCACTGTTCTTTTCTCTCTATAGAGTGGACGCGCGCGGTGCGATCCGTATCTTTGTCCTTGTTTACAGTATCTCTCCGGGCCGTGTTTCTTCTCCTCCTCTTGCTCCCCTGCACCGGGCTGCCTCAGTGTGCTCTGGCCGGCGGCAAATGGAATTCCTCTCCCGGGGGCGCGACTTCTCCCCCGAATACCGTCCTCTACATTCCCGGATCGGTTCAGAAGATCTGTCAGGTCACGGGTGACACGGATCTTGAGTTCAACCAGCCGACGATGAGCCTCACACAAACTCGGTTCGGACTTGTTCGGGCCGATCACGGGTATTCCTTTGAGCATCACGGGAAACTATTCTTCCTTTTTGGCGATACCCATCCGACTCCAAGATTTAACAATGTCGCCAACGCACAGACAGACACTCCCCGGATAGCCGACGATAACGACGCCATCGGGTTTGTCTCGGATACGAGCAATGGTCCCTGCCTGAAAATCGACTTCATTCTCAACTCTATTGGTGCGTACAAGAACCCCGTCGTGCTCAACGCCCAGGGGAAACCCGCAATAAAGCTCCGGACGAACGAAAGCCCAATCTCCGGAATAAGCGACGGGGGAAGGATGTTCGTTATCTTTGGCACTGACAATCCGACTGACACGGTGAGTCCCCCCGCGCCTCTCGGCTATCCGGCTCGCACGGTGATGGCGGTGTCGGACGACGACGCAAATACCTTTCACTTTCTCTATAATTTTTCAAAGGAGCCCGGGGCCAGATTCATCAACACTGCAATCGCAAGGGGAGCGGATGGGTATATATACTTCTGGGGAACACAGGGCGACTCGCTCTACCGCAAGAGCGCGCCATCCCTGGCCAGGAAACCGGCGGGGACTATGGCTGATTCCACCGGGATGCAGTACCTTCATGCTCTCAATCCGGATGGAACGCCGGTCTGGATGGCCGGCGAAAGCAACGCCACAGCATTGTTTCACGATTCCCTGCCGGGGCCGGGGGGAACGATGCAGGTGGCCGACGGGATGGGCGAGCTTGGGGTCGAGTGGAACCCGTTCGTCCGACGCTGGGTTATGTTGTACAATTGCACGAACAATACTGCATCGAACCCTCGAGGGGTCTACATGAGACTCGCAGAGCAGCCATGGGGGCCCTGGAGCGCACCTCAGACGATCTTCAATCCTGTCAGAGACTATGGGTACTGTTACTTCATGCACCGCGCCGTCGATTCCCTGACTCCGACTCCGTGTGACAATCTGTGTGGTCCGGATCGGATCGCCGAAGCGGGGGGGGATTATGGCCCATATTTCATCTCCCGGTTCACCACGGGTGATTCCCTGAAAGGGACTTCCACATTCTATTTTACGATGGACACATGGAACCCGTATACGCAGGTAATTATGAGGACTGCGATTCAGAGTGTCCCGGCAACAGGCGTGTCCGTGCCCGATCCGGCGACTCCCTATGCGTACGAACTCCGTCAGAACTACCCCAACCCGTTCAACCCGGCAACTGAGATCCTCTACAGCGTAACTGGAACCGAAGCTGTGAAGATCACGGTCTATGACGTGCTCGGCAGGGAGGTGGCGGTTCTTGTAGACGAGAAGAAACCGGCAGGACGCTATACGGCCCGGTTCGACGGGACAGGTTTCGCAAGCGGTGTGTATTTCTACAGGATCGCGTCGGGAGGCTTCACGCGGACGCTTCCGATGCTGCTCCTGAAATAGCCCATCCTACGTGTTTGATATTGGCGCGTTTCCCCCCTATCTTTGCGAGGTCAGCTCTTTGAGAAGGCGACCAGAACTCCTCTAATGGGGGTATCGGACGCCTTTTTCATTTCCCTCCTTTGAGCGGAATTGTCATGACCTCACTCATTGGCCAGACGGCTTCTCACTTCAAGATCCTCTCGAAGCTCGGCGAAGGAGGCATGGGGGTCGTCTACAAGGCCCACGATACAATCCTCGACCGGGACGTTGCGCTCAAGTTTCTTCCCCACCACGTCACGACCGATCCTGCTGAGAAGGAACGCTTCTACCACGAAGCCAAAGCCGCGGCTGCACTGACTCATTCGAACATTGCCGTTGTGCATGAGATTGGTGAGCACGATGGGCAGGTATTTATCGCTATGGAACTGGTGCAGGGCCAAACCCTCAAGCAACTTGCCGGAAGTGATAAGCTCCCTGTTATGAAAGTCCTGGAAATTGCCGCCCAGGTGTGCGACGGACTTGCAGCGGCGCATGAGAAGGGGATAGTCCATCGGGATATCAAGAGCGACAACATCATGGTGACGCCCAAGGGGCAGGCGAAAATCATGGATTTCGGTCTCGCCAAGCTCAAAGGTGGAACCAGGCTGACGAAGGCCGGCTCAACCCTTGGAACTGCAGCATACATGTCACCCGAGCAAGCACAGGGGGAAGAAGTTGATCATCGTTCAGACATCTTCTCACTCGGCGTCGTGCTTTACGAGCTGTTCACCGGCCATCTCCCATTCCGTGGGGAACACGATGCGGCATTGCTGTACGCGCTCGTCAACGAAGAGCCACAGCCCATTGCCCGCTTCAATGAGGAGGTGACGCTGGAAACTGAACACATCGTGGCGAAGGCACTCGCAAAGGATAAACAGGAACGGTACCAGCATGTGGATGAAATGATCGCCGATCTACGAAGAATACAGCACACGCTATCTGGTAGCGGTACGCAAGCTTTGAAAAAGTCAAGACGGATCTGGATCATCGGCGCCGCTTTCGTAGTGTTTGCTGTTACAGGTATTTATCTCTTCTACCCCAAATCAGTTCCGATATCGGTGAATGCCAAATCTGTCGCCGTTCTGCCATTCAAGAATCTCAGTGACAGCAAGGAAGATGAGTATTTCAGCGACGGCATCACCGATGATATCATTGCACAACTCTCGAAAATCACCGACTTAAAGGTTATTTCGCGAACATCGGTCATGCAGTATAAAGGTGTAAGCAAGAATGTTCGTGAAATCGGCAGAGAACTTGACGTCGGTACTGTTCTTGAAGGAAGTGTCAGACGAGCGGGAAACCAGGTCCGCATTGTTGCACAGTTAATTGACGCAAGTAACGAGGGACATCTCTGGGCTGAAACCTATGATAAAGAGATGACTCAGATATTTGCCATCCAGAGTGAGGTTGCCCAGCGAATCGCTACCGCACTCCAGGCGAGGCTTTCGCCGGCAGAAAAAGGGAGAATCGAAAAGAAGCAGACAGGGAACACCGGGGCGTATCAGCTTTACCTCAAAGGACGTTTCTATTGGAATAAGAGACGCCTGGACGAAATAGAGACAGCGATCGAGTTTTTCAAACAGGCGATTGGAAAAGATCCGGAATACGCGCTGGCATACGCAGGGCTGGCTTCGGCGTATGTGCTTGGGCCATCTTATGGAATTCCGGTCGGCGAGTGGTATACCAATGCCCAGAATGCCGCGGTGAAGGCATTGGAAATTGATTCTACGCTTGGAGAGGCACATACTGTACTGGGAGAGATTGCGCAGGATCACTACTTCGACTGGGCAGATGCTGAAAAGCATTTCCGGCGCGCAATTGAACTCGACCCTGGTTATCCGACGACGCATCAGTGGTACTCCTGTTCTCTGTCGTTTCTTGGCAGGTTCGATGAAGCCCTTTCAGAGGCTAAACGAGCAGAAGAACTAGATCCGCTGTCGCTGGTCATCAACATGAATTTGGGAGACGTTCTCTACGTGATGCGGCAGTATGACAGGGCGATTGAACAATACAAGAATACTCTTGCTCTGGACCAGATGTTCCCCTGGCCTCATTCAGGTCTGGCTTCTGTCTATGAAGTGCAGGGTAAATTCGATGAGTCTATTGCGGAATATCAAAAAGCCAAGAGTCTGGGAGGGAACATCCCTTATACCCTCGTACCACTCGGCTGGGCGTATGCAAGAGCCGGGAGGAAGGCCGATGCCCTGCATGTGCTGCAAGAGCTTCTGCAATTGGCTCAGCATGGGAATTCTGTCTCTTATGGCATCGCCTTCCTCTGTTATGAGCTTGGCGATAAGGACAAGGCATTTGAATGGTTTGACAAAGCATATCAAGACCGGGACATCTGGCTGGAGAGTCTGGGAACCGATCCGCTTTGGGACGATCTTCGCGCGGATCCGAGGTGCATTGCACTGTTGAAGAAAATGGGATTGAGGAAATGATTGGCACGGCAATATCAGAATATACACCCAGGGCCCATCCGCTTCTGGCGGATAAAATTCTCGAGAGACTCGGTGATGCCGGGATGGGTGTGATGGAGAAAGAGCGGGTCACACAACCCGACCGTGCTGTTGCTCTCACATTCGTTCTTTAGGATCCCTTCACTATCGGAGGACGCCCCGTTTCCCTTCCTGACTGAATCAAAGTTTGCACCCGTGTACTACCATAAGACTAGGAAAGAAGGACTTCAGTGCAAGGAGTGTCACGATTCGAAGATTGTCCGGGATATCAAAGACAACTCGTTCAAACTTGTTCGCTGGGAAAAGGCAGAGATGAAAAACGTTGAAGGTGTCATTCCTGCACTGGATGGCATGAAATGGGACCTTGTGTATCTCGATCGGCAGGATAGCTCTTGGATTCCTCTGAAGAATCCGGCCGAACCACTGTTGAAATATTCGGGATATTGCACTCCCCTCACAAAGGAACAGTTTGGCAAGCTGTCCATGGCGCAGGGAGGGCAGTGAACGAGGAATCTTTGAAGCGTCCTATTCCGATGAAAAATTTGCGCCCAGCGAAGTGGAGGGAGGAGATGAAATTGAGCCGAAAGAGTATTTCGGTGTTGCTGTTTGTTCTTTTGATCTGAATGCTGTCAAACCCTTCCGGCCCTCTCGGTCCGGGGCAATGGACGCGGGTGCGAGGTGGGAGCGGCATCAAGGAACAGGATGGTTACCGCAGCCATGCTCCCCCTTCTGAGCGCTACTTCAACAGCATCATCCGACCACCTAACTGTCCTTCCGAACCCCGGATTCCACTGAATACTCATCCGTTCGCGAAATGGCGGCAACAAAGCGGGTTCCAAATGCCTTAATTGCTCTTGCACAATTTAGGCGCCTTGAGGACACCGAGCTTATCGGCTCATATCTGAATGAACGTCGCTGGATGCTCGATGGACTCGAAGCGATAGGTCGATTCCCGGCTGATCTGTTTTTTGTTTGACTGCAGCAAATCCATGGCGACCAGCTTTCACAACCTCTTCCCTCTTTACAGATCCTGGTCTCCCTTTATGAAGCGCTCGTTCAATACCAGAGTGAGGCGAGTTTGACGACGATGAAAGACGGCTTGTCTGCGGCCGACGACTTTGCTGCAAGTATGAACCGCGTTGTACTTCCAGTTGCTCTTGCCCGGCATCCCAGCTCATACTTTGAGTCTGTCCGGGAAATACTAACATTGTCTCAAGTTGAAAAGAACGCGGTACAACAGATGCTCGCAAACCCGGACTAGGGAATGTCGTATGGACCTGAAGGACGTAAGTGCATGGCCAATCTATGGTTTCGACCAGGCCTCGCGGTGAAGTCCGAGACTGTCGGAGTTGCGGGTGTGAGTTGCTGGCGATAGGCAGTCTTCCAACCCCAACCTCCCCTGCTGAGAGGAACAACAATGATAGAGACCCCAGAGATCGAGCCGCTTCCGCCATCGCATGTCCAACGGATATTTGTCGGTCCCGACGGTATTCGTGCTGGGTGGAGCATTGGGATTTTTGTCTTGGCTATGTCACTCGTCACTTTGGTCCTGGGGTTTCCGCTCCATTATCTCTTCCGGCCGGGTGTTGCCTTGCCGGCGTCATATGCCAAGATGATCCAAATGGGAAGCGGCGAGTTCGTCGGTTTTATTGCCATCCTCCTTGCGTCGATGGTCATGACCCGAATAGAGCGGAGACCACTGATCTCGTATGGGCTGGAAGGGCCGCACCGAATCAAGCGGTTCTTTGTCGGCGTATTCTTCGGCTTTGCGGCGCTCTCGGTTTTGGTTGGCGCGCTCTTGGCAATCGGTGCCTATCAATTTGACGGTGAGAGTGCTGTTGGTTGGGAGGTGGTCGAATTTGCGGTGGGCTGGGGCCTCGTGTTTCTTTTTGTAGGGCTCTTCGAAGAATACATGATGCGCGGATACATGCAGGCGACGTTAACACGTGGCATCGGGTTCTGGTGGGGCGCGATTATCCTGTCGCTTGCGTTTGCGGGCTCCCATCTTGCAAACAAGGGGGAATCGCCGGTGGGAATCTTCTCGGCGGCTGCAATTGCCTTCATCTTCTGTATCAGCCTTTGGTACTTGAAAAACCTCTGGTGGGCGATTGGATTTCATGCGGCGTGGGATTGGGGACAAACTTACTTCTGGGGCACGCCCGACAGTGGACTTCCCGCTCAAGGCCATCTTCTCGCTGTGCATCCGTTGGGAACGGAAGCTGCCGACCAGGGAACAGTCTGGTCGTGGAGAGCCCTCCTCAGTGGCGGCCCGACAGGGCCTGAGGGGAGTCTGCTCATCGTCCCTCTCCTCATGATCATGGTCCTTGCCATGTGGTTGACGTGGAGAAAGCGAGGAGTGGGGATTGATGGTGCCACGTTGGTGGCAGCCGAAAGTGCCATCGTGCCCGATGGTCCAGCAACCCCTCACGAGGAGCTGCATTAGCGATTGCAGCGCCTGACTGCTCGAGACGAAAGGTGAGAAGGTGGCCGGGCGATGTGACGTGAAGTTGTGTTTCGCGTCCCATGCACGTCGTCAGAAAGTTCCGGACACTTTGTGGTCTAAGGTTATGGATGGTTTGAGTGGTTGTTGAAGCTGTAATTCTCCTCCTCGGTGTTTCAGGTTGTAATTACAGATCAAGCGAGTCCGATGAGTACAAGCCCAACGCCATTCGTCCAGACGCTGTCTGCGCGCTGTGTCCGGTTGATAGCGCCGTTCTTGATCCCGACCAGGCCTCGCTGTGAAGTCCTTCTGACGACATACAATGCCTGGAAAACTGCAAATCCCCTGCCGGGTTACCCAGTAGGGGATTTTACAGTAGAAGCCGGTAGCGGGGACCCGACATATCGTCTACAGAAGATCTTTCGTGTTGCCGATTGAACGGGTGGCTCAATGGCTGCGTCTATAGATGAAAGACTTCCGTGCAGGGCTTGTGTGCAGGGCTTGTTTCCTGTTCTTGACATTTATACGCCAATGGCGTATATTCCTCTATGGTCATTATTGAGACCCCGGTATTCACCAAACGAGTGTTGGATGCTCTGACCGATGATGAGTACAGGGAACTTCAGCAGTTCATAGCAGAGCACCCGGAAGCAGGTAGCATCATTCCGGGCAGCCACGGCCTTCGTAAGCTGAGGTGGACGATGTCCGGCAAAGGAAAGCGGGGAGGGACGAGGATTATTTATTACTGGCTGAGGCCAAGGGACACGATACTTATGCTCTTTGTGTTCAGGAAAAACGAACAGAGCGATCTGAGCAGGGATCAGCTCAAGGTACTTAAGGCGATTGTCGCAAAGGAGTTCCGATGAAGAAAGAAACATTTGACGAGTTACTTACGAGCATTGAAGAGGGAGGCGCTGTTCTGCGGGGCAAGAAGGCCCCAAGCCGGGAATTCCGCGTTGACAACCCGAATGTGTCCGCGATCCGGCGACATCTTGGGCTCACGCAACAGAAGTTTGCCGAGCTGCTCGGAATTAGTCCCGCGACACTTCGCAATTGGGAACAGGGCAGAAGGAAGCCCGAAGGCGCGGCCCGCGTCCTTCTTTGTGTTGCGGCAAAATATCCCAGCGCGGTCTTGGAGACAGTTCGGGCATAAGCTCTGCAGCCCCAGGAGATAACTCCGTTAGTCATATTTCCGACAATTCGGCAGACTCCCAAAACAAGGAATCCCTACCCCTCTCGTGATAGGGATTCTTCTTTAGAACCAGGAGCAGAGACCCACAATATCGTCTACAGACAGTTTGCAACCCGTCAGAAACCCCACTTCAGTTACTACAGTTCTTCAACTTCTGCAAGTTGAAACCCCGGTTCTTTTATGGCCTCGGTTTTCTTCAAATTGACCGGCTATTTCGCTCCTTGGGTTCACCTGCAAGTCAGGGGCCGTACCATGCGCGAGGCTCGCCATACCTATGAAGCGATAACGCAGCATAGGAACAGCAGTTGCATCGAGGCATTGGATTCGACATATTGATGGCACGAGTGAAATATGAAATCCGTATATGTCATCGGCGGCCCCAACGGCGCCGGGAAAACGACCTTGGCCCAGACAGTTCTCCCGGAGTATCTCGGCGTGGTCGAGTTCGTGAATGCAGATCAGATTGCCGGAGGGTTGTCGGCATTTAAACCGGAATCTGTCTCCATAAGTGCCGGACGGGTGATGCTGCATCGAATCCACGAACTCGCCTCCGCAGGGAAGAACTTTGCCTTCGAAACAACACTGGCA
>Ga0182019_10000588_pt1 | contig 17897 bp, 14 predicted proteins | sample 812E2MmetaG_FD_120483 | JGI IMG/M metagenome (GOLD analysis project Ga0182019, IMG submission 120483) | Permafrost microbial communities from Stordalen Mire, Sweden - 812E2M metaG | ecosystem: Environmental > Terrestrial > Soil > Wetlands > Permafrost | place: Sweden: Stordalen | collected...
TCCACGGGATTCACCCCGGCGGCATGTACTTGGACGAGGACCTCGCCCGGCCCGCACCGCGGCCGCGGCGCCTCGGTGCACGTGAGCATTTCCGGGCCGCCATAGTGGTAGATGCACACACAGTGCATTGATCGCATGACTTTGTGTCCTTCCTAGTTCTGCGGACGGCGCATGGTCAGCGTGAGGGCCGAGCTGCGGGCTTTTCACGCGCCGTGGTGGATGAAAACGGCGACCCGCCAGCCTGAGCGCGGCTGAGGCGGGGGGCCCGCCGATCGCATTTTTGTGACGACCGGCGGTGTGGGACTACATCACGGTGCGATCTTGTCGCTGAGCCACTGGCGCGACTGGGCGAATCCATCCTTCAAGCCGGCGTAGGCTTTTTCGAAATCAGCCTTGATGGTACCCCACGTGGACTCGGTCGCGTTGGTGACGTCGTCGAGCCGTTTAGTCAATTGCGTCGCCTGGTCGCGCAGGGCGGCGAGCTTCGGCATGGCGTCTGCCTTCACCGCTTCGCTCGACTTCTCGATCTTGGCGGAGAGCTCGTCCAGATTTCGATTCAAGTCAGCCAATTGCGCTTGCATCGCCGTAACGAATTCAGCTTTTTGCGCGAAGGTGTAGTCGCGCATCTGCTGGGCGGCGGCTTTGGTTTCGGCCTGAGCCTTGTCCAATTGCTGCGCAGTCGTCTCTTGGGTGGACGGTTTGCAGCCCACCGCGAATGCGGCGGCGATGATTGTGGTGATGAACAGTATGTTTTTCATGGTGGAGTTGTGATGGTTGACGATGACGTCGGACGAAATGTGGCGTGGCCCCTTGCAACCGGCGTTGCGCGAACATGATGCCCCGCGTTGTCACCTTACACCGGACGTCTGGTCACGGGATATGGGGTGTTGCCCTACGCGGCGCGGGATACCCCGGGGTTCACTCATCAGGCGCTCCAGCCGCGACCGAACTAGAGCATTGGCGAGAGCGGCCGGAGCACGGCTTCCGCCCATTTTCGGCGGAAGGGTCGACGCGCGAATGCCGCCGGATCGATTTCCTGGCTGGCCGCGAAATCATGCTCGAGAATTCGGGCAAGGGCAGCGTTGTGCTCGGGTGAGCGGAAGAGCAGGTTGAGCTCGAAATTCAGGCGCATGGAGCGGTAGTCGAGGTTGGCCGAGCCCACCATCGCCCAGTGTTCGTCCGCCACCGCGATCTTGGCGTGATTGGTGCCTGCCGAGTACTCGAAAATGCGCACGCCGGCGGCCAGTAATTCATCATAGTAGGAGCGGCCCGCGATCACCAGCCACCAGTGGTCGCTCTTCTCCGCCACGAGCAACCGTACGTCCACGCCGCGGCTGGCGGCAAGTTCCAGCGCCGCGAGCAGCACGTCGTCGGGCACGAAATAGCCGGTGGCGATCCAGACTCGCGTCGTGGCTTCGTGGAGGAGGCTGACAATCGATTTGCTCATCGGCTCGTTGGCGCGATCCGCTCCGCCGACCAGTACGTGCATCGGATACGCGGCGCGGTGGACGGTGGCGGGTCGTCTCGGGATCTTCTCGCCCGTGGCGAAGAACCAGTCGTCGGCAAACACCTCCTGCAGCGCCTGGACGACCGAACCGGTGGCCTCGACCTGTACATCGCGCCAGTGACCGAACAGGGGATCGAGCCCCTCATGCTCCCGCCCGATGTTCATGCCGCCGACGAACGCCACGGCGCCGTCGATGATCTGAAGTTTGCGATGATTGCGCAGATTAAGCACGAAGCGACCCCGCCTCGGATCGAGACCCTGAAACCAGGCGAGTCGACCGCCGGCCGCGCGGAAGTCTTTCAGCTGCCTCCGGCGCAAGCCGAAGGATCCCACGCCATCGAGGAGCAGGCGGACCGTGACGCCGCGCTGGGCGGCGTCGGCCAGCAAGCGCAGAAACCGCCCGCCCGTCTCATCGCCGCGCCAGATATAAAACTCGAGGTGAATATCACGTTTCGCGTTTTGGATCCGTTGTTCGAGTGCCGGGTAGAACTCCCTCGCGTCGCGCAGGACGCGCAACTCCTCGGCGGAACTGGCGGGAAGCTGGTTGATCCGCGAGAGCAGTTGCAGGAACTGGCGCTCGCGACCCGGCAGATTCCGGATCGAAACCGCTGTCGCGTCATCCGTGGCACTGGCCGGAGGCCGCTGGGGCGACGGCCAGGCAGAAAATCTCGCCCGGTGCTTGAGCCGGCGGCGCCTGAGCCGATCCGTGCCGAAAAGGCAATAGACGAGGGGACCGAAAAAAGGGATGAAGAGAATGGCCCAAAGCCAAGCGAGCGTCGCGGCGGGCCGCTTCTTGAGGAACAGGAGGTGCGGGACGGCCGCCCAAGTGGCGAGATAGCAGAGGAGTAAAAGGATCTTCATGGGGCAGGCGATCTCCGCCGGGCCGCTTCTTGCCCGATATTAGGCATGGCAGGCTGCGATAATTATAGGGTGTTTCCCCACCGATCCTGCGGTCACGCGAATTCGGCTTCGGGGAGCGAGCGCCACTGGGTAGGTCTTCACCCCACAAATAAGCGCTCGCTGGCAGGGGCATTCTGGGCTAATTGAGCATCTGCGGTCATATTGAATCGCCCTTGCCGGCAGGGCGCAGAGGCGCCGTCGGTGTCGGCGAAGCGCAGCCAGACGCCATCACGATGAACCCAATAAACCCATTTGCGAATCGACGAGGAGCAATCTGATGAAGCGAATCACGGTATTGCTGGCCGAAGATCATAGCATTGTTCGTGAAGGACTGCGGTCGCTGTTGGAGTTGGGGAGCGACTTCGAGGTGGTCGGGGAGGCGGAAACCGGCCGCCAGGCGGTGAGTTTGGCGCGGAAACTCCATCCGACCGTGGTCGTGATGGACATCGCCATGCCCATGCTCAACGGATTCGAAGCCACGCGACAGATCCTGCTCGCGGTCCCCGACACGAAAGTGCTGGTGCTCTCCGCGCACAGCGACGATGAGTACGTGGCCCACATGGCCGCAGTCGGCGCATCCGGCTATTTGGTGAAACAGAACTCCGGGCAGGTGTTGGTCCATGCGATCAAGGAAGTCGCCAGCGGCCGCTCGTATTTCAGTCCATCGATTTCAAAGCGCCAGGGAAACGCGGAGCGGCGAGCTCGGGAAAGCGGTGCCGCACGTGGGAAGCCGAAGCGGGCCTTAACGGGGCGTGAAGCGGAGGTGCTGCAGCTGGTGGCTGAGGGGGCGGCAAATAAACAGGTCGCCGCCGAACTCGGAATCAGCGTCAAGACCGTCGAGAAGCACCGTCAGCAATTGATGGATAAGCTGGACATCCACGACACCGCCGGACTTACCCGACATGCCATTGCGACCGGCGTCATTGAGAGTACAATTCAAAAGACGACTGACTGATCGTGCTCCACGCAGCGACTCTTGCCGGAGAACCCGCGGATGATGGTGCGACGGAGCCGGCGGTTGGCGGTTGTGGGGCTCAACGAGCTATGGATGATCTTGGCAGCGGGCCTTGCTGATGCAGGGATCACGCTTTTGCCGAACACTGCCGCATGATTGTCCGATGACGCTGGAGCACCATCGCAAACTCTTAGCTTCTCGACGCCACCCATCATGGCGCCAATCCGCGCCCGGGCGTTAATTCTGCGAGCGAACCTTTGGCAGCCCAGCGATCGCTTCTTCGGCCTTTCCCAGTTTCACCTGCAATGCGGCGGAGTCGATTCGGCTCGCATCCAACTGTGCCTGGATTCGGACCGTGTCGGCCTTGGCCTCGTCCAACTGGGCCTGCATGACCTTCACCTGAGTCTTGGCGATCTCCACTTCGCCCTGATGCCGGATGGAGGTGACGTTGGCGTCCTCCATCTGGGATTGGAAACCGTTGGATATTGCCCTGGTCTTGTCCAATTGAGTCTGGAGCTCGGCCGCGCCGGCCTTGGTCTTATCCACCAGGCCATCGAGTCGAACTGATCGGGCCTTGGCATCATCGATCTGTGTCTGAAGCTTAGCCGAGTCCTTCTTGGCCTCATCCAGCTGCGCCTGCATCTGAGCCGTGACGGATCCGAACTGGTCGATTCGATTCTGGCTTTCCACGATGGTTGTGTTCAGCGCGCTGACCTTGATCCAAAGCACCACGATGATGATGCAGAGAACGGCAGACAATGCGCCGAGAGCGATGGGCAGAACGGACGTTTTGGCCGGGCCGGGGGCCGGCGCATTGCTCTTCACGTCACCCGAGTCACGAGCATCAGTCTTGCCGGGACCCGAGCCCTTGGCATCGGCTTTCGAAGGGCTGGGAACAGGAGCATCAGTCTTGCTGGGACCTGAGCCCTTAGCATCGGTTTTCGAGGGGCTGGAAACAGGAGCATCAGACATGGTGGCACAAAACTATATCAAGATGCTTTCATGCTGTATGGGGTATAACCCGGTCTCCCGAGCGGTGAGCAGAGGGCTGATTGGTCGCATCCGGGGCAGGAGCAATTACCTTAACCGGGGCAGTTCCAGAGCGAACATGAGCGACCAGTCCACTGGGATCGCCCGCTTCTGGCACTCGTTCGAGAACGATCACCGAATCCAGTTAATTGTTGAGACTATTGACCCCGTGGTGGGGTGCCGTTCAATCTGCAGATTGATCGAAAGCGGGATCGGGCAATGGGTCTGGTGGCGAATCCCTCCCGACCTCGCCAATCGAAAAGGCCGCGGTCTTCGGCATCGTGCGCAGCTAGACCGAAGACCTGGTGCAGCGCGGTCACCAGCATCTCCCCGAGAATCAATGGGTGTCGCCATTATCCCACCTCGTTGTTTACGAGGGCCTTCCGAAAGGTCCTGAGGCGCCAACTATATTGCGCAGTGGCCGACTTTATTATTTGTTCTCTCTCTCGAACCGTGAGATGCGCCCTCAGTTACTCGACGGTGACGGACTTGGCGAGATTGCGCGGCTTGTCGACGTCGCGGCCGAGTTCCGCAGCCAGGTAATAGCTGAGCAGCTGCACCGGCACCGACGCCACGATCGGCAGGACGGCCTCGTGGCAGTCGGGGATCGCGATGATCTCGTCGGCCAGCCCGGCCGGGAACTCGCAACCCTCGGTCGTGATCACGATCGTCTTCCCCTTTCGCGCCTTGATCTCCTGCATGCTGGAAACGACCTTGTTGAAGATCTCGCCTTTCGGCGCAAAGAAGATGGTCGGGCACGATTCGCTGATGAGCGCGATCGGGCCGTGCTTCATCTCCGCCGCCGGATAGCCTTCGGCGTGGATGTACGAGATCTCCTTGAGCTTGAGCGCGCCTTCGAGCGCAATCGGGAAAAGCGACAGGCGGCCGAGAAACAGAAAGTCCCGATGGTGCGCATAACGCTTGGCGATCTCCTTGATGTGCGGCGCCTGCTCCAGCACTTTGCGGACGAGGTCGGGGGCCTGCCTCAGGGCCTGGACGAACTGCATGCCGCCACTGAAACTCATGTCGCGCATGCGTCCCACATAGAGGGCGAACATCGCGGCAATGAGGAGCTGGGACGTGAACGCTTTGGTCGAGGCGACTCCGATTTCCGGTCCGGCATGCTGGTAGATGCCGCCGTCCGACTCGCGGGCGATGGTGGAGCCCACCACATTGCAGATCGCCATGACCTTGTATCCCTTGCGCTTGGCCTCGCGCAGCGCTGCCAGCGTGTCGAGGGTCTCACCCGACTGGCTGATGACAAAGAAGAGCGTGTTGCGGTGAAGCGGAGTGTTCCGGTAGCGGAATTCCGAGGCGTAATCCACCTCCACCGGAACCCGGGCGAAGCGCTCGATCAGGTGCTCGGCGACCAGGCAGGCGTGCCAGGCGGTGCCGCAGGCGCAGAATTGGAAGCGGTCGATCTGGCGAAAATCCGCCGCCGTGAGGTTGAGGCCGCCAAAGTTGGCCGTGCTCTGATCCTCGGAGAATCGGCCGCGCATGGCGTTTTCCAGGGCGCTCGGCTGCTCGAAGATCTCCTTCTCCATGAAATGCGAGAAGGTGCCGAGTTCCGCGTCTTCGACGGTCCAGGTGACGCGGTCGATGACCGGCGAGACATCGGTAAGGTCCAGCGTGGTGATCGAGAAGTTCTTCGGCGTGATGTGGACGATTTCCCCGTCCTTCAGATAGACGACATTCTGCGTGCGGCTGATCAGCGCGGAGACATCGCTGGCCAGGATGAATTCGGCATCGCCCACGCCCAGAATGAGCGGCGAACCCTTGCGCGCGGCGACGATTTCCTCGGGATGCTCGGTGCAAAGGACGGCGATGCCGTAGGTGCCTTCAACGTGAGTCAGGGTCTTGCGCACACTCTCCAGGAAGCGGCTGGTATCTGGTCGCTCGGGTTCCTTCTGGTAGTGATAGGCAATGAGGTTGACGAGCGCCTCGGTATCGGTTTCCGACTTAAAGGTATAACCCTTTCCGATCAGAAACTTCTTCATCCCGGCGAAGTTCTCAATCACGCCGTTGTGCACAATGGCGAACTTGCCGTCGCTGCTGACGTGCGGGTGGGCGTTGGCGTCGGTCACCCCGCCGTGGGTGGCCCAGCGGGTGTGGCTGATGCCCGTGGTGCCGCTGAGGCGGTGCTTTGCAGCCAGTTTGGTGAGGCCGTCAACCCGCCCGATTTGCTTGACGACTTCAAAGGCGCGGTTGTGTTCGACCGCCAGGCCGGCGGAATCATAACCACGGTATTCGAGGCGTTTCAGTCCTTCCAAAAGAATGGCTGAGGCCTTCTGTTTGCCAACGTAACCAACGATGCCGCACATAATAATTTGCTTTCTTTAAGCTCGCGATTTTAGGGAGTAAGTCGAAATTTGGGCAAGGTTATTGAGCACATGGCAAAGCGTCCGCCTCGCGAGTCCATTCGCCGGCGCCGATCCGCGCGGAATTCCGCACCCGCTATTCGGCTGGTGGAACTCTCCGCGAAACCGCAGGGGCTGGATGCGCCGCCGGGGTGCTCGCGCCCCCCATTAATTCCATGAATATCAATCCAAGCGTACTCGCGGTCATCATGGGCGGAGGCCGTGGCGACCGCCTCTATCCGCTCACCAAAGAGCGCTGCAAGCCGGCGGTGCCACTGGCGGGAAAGTATCGTCTGGTCGACATCCCGATCAGTAATTGCCTCAACTCGGGCATCAACCGCATTTTCCTGCTCACGCAGTTCAATACCGCGTCGCTGCACCGGCACGTGCAAAGCACGTACCACTTCGATTCGTTCGGCCGGGGGTTTGTCGACATCATGGCGGCTGAACAGACGGAGAAGAGCACTGATTGGTACCAAGGCACGGCCGACGCCGTGCGGCGCAACTTCGTGCACTTCCGCACCTGTCCGCACGATTACGTCCTGATCCTGGCGGGCGACCAGCTCTACCGGATGGATTTCCGCAAGGTCATCGCCCAGCATATTGCCACCGGGGCCGACGTGACCGTGGCAGCGCTGGCGGTGCCGGCCTCCAAGATTGCGGGGCTCGGCCTCATGCGCGTGGACGACAATCTCGAGATCAAGCAGTTTGCCGAGAAGCCCAAAGATCCCGCCGTGATCAACAGTCTCACGATCAGCCCGGCCCTCGAGGCGCGCCTGACCGCGCCAGCGACCGAGAAGCGCTGCCTCGCCTCGATGGGCATCTACCTGTTCAGCCGGGACGCCTTGCAGGATGCTCTCAACAACCAAATGACCGACTTCGGCAAGGAGGTCATTCCCAGCCTGCTCGGCAAGAAACACGTCTGCGCTTACCTGTTTGAGGGCTACTGGGAGGACGTCGGAACGATTCGCACCTTTTTTGAAGCCAACCTCGCGCTCGCGCAGCCGCTGCCGCAATTCAACTTCTACACTCACACCACGCCCATCTACACCCACGCCCGCTTCCTGCCCGCCACCAAGATCAACCGCTGCACCATCGACCATGTCGTGGTCGGCGACGGCTCGATCATTACCGACACCACCCTTAAGCATTGTGTGATCGGCATCCGCGCGATGGTGCGCGAGGGCTCGCAGATGGAGGACGTCGTGATGATGGGAGCCGACTTCTACGAGAGCGAGGAAGAGGCGAAGGAAAACGCCGCGCGGGGCATTCCGAGGGTCGGCGTGGGACAGAACTGCCGGATTCGCCGGGTCATCATCGACAAGAATGCGCGCATTGGCGACGGCTGCGTGCTGTCGGTCGACGGCAAACCCGATGGCAACTATCCGCACGAGGTCATGATCGCCGAGGGCGTGATGGTGGTGCCCAAGAACGCCGTCATCCCTGCCGGCACGACGATTTGACGCGGGCGGGCGGGCGTGTCAACATGACGGCAGTCAGGAACGCATTTCCATCGCCAGTCCGGATTTCCAAAGAAAGGGGGACGCAGCCATGAACAAGATCCTCGTCTGCACCGACGGTTCGGCCTACTCGTTTGTCTGCTACGATTACGCCGCGTGGATGACCCAGCGCACCGGCGCGGCGCTGGAAATCCTTTATGTCTCCGACCTGCGGCAGTTCGAGGTGCCGATGGTCGCCGACCTCAGCGGCAGCCTTGGCGTCCAGCCCTATCAGGCCGTGCTGGGCAAGCTGCAGGAGTTCGAGCAGGAGCGGGCGAAGGCCATCCTGGAGCAGGCCCGGAAGCATTTTGCGGCAAAGACGCCTTCCGCGACGCCGACCTTCACGCACAAGCTGGGTTTTCTCGTCGACACCTTCCACGAATTCGAGGCGCACGTCGACCTCATCATGCTCGGCAAACGCGGGGAAAACGCGAATTTTGCCACGGAGCATCTCGGCTCAACGATGGAGCGGGTCGTGCGCGCCAGCCACAAGCCCTGCCTGGTGACCTCGCGCGCCTTCAAACCGGTTGAGCGGATTCTGTTTGCCTACGATGGAGGCAAGAGCTGCCAGAAGGCGCTGGAGTTCCTCGCGACCACGTCGGCCTTCAAGGATCTCGAACTGCACCTGGTGACGGTGGCCGCCCAGAGTGAGGAGGAGACGGCGCTGAAGACGCTGCAGGCAGCCGAGGGCGTGCTGCGCGCCGCAGGTTATGCCCCCATGGCCCAGATGCTGGTGGGCGCACCGGACAATGAGATCGGCACCTACGTGGAGGGGCGGGGGATCAACCTGGTCATCATGGGCGCCTATGGGCACAACCGGATCCGGCAGCTGATCATCGGCAGCACGACGACCGCGATGATTCGCCGCTGCCGGGTTCCCGTGCTGCTGTTTCGCTGAGGGCAGAGAAACGGAAAGACCAAAGTCTGGTGTTTTCGTGCTTGACGGCCTTGGTTAGCGACGCTACCTTTCTTAGCAAAGGTAGCTTGGCCGATCACATCCCATGGGCGTCAACGAAAAATTCACCCCGATCCGCAAGGGACTCCTCGGGTTCCTGCTCCTGAAGATCATCTCTGCCGACAAGGTCTACGTTGCGGATATCCTGAGGCAGCTGAAGGGGACGGAATTCGCCACCCAGGAGGGCACGCTTTACCCGCTCCTGAGCAAGATGCGCCGCGAGAAACTGCTGGACTACGAATGGAAGGAGTCCGATGCCGGGCCGCCCCGCAAATATTACGAGCTGACCGCCCGCGGTCGCGAACAGCTGCGGGAGACTTCCGACTACTGGCAGCGAATCAGCGGCACCGTGAAGAGTCTCGGTCAGCCGCCCGCCTCGTGAACCATCCGCACCCCTGCTCCCATGAATAAGGTCATCACCATTAATCTCAACGGCAACGCCTACCAACTCGAGGAGGGTGGCTTCGAGGCGCTGCGCGCCTACCTCGACGGTGCCGCCCGCCGGCTCGACGGGAATCCCGACCGCGACGAGATCATCGCTGACATCGAGCAGGCCATCGCTGACAAATGCCGGGGGATGCTCGGTACCTACAAGACGGTCTTAAGTGCAAAGGAGGTCGGGCTGATCATCGAGGAAATGGGTCCGGTCGAGGACGCCTCGGCGGGAGCGGACGCGGATCCAGCGGCCGGGGCGACCGCGCCGGGCGGAACACGGCCGGAAACCGCGGGGACGGAGTCAAAGGCGGTCCCACCGGTTCGCCGGCTCTACAAGATTCCCCATGGGGCAATGAGCCCCGGCGTGTGCAACGGGCTGGCCGCGTATTTCAACATCGATGTCTCGCTCGTGCGTTTCCTCTTTCTCTTGTTCACCGTGTTCTGGGGCATTGGCTGCGTGGCTTACGTGCTGCTCATCTTCCTCCTGCCCACCGCGAAGACGCCGGAGGAGAAAGCGGCGGCGCAGGGTCCGCCACCCACGGCGCAGGAGTTCATCCGCCGGGCCAAGGAAGGGTACTACGAGGGCATGAAAGCGTTTGCCGACAAACAGGCGCACCGGGAGTGGCGCCGGAAGTTCCATCGGGAGATGCGTGGCTGGCGGCGGGCCTTCCATCACGAAATGAGAGCGAACACCCGCCACTGGCAGCAGGGATTTGTCCCGCATTGGGCGCCCGGTTTTCAGCCGGGAATTGGCGCATGGTTCGCGCTACCATTCGTCTCGATCCTGCGCGCGGGTCTCGCGTTGCTGTGGATCGTCGCGCTGGTTTCGCTGCTGGCAACTGGGGCGGTGTTCGGGGTGCTGTTACCCGCGGGAATTCCGGTCTGGGCGGGCGTGCTCTGCCTGTTTGCCTTCTATCTCGTCCTGGCCTGGCCGCTCAAGGCCATGCGCCGCGCCTACTACTGGAACGCGGCGGGCGGGCCGTTTTTCGCCCCTCCGTTCATCTACGCTTTCGATGCGTTCATCGGGATTGGGTTCGTGGTCGTGCTCCTCTGGTTGGCCGGACATCACCTTCCGCAGATCCACGAGGCCTTCCGGAATATCCCGCCGCTTGTTCACGAGGCGGTGAATGCCGTGAAGGATTGGTGGGCCGCGCGGTAACGACGGCGCCCGCGGCGTCTTACGGGAACAGGCCGCGCTTCTGCTTGGCCTCGGCCACCCGGGCGATCCCGAGGGTCAGCGCGGCGAGGCGGCGGCTGAACTTCATCTTGCGCTTCTGGTATTCGACGCTCGTCTTGGCCTTGTCGAGGATGGCGCAGAGCTTCGCCAGGACCTCATCGCGGGTCCAGTAATAGTTCTGCAGGTTCTGCAGCCACTCGAAGTAGGAGACGATCACCCCGCCCGAGTTGCAAAGCACATCGGGAATGACCTCGATCTCCTCGCGGCTTTCAAGCACGCGGTCGGCGGCGTTGGTCGTCGGGCCGTTGGCGGCCTCGGCGAGAACGCGGCAACGGAGTTTCGGGGCATTGATCTCGGTGATGACGCGTTCAACCGCCGCCGGCACGAGGACGGTGCAGGGGAGTTCGAGCAGTTGTTCGTTGGTTATGGCCTCGCCGCCGTCGAAATCCCGCAGCACCCGGTTGCACTGCACATATTGAAGAGCCTGGTGGACATCGATGCCCTGCGGGTTGTGGAAGGCGGCGGTGTGGTCGGAGATCGCAATGACCCTGGCGCCATAATCGACCATCGCGAGGGCGGTTTCGTTGCCGACATTGCCAAACCCCTGGATCGCGACGGTGGCCTGGCTGATCGGGATCTTGAGGTCGTCGAGATAGGCCTTGACGAGGTAGGCGACGCCGTGGCCGGTCGCCTCGCGGCGGCCCTCCGAACCTCCCAACGAGACCGGCTTGCCGGTGACAATGGCGGGCTCGACGTGGCCGACGTGATTGGAATAGGTGTCCATCATCCACGCCATGATCTGGTCATTGGTGCCCATGTCGGGCGCCGCAATGTCGACATGCGGCGAGAGAAACGGGATCATCTCCTGCATGTAGCGGCGCGAGAGGCGCTCGAGCTCGCCGGTGGAGAGATTGAACGGGTCCACGATGACACCGCCCTTGGCGCCCCCGAAGGGCAGCCCAACCAGCGAGCACTTCCAACTCATCCACATGGCGAGTGCCGCCACCTCGCCCAGCGTGACGTTCTGGTGAAAGCGGAGACCACCCTTGGACGGTCCGGTGGAGAGGCTGTGCTGCACGCGGTAGCCCTCGAAGACGACGACGGTGCCGTTGTCGCGCCTGATGGGCAGCGACACGGCCATGCACCGGCGCGGGTATTTGGTGCGGTCGCGAAGATCCTCCGGCAGGTTGATGGCGTCGGCCGCCTTGTCGAACTGGCGGCACGCCATGCGGAATACGTCGGAATCGTAGAGTTGGGAGACAACGGCCTTGGACATGGATTAGTAGGTTTGGGCCAGGGTTTGAGGGTTCCTTTGCGGGACACGTTGAGGGAAGGATGGTGCGCTGGCAAATGGCTTCGGCACGGCCGCGGAACAGGCAGAGGTGTGCGGGGGAACGCGGCGCAGGCTGGAGGGCGCGGGATTCCGCCGTTGTCATTTCATGGGGTGGATCCCAGTGATTGGTGCCAATGGATTTCAAGCTGCAGGCCGATTACACGCCCACCGGCGACCAACCCCAGGCCATTGAGGCGCTGGTGGGCTCCCTGCAGAAGGGAAACCGCCACCAGACGCTGCTCGGGGTGACCGGCTCGGGCAAGACGTTCACCATGGCCAACGTCATTGCGCGGCTCAACCGGCCGGCGCTTGTCATCTCCCACAACAAGACGCTCGCGGCCCAGCTCTACTCGGAGTTCAAGAACTTCTTCCCGGAGAATGCTGTCGAGTACTTCGTCAGCTACTACGACTACTACCAGCCGGAGGCCTACCTGCCGTCGAGCGACACGTATATTGAGAAGGATTCCTCGATCAATGAGGAGATCGAACGTCTGCGGATCTCAGCCACGAGTGCACTGGTGAGCCGCCGCGACGTGATCGTCGTGGCGAGCGTTTCGTGCATCTACGGGCTCGGTTCACCGGAGGATTTTGCGGCGCTCCGCATCGAGCTGCGCCGCGGCACGGCGCTGGGCCGCACCCGCCTGCTTGAACGGCTGGTCGATAATCTTTATGAGCGGAATGACTACGAGCTGAAGCCCGGCTGCTTCCGGGTGCGCGGCGAGGTGGTCGACGTGATGCCCGCCTACCTTGAACAGGGTTTGCGGGTGGAGTTCGACGGCGAAACCGTCGAGGCCCTCAGTGAATTCGATTCGCTGACCGGCTCGGTTCTCCGCCCGCTCGAGCAGTTCGATCTTTATCCCGCCAACCAGTACGTGACCACGCGCGGCAAGCTCGAGGGCGCGATCGCCGGCATCAAGGCCGAACTGGAGGAGCGTGTGGCCTGGTTTGAGAAGAACGGGCAATATCTGGAGGCCCAGCGCATCCGGATGCGCACTAACTACGACTTGGAGATGCTGCAGGAGATGGGTTTTTGCAGCGGCATTGAGAACTACTCGCGGCACCTGGCAGGCCGCCGGCCCGGCGAGCGCCCGTTCTGCCTGATCGATTTCTTTCCAAAAGACTTCCTGCTCTTCATCGACGAGAGTCACGCGACCGTGCCGCAGATCGGCGGCATGTACAACGGCGACCTCGCGCGCAAGCGGGTGCTCGTCGATTTCGGCTTCCGCCTGCCCTCGGCGCTGGACAACCGCCCGCAAAGCTTTGCCGAATTCGAACAGGTCACCGGGCAGACCGTCTTCGCCTCGGCCACGCCGGGGCCGTTTGAACTGGAGCGCTCCACCGTCGTGGCCGAGCAGCTCATCCGCCCGACCGGCCTGCTCGATCCGGAGATCAGCCTCCGGTCCACCAAGGGGCAGGTGGAGAATCTCATCGGGGAAATCCGCGCAGCGGCCGCCAAGGGCGAACGCGTGCTGGTCACCACCCTGACCAAGCGGCTCTCCGAGGATCTCACGGCCTTTTTGCGCGAGGCAAAGATCCGGGTGGAGTACCTTCATTCGGACATCGATGTAATCGAGCGTGTCGAGATCCTGCGCAATCTCCGCCTCGGCAACTTCGACGTGCTGGTGGGCATCAATCTGCTGCGCGAGGGACTCGACCTGCCCGAAGTGGCATTGGTGGCGATCCTCGATGCCGACAAGGAGGGCTTCCTGCGCAGCGAGACCAGCCTGATCCAGACGGCCGGGCGTGCCGCGCGCCATGAAGACGGTCGGGTCATCTTCTACGCCGACCAGCTCACCAATTCGATCCGCAAGACCATGGAGGTCACACGGTACCGCCGGGAGAAACAACTCGCCTACAACCGTGAGCACCGCATCACGCCCCGCAGTGTGAAGCGCTCGGCCCAGGCCAGCCTGCACGTTTATGATGGCACGGAGCGCGGCCCGGAGCCGCTGGCGGTGGCGGAAGGTACTGACGCGGACGTGGCGGCCGTGATCGCCGAGCTGGAGGAGGAGATGCAGGAGGCGGCGGGCAAGCTCGAGTTCGAACGGGCCGCGGTGATCCGCGATCAGATCAACACCCTGAAGTCGGGCGATTTCAAGCGATCGGCCGGGTCGGCGGCAACAACCTCAGCAAAAAAGCGCGGGGGTGGGGCGCGCGGGCTGCGGAGAAAGTGACTGCCGCCGCCGCGAGATGGTGAAAACGTCGAGGTGCGCGTGAATTTCGTCACGCGCACGGCCGCTGGCGTCGGGTCGGCGTTTTCCGGCAGACGAACGACCGCACCCTCGCCCCAACAGCGAACGGTTATGGAGTCACAACGGTGCTGGCGTTCGAGGGCGGAGTCGGCTTGACCTCGGCAATCTTCGACGCGTGCGAGGCCACGCACTGCCAGACGCCATGCCGCCGGATCCAGGTGTCCGTCCAGCGAAACTGCCCACTGCCATCCTTGCCCTTATATTGCGCCTTGATGGTGCTGCGGCCGGTAATGACGGCGGCGTCCCCGTAGACACTGACTTTCATCTCGTCGACAACAAATGACGCTGCGACGAATGCGCCAGATTTGACGTCGTCCAGATCCTGAGCCTTGGTCATAATGGCTCCATCGGGATCCGTGTAGATAATGTCGTCGGCCTCAAGCCGGCCGAGGGCGACGAGGTCATGTTGGACGTAGGCTTTTGCCCAGTCCTGTTCCAGATTCATGAGTTCCTGCTCAACACTGCCGATTTTCACCGGGGCGGTCGCCGGCGAACTAGCCTGCGCGAAAATCCGGTATGGCGTGATCAGCGCCATCACGACAACTGCGATCAATAGTCTTTTCATAACACACTCCTTCTGGCGGGTTGATTGAGACGCACCACGGAGGCGCGAAATTCGGGCGGTAAGGAAGAGACCGAAGTCCGCACGACCAAAGGTGCGGCGAAGTCAGGGGGTAAAATCGGATTCCGCCTCTTGCCCTCGCGACTGCCGGAAACGTCCGGCAGAAAGACTGACACAAGACCTGCGGCAATAGTCCGTCGCCGGCGGATGCTCAAGCGAAATTACGAGAATCTGATCGGACGCGTTGGCGAGACCGCCGCCCACCCACAGGCAGGACCGCCGCGGCCGGCCAGGCCGGTCGCCGCGTACTATCTCCACTCGGGCGGATTCTGCAGATGCGGCTTGAGCACGCCGACGCAGGGGAGGTTCCGGTATCTTTCGGCGAAATCGAGGCCGTAGCCGACCACGAACTGGTCGGGAATCGGAAACCCGACGAAGTCAGCCTCGAAATCCACCTCGCGCCGGCCTTTCTTGTCCAGCAGCACGCAGGTTTTCACCGAGGCCGGGTTGAGTTTCTTGATCAGCTTGACGACCACGGAGAGCGTCTTGCCCGTGTCGAGAATGTCGTCGATCAGGAGGACATGGCGGTTGGCGATGTCGATCGTCAGGCTGTGCACGATCTCCGGCTTGCCGGCGGACCGGGTCTCATTGCGATAGCTCGACACCCGGATGCAGTCGAGTCGGATGGGACGGCGGATTTCGCGCAGCAGGTCGGCGGCGAAGAGCAGGGCACCATTGATGATGGCCACGACGGTGATCTCCTCGTCGGGATAGGCGGCCGCGATCTCCTCGCCAAGCTTGCGCACCCGGCGCTTGATCATGGATTCGGAGACAATGATCTCCTCCAAATCCTGGATTCCGGGCACAACGACATTGGTGGCGGGCATGGCGGGAAAAGAGGCGATGGACGGTCTTGAATGAATGGGCGGCGCGGCGCGGGTCCCGTAGAGCAGAAAGCGAAAACCAGCCGGCTGGCAATTGATTATGGAGGAGGCCGCGGGGCCGTTATTCTTTTGACTTCGGCAAGGCAGGCCGGTTGCCTCGGCCCTCGGGCCGGACAAGCGATGATTTCCATCCAGATCAAGAAGGTGACGAAGCGTTTCGGCCCGGTGGTCGCCCTGCAAAATCTGGATCTCACCATCGACCCCGGAGAACTTTTCTTCCTGCTCGGTCCGAGCGGTTGCGGGAAGACCACGCTGTTGCGGTGTCTGGCCGGTTTTTTCATCCCGGAGGAGGGACAGATCTGGTTTGGCGACGAGGAGGTGACGCGGCTCGCACCGCATAAGCGCAACGCCGGGATGGTCTTCCAGAGCTACGCGCTCTGGCCGCACCTGACCGTGGCGGAAAATGTGGCGTTCGGCTTGGAGGAACGCCAGGTGCCGGCCGACGAGATCAGACGTCGCACCGGTGAGGCGCTCGAATCGGTGCACATGGGCGCATTTCTGAAGCGCCGGCCAAACCAGCTTTCCGGCGGCCAGCAGCAGCGGGTGGCGCTGGCCCGCGCGCTGGTGGTCCGACCGCGCTGCCTATTGCTGGACGAACCGTTGTCGAATCTCGACGCCAAGCTGCGGCTGGAGATGCGCACGGAGATTCGCCGGGTCTGCAAGGAATTCCAGCTGACGACGGTTTACGTGACCCATGACCAGAAGGAGGCGCTGACGATTTCCGACCGCATGGCGATCCTCGACGGCGGGCGCATCCTGCAGGTGGGGGCGCCGCGCGAAATCTACCGCCGGCCCGCCTGCCGGACGGTGGCCAACTTCATCGGCGAAACCGACTTCCTCCCGGGCAAGGTTCTCTCGGCCGGCGGCGGCAAGGCCGTGGTGGAGACGGCCCTCGGGCGATTTGACGGCGTGCTGGGCGATCCCACCCAGCCGCCAAAGGCGGGCGGCGAGGTGACGGTCTCCATTCGTCCGGAATGCTGGGTGCTTGGACGGGAAACCCGGGCACAGAATTGCGTGGAGGGCGTGATCGGCGGGGCCGTCTACCTTGGAGAGATGGCGCAGTATGATTTCGTCTGCGCGGCGGTGACCTTGAAAATCGTGGAACTGAATCCCCGGTTTGTGGGCCAGACAGTCCAGGGAGCGCTGCAGGCCTGCGTCGAACCGGAAGATGTGGTCGTATTGGTGGAATAGGTCCCCCGCCCGGACGTTCCGCACCTCACCCTCCGCTCGCACCACTGCGCATGACCAAGCGCACGATCATCATTCTCGCCCTGGCGGTCATCGTCGCGCTGCCGTTCATGCTGCGGCCGAAGAAGCCGGCGAACGCACCGGCGGATACCACGCTGGTCATTATCACGCCGCACAACGAGGCCATCCGTTACGAGTTCGGGCTCGGTTTCCAGCGCTGGTACCAGCGACAGACCAGGCGGACCGTCTTTGTTGACTGGCGCGTCATCGGCGGGACCAGCGAGATCACCCGCTACCTCGATGGCGCCTACACGGCGTCGTTTCAAAACTACTGGACCCACACCCTCCGGCGGGAATGGAGCAATGCCGTGCAGGCGGCGTTCGCCAACCACCGCGTCACGCCCGGGCCGTCGCCCGCGAAGGACACGCCGGCCGAGGCCGCCCGCCGGGCGTTCCTGGAATCGGACGTGGACTGCGGCCTTGACCTTTTTTTCGGCGGCGGCACGTACGATTTTGAGAAGCAGGCGCAGGCCGGCCACATCGTCGATTGCGAAGCACGGGAGCGCCATCCGGAGTGGTTCACGGATGCGATCATCCCGCGGTTTGCGGCGGGCGAGGAGTATTGGGACGCGGAGGGCCGATGGGTCGGTACGGTGCTAAGCAACTACGGGATACTTTATAGCAAAGAGTCCTATGCCCGTCTTGGGATCAAGGCGGCACCGCGGCAATGGGGGGACCTGCAGGATCCGCGGCTGCTGGGCGAGGTGGCGCTCGCGGACCCGACTAAGAGCAGCTCGATGGCGA
>Ga0182019_10000591_pt1 | contig 17874 bp, 15 predicted proteins | sample 812E2MmetaG_FD_120483 | JGI IMG/M metagenome (GOLD analysis project Ga0182019, IMG submission 120483) | Permafrost microbial communities from Stordalen Mire, Sweden - 812E2M metaG | ecosystem: Environmental > Terrestrial > Soil > Wetlands > Permafrost | place: Sweden: Stordalen | collected...
CGTTACGGCGAAGTTCCGGGAGCGGAACAGGCCGAGCGGTACGAGCGGGTGGCGACCGCGGGCCATGAGAACCACGAACAGGACGGCCGCCGCCGCGCCCACGGCGATCGCGACCGGCCCGACCGCGTCGCGCCACTGGTGCTGTTGACCGTAGATGGCCCCGAATGACAGGCCGCCGACCGCTACGGCAATGACCGCGGCACCGAGCCAGTCGAAGTCGCGCCCGGCATCGGGGTCGCGACTCTCCTGCACGTAGCGCCAGCTCGCCCACAGAGCGATCGCAATGAGGGGCACGTTCATGAAGAAGACGGCTCGCCAGGAGATGGTCTCGACGAGCATCCCGCCGACCACGGGGCCCAGGATGACCGTCGCCCCGGACGCCGCCGCCCAGACGCCGAAGGCCCGGCCGCGCTCCGCCCCCTCGAACGTGGCGGTCAGCAGTGCCAGCGAGCCCGGCACGAGCAGTGCCCCGGCCGCGCCCTGGATGATGCGGAAGACGATCAGCGTCTCGATGGTGGGTGCGAAGCCGCATAGGACCGATGACGCTCCAAAGCCGACGAGGCCGATGACGAAGAGGCGGCGGCGGCCGTAGGCGTCGGCCAGGGCGCCGGCGAGAATCAGCAAGGCACTCAGGCTGAGCAGGTAGGCGTTGTAGACGTAAGACTCGCCTTCGAGGGCGCCGAGGTTGCCGCTGGGCAGATCCTGCCCGATTCTCTGAAGCGCGACGTTGACCACGGTGGAATCGAGGAAGACGATTCCCGAGCCGAGGACGGCGGCCAGCAGCGTGCCCGTGCGGCGGTTCACGACCGTGAGCCCATGCTGGCGCCGACGTTCGCGACGGACGCGGTTTCGGCGAAGGCGTATTGAACGGCTTCTTCGACGCTCATCCGGCGTCCCTCCTCGCGGGCCGCCTCAACGACCGTCTGATCCATCCCGGCCTGCGCCGCATTCGCGTCCTCGAATTCCGAGACCAAGGTCCCGAGCATTGCGCCGCCGGTGTCCGCCAGCCTGTCGGAGGCCGAGCTAAGCCTCGCCGCTCGCAGCACGTCTCCCTGCGCAAAAGCAAGAAGGCCGAAATCGTTGAGGAGGATGGTGATCCCCGAGATGTCCCCGACTGCGGCGAAATGCCGCAGCGACTCACGCCACACCGGGGCCGAGTGCGTGACCGCCTGGCCCAGCCTGTAGTACGCGAGTCCGAGTGTGTGAAGCGCCCAGGCCAGGCTGAACGGATCTGAGAGAGTCCGGAGCATCTCGACGTCCTCGACCAGGGCGTCGCGAGCGGCTTCGTTCTGCCCTGAGAAGTAGTAGGCGTTGCCCAGTCCCCATAGGACTCGGGCGACCATGGCCGTGTCGCCGAGCTCGCGGAACATCGCCAGGCTCTCCTCGAAGTTGACTCGGGAGCGCTCGACTTCCAGTCGTGTGACGAGGGTCGGGAAGGCCACGTTGTAGAGCGCGTTGGCGATCGCCGGCTTGTCGCCGATGGCCCGGCACAGTTCCAGGCTGGCGGCGTAGTGGCCCATCGCCACCGGCATTTGGCCGCGCCAGTAGGCGACGCCCCCCGCAGCCTCGAGCGTGCCGGCGCGCTCCCTCGGGAATGCGGCCGTCTCGGGGATGGCGAGGATTCGATCCAGCCAGTCGGCGCCCTCCGACAGCATTCCGCGCATCTGCCAGAACCGCCACAACGCCGATCCCAGCCGGAGCGCGGTCTCGGCGTTGCCGTGCTCGATGGACCAGGTCAACGCCCCTCTCAGGTTCCCATTCTCGAGAACGAGGCGGTCGAGGAGCCGTTTCTGGTCCGAGCCGGTGAGGCCTGGGGCAGACGCTTCGGCCAGCGCCAGGTATACGCCGGCGTGCCGGTCCGCCACAGCGGTCGCGTCGTCGAGCGTCGCCAGCTGCTCGTGAGCGAAGTCTCGAATCGTGAACAGCATCGCGAACCGCGGTTCCCCGTCGACTTCCTCCTGGCCGACAAGACTCTGGTCGACGAGACCGGCCAGGCCATCGAGGACGTCGATCGCGGCATCACCGCACACGGCCTCGGCGGCGCCCAGGTCGGCGCCCCCGACGAAGACCGAGAAGCGGGCGAACAGCCTCTGGGCGGAGGCGTCGAGAAGGTCGTAGCTCCAGGCGATGGCGCCGCGAAGGGTCTGCTGCCGGGCGGGGAGATCCCGCGCTCCGGAGTCCAGAGCGTCGAGACGGCGGCCCAATCGGATCAACAGAGCCTGCGGTGGCAGCAGCTTGACTCGCGCCGCAGCCAGCTCGATGGCCAGTGGCAAGCCGTCGAGACGCGTGCAAATCTCGGCCACGGCGGCTGCGTTGGCCGTGGTGATTTCGAATCCCGGCTTGGCGGCCATGGCGCGTTGTGTGAACAGGGCGACGGCCTCGTAAGTGGCAAGTTCGGCCGGGTTCGTGGTTGTGCCGATCTCCGGTAGTCCGAGCGGCGGGACCGCGTATTCGTGCTCGCCGTAGATGTGCAGTGTGGCTCGACTGGTGACCACGACTCGCAGCCCTTCGCAGGCTCGCAGGAGATCGGCCACGAGCCCCGCCGCGGGTGTGACCTGCTCGAAGTTGTCGAGGACGAGGAGCAAGTGGCGACCTCGGAGATGCTCGGACAGGCGCTCGGCAGGCGGCTGCTTGGGAGCCTCCCGTAGGCCCAGTGCCAGGAGGATTGCGGCGGGCACAAGGCCTGGATCGTCGATCGTTCCGAGCGGCACGAAGAAGACCCCGTCCGGGTATTCGGGGGCGACTCCGGCCGCGAGTTGGAGGCTCAGGCGAGTCTTGCCCGTGCCACCGGGGCCTGTGAGAGTCAGCAGCCGCGATTCCGATAGCAGCCGCCGCGCCTCGGCGACTTCCCGGGCGCGTCCCACGAAGCTCGTCATCTGCGTCGGCAGGTTGTTTGGAGTCGCGTCGAGCGATCGAATCGGCAGGAATTCCGACGGCAAGCCCGCGATCACGGCCTGGTAAATGCGCTCGGGCTGGGCTAGGTCCTTGAGCCTGTGTCGGCCGAGGTCCCGGAGTTCGACTCCGTCCGGGAGGGTCGCCTCCACCAGCGCCCGCGACGATTCCGAGACCAGGATCTGGCCGCCGTGGCCGACGGCCGCGATCCGGGCGGCGCGATGAACGTCCAGGCCGACATACGTTCCGTCGCGGACGAGTGCCTCGCCCGTGTGCAGCCCCATCCGCACTCGAACAGTTGTGTCGCCGGGCCAGTGTTGCGCGGCGAGCGACCGCTGCGCGTGCACCGCGGCCGCAAGCCCGGCTGGGGCGCCGGCGAACGCGGCGAAGAGCGAGTCGCCCTCCGATCCGATCGCGACGCCGCCCGCTGCTTCGACCGCCCCACGCAGGATGCGGTGGTGCTCGCTCAGGACGGCCGGATATTCGTCCCCGAGTCCTTGGAGCAGCCGAGTCGAGCCTTCGATGTCGGTGAAGAGGAAGGTGACGGTTCCAGTGGGAAGAGCTGCGTCGGCAAGCATCGGTTCAGTGGCGGTGGTCGACCGTGACGGCGCGCAGCCGCCGGGCCACTTCCTTGAGCATCGCCGCGGCCATGCGCGGCTCCGTCGCCAGCAGCCGCTGGAATTCCCACGACGGCAGTGCCAGACACGTCGTCGGTTCGTCGGCCGTCACCGACGCGACGCGAGGCAATCGGTCGAGCAGGGACAACTCGCCGAAGAAGTCGCCGGGGCCCAGGTGGGCCAGCACCTCGCCGTCCCTGACGACGCTCGCGGAGCCGGCCACGACGAGGAAGAACCCTGTCTCGATCTCACCCTGCCGGGCGATGCGCCGCCCCTTTGGAAACTCGACTTCGACGGCCTGTTTGGCGATCGCGGCGCGACCCTTCGCGCTCGTGGCGGCAAAGAGCCCGACACCTGCCAGAAGACTGGCGCGCTGCGTCGGGCTGAACGCCATCTGAGCCGTCCTCTCTGTTGTCTCGTGTGTCCCCCCGACTGGCGACGATGCTGATCAGGCACGATGAGTGTGTCAACGCGCGTCGCGTCAGGGGCGCGGCGGGTCGCACCCACAGGAACGAAGAGATCGCGGTGCGGTCGCGCTGTTGTACTCCCGGCGAGCGTGCGCTAAACAGGACCGTGGCATGCGGCATTCTGTCGCGCCCGCGGAGGAGGCCCCATGGCCCAGGTCATTGAACTCGCGGACGAGCTTTCGCCGCTGGCCCTTTTCGCAGATTTGTCACGTCCGCAGCTCGACGCCGTGGCGCACGCCTTCGAGGAAGTCTGGTTTGGCGAGGGCGAACGGATCCTGCGCGAAGGGCTGACCGGGTCCGGGTTCTACGTCATCCTCGATGGCGAGGTCGCCGTTCGGACCGGCGGTCGAGATGCCGCGATCCTGGGGCGGGGTGACTTCTTCGGCGAAGTTTCGGCGCTGCTCGGCGAGCCGCCTTCCGCCGATGTCGTGGCGCTCCACTCCATGCGCTGTCTGCACCTGTCCGGTCCGGGTCTGCACGACTTCCTGCTCGCCCATCCCGCGGTGATGTACCGGATGCTGCTCGATCAGACGCGCCGTCTGCGGACGACGACCCGGGCACGCGGCTGACCTCGGTGGCGCCGGGCACTACCGTCGGAACCGACGGCGGCCGACCGTTTCCGCCGGGCGAGTACCCGCTCGTCGTAGTGGGCAGCGGGCCGGGCGGGCTCCAGCTGAGCTACTCGCTTCGCAGGCTCGGCGTGGACCACGCCGTGATCTCGTCGGACCCGGCTCCCGGCGGAATGTTCCGCCGCTGGCCCTTCTTCCAACGCCTCTTGAGCTGGACCAAGCCCTACGCGCCGGCCGAGCGTGGCACTCGAGCCTACGAGCGTTTCGACTGGAACAGTCTCCTGGCCGAAGAGCCGGAGAATCGAGCCATCATGGCGGGCTTGATGGATGGCACGTCCTACTTCCCGTCACGCCCGGAGATGGAGCAGAACCTGATCGGTTTCGCCGAACGCGCCGGTGTCCGCGTCCGGTACGGTTGCCGCTGGGAGGCAACCCGGCGAGAGGCGACGGCCGACGGCGAGCGCTTCGTTCTCGAGACGTCCGACGGCGAGTACCGCTGCCGCGTCGCCGTGTTCGCGGTCGGCGTGGCCGAGCCGTATGTCCCCCCGACGCCCGGCCTGGATCTGGCGCCCCACTATGCCGACACCCGCGCCGCGGAGACATACGCCGGCAAACGGATCTTCATCGTCGGCAAGCAGAACTCCGGGTTCGAGTTGGCCACGGGGCTCCTGCCCTTCGCCCGGTCCATCGTCCTGGCGTCCCCGAGCCCGGCCAAGCTGTCGGTGGTGACCCGTTCGCTTGTCGGGATTCGGGCGCGCTACCTGCAGCCGTACGAAGATCACGTCCTCGCCGGCGGAGTGGGCGTCCTGGAGGCGTCGATCGAAGGTATCGTGCGGACCGGAGAGACACTGCGCGTCACCGTCAGGCCTTCGGCCGGCGGGGAATCGGTGGCATTCGAGGCGGACGAGGCAATCGCCGCGACCGGCTTTGTCGCCCCGTTGCGCGATCTGCCGGCCATCGGCGTAGCCACGTTCGGGTCCAGCCGGCTACCCGCCCAAACGCCGTTCTGGGAGAGCGCCACTGCACCCGGGATCTACTTTGCCGGAACGATCAGCCAGGGTGCCTCGGGCCTCAAGAAGCACGGACTCCCGGCCAATTCCGGGGCCGTGCACGGGGCCCGCTACAACGCCCGCCTGCTGGCCGGTCACATCGCCGAGAAGCATTTCGGCGTGGCGCGAGCGGGACGAGTCATGGCCTCGGCCGAGGTTATGCCGTTCCTGCTCGACGAGATCTGCCGCGCCCCCGAGTTGTGGCATCAGCGCGCCTATCTGGCCCGTGTCGTGAGTCTCGATCCGGGTCGGGGCATCGTCGACGACGGGTTCCTGCCCCTGGCCCATTTCCTCGATGCGAGCGGCCCCGACGCGATCGCGGCCACGATTGAAGCGAACGCCGAAGGGGCCGTCTATCCGGTCCTGTATGTCCGCCACGCCGGCCGGACGGAGGAGCGGGTCTTGCCCGGCCATCCGCTGCACGACTTCGAGACCGCCGAGCACCGCCGCGCCCTTTCTTCGGTCCTCGTGGAGGTGGGTATCGAGGCCTCGGACCATGTCGCCGCGGGCGCCGACGGGACGCTCGCACCGTGAGTCGGGCCACCGCCCCAGACGTGCAGACGCGGCGTACGTCGTAGACTCGGTTGCGGGCTCAATCAAATGCACACGAGCCCAGACCGAGGCTCTCAATGGACGACTCCATCCGCGGCGCACTGGCGCAGAGCGGAATCATCGACATCACCACCACCGGCAGGCTCAGCGGAGAGCCACGCCGCATCGAGATCTTCTGCCACGTCATAGACGGGCATCTCTACATCAGCGGCATGCCGAGAGCGGACCGGACTCGCCGCTGGCTGACCAACCTCATGGCGGACCCGCGGCTCACCGTCCACCTGAAGAGAGGTCTGACGGCCGACCTTCCGGCCACGGCCCGCATCATCACGGACGAGACCGAACGTCGAGTCGTTCTGGCTCTTGTCGCCCGCGCCTGGAATCGGACCGACGTCGAGACCATGGTCGCCCACAGCCCGCTCATCGAGGTCACCATCGAAGGGCTCGACGGCACGCCCTGACCCCACGATTGGCCCAGAGGCTTGCGCGCGCTTCTCGGAGATAATTGGGCCGATGGGACGACCAGTCTGAGCAGCAACGGCGCCGCGGTATCCACGCCGCGGACTCTGCGTGCCATCTACATCGCCGTCGGCCTGTCTACGGCATCTGTGGCGCCGTTCGTACCGGTAATCCTCAAGGAACGAGGTTTGGACCCGGCCGCCATCGGAGTCGTTGCCGCGCTCGGCGCACTGATGGCCACGCTCGTTGTGCCGGCCTGGGGACACCTCGCGGACGTGCTGGTCGGCCGTGCACGAGCATTCCGGATCGGGCTTCTGCTCGCCACCGCTTCGGCCGCGAGCCTGCTGTTCAACCTGCCCGTCGTCGCGATTGCGGGTCTGCTGGCCACCTTTACCGTGTTCGCCAGCCTCTTCATCGGGCTTGCCGACGTCCTGGCCATGGCCGACTTGCCCGCGCCGGAGCGCCAGTACGGGGCCGTCCGCGCCCTCGCGAGCCTGTCCTTCACGTTCGGCATCGTCGCTGTCGGCTTTCTATACAGCTGGGCGGGGTACGGGGTCGCCCCGGCCGTCTTCCTGGTCTGGTCGACCACGCTGCTGCTGCTGGTACGGCGCATACCCGACGGAACCCGGGAGTCGAGGCGGCGGTTGGCTGCGGACATGCCCGGTGGGAAGTCGGGCGGCAGGTTGGGATCGGTGGGTCGTGCGTTCGCCGTCCAGCCCCGTCTATGGGCCGTACTCGCGGTCTTCGCCTTCGCGTTCGCGGGGTTGCAGGGCTCGCTCACATTCATCGGTGTTCGGATCGTGGAACTCGGCGGCAAGCCGTCGGACGTCGCGTTGTCGTTCGGGGTGGCTGCCGTGGCGGAGATCCCGGGGCTCGTCGCGGCGGGCTGGATCGGCAGACGCATTGGGTTGCGCTGGCTTCTCGTTGCTTCTCTGATGCTGTACGGCCTGAGCGTGGCTTCCTGGGGCATCCTGCCCTATGCGATCGCTATCAACGCCACTCGCGCCATCACGGGTCTTTGCAACGGCTCGCTTATGACGGCCCGCGTGCTCATCGTGCCGCGCCTGCTGCCACAGTCTTTGCTCGCGACTGGTCAGGTCCTCTTCCAGGCGGCGACGCTGGGTTTCGGCACGGTCATCGGCAGCGTCATCGGCGGGGTCGCCTATGCCGCGCTCGGACCGACCGCGTTCTTCGCCGCTGCCGGCTCGGTGGCCATCATCGGTGGCGTGGCTGCCTGGTTCGTGCTGGCCGGCGACGTCGGCGGCCGCCTCACGGGCAGGACCGCCGATCCTCTGGAGCTGGCCGAACCACCGATTCCGTGAAGTTTCGGGTCGCTTCGAAGGTCGGGCTACCTCGGCGCAGCCGTCACAGCATCGATTCGGATCGTGATGTACGTCGGGCCGTCTGTCCGGTCACCCTTGCCCGAGATGTAGACCACCCAGGCGAGGTACGGGTTGCCGTCGCCATCGACGTCGAGTCGGAGCTGGGCGTCCTCCACCACCGGCGAGGCGAGCCAGGTCTCTCCGAGTGCAACCGTCTCGGCCCGCGAGCGTGGGATCGTGGCGTCGGAAGAAGTGACGCTCGGAACCGAGTTGGCAGTCGTTGCATCGAAGACGACGACCTCGCCCGTGACCCACTCGATCGTGACCATCACCCGCGGCGGAAGCCCGATCGATCCATCCAGCCTCTGCCAGGTGATCTCCCAGCCCCGCTCGGTCGGAACCACCGACCTCGCCAATCCCGCCACGTCGAGGGAATGGGCGGTCAGATACTTGCTCGCGTTGGCGATCGCGGCATCTGCCGGCACCTTCTGGGGGCCCGGCCCATCTACGGCCCGAGGTGTGTATTCGACCGACATGACCCGGCCGGTGTCCGCGTCAACAGCACCCGAAACAAACAGTCCGTGGGAGTTGAGTCCCTCACCGCCGATTTCGTAAGAGCGTCTGGTCGCCGTCCCGAATGGCCCTCTGACCTCCATCGGCAGCGTTGCCTCGCCGGTGAATTCGCGAAACGCCGCCGCAGCGCCGCGGATCGTGACCGGCCACGGGCTACCCGACGCCAGCGGCGTCGTCGCGCAGGCAATGCCTCCGTCGGCCGCCGGGTCGTGCCGGGCCACCAGCACGATTGCTCCGCCGCAAGGCCCTCTCGCGGGATCCGGCTGGTCGGCCGGGGCGCTTGCCTGGACCGGCGGCGCTCCTGACCCGACGGTACTCTGCCCGACGCAGCCGCTGACGATGAGGCCCCCCACGGAAACCAGAATCGCGACGGCTCGAAACACGTCGTTCCTGCGCTCGTGCATGTCGCACCCCCCTTCAACGCTGGAAGCCCGGCCGTCTGGCGCCGCGGGCGTCTCGTTGATAGTACGGCCGCGCGACCGGGCCGGTTCAGCCGAGCGTGCGGCAGCCAAGCTATCTGCGTGGTCGCCCCGCCACGGCCCGGACGCGTCTGGCACGCCACATCGGGGCCGATATCGCACCTGCTTCGGGGCGGCGATATCGTGGCCGTGACCGCGACTGCTGAGTCGCTCCGCACGCCAGGAGGCTCCGGCGATGTGCCGATCCATCCAGCCGCTTCACAACTACGAACCGCCGGCGACCGCCGACGAGGTCCGCGCGGCGGCGCTCCAGTACGTGCGCAAGATCAGCGGCATGACCCGGCCGGCGGGCGCCAACCAGGCCGCTTTCGGGCTCGCGGTGGAAGCCGTGGCCGCCGCCACTCAGCAACTAGTCGAGACGCTCGTGGCAACGTCGCCACCGCACGACCGGACGGTGGACCGGCAGCGAGCTCGTGCTCGCTGGGAGCGGCGCCAGTCGCAGGCCCCGACCGCGTCCGTGTAGCGGGAGCGCTTACCCTAGACCTGGTTCGTGTCCACGTCGAATGCCGCCACGACGGCCTTCAATTCAGCGACCGTGAGGCCCTCCGCCCGTCCGCCGGTGAGCAGGTCCATGTATTCGTAGTTGGCCGCGGTCTCGGCGTATTCGATGCGATCGACGGCGCGCTTGACCGAGATGCTGGAGCGAGCCATGACGCCGTGCTTCGCCCACAGGACGATGCGGTGTGTCCGCAGGTTCGCGACGTTCGCCGCCATCAGCGGCCCGGAACCCGGCACCATGAACGGCAGGAAGCCGATCCCCGCGGGCAGGTTGACGATCGTCTCGGGTTCCCAGCGCAGCAGGCGTCCGTTGAGGTAGGTCTCGTCGCTGTAGGCCGGAACGTGGCTCAGGTACACGAGCTTGGGCGGCTGGGCGTGCACGATTGCATGGAAGTTCGTGCCCGTCCGCTCGACCGTGTCGTCGTGGACCGCCAGGTGTGAATTCCACTCGGAGGTCACGCGCTCGAAGAGCCTGCCTGGCGCGGTGTGGAGCGTGCCGCCGACGCCGTCCGCCGAGATCAGCACCGCCGCCAGGTTGGCGGCCGGGTTCACCCGGATTTCGCGCAGGCGCCTGCCCGAGCCGGTCACGATCACGACATGGTTTGCCAGATGTGGAGCGGGCTGCGGGAGCTTGATCTCTTCAACGATCGGGAAATGTCGTCGGACCTCGATCGGCCAGCCGATGCAGACGGAGATGTTGCCGGCCGCGCCCTCGCTGGCGTCGATAGCCGCTACCTGGTCGCCGCCCGCGCCGATGGAAGTGAGGATCTCTTCGAGATCGGGAAATGGTTCCTGCAGTGCCACGTTCTCCAGCCTCCTGGCTCCAGGCGCCGTTTTGGGATTTGGCGACGCCTGCCCACACATGGTAGACCGACGAGCGCGCAAGCCCTTCGGCTCGGCTCAGTCGAGCCGGAAGATCTCCTCGAGGCGCTGGTGAAAGCCTGTGGCGGGGTCGATGCACGGATCGATCAGAGCCGCCATCTCGGCCTGCCAGGGAGCGTTGATCGGTGCCTCGTCCATCATCTTTCGAAAGCGGTCGAAGTCGTCGACCTCCAGGACGCCGAACAGATCGACCCCGTGCAGGTAGATGGAGTAGTTGCGAGCTCCCGCGGCCCGGAGTGCCTCGAGCATTTCCGGCCAGACGTCGGCGTGGCGGCGCCTGTACTCGGCCTCGGCACCGGGCAGGAGCTTCATGGCAAACGCGACTCGTTCCATGGCATTCCTTCCAATAACAACGACCCCGGCACCGGGGTTTCCCGGGCCGGGGTCGTTGCGAGTGAGGCTAGAAGAAACGGCGAGAACTTGCGGCTAGAAGCCGAAGGACGTCACGTACTGGTCGATGTTGGCCTTGTTGAAGACGAACGGAGGACCAAGAACGACGACGCCGTCCTTGCCGATCGTGTAGTCAACACTGCCGGAGGCGAACGCCACGGTGAACTTCTCGCCTTCGGTGCCCTTGATGGTTCCGGCAACGAGATCGGCGGCAACCGCATAAGCGAGGTAGCCGAGGTCGGTGACGTTCCAGAGCGCGAACTCGGGCGACTCGCCGCCCTTGACGAAGTCAACCATGCCCTTGGGGGTGCCGAGACCGGTGACGAAGACCGTGCCGGTCTTGCCCTGGGCCTTGACAACCTGCGCCGCGGCAACGATGCCAACGGTCGTCGGGGCGACGATGACCTTGAGGTTCGGGTGAGCCGAAAGGAGAGCCTGCGCCTGAGTGGTGCTGATGGTCGGGTCGTCGTTACCGTAGACGACGCCATCGAACACGAGCTTGGAGTACTTCGCGTCCTTCATGGTCGTCTGCATGGCGGCGATCCAGGCGTTCTGGTTCGTTGCCGTCTGAGCGGCCGAAAGGACGGCGATTTCGCCGGTGCAGCTCGGTGCCAGGTCGCACGCCATATCGGCGAGGCCCTTGCCGATGCCGTTGGTGTCGGCCTGGTTCACGAAGACGTTGTACGCGCCGACGGCCGGGCTGGAGTCATATCCGACGACCTTGACGCCGGCAGCCATCGCCGCCTGCAGGGCCGGGGCGATTGCGGTCGCGTCATCGGCGGAGACGATGATCGCCGACGCCTTCTGAGTGGTGGCCGTCTGGATGAACGGGATCTGCTGCGTCGCGTCAGCGGTGCTCGGGCCGACCTGGGTGATGGTCCCGCCGAGGGCCGCCTGGGCTGCCTGTGCGCCCTTGAAGGCGACGTCGAAGTACGGGTTATTAACCTGCTTGGGGATCATCACCACGCTGCCGAGAGGGGCAGCCGTCGGCGGAGCAGCCGTTGCGGAGGTGCTGCTGCACCCGGCCACGACGAAGATGAGCGCTACTGCAGCCGCCGCTCGCGGAACTCTGTGGAACATCGGTTTCCTCCTTGAAGCATTGGGACTTTAGAACGCTTCCTCCTTGGAACACTGCCGAACTTCGAGCCAATCCTCCTTCGATACTTACCTGGCGACCTCGCGGGGTTCCGGTTCGCGAGCGGGCCGGTTTCGGCCTTGGCGCACGCGATCTACGAGCACCCGGAATTGGCGAGCAATTTGGGGGGTGATGACGGAGAAGATCAGAAGCAGGCCGATGGCCACGTTCTGGTACTCACTCGAGACACCACCGAGGCGCAGCGCGCTCTGAAGCGCCGCGAGAGTGAAGACGGCGAGGATGACGCCGGTGATCGTGCCTTTGCCGCCGTTGATGTCGACGCCACCGAGAACCACGATCATCACCACGGTGAGCGTCAGACCCGTGCCGTTGTCGGACCGGACGCTGTTGTAGCGCAGGGCCAGCACGATGCCCGCAAATGCGGCCACCAAACCTGACACGGCGAACATCGCTGTCTTGAGAGTGGCAACGCGGACGCCGGAGTAGCGGGCCGCATCCTTGTTCTTGCCGACTGCAAAGATCTGCCGCCCGATCCAGGTCCGGTGTATCACCACCCAGAAGACAATGGCGAGCAGCAGGAACGCCAGAAGAGTCCATGGGACGAACGTGCCCGGGACGTAGCCGAAGCCGAACGCCGTGAACTCCTTGGGGAAGTTGCTGACGTATCTGGTGCCGAGAACGACGTTGGCCAGGCCGCGGTACAACGCCAGCGTCCCGAGAGTGACAACGAGCGCGGGCAGGCCCCAACGAGTCACGAGCATGCCGTTGAAGAGGCCACCGACAATGCCCACGGCGAGGACGATCGGAATGTCGACCTGGATGGGGATGCCGGCCGCCCACAGGACTCCGAGGATCGCGCCCGACAGGCCGATCATGGATTCCACCGACAGATCGATGTCGCCCATGATGATGATCGGGGTCATAGCCAGGGCCATGATCGCGACCTCCATCGTGCCGCTGACCGACGCCCCGAAGTTGGGTGAGTTCCAGAAGTCGAGTTGGATGAAGTAGGGGGAGACCTGCATGCCCTGCCAGATCACCGCCGCCAGAATGGCGATGAGCAGGACTTCCCAGCGGGCGAGGGCGGACAAGGCCTGCCGCCGCCGACTCTGAACCTGGCGCGAGTTGGCGCGGGGTGCGGTAGTGGCCTCAATCGGCACCTGTGCCGCCTCCGTTGCGGGGCCCTGGGTTCGCGGGTCGATTGTCATCGGACTCGGCTCCGCGCCTTTGCCCGTTGCGCGCGGACCTGGATGAGCACGTCTGCCGACACCGCGAACAAGATCACGGCGCCGTAGATCAACTGCAGCCACTCCTGCGGTAGGACCAGCACGTTGAGCGCGTTGTTGATCAAACCCAGGAACAGGGCTCCGATCGCCGCTCCGATCACGGTTCCGGAACCGCCCGAGATCGACACCCCACCTACGACGACCGCGGCAATTACCGCCAGAGACTGGCCGCTGGCCGATGACGCGTAGAGCTGCCCGTACTGGATCCCCCACAGGACGCCCGCCACACCGGCGAGCATCCCGCTCACGGCAAACGCCCAGAACACGGTGGCTCGCGAGCGGATGCCGATGGTTGCCGCGGCCTCGGCGTTGCTGCCAACGGCGTAGAACTGGCGGCCGATGACGGCGTATCGAAGTACGAGTGCGGCGGAAACCACTACCACGACGGCCACGATCACGAAGAGCGGCAGTCCGAAGAAGGTCTGGCTCGCGGGTTGTGTGTATCCGGCCGGGAGGTCGTTGGCGTTGACCTCGTGGCCATTTGCAATGAGGTACGTGAGACCCCGGAACAGGCTCAGCGTGCCGAGCGTGGCCACGATGGACGGAACCTTGAAGACGGTGACGATGATGCCGTTGGACATGCCCAGGGCGAGGCCCAGGCCGACCCCGATGACCCAAGCAATCGGAATCGGCGTGCCTTGCTTGAGCAACAGGGCGACCGCAAACGCGACAAGGCCGATGGTCGATTCGACGGAGAGGTCGATGTTCTTCGTGATGATGACGAAGGCTTCGCCGACGGCCGCGATGGCAATGATCGCGGCGAGTGCCGTGACCGCGACGACGTTGGTCGGCGAGAGGAAGTTGGGCGCCGCGATCGCGACGAGTGTGGCCATGACGATCAGAACGCCGGCCAGCGTCAACTCACGGGAGCGTGCCGCCCGAGCGACCAGCGAGCCGACCGGACTCGCTCGATTTGCTTTCGCCGGGGCACTAAGCGCCACTCTGCGTCTCCTCCGCAATCTGTCCGGTCGCCGCATACATGACCCGTTCTTCAGTAGCGTCAGAGCGCGAAAGTTCCGCCGACATCCGTCCCTCGTGGAGCACGATGATCCGGTCGCTCATCGCCAGGACCTCTGGAAGCTCACTCGAGATGAGGATGATTCCGAGGCCTGCGGCGGCGAGGTCGGAGATGATCCGATGGACCTCGACCTTGGCGCCGATGTCCACGCCGCGAGTCGGCTCGTCGAGGATGAGCACCCGCGGTTTCGTGGCCAGCCACTTGGCGATCACGACCTTCTGCTGATTGCCGCCGGAGAGCGCTTCGACGAGATCGTCCACGCCGTTGGATCGGATTCGCAGTCGCTCGGAGTAGCCCGCCGCGAGACTCTGCTCTTCGCTCTTGTGCATCAGCAGCCGCGGAAAGAGCCGCGACAGGATCGGCAGAGTCACGTTCTCCGCAATCGAGAAGCCGGGCACGAGGCCATCCAGGTGCCGATCCTCGGGAACGTAAGCAATCCCGGCCCGCAGAGCCTCCGACGGCGTTCGGAAATGGACCGGCTTGCCGTCGAGTTCGACTTCGCCTGAGTCTGCGCGGTCGAGACCGAAGAGGACGCGAGCGACCTCCGTTCGACCGGCTCCGACAAGGCCGGCCAGCCCGACGATCTCGCCCGAGTGGACGGAGAACGAAACGTCGCGGAATGAACCCAGCAGCGTCAGGCCGCGGACGTCGAGCAGGACGTCGCCGATCTTGGCCGCGCTCCTTGGAAACAGGGACACGGCCCGCCCGACCATGTGGCGCACCAGGTCGGCCGCCGTGAAGTCGGACGTCGGGGCGGTGATCACGTGTCGCCCATCGCGCAGGACCGTGGCGCGGTCGCACAGTTCGAATACTTCTTCGAGCCGGTGGCTCACAAAGAGGACGGCGACGCCGTTGGCGCGGGTCTGGCGGACGATGGTAAACAGCCGCTCAACCTCGTGAGCGGACAGTGAGGCGGTCGGCTCATCGAGGATGAGGACGCGTGAGTCGGCCGAGAGAGCCTTCGCGATCTCGATCAGTTGCTGGTCTGCCATCGACAGGCCCCGGACGACCGCGGTCGAATCGAGGTGGACATTGAGGCTGGCAAATATCTCGTCGGCCGACTTGCGCATCTGGCGCCAGCTGATGGAGCCCAGGCGTCCGGTCGGGGTGTGGCCCATGAACACGTTCTCGGCCACGGTCAGGTCGGGAAACAGCCGCGGCTCCTGATGAACCGTGGCGATACCCAGAGAGCGGGCGTGCGACGGACCGTGGAGCAGGACCGGTTGGCCGTCGAGGAGGACACTCCCGGTATCGGGCTGGTGGATGCCGGACAGGACCTTGACTATCGTGCTCTTGCCGGCACCGTTCTCGCCGACGAGTCCATGAATCTCGCCCGGTAGCAGATCCATAGATACGTCGAGAAGCGCTTGCGTTGCCGCGAACCGCTTCGACACGTTGGCCAGTGCGACGGGCGGAGGTCCGCTCGTTACGGCGACGTCGGCGGCCTCACTTGTGGGTCCGCTCACGAAGCCGAATCCTGCGCAACCGACTCTGCCGTCCGACTGGACCGCGGCGCAGGCGTCTTGTCGGGCGCCGCAGCGACGTGCACCAGGACGTTCCTTTCGCGCAACGCGTCGGCCATGTCGAAGGGCGCTTCGTCGTCCGTGACGACCGCGGTGAGTCTGTCTGCGGGGCAGAACGTCGCGAACGCGGCCCGTCCCCACTTCGTATGGTCTACGAGCGCCACGACCTCGCTGGCGGCGGCGACGATCAAGCGTTTGATCTGGGCTTCCTCATCTGTCGCATCGCTCAAGCCAGACTCCAGAGTGAAGCCGGCGGCGCCCATAAAAGCCTTCTGGATGTTCACTTTCTCGAGCAACCCACTGCCCAATGGGCCAACCACCGACAGCGCTTCCGATCGGACGAAGCCGCCCGGCATGGCTACGGTGATGCCGTGATGACCGGCCAGTTCGGATGCGATCCGGAGACCGTTCGTGATCACGGTTAGGTGAACCCAGCTGCCGCGTGCCTTGAGCGAGCGGGCCATGGCGAGCGCGGTCGTGCTCGCGTCCAGGGCGATGCTCTCGCCGTCGATCACGAGGGCTGCGGCCGCGGCGCCGATCCGCTCCTTTTCAGAGCGCTGCAGGCGTTCGCGGACATCGAATGCGCGTTCCGGCCGGCTGCGGCTTGGCGCCAGGGCACCGCCATGAGCCCGGAGCACTCGGCCTTCTTTCTCGAGGACGCGCAGGTCCTTTCGAATCGTGACCTCGGAGACCGCGAACCTCTCGGCCAGATCGGTGACTCGCACCCGGCCATGTTCTTCGACGCTGCGAGCGATGTGCTGCTGGCGCTCGCGTGCGAAAACCTCCCGGCGATCGCTCGTTTCCATCGGGCCCGACTCTCCTTCGGCGATGCCGTGCATGCGGACCACTACGTTGAAGTGCTTTCGGATGTTGAAACAGTAGACGAGAAGCAATCGAACTGTCAACGAGTAGATTGAAACTAATCGGAACCTGTGGCAAGCTTGCAAACCACCACTGCTGGTTCCCCCGGGCGGGCTGTTCGTGGCCCGGAAAGACAAGGATGGAGACGACCGTGACCTCGACGAATCCAGCCAGTCGCTCCGTAAGCGATGCGCTCAAGACCCAGGCGATCGAGCTCCCGTCGTGGGCATTCGGCAACTCCGGAACGCGCTTCAAGGTGTTCGCGGCCAAGGGTGTGCCGCGGACCGCGTACGAGAAGATCGACGACGCGGCGCAGGTCAACCGCTTCACGGGCGTTGCGCCCACGGTCTCGCTGCACATTCCGTGGGACAAGGTCGACGACTTCGCGGATCTCGCTCGGCACGCGGCGGAGCAGGGCGTCGCCCTCGGCGCGATCAACTCCAACACATTCCAGGACGATGACTACATGCTCGGCAGCGTCTGCCACCCGGACGCCCGAATCCGGCAGAAGGCCGTCGATCATCTCCTCGATTGCGTCGACATCATGGACGAGACCGGTTCGCGTGACCTGAAGCTGTGGTTCGCCGACGGAACCAACTATCCCGGGCAGGACGACATTCGGGCCCGTCAGGATCGGATGGCCGAGGCTCTGGCGAAGGTCTACGCGCGGCTCGGCGCGAACCAGCGCATGGTCCTCGAGTACAAGCTCTTCGAGCCGGCCTTCTACTCGACCGACGTCCCGGACTGGGGCACGTCCTTTGCCCATTGCGTTGCCCTCGGCCCAAAGGCGAAGGTCGTGGTCGATACTGGCCACCACGCGCCGGGAACGAATATCGAGTTCATCGTGGCTTCGCTGCTTCGTGCCGATAAGCTCGGTGGCTTCGACTTCAACTCGCGCTTCTACGCCGATGACGATCTAATGGTCGGTGCCGCGGATCCGTTCCAGCTGTTCCGGATCATGCACGAGTGCGTGAAGGCCGGCGCTCTCGACCCGAAGTCCGGTGTCGCTTTCATGCTCGACCAGTGCCACAACCTGGAGCCCAAGATCCCGGGCCAGATCCGGAGCGTCATGAATGTCCAGGAAGCGACCGCGAAGGCGTTGATCGTGGATCAGGCCGCGCTGGAGAAGGCCCAGCGGACGGGTGATGTTCTGGGTGCGAACGGGGTCCTGATGGACGCCTACAACACCGACGTGCGCCCGCTCTTGAGAGACTTGCGGACCGACATGAAACTCGATCCGGACCCGATGGCTGCCTTTGCCCGTTCCGGCTACACCGAGAAGGTCGTGGTCGATACTGGCCACCACGCGCCGGGAACGAATATCGAGTTCATCGTGGCTTC
>Ga0182019_10000592_pt1 | contig 17868 bp, 16 predicted proteins | sample 812E2MmetaG_FD_120483 | JGI IMG/M metagenome (GOLD analysis project Ga0182019, IMG submission 120483) | Permafrost microbial communities from Stordalen Mire, Sweden - 812E2M metaG | ecosystem: Environmental > Terrestrial > Soil > Wetlands > Permafrost | place: Sweden: Stordalen | collected...
GACATATCCTTTGGCGGTGCGCAAATCGGCCGTTCCCGAGGTTTCATCCAGCAGGACCACTTCATCGCCCAGGTACGTCCGGTAGCGGGAATCATACACAAGGTTGAGATTCGGATTGAGGCGCATGGTGAAGGTGAGATTGCCCACCCGCGTGTTGACGAAACTGTACGGCACGCCTTCCGTGATGGTCTGCGGATTGGGCTGGAGGACGGCACTGGGCGTTCCCAGGGACGGAGGGGTGGATTGGAGGATGGGCGTCTGATAGCGGCCCAGGTTCGTCATGGGCGCCGTGCCGCACGGATAGGCATCAACCGCGGCAATGATCAAGCAAAGAAATACAGCTAAGTGCCCCCCCCCAATAAGATACGCATTCCCTTTTTCATATGGCCCTCCTTTTGACATTCCCCTTGATTTTCCCCTCTCCTATATTACGTATCTTCAAATCGGCGTTTGTCCAGGAATATGTGGTACTATCTTCCCGATGAGCGATCCCCTTTTACGACCACATTTTGAGGATGCGGTCAGTCGGATTGCCGGAATAGTGGGCGCCGAATGCTGGCGGCAGGGTATCCAAAAGGCGGATGCGGAAGACATTCAACAATCCATCCTTCTTCAAATGTGGCGATCATGGGAAAAAATTGAAAATCCGGATGCATACGCCCAGCGCGCGGCGGAGTACCGGATCCTTAATCTGAGAGCCAAATCTCAAAGGGAAGGGGATTTTTTCATCCACGGCAGCAAGGAAGAGGATTGGATCGCCCCGGGAAACAATATCATCCGGACATTGGAGATCGGGGAGGTGCTGGAAGGATTATCCCCGATCCAACGACGGATTGTGCAAATGCATGTGGAGGGCGGTGAGCCTCTGCGGGCCATCGGCAAGGAGGTCAACCTCCCGAAAAGCACCGTCAATTCTCATTTTCGGCGGGCCCTGCGACTTCTACGATCAACGAAGCCGAATCCGGAAGCGCCTTCAGGCGCACTCCGGCCGCCGACACATCAGGAGTTCGCACAGGCGGGGACGCCTGTGCCGCATCAGCCCTACCAGTTCTCCCCGAGCACCTCATAATAAGCCTGGGGATGCAGGCACGCGGGACACATCCCCGGCGCCTCGGGCCCCTCGTGCAGGTAGCCGCAGTTCAGGCAGCGCCAGACGACCTTCCGGTCCTTCCTGAAGACGGTGCCCGTCTCCACATTCTTCGCCAGGTCGGCGTAGCGCTTGCCGTGCTGCTTCTCGGCCCGGGCGATGAGCTCGAACACCGCGGCCACCTCGGGGAAGCCCTCCTCCCGGGCGGCCTTGGCGAAGGCGGGATACAGGGTGCCCCATTCGAACCCCTCGCCCGCCGCGGCGGCCTTCAGGTTCTCCAGCGTCGTGCTGGTCTTCCCCGCGGGATAGGCGGCGGTGATCTCCACGTCCCCCCCCTCCAGGAAGTTGAAAAAGCGCTTGGCGTGCTCCTTTTCCTGGGCGGCCGTCTCCTCGAAGATCAGGGCGATCTGCTGGAACCCCTCCTTGCGGGCGACACCGGCGAAATAGGTGTATCGGTTGCGGGCCTGGGATTCCCCGGCGAATGCCGCCAGCAGGTTCTTTTCAGTTGTCGTGCCCTTCAAGCTCTTCATATAAATCCTCCTAAGAAATCTCGGCTGTAAGCCTTTAACCTGGAACCTGAAACTGTATTTAAGCCGGCGGTCCCTGCCGCTCCTCCGGAATGGGCGAGAGACGGGCATCCGCGGCCACGGCATGGGGTCTGAGCTGTTTCGCAATGAGCGGCCTGGCCAGGACCTTCAGGGTCCTTAATTTCCAATCGTACCACCGCCACGCGGCGTCCCGGGGGGCGAGCAGTTTTGTATCGTCGGGGTTGACCACGAGGGACACCTCGATGTTGGGGATGACCCCCATGGGGATGCCGTTTTTCCGCATACAGTGGTAGACGTGCTCGAACACGATGCGCATCTCTTCATAAGTCGGCGATTGATAATGCTCCATGTCGGATCCCGGCAGGGGGCGGAAGATGCACACGGTGGGGAATGCGCCGATGGAGGTGATGTATTCGATGGCCCTCAGGGTGTCTTCCAGGGGTTCGATCCCGGCGATGATCTCGCCCGAAATCTTGCCCTTCCCCATTTTTTTCGCCGTGTATTCCATGGCGTCGAAGAAGAGCTTCTGCGTGATGAACTTTTCCTTGCCCGGGCAGATATCGGCGAAATATTTCGGATTGTGCAATTCGTAGCAGAAGGAAAAATGGTCCACTCCGCAATCAATGAGCCAATCGTATTTGGCAAACTTCTCCTTCGCGGCGGGGATGGCCTGCAGGCCCACGAACACGCCCACGCGCTCCTTAAGCGCCTTGACGTAGGGGGCGGCCATGTTGAGACCCCACCCCTTCTGCCAGCCGGAATTGAAATGGACGAAGGTGATGCCGTTCTCGGCCTTGGCGGCTGCCGCGGTTTCCACCACATCGTCCACTTTTTTTTCCAACCGTTCATTGGCTCCCACGTTCAGCCCCGTGGTGCAAAACTTGCAGTTGACCCGCGGCTCGATGGCCCAGAAGGCGCAGGTGTTCCCCACGTAGATGCCGAGATAGGTTCCCTGCAGGACGCCGATCTGATTCATGGGGGCGCCGCTGGAGGTGGCATCGGCATACCAGGCCGGGGTTCGCGGCAGACGCACCGGATAGTTTTCGCCGGCCGCTTCATCCACGATCGCGTACCGGCCGTCCGTCTTTTTCAGAAGATAGGATGATTGTCCGGCGAATCCCTCCAGGACGGGGGCGTTCATCCAGATATCCTTTTCGGGGCTCTCGATGATGAGCTCCAACCCGTCCCCCAGTCCGGCCCGGGTGCGGGAGAAGGACCGCGCATCCCGCTCAAGGGTGCAGGAGGGAGCGATCCTCAGCCCCCTGCAGAAAAGATCAATCTCCAGCTCAGTGGGGTTTCGTCGCGGCATGATCGCTGGCGGGGGTGGCGGGCGCGGGAACGAGAATGATCCTATTGGCTACCGGCATTACCCCCTCCTTCGGCGCAAAATGGATCTTGACATGATCTCCCGTCTTGATGTCCTTCAGGATAAGTTGCTGGCCGCGGCGGTACACCTGGGTTCTGTCACCCAGGATGAAACTCCGGGTGTCGGGCTTTCCGTCCGCGCCGATGATGGCCAGGTCCAAGCGCTGTTTCTCAAGATCCAATTTCAGGATCTTTCCCTCCAGGATGATCGCGGGAATCTGCCGGGGTCCCGTAACGGGCTGCTGGACCGCGGGCGCCGCCTTGGGGGCGTCCGGAGGCGGAGCGGATGGCTGGGTCTGGGCCATGACGTTCATCGCCAGGCACAGGAAGACGGGGATGATCCAACGGATGTTCATAGGGAAACCTCCAAAGAGCGATGAAGCGGGATTGTTATTCGATGATTTCGATGGGAATGTCGTTGGTTTTCGGAAGTTCAAACTTCAGCGCGTCCAAAGCCGCCTTCTTGGTGAAAACGACGGCGCTTTTATCGGGCTTGTTTCCGAAATAAAACGTGGCGCCGAAGGAAAGCTGTTTGGCGCTGCCGCAAACGATGGGAATCTTCTTCTCCAATGACTGGCTGACGATATAACGCATGGCCATGGGATCGGCGGTCAGGGAATCTTCGAAAATCCAAAGAAGATCAATATTCCTCTTCAGCAGAGCCGCGAAGGCGTCGGGAAGATCCGCCGCCTTTTTGGGGCTTTCCTGCTCCACCGTAATATTGTAGTACATACCCGATTTGACAAGGTCCCCGATCTCCTCCTGCTTTTCGCCCCGCGCCGACAGGACCCCCACCGTCTTACAGGAAGGGCAGAGCTTTTGGGTCATATACAACTGTTGTTTGACGCTCAGGCCGAACAGAAGGGACAGGATTAAGGGAAGGGCCATCAATGTGTTCACGTATTTATTTTATCGCATCCCTTCCCGGAAATCAAGTTTCAGGCTCCGGAGAATCGGGACGCGGGTTGATCCACCCCATGGCCCGTTCCGGACCTTCGGCGAGGAAGCGTTCCACACCCCGCGCGGCGCGGTCCAGGAGATCGGGAAGGCGTCCGCTTTCGTCGGCATCAAAAGGGGAAAGGACAAAGTCGGCCGCGTCTCCGCGGGCCGGTCCGATCCCGAAGCGCAGGCGCGGAAACTCCCGCCGGCCCCAATGCTCCACGATGGAACGCATGCCGTTGTGTGTCCCCGGACCTCCCGAAGCCCTCAGCCGAAGCTGGCCGAACGGCAGATCCAGATCATCATACAGGACAAGGAATTCCTCCAGGGCGGCTTCATGAAGGGAGCGGAGCTTGTCCGCCGCCTCTCCGGAGCGGTTCATGAAGGTTTGCGGTTTGACCAATAAAACGTCGCGGCCGGCGATGCGCCCATGCGCGGCGAGGCACAAGGCCTCGCGTTTGGAAAAGGCCAGCCGGTGATCCCGGGCCAGGAGATCCAGGATCCGAAAACCGATGTTATGCCGCGTGGCGGCATAGACGGGCCCGGGATTTCCAAGGCCCATGAGGATCACCATGGTAAGATCCCGCTACCGACAGCGGCGGGGGACTATGCCTTTTCCTTCGCGACTTTGACTTCCTTCGCGCCCTTGGCTTCCTTGCCGCCCTCTTCACCCTCCTCGGCTTCCTTCTTGCCCTTGGCGATGACTTCGGGTTCCGCCGCCTCGGCCGCCGCCACAGGCGCCGCCTCAACGACTTCGACCCGCGGCGCCACGATCCGTACCACGGTCGTATCAGGGCTCATGTGCAGTTTGACGTTCTCGGGCAGGGGCAGGTTCCCCGCTTTGACGCTGGCATGCAATTCCAACGGGGAGATGTCGAGGGTGATGGATTCCGGAATGTCCTTGGGAAGGCAGGTGATGGAAATTTCGCGTGTCAGGAATTCCTGGAGGCCCCCCACCTTGACCCCGGCCGGGGTTCCCTGGAGCACCACCGGAATCTTCACATGCACCGCGGTCTGCATGTCAATGCGCAGAAAATCAAGGTGCAGGATGCGATGCGTGATCGTGTCTATTTGGTAATCGTGAATGAGGGCGGGCCGGGCCTCGTCCGAACCGGGGATGTTCAGATGGAAAATGGTGTTTTCATGGATGTGTTCGCGCAGGAGTTTTTCCATGGTGTCCTTGGACACCGAAACGGAAACCGCCGGATGGTCGCCTCCATAAATGATGGCGGGAATCCGGTTCGCATGTTTCAGCTTCCGCGCCGCGATCTTGCCCGCGCCTTCCCGGATCTCCACATCAAGATTGACTTCTTTCAGCATGGGGTCCTCCTATACAAATAAACTGCTGACGGAATCGTCATTATGAATCCGTTGAATGGCCTCGCCCAAAAGATCGGCCACGCTCAGGGTGACCAGCTTCGGGCATGACTGCCGTTTTTCTCCGATTTCAATGGTGTCCGTGACAAAAACCTTGCGAATGGAGCTGTCGGACAGACGCCGCGCGGCGTCGCCGGAGAGCAGGACATGGGTACAGGCCGCGTCCACTTCTGCGGCGCCCCGGTCCAGAAGCGCCTGGGCGGCCCGCATCATGGTGGAACCGGTGTCCAGCATGTCGTCCACCAGGATGCACGGACGCCCGGCCACCTCCCCGATGACATGCATCACCTCCACCTTGTCCGTCGTGCGTTTGGGATCCGACTTGCGCTTGTCAATGATGGCCAGCGAGGCGCCGCACCGCGAGGCGATGGCCCGGGCCCGTTCCACGCCGCCCGCGTCCGGGGAGACGATCACCATATCGCGAAACCCCTGGCGCCGGAATTCCTCCAGAAGGACGGGCGTGGCGAAAAGGTGGTCCACCGGGATGTCGAAAAAACCCTGAATCTGGGGGGCGTGCAGGTCCATGGCCAGGACGCGGTTCGCTCCGGCCGACGTGATGAGATTGGCCACCAGTTTGCTGGTGATGGGAACGCGGGGCTTGTCCTTCCGGTCCTGCCGGGCGTAGCCGAAATAAGGCAGAACCGCCGTCATCCGCGCGGCGGAGGAACGTTTCATCGTCTCCAGCAGGATGAGCATCTCCATCAGGTTTTTATGCGCGGGAGGGGAGGTGGGCTGCACGATAAACACATCCGCCCCGCGCACATTCTCCTGAAGCTGGCAGCAGGTTTCCCCGTCGGGGAAATCGTAGATCTCCACTTTCCCGGGTTGCACACCCAGGTACCGGCAGATTGCGCCGCCCAAGGCCGGATTGGCCCGGCCACAAAACACTTTCAACGCTGCGTTCATAGGCCTTTCAGTGGCTGGGGTGGGAGGATTCGAACCTCCGGATGCGGACTCCAAAGGCCCGTGCCTTACCACTTGGCGACACCCCAAGCTATCGTATTATCGTTCGGAGGAATCCGCCGGGCCGTTTTCCCCCTCGGGTGTAATGGCCCGGATGGCGATCGGTTGCCCCGTGACCTTTTCATACTCATCGAAGATCCTGTTCTCAACGCTCTCGCGCATCTCCTGGGTGATGGGATGCGCGATATCCCTGAATTTCCCGTTCTTCCGCTTCCGTGACGGCATGGAGATAAAACATCCATGCGCTCCGACAATAATCTTGATGTCATTGACCAGGAAGCACTCATCCAAAACAATGGAAGCGTACCCTTTCACCTTCAGGTCCTCTTTCGGGTAGACATGCACCTGGGTGATGTCCATGGGATGACCTCCTTCCGGGCGGCAGTCGTCATGTTCATCCAAGCGGGTCCTGGACGGGCGATACTATATAAGATTTAAGGACTTTTGTCAATCGCCCCAGTCCTTCAGCCCGCTTTTCCGGTGTCGGATAGTCGGCCCAAAAGCAGCTTCCCGAACCGCTCATGGCCACTCGGGAAGCCCCCGATTCCACGATTTGTCTTCGTACACCCGCCAGTTCGGGATGGAGAACGCATGCGGCCGCCTCCAAATCATTGCGCACGGGGAGCGGCCCCCGGCCGGCCAAAAAATCGCTTAAGCGCGGATCCTCCGTCGTTGGGGCCGGCGTTAGACGATCCCATGCCTGATAAACAGCCGGGGTCGGGCACCGAACGGACGGCACGACAACAGCCAGATTCCCGGGCAGCGGCAGCCGGTCGGGAAGAGGATCGAAGCGTTCTCCCGCTCCCCGCACGATGCCGGCTCTTCCCTGAAGGAAAAATGGGATGTCGCTGCCAAGGCGATGGCCGATCTCCAACAGACGGCTCAACGGAAAATCCAGGTTCCATAACCCGTTGAGTGTCTTGAGGACCACGGCGGCGTCCGAACTGCCGCCTCCGAGACCTCCCCCGGCGGGGATGTATTTTGTTATCCTTATCCGGGCGCTTTGTCGTGTTCCTGAAGCCTCTTGCAGCGCCCTGGCGGCCCTGAATGCGAGATTCTCCTCGGACGGAAGCCCCGACAGATCGCCCTCCAACCGGAGATCTCCATTGTCCAAAGGTTTGAAGTCCAGATGGTCCGAAATTCCCTCCACCGGCACGATTAAAGACACCAACTCGTGATAACCGTCGGGGCGACGGCCCAGGATCTGGAGAAACAGATTGAGCTTGGCGGGGGCGTCAATGCGCATAGCGCGCCAAAAGGCCGGAAAGCCCGAAGGCCGGAAGGCTGGAGGGAAAAAAAGGCAAGGGACACACAAATAGAATACCTTGGGCTGCATTTGTGGATCGGAACGAGAGTCGATTCCAATGCACCCCATGTTTCCCGCTCACGCTTTGTTCTTTCGATGTTCCCTTATCCCGTTCCACGCACCCGTCTGTCTTCCGGCTTTTCTGTATTCCGGCGTTCCGGCGTTCCGGCATTCCGGCATCCCGGCAACTGCTCTTTAAGGCAGCGGTTTCGGCTTCCATATGTCCTTCAGGACGAGTTCAACGGAAAAATCGTTGTCGGGCATCTCCAAGCTGATATGGGCCGGGGGCTTTTCATAGGACCACACAAGGAAAAAGGTGCCGCCATCCGGGTGGCTCCCCATCAGGCGCCCCGAAGACCCGTCCAACGTGCATGTCCATCCCTGACATTCGAAAGAGGATGGAATTTCCGTGACATCACCGTTCATGACCCGTTCGAGAAACGTCCCGCGCAAGAGGGGGCAGGGAGCGAACACGGCGCTCTTGCCGCTATACGTGATGGTCCATTGCGCATCCGAAAGGTCCACGGAAAACAGGGGCATGTGCATGGGACCGTAGAGCGCCCCGGTCCAAGAATCCCCCTCGGACAGGATCAGATCCCCTTCTCCTCCCTGCACACCCATCGAATACGAAGCGTAGTATCGTCCCCGGGCCCCCCGCTCCCAGCGCGCCAGGGGAATCCGGGAGGAGGCGCAGGAGAGAAAGCCCATGCACAAAACAAGGAAGGCGGCCGGAGCCGCCTTCCTGAAAAGGCCTGATCGTGGGGCGGGGTGGTTCCGCTTCATACATCCAGCAGGATCAACTTCTCCTGCTGCTCGCCGGCGATCTCCACCTTTCCACCGGGGAGGATGAAGGGATCAACCTCGGTGCGCACCGCCATCTCCCCCTCCAGATAGATGCCGGGTTCGACGGAAAACATGAGCCCGGGAAGCAGAAGCCGCTCGTCCTTGGTCTCGAGATTATCAATGTTGACGCCGTTGCCGTGCACCTCCCGCCCGATGGAATGGCCGGTGCGATGGACGAAATACTTCCCATATCCGGCATCCTCCACCACCTTCCTGCAGGCCGCGTCCACCTCCCACCCGTGCACCTGCGTCCCCGACGCGAACTTTTCACGGATGAATTCCACCGCGCGCCTGCGGGCTCTCACCACCACGTCGAAAATCTCCACATACTTCGCCGGGGGATTCTTTCCGGCGAAGCCGCACCAGGTAATGTCGTAGTAGATACCCTCGGGGGTGTTGACGCGGGCCCAGAGATCAATCAGGATGCAGTCCCCTTTTTTGAACACGTGGCTGTTCTCCGGGGTGGGACAGAAATGGGGGTCGGCGGGATGTTCGTTGATCCCGACGATCGGGGGATCTCCGTCACAGGTGATCCCCTCCTCGTCAAAGCGTCTTAGAATAAATTGCTGGACTTCGTATTCCGTCAGACGTTCGTTGCGTTTGAGGTTCGCCTCGATGAGTTCAAACGCCTGACGCCGCACCCCGTCCACCTTGGCCTGGGCCTGTTTGTGCAACCGGTGGCCCTCTTCGGTGATGACCGCTTCAAACGTCTGGATGAGATTGGCGGCGGAGATTACTTCCACGCCGAAAGAACGGATCAACTCCACCGTGCCGGCGTCCACCAGGGACACATACGGAATGTGGTTGAGGGGCGAATAGTTCATCGCCACTTTCTTACAGCCGGACAGGGTCTTTTTCAGGACCTCATGCAGCTGCCGCCAGTTCATGTAGACGATCTTTTCCCCCGGAAGGGCGTCCAGTTTCCACTTCTCCACGGGGTGGACGATCCGCACGGGCCCGCCCTGTTTCGGAATGAAGTAGAACCAGCGCCGCGTGGTCATCCCCTCGGCGGACATGCCGAGAATGCGGTAGGCCAGCGGGTCCCGTTTGTGAAAATCGTACAGCAGCCAGGCGTCGGCCCCCTCGGAAGCCAGGGCCTTTTGGATCTCGGCGATCCGGCTCATGGCTTGGGCGTTTCCTTGAATGCGCCCGCATCCACGGTCGGATTGAAGATCACTTCGCCCATGGCGATTTTCTGCAGGGATTTCCCATCCACCTGGGCGTCCACGGTGAAGGGATAAAGGATGCCCTCCACGGTCTTGTATCCCGAATACACTTCCACGATAGCACCGACGCCGGTGGGCGTTTTCCCCTGATAGCGCACCTGGGCCATGGTCTTGTCCGCGGCCACCGCCACGATGAAATCCTCGCCCAGCCCCTTGACGGCGACGATCTGAAGATCCCCCTCCGGGGGAAGCAGCTGGAACGTGACGCCGGAAGTCCCGACGGTTTTCAACAGACTCAAATAGGAGCGCTTGATATCGTCGGCCATATCCTTGGCGGGCTGATCCACCCTGCCCTGGGGCGTCTCCATCCAGGACTTCTCGCCGTCGTAAATCTGGATGATTTTCCCCATGGGGGTGTTGATTTCCGCCCTCACCTTGTCGGGAAAAACGGTCCATGCCGTGATGTCCATGGAAAATTCGCCCTGCGGCATGACGGTGGTCATTTTGGCGGAGGTCTTGGCGGCCTTCACGCCGGCCAGCTTGTCGCCTCCCGCCTTCGCCACCACGTCCTTCATGAGGCCCATCCCCTTGTCCAGGTCGGCACCTGTGGCCTTGGGAACCTCGGCGCCCTTGGGCTTGGGAATGGAGATGTCCCAGGCTTGGACCTTCCCGACGCCGGAAAGCGGGGGTTGGATGTCTTTGGCGTTCCCGACGACGAGGGTGATGAACTGCTCGGGATGCCAGTATTTGGCGGCGACCTTGTTCACATCCGCCACGGTCAGTTTCTCCATCGCCGTCTTGGTTCTTTGTGTGAAGTCCTTGGGATAGCCGTAGAACGTGTAGGTCTGCAATTGCCGGATGATCTTGTCCACCGAATCAAAATTGAAAACGAACGTATTGAGGTAGGCGGCTTTTTCCCGGTCCAGTTCCTCCTGCGTCACCCCTTTGTCCATGAGAAGCTTGATCTCCGCGAGGGTGGAGGTGATGGTCTCCACGACGGTGGGCGATTTGGTGAAGGTATAAATTGACGTCTGCCCCATATGGGCATAATCCCCCATCACGCCGCCGTAGATTCCGTAGGTCAGCCCCTTGTCGGTGCGGATCCTGGAGAACAGGCGGCTGGAAAGTCCACCCATGCCGAAGATGCGGTTCATGAGTTCCAGGGCGAAATAATCGGGATTGTCCTTGCGGACGCCGAAATGGCCCAGGACGATGTAGCCCTGGTTCACGTCGTCTTTTTGCGCGAGATAGAGCCCGGGCGCGGATGCGGCGGGATACGCGGGAAAAACCGGCGGGGCCTGTTTGGTTTTCTTCCATCCTCCGAACAGCGATTTGATCTGGTCCTTCACCTGGGCGATGGTGATGTCGCCCCAAACGGCCAGGATGGCGTTTTCGGGAAAAAAATACTTCTTATGGAAGGCCACGCAATCGTCGCGGGTGATGGCGTCCACGGTGGCGTACTCGGAGAGGCGGGCATAAGGGTGGTCCTTGCCGAGGAGCAGGCGCTGGAATTCCCTGAAGGCGATGGACTGCGGCTCGTCATTGCGCCGGGAAATCCCGCTCTTGGCCTGATCCTTCGAGAGGGTCAGCTTGTCCTCGCGGAAGCCCGGCGTGAGGATGAACTCGGCGTACAGGGGAAACACCTCCGCGAAGTTCTGCGCGAGGCAGTTGAAGGACACGCTTCCCGATTCCTCGCCGCCCGCGGCTTCGATGAACGCCGCGCGGGATTCGAGGAATTCGTCCACGGCGTCCCCGGCCTTTTGCGCCGTTCCGCCGGTGCGCAGGACTTCGAAGGTGATGCCGGAAAGGCCGGCTTTCTCGGCGGGGTCGAACACGGAGCCCGCGCGCAGCATGAGGCGCCCCTTGACCAGCGGAAGGGTGTGATCCTCCACCAGCATCACCTTCAGGCCGTTGGCCAGCGTGTATTCGGTCACCGGGGGCAGTTTCACATCGGCGAGTTTCGGATATCGGAACGTCTCAAAGGGGCGCTTGTCGGCGCCGAAGGCCGCGAATGCGGCGGCCAGAATGATGAAAACAAACAGGGCGCGCTTCATTTCGTGCCTCCTTCCTCATGCTCCAGCGTGACCACGGTGCGGTTGGCCTCGGTGAAGGTCCCTTTGGCCACGCGCTGGATATCGTCGCCGGTCACCTTCTCGATCTTGTCCAATTGCGTGAAAAGGGCTTTCCAGGAACCGGCGATCTCCTCAAAGAAGGCCAGTTGTTCGGCCATCCCCTGGTCGGACTGGAGGCCGCGGATGAAATCCCCCTTGGCGCGGGTTTTCACACGCAGCAGTTCCTCCGTGGTGACGGGTTGCGTCTTCATTTTTTCGATCTCCTCCAGAATGGCCTTTTCGCAGTCCGCATTGGTTTTTCCCTGCATGGGCACGGCATAGAAGAGGAAAATGCCCGGGTATTTTTCCCCACCCAGACCACCCGAAAAAGAGCCGGCATCCAGGGCCAGCTTTTCATCGCGGACCAGACGCTTGTACAGGCGGCTGGTGCGTCCGGTTCCCATGACGTCGGTGATGGCGGAGAAGACCGGGTTGTCCGGATCGTTGAAGGAGCCCTTGTGGAACCCCATGATCAGAATGGGCTGGCTGGGATCCTTGATGACCTCGCTGCGCTCCCCGAGCTGGGGCGGCTCCACGGTGGTGACGGGCGCCGGGGCCGGCCTGCGCGGCAGGCGTCCGAAATATTTTTCCAGAAGGATTTTGGCCTGGTCCGGATAGACATCGCCGGCCAGGGAAAGCACCATGTTTTCCGAGGTGTAATGATCGCGGAAGAATTTAATGGCCTGGTCCCGGCTCATGTTCAGGATATCGGACATGTGCCCCACCACATCCACGCCGTAGGGGTGGGCCTTGTAGGCCAGTCCCAGGAATTCCTCCATCATCCGCCCCACGGGCTGGCTTTCAACGCCCATGCGACGTTCCTCGGCGATGACCTTTTTCTCGGTGTGGAATTCCCTCAGGACGGGATCCAAAAACCGCTCGGATTCCATATAGGCCCACAATTCCAGCTTGTTGGACGGGAAGGAATAGAGATACTGCGTCTGGTCGAAATTGGTGTTTGCGTTCAGACCCTCGGCGCCCTCCCGTTCCACGATCTGCGAGAACTCATTGGAAACCACATACTGTTTGGCCTCGTCCTGGGCCGCCTGCATGGTCTCCTCGTATTGCTTGATCTTCGCCGCATCGGCCAGGTACCCCCTGGCCTTTTCGGCCTTAAGGGCCACAAAAGCCGCCTCTTCCTTCTCCATGGCGGCCTTTTCCTTTTCATAATCTTTGGTGCCGATGGTGGATGTGCCCTTGAACGCCATGTGCTCGAAGATGTGGGCCAGGCCGGTGATGCCCACCACCTCGTCCACGCTGCCGACGTTGGCGTAGGTGACGGCGGAGAAGACGGGGGACATGTGGTCCTCATAGACGATCACCTTCAGGCCGTTGGACAGGGTGAAGAAGGAGACGTTTTTCTCCACCTCCTGCAGGGCCGCCCATAAGCCGGCGCTCACCAGGAGCAGGATCAGGATCGGAATACACTTTTTCATCGGATAACCTCCTTTAGTCCCATCATTATACGCGATCACGGGCCGGGAGTTTCGGCGCAACCGGCCCGGATCCCGTGTTTCGTCAGCAGGTGCGTGTTCGGACCCGGTACGTCAGGATGGTCTTCCCGTTTTTGGGAACGGGGATGCGGAATTCGGCGGAGGAGGCGGATGTCTTATCGAAGGGATGGCTGGACCGCACCATCGTCCAGTCCCCTCCGAGGGGCTCACTGACCCGCACCGTAATGTCCTCCGCTTTGTGGTTGCGCAGGGTGATCTCATATTCGGTCTCATTGACGCAATTTCCCAGGGCCGTGAAATCGGTCTGCCTGCGCTCCGCCATAATGTCGAAGGCGTTTCCCATGGAGAGGGAAAAGGGCTCGTCGCGCGGGGTATGGTCAATGGCGTCCTCCCCAATGAATTGGAGGGAGCCGTCACTGTCCCGCTGGTACACCCGGATGGTGCCCTTGGGCAGGGGGATGCCCAGCTGGTTTTTCTCGGTGTTCTCCACCTTGAGGACTACGCGCACCTTCTGGGCGTCGGAGGTGTATTTCTGCCGATAATACCAGGATTGTCCCTCCAGGATGTATTCCTTGACCGGCACCACCCCTTCCCCATGCAGAAGTTCGATCTGTTTCTGCTGGGCGTCCGCCACCGTGGCCTTGCGCTGAAGGGTGTACATATGATATTCGAAAAAGGCCTTCTCCTGGAACTGCGGGGCGGGCGCCGCCATCGCCAGGGCGCGATCCTCAAACCCCCTCTTGGGCGGAGGGGGTTGAACAAGGTTCACGTCCCCCGCAATGAGCTTGAGGGTGGCATCCCGGTAGGAGGCGCCGGACGTGTTGACCAGGGTGATCCAGCCGATCAAATCCGCGCTTTTCTCATTGGCGGAAAGGGTGAGGACATAGTCGCACGTCCAGCGCATCCCCCGTGTCATGTACGACGCTTCCACGGCGGACTCCCCGCCTTTGGATTGCCCCAGCCACACCAGCGTGGGACGGGCGTACAGATTCCCGGGCACCTGCGGAAATTCCAGCCAGGCGTAGGAGGGATTCGTCACGATGGTGTCCCCGATCCGCCAGACCGTGCCGTCGTTGACCGCCAGCAGTTTTCCCGTTTGCCGCTTCTGAATCGTGGAGTTCTGATCCTGCAGAAGCTGGACGAGGGTGACATCACGATCCACATATTTCTGAAGCAGTTTTTGCGGGGAGATGAGATCATACTCATAATTCTGCTCCAGCACCTGGAACATGCCCCCTTTCACGGCCTTGATGGCCACGGTCTCGGGGAGAATGCCGGATGGCACATCGGCGAAATTGAGATGCAGGAGGCCGGCGGGAAAGACCGCATTCCGGGTTTCCAGGACAATGGCGCGGTCCGTGTTGTAAACCGTAAGCGCGATGCCGGTCCGGTCTTTTTCGGTGGAAACCACCGTCGGGATATCCTGCGCCGCCACCATGGCGGAGAGCATCAAAGCGATGACCACTAATTTCATACGTCCTCCTTGGATCCTCCGGCCGATAGGGCGGGAGTCCGGATCAGTCAAACCACGGCGGCATCCGCCGAGTCAACCCGTCTGAAATCCGCATTCCGGGCAGGCGGAAATCCCCCACGACGGGATCCCCTTCTGTCCGTTATCAACGCCCGCGGGGTCCGCCTCATTCCATGTCCAGAATCCACCGGGTCTCCGGATGAATGATTCCGAAGAAGCGGTAATCCGCCGGGGGAACGACCTCGAGCCCGTCCGGCAGCTCGCGGATATGGTAGACATGCAGGCCTTCGGGATCGGTCAGGAAGAAGGCCGGTTTGTACATCCCCTTCACGAGGGGCAGATGGTCCATCTCCACCCGGCAATGGTACACGGAGCGGCCCCGGAGCGGAGGATGGTCGAAGGATGTGGAGGTGAAGATTTCAACTTCATCATTGCGAAACAACACCAGACCCGGACGCAGAGGAAGATTCGGATCTTCCGTGACGATCTCCAATTCGGCGGCGAAGGGCTCCTGGAAAGCGAAATGATCCGCGGCCCCGCCCCGCGCATTCACGAGACGCGCCCCCATGATGCGCGCGGGGGTGGTACGCTCCTCCACCCGGGATCGGGCGGGGGCTTTTCGGGAATTCAGGTGGTTTTCATATTCCATGACCACATCCCGGGCGTTCCCCTGGCGCTGTACGCGCCCCTCCTTCAGCCAGACCGCCTCCTGGCACATGGAGGCGATGTAATACAGGGCGTGGCTGCACAACACCACGGTTTTCCCCTGCTCTTGAAAGGCGCGCAGCGCCTCAATGCATTTCTTTTGAAAGTAGCCGTCCCCCACGGCCAGGGCCTCGTCAATGATCAGAATATCGGGATCCACATGAATGGCCGTGGAGAAGGCCAGCCGCATCACCATTCCCGAGGAATAGGTTTTCAAGGGTTGATCAAAAGCCTGACCCAATTCCGAAAACTCCAGGATCTGAGGGACGGCGCGGCGCACTTCCCCCGGGGCGAGCCCCATGAGGGCCGCATTCAAACCGGCGTTGTCGCGCCCGGAAAATTCCCCGTGGAACCCCATGCCCAGCTCCAAAATGGCGGCCACTTTCCCCTCCTTGCGCACCACTCCCGACGAGGGGAACGCGCATCCGGTGAGGATCTTCAGCAGCGTGGATTTTCCCGCGCCGTTTTCCCCCACCAGACCGAGACTCCGCCCGGGCCTGAGTTCGAAGCTGATATCGCGGAGGGCCCAGACCTCCCGATGCCTTTTGCGGCGTGTCAGGGCCTCAAACAATCGGGCCTTCTGACTGGGATAGATCCGGTAGACCTTGGAGACCCTTTCGACGGACAAGACGGCGGGCATGCCCCCATTATAACAAGACGGCCCCGCCGAAGCGGGGCCGTCGAAAAAACCGTCTGCCGAAGGGGCTTATTGCGTGGTCGGGGAAATGAAGATGGGATCCGTCGAAACATTATCCACCAGGGAGGCGTAGGCGAACACATCCTGTCCGGTCACGCTCACCGCCAGAGTGGCGTTTTCGAAGGCGCCGGTGATCCCGAGATCCGTCATCAGATCGGCGTTGTTCTTTGGATAGCCCATGGGGCCGGTTGACAGCGCATAGGTCACGGGTTGTCCGATGAGGACGCCGTTGAGGGAAATCATCTGAAGCGTAACCTGCGATGCCCCGGTCGAACTCCCGTTGATGAACCCCACGTTGAGGCGGAAGGCCGTATCCGAGGACACGCCGGCGAAATACATGGTCTGTCCGCTCGACGCCCCCCCCGAATTAAAATCGAAACTGGGGATGAATTGGCCGTAAGTACCGGAAACGCCCAGATCATTGTAGGTCCGGGCCGACAACAAGGGATTCTGCGAGGCGCCGTTCACCACCCACGCCACCAGGAAGCCCGACTCGGTGCTGGTCGGGGAACCGCCGAAAATGATGGAAAGAACATCTTGGAACACCGCAGTCCCCATGGCCGGAATCGTCGGAAGATTGATACCGCTTTCAAAACCGTCGGTCCCGTAACGGTAATATTGCAGATGCACCGTCACCGGGCTCGAGGCGGGATTATAGATGTTCAGGTCCGTTTTCCAATTGGTGTTGGTCGCGCCCGTCGCATGGGCCACACCCGGGATAAGGGCCTTGTCGAAGGTCCGAATCTGGTCGCTGATGAAGGAGGCGGCCCCGGTGACGTTATCAACCACCGAGGCATAGGCGACGAAATCCAGGGGAGGGCTGCTTAAGGATTCCACCTTCGCGGAAAAGGCATCGAGAACGAGGGCGCTGTCGCCCGTGACGAGGGTCAGAATGTCATCCCCCTGAATCATATTGAAGGGGCTCAGGGTCGTTTGCACGGGGGCGCCGACCGGATTCCCGGAGGCGTCATAAAGCGTAACCTGAATCAAATTGAACCCGTCCGTGATATTGACGGCCCCCAGATTGCTTCGATAGCCGCTGTTCTTCCGCAATCCGAAAAGCAGGGCGGGCTGACTGCCTGCGGTGCCGCGGGTCTGACTGTTCACCTGAATGGCGGGCACGGCTTGGCCGTAGGTCCCGGCGTTTTCCTGCGTAAGATCGTTATAGATGCGGGTGGTCACGGCGGGAGGATCGCTGGTGGTGTATTCCACCAACAAGCTTCCCCGTGTACAGCCCTGGAAGAAGGCATTTAATATATCGGAGATCACAATACCCTTGTTTGAATCCACATTTACCGTCACCGAGGGCGGTGTGTTATTGTCCGTTTGGGACTTGATCAGACTGAGGGTATAGGTGGCCTGGGATGCGCTGGTGTTGAAAATATTCAAATCGGTTTTCCAATTCGTGTTTAAGGCCCCGCTGGCATGAGCCACCACCGGGATCACCAACGCTTGCGCGGCGGGCGGCGTGCTCTGCACGGCAACCGAAAAAGCGGGATTGCTGACGGTCGCGCCCGACACACTGATGGTGAACGGCACGCTCGCGTCCGAATAGTCGGAACCCAAGGCGACCGTGAACGTCACCGTCCCCCAATGTCCCGCCACGGCGCTGAAGGTGCCCTGCGAACCGATGATGACCCCCGACGCGCTGGTGGAAAGGGTCGCGGCGGCGCCGCTGATGTTTGCAGCACTGGCGTCCGCGAGGGTCACCGTAAGATTGGCGGTCTGTCCCGGCTGAAGGCTCCCGGGCGTATTATTGTTCACGGATGAGGAAACATACGTCAGCGTGGGCGGAGGGGGCGTGCCCACCGGAATTGAAAACGTGGGGTTGGTGAC
>Ga0182019_10000593_pt1 | contig 17789 bp, 15 predicted proteins | sample 812E2MmetaG_FD_120483 | JGI IMG/M metagenome (GOLD analysis project Ga0182019, IMG submission 120483) | Permafrost microbial communities from Stordalen Mire, Sweden - 812E2M metaG | ecosystem: Environmental > Terrestrial > Soil > Wetlands > Permafrost | place: Sweden: Stordalen | collected...
CTCGTGGAGGCCCGTTCCGGCCGGTCCGGTGACGGTGGGGGTCGCGGTTGTGGCTGTGGCGCCGCCCTCGGCAGCGCCCTCGCTGCCCGCCTTCCGGGACGTCGCGGCGACGAGGACCGGCGGACCCATCGTCATGATCCACACGAACGGCAGGGCGATGAGAGAAATCGCGCCGAAAGCTCCAGCCGTGGCCCGCCATCCGACCTCAGGTATGAGGCCCGCGGCAATCGGCAGCGCCAACGCCACGCCGATCCCCGGCCCCGCGTACGCGATGCCCAGGGCCAACCCGGTCACGCCCGCATACCGTCGGGCCATGGCGGTGGTCGTGCCGACGAAGACGAGCTGAACGCCGAGGGCCAGCATCGTCCCGTACGCGGCCATCAGGAAGGTCACGGCGGAGGCGACCGAAGCCACGAACCACCCGGTCGCCAGCAGCACGGCGCCGATCAGCAGCAACAGGCGATCCGCGACGATGTCGAAGAGCCGCCCCAAAATCGGCGAGGAGAGCGCCGAGATGACCAGGAACATCGTCCAGGGCATCTGCCCAAGTTCCCGCGACGTATGGAACGCGGCCTCGAACTGGGGTGCGAGCAGCGGGTAACAGTAAAGCGGTGCGTACGCGACCGCGCCGACCACGAAGGCCGCCAGAACGGGCACGGTCCGCCGCAGACCGCCGCGGGAAATCGAAATGCTGGGCACCCGCCAATCGTAGCCATCGCGCCGAATCGCAGGCTGCCGCCGACGTGCCATCCCGGACAGGCCGAGAGCGCCGGACCTGCCGACGCTCTCGAGTCAATCCATGTGAGATGCCGCGCGAGCGGCGCCGGTTCAGGCCTCGGGCTTGGCGTCCGCGGCAGGCGCTTCGGCGGCGGCTTCGGCGGCGACCTCGGGAACGGCCACCTCCTCGACCTTCGGCGCGGCCACCTTGGCCACGACTTCGTCCGGGTCGGACAGAAGCGTTACGCCGTCCGGCAACGGCAGGTCGCGCAGGTGGATCGCCTTGTCGAAGTCGTCGAGCGAGTCGACCGTGTAATCCAAGGACTCGGGCAGCTTGTCGGGCAGGGCTCGGACCCTGACGTGATCGATGTTGTGCAGGAGAGTTCCGCCGAGGCGGACGACGGCGTAGGACTCGCCGCTCGAATGAAGCGGGATTTCGACCGTGACTTCCTCGCCCGACTTCAGTTCGAACAGGTCGACATGAAGCAGCTGGCGGTTGCGAGGATTGATCTGCACGCCGTGGATGAGCACGCTGTGCGTCGCCTTGTCGTCGATCTTGAGCTCGACGATCGTGTTCGAGTGCACGGCGCGGCGGATGTGGTCGAACTCGTGCGCGTCCAGGGAAACCGGGATCGACTCGATCCCGTGACCGAAGACGATCGCCGGGATACGCCCGGTCTTGCGCAGTTGGGAAACGTGCTTGCCGATCTCGGTCCGCGAGGTCGCGGCGAGTGACATGCGCACTGCTTTTGCTGACACGATTTGGAACCTCTCTGACGGGTCCATCGAGCGCCATAAACCATCGCGGCGGCGCTTCGGGCAAGGAGCCTACCACGGGCCGGACCGCAACGCGCTGGCGGGAGGCAAATACGGGTCGCCACCGACATCTCGGCGGCTCGGGTGTAGGATCGGCTTGTGGCTGCCACGATCCTGATCGTCGAGGACGAATACGCCGTCGCCAGGGGAATCCAGTACGCCCTCCAGCAAGAGGGTTATCAGGTCGCGGTCACGCGATCCGGTGAGGAAGGCCTCGAGTTCGCCCTCCGCGAGGGACCGGATCTCGTAGTCCTGGACGTCCGCCTGCCGGGCATCGACGGCTTCGAGGTTCTGCGACGCCTCCGCACGAGCGGCTCCAAGGCACCGGTCCTGATCCTGACCGCCCGCGACGAGGAGATGGACAAGGTCATCGGCCTCGAGCTCGGCGCCGACGACTACATGACCAAGCCGTTTGGCCTGCGCGAGCTGATGAGCCGGATCAAGGCGCTGCTGCGGCGCGCATATGGCGATCTGGCCGATGCCGGAGGCGGGCGGCTGCTGCGCCACGGCGACCTGCTGATCGATCTGGAGCGGCGGCGTGTCCAGCGCGGCGACCGGCGCATCGCCCTGACCGCCACCGAGTTCGAGATCCTGCGCCACCTCGCGAGCAAGCCCGGCCGCGTCTACTCGCGCCGTGAGCTGCTCGAGCTGATCCGCGACTACGAGGCCCTCGACCAGGACGAAAAGACGATCAACGTCCACGTCAGCCACCTGCGCGAGAAGCTGGAAGACGATCCCTCCAGCCCGCGGTTCGTCTTGACGGTCCGCGGCGCGGGGTATGCCTTCGCGGAGCGCTGACATGGCTCCGGGGCGGAAACGGAAGAAGCCCGGCGCCACGGCCTCCAAAGCGAAGCCGCGCCCGGCCCCGAAACCGCCCAGGATCAAGCCGGACAAGCCGCCCGAAGCGGTCTCTCGCCGGGTTTCGGTGCCCGTTTCGCGCGCCTTGCCCCGCACGTTCCAGGGCCGCCTCACTCTGGCGTTCGTCCTCGTCTTCGCGCTGGCCGTCGGCATCGTTTCGCTGCTCACGGTCTTTGTCGTCAACGACAACTTGCGCCAGCAGGAGAAGACCAACCTGGAAGCCCGGGCCAACGCGGTGGCCGCCGTGATACGGGTCCAGGCCGAGGGAGCGGCCGAGAACGACCCGGCCAACGCCACTGTCGTGTCCGGCGGAGGGGTGCTCAACAAGAACGTCATCGCCACGATCGGCGATCAGGCAACCCTCATCGGCTACGCCAACGACGTCGCCCAGGCGGACCTGCGGCTGCGATTCGGGCTGGGCTCGGTCACGCCGGACGGCGTCGCGCTGATCCCGACGACGCCAGACTCAGTCTTCACGGCCAGACTCACGGCCCAGCCGGGCAGCGGCCAGGCCCGCGACTCGGTCAGCTATACGCAGGTATTCCAGTTCGAGGACCCGTCCGGGCTCAGGCCGACTTGGTACCTCGAAGTCAACCTCTCGGCGCCGTATACGACCCGCAGCAGCACGATACGCAGCGTCATCGGCTTTCTCCTGATCACGACGGTTGGTGCGCTGCTCCTGGCGATCGTCGTGTCGGCGATTCTGGCGCGGCGGTTCACGAAGCCGCTGCGACGCCTGACCGACGCCGCCCGTGCTCTCGCCGACGGCGACCTGGCGCGCCGCGTGCCGGCCGACCGGGCCAAGAGCGGCGGGGCGGAGATCGCGGAGCTGTCGAGGCAGTTCAATGCCATGGCGGAGCAGGTCGAGGAGACGCTCGAGGAGATCCGGCGCGACCGCGACCGGGGCCGCGAGTTCATGGCCGACGTCTCGCACGAGCTTCGCACCCCGCTCGCCGCCCTCAGAACGTTCAACGAGCTGTTGCGGGAGAAGGCCGGCGACGACGTTGCCGCTCGAACGGAGTTCCTCGAGGCAAGCGCGCAGCAGATCGAACGCCTCGACTGGCTCGCCCAGAACCTGCTGGAGCTCTCCAAGCTCGACTCCGGCCTGATCCGGCTGGACCTGCGACCCGACGACCTCCGAGCCACGATCTTCTCGGCGGTTGAGCAAGCGCAGGTGTCCGCTCAACGGCGCGGCCTGAACCTCACGACGGACCTGCCGGACACGCCGCTCGTTACGCGGCACGATCCGCAGCGGCTGGGGCAGGTTCTGACCAACCTGATCGGCAACGCCCTGAAGTTCACGCCGCGCGGCGGAACGGTACAAGTGGCACTGAGCCCCAGCGGGCGCGGCGCCCGGATCCAGGTCATCGACAGCGGCGTCGGCATCGACGCGGCGGAACTGCCGCACATCTTCAACCGTTTCTACCGTGGCTCGCGCGCCAATGAAGCTCGCGGCAGCGGCAGCGGCCTGGGTCTGGCCATCGTGCGGTCGGTCGTGGAGATGCACGGCGGCCGGGTCATGGTCGAAAGCCGCGTTGGCTCCGGAACGATATTCACGGTCACGCTCCCGGCGGATCCTCGCCAGTCGCCGGAGGCGCTGGCAACGGGTGCGGTTGTGGCGCCTGGATCCGGACCGGCTCCCGGATCGCCCGGGGCGGCCGCCGGAACTGCTCCTGCCCCCGCTCGGCAGGTTCCGGCCGCGGTCCCGGCCCCGGCCACCGCGCCGGCGCCGGCCACTGCCCCGGCCACCGCCACTGCCCCGGCCACCGCACCCGTCGACGACTGAGCCGCACGCGCGCGGCGCTGTGACGGTGACGGAATCTTCACCGTCCGCGGTCTGGTACGCGAACGCGGGCCACGTCAAGCTGCTGTACTGCGCGGCGTTCGGCCGGCAGAGAGTCTTTCAGGCGCGAATTCTCGTCTTTGCCTAGCATTCGCGTCTGCCCAAGCCATTCGGGGACGCCAGCTGCATGTCCGATCCGACTCCAATCGAGGCGCCGCGATACGAACCGGTTCCGGCTGATCGCCATCGCCGTATGGCCGTCCCCAACGGCAACTCCGGCCCCGCGGCGCAAAGCACTCCGGAACGCTGGTTCGAGCCCTCCGCGGACCCCCGGCTCATGACCTGGGAAATGGCGGCCCGACCCGAGGGCTCCGGCATCGGACGCGGTCTGCTAGGCGTCCTGATGGTGACGGCGATCGTCGGGGCGATGATCGGAGCCGGCAGCGTCTATGCCGCGCTGAAGGCTTCCGGGGCGCTCGATGCGTCGGCTGCCACGCTCGCGCCGGGCACGAACTCCAACGCAAATTCCAACGGTGCGGTCGCGGTCGAATCCGACCAGTCGACGATCATCGCCGCCGTTGCCCGGATCGCTCCGTCCGTCGTCGGCCTGAGCACCACTTTCGAGTCGGGCCCGACGGCGATCGGCACCGGCATCGTGTACGACCAGCGTGGCTGGATCCTGACCAACCGGCACGTCGTCGAGGGCGGATCGGCGACCACGGTCCGACTTCCGGACGGCCGGGAAGCCAAAGCCAGCGTCTACGGCCTGGACACGCTGGCGGATCTGGCGATCATCAAGATCGACGGCGTCTCCGGTCTGGTCGTGGCCCCGATCGGTTCCTCGGCCTCGATCCAGGTCGGCCAGCTGGCCATCGCCATCGGCGATCCGCTCGGACTGGACTACCCCGACAGCGTCACTACCGGCATCGTCTCCGCGGTGGGCCGAGACCTGGCCGTGTCGGCCGGCGACGGCAGCAACTCGATCTCATTGCACAACCTCATCCAGACAGATGCGGCCATCAACTCGGGCAACAGCGGCGGACCGATAGTGGACGGATCGGGCCGGGTCGTCGGAATCGCCACGGCCCAGGCCCAGATAGCGCAGGGCATCGGTTTCGCGGTGCCGATAGACCTGGCCAAGCCGATCATGGCCCAGGCCCTCGCCGGCGAGAAGCTGGCGCGCCCGTTCATCGGAGTCTCCTACGACGAGATCGACCGGGGCCTCCAGGAGCGCTTCAAACTGCCCCTCGATCACGGCGCCTGGGTGCATGCCGAGGACTCGGGCGGCAACGCCGTCGAGGCGGTCCAGGCGGGCAGTCCGGGCGATCACGCCGGCATTCGGACCGGCGACATCATCACCAGCGTCGAAGGCCAGACGATCGACGCCCGGCACCTGCTCCAGGACGTCCTGGTCCAGTTCTCACCGGGACGAGTCGTGAGCCTGCAGGTCTATCGCGACAATGGCTACGTGACCCTCATGGTCGCTCTCGGCACCAGGCCTGCCTCGACTTCCTAGGGCCGGCGCCTGATCTCCACGGCCGCGCCGTCGAGCGCGCCGCCGAGATCCACTTCCGGCTTGCGCACCCGGACGACGACCTCCGAAAGAGTGTCGCCTCCGGGCAGGCTCAGGACGCCGGCCGCAATCCGCTCTGCCAGCGCTTCGATGAGGCTGCACGACGGACCCTCGACTACGCTGCGGCTGACGTCGAAGACGCCCCGATAGTCGATCGTCTCGGACAGCTCGTCCGACCGGCCTGCCGCCCGCAAATCGAGGTACAGCTCGACGTCGACCTCGAACGGCTGCGACTGCTCGCGCTCGTGCTCGAGAACGCCGTGGCGACCCCGGAACCGCATGTTGGCAAGGCTGATCGAATCGGTCAATGACGCGGCCCCCGGCAGATCGCATCGGCGACGAGAGCTGTCCGGACGTTGGCCAAAACATCGTGGACACGGACCATGTCCACGCCCGCGGCGATACCGATAGCGGTCGTGGCAAGAGTGCCTTCCAGCCGCTCCTCGGCCGGCAACCCGCCGAGCAGCCGGCCGATCGTCGACTTGCGCGAGGTTCCGAGCAGGATCGGCTGCCCCAGCCGCCTCAGATCGGCGAGTTCGCGCATCACGGCCAGGTTGTGCTCGGGCAGCTTGCCGAAACCAAACCCCGGGTCCAGGATCAGGTTGGCCCGTGGGACCCCGGCGGCGACCGCCCGATCGAGGGCGGCGCGTAGATCCGCCACGAGCTCGGCCGCGAAGTCGTCGTAGCGAGCCTCGGCCCGGTTGTGCATCAGGACCAGCGGCACAGCGTGGGCGGCGGCGACGCGAGCCATGGCGTCGTCGGCCGATACGCCCCACACGTCGTTGATGAGCGATGCACCGGCTGCGATCGCGGCTTCGGCGACCCTGGGCTTGGAGGTGTCGACGCTGATCGGCGTGTCCGGAAGGTCGGCGTGGATCGCGGCGATAACCGGCACGACGCGGGCCAGCTCCACGCCCTGGGCCACTTCTTCGTGGCCGGGGCGGGTTGACTCCCCGCCGATGTCGAGGATGTCCGCGCCTTCGGCGGCCATGCGGCGGGCCTGAACCAGCGCCTTCTCGACGGCGGCGCCGGTCCTGCCGGCCTCCGTGACCAGGAGGCCGTCGCCCGAGAACGAGTCGGGGGTGACGTTGATGATGCCCATGATGTAGGTCCGGCTGCCCCATTCGAACAGCCGGGGGCCAATCTGCGTCGCCGGCAAGGCAGCGGCGGGTTCGAGCGCTCTCGTGTGTTGGGCCGACCTCATGGTGCGACCTCCGTGTCCGTCGGCGGCGGATCAGGCTCCAGAACCGGATCCGACACGAGTATCGCCCTTGCGGCCCCGACAAGGTAGAGGGAGCCCGCCACGACCACCGTTCCGCCTTCTGCCGAGACCGCCGCATCGATTGCTGCCGAGGGCTCCGCAACAGCTTCGGCGGCCCAGCCCGCGACCGCCAGGCAACGAGCCGCCAGCCGATCCGCGGGCAGAGCCCGCCCACCCGGTGGAGCCGTGCAGACGACGCGGGCGCCGCGCAAATACGCCGAGGCGGCGAGCGCACCGATGACCCCGTCGACGTCCTTGTCGGCCATCGCCGCGAGAACCAGGGTCGGGCGGCCCGGCCGCAGGTGCGGCGCGAGATCGTCGAGCGCTTCGGCGAGGGCCGCCGCCCCGGCCGGGTTATGGGCGCCGTCGAGCAGGACGTCGCGGCCGTCGACGTCGACGAGCTCCAGCCGGCCCGGCCAGCGAACCCGCTCGTATCCCGCATGGCGCCACTCCCCGGAGACGCGGGCAATCCCCACCGCCTCGAGAGCGTCCAGCGCGGCGTCGGCGACGGCCACGTTCGCCGCCTGATGGCGGCCCCGCAGCCCGACAGCGACCCGGCCCAGCCGCCCCAGCTCGACCTCGATGCCGTTGCGGCCGATGGCGCGGAGCGGCGCGGGCGGCGTCACGGTCAGCGGAGCCGCCACCCGCCGGCTACGGCGCTCGATCACTTCGAGCGCCGAACCCCATGCGCCGGTAACCGCCAGGTCGCCCCGCATGATGATCGCGGCCTTCTCCTTGGCGATGGCCTCGATCGTGGACCCGAGCCGGTCCATGTGGTCCAGGGCGATGTTCGTGACGACGGCCACGCCGCCGTCCCAGGCATGGGTGGCGTCGAGCCGGCCGCCCAGCCCAACTTCGACCAGCGCCAGATCGAGACCCGACTCGGCGAACCAGCGGAACGTTATCGCGGTCAGCAGCTCGAATTCGGTCGGGTCGCCGTGGCGGCGCGAGACGGCGTCGGCCGCGGCCAGGACTTCGCCGGCAAGCCGGGCGAACGTGTCGGGATCGACGGGCATGCCGCCGATCTGGAGCCGCTCGCGATAAGTGATCAGATGCGGCTTGGGCGTCTCGCCGACCTTGTACCCGGCCGCGGTCAGGGCGGAGCCCATCAACGCCAGGACGCTGCCCTTGCCGTTCGTGCCGGCGATCAGCGCGCCGCGAAACGCGCGCTCGGGATGGTCGAGACGGGCGAGCAAGGCTTTGGTTCGGCCGAGCCCCAGTCGAATACCGAATCTGCCGCGCGAATCCAGCTCGGCCAGAGCCTGCGCGTACGTCAGACGGTAGGTCGTCAATCCTTGGTCAGGTCGTCTTCGTAGAAGACGCACTGGTTGAACCGCGGCGTCAGGCAGACATCGTTGACGTAGCCCTGCTCCAAGTGAACGCCACCCCGGAGCTGGCAGCGCGACACGTTCTGCTCCTGGCGGATCAGGGCCTTGAGCAGGTGCGGCGCCTGGATGGGGATGGCCCCGCGGCTGCCGGTCATGTAGAAATGAGGGCAGACGTTGCGGCGCAGGTTGGGCAGACCGAAACCACCGCGGGCCACCGGCATAGTCGGGTAGCGTGCCGGCATCGACGGATCGGAATGGGTGATGATCGGCATTCGGGGCGCGGTCTTGGTGGCTATGCGGCCGCTGAGCGGCATCGCGGGCGGCCTCAATCCGGGCCGGAGTCCGGGCCGCGGCACGACCCTATTTCCGAGGCCGGCTGCGTGGTTCTCGTAGCCGCCTTCGGGGCTTCGGGGCCGATCTGGCTTGGGATCGCGTGCCTGCACTGTCGCCTCGAACCTGAGCGAACGCACCTGAACGTACGCTCTCTACAGCAGAGTACATCCATCCGCCCGCCACGCGCACGGCAACAGCGCGTCGCGGCGGATCGTCCTACTCCGGAGTAGTCGGCACCATCGAAGTGGACCGGAGTGACCGGGGCGCGACCCGGGCATGGCCGGGCACGCGGGGGTGCGACAATAGCGGGGATGTCCATGCGAGAACGAAGAGCCGCGCATGTCCGGCCGAGACCGCCTTCGAGCGACCGGCTGCCCACTCGCGGCGTTCGAGCCACCGCCCCCCCATCCGACATATTGCGGCGCTACGCGCGGGTTCAGACCGGAGCCCGAGTTTCGGGCCCGACGGCGATGGTCATCCTGGCCGCCTGCCTGATAGTCGGTTTGCTGACTCTGACCGTGTGGGTTGGCCTGGTCGGCGGACTCGTCGGCGGTATAGGCGGGGCTTTCGAGAACTCGCTCAACCGGCTAACTTCGCATGTTCCGGGGACGCCTTCGCCATCCGGCACGGCGCTCGACACGCCGGTCATCGATGCGCCGCTCAACGGCGGCTACACGACTCAGGCGTCGCTGCCGCTCCAGGGGACCGTGCCGGGCGATGTCGTGGGCAAGTCCGGCTACAAGGTAAATATCTACCTGATCACGAGCAAAGGGGCGCAGCGCAAGGTGACCAGCGTCGCGGTGGGAGGCACGACCCGATTCATCACCTCGCCGGTGACGCTCACCGAGGGCAACAACAGCTTCGTGGCGACGCTGGCATCGTCCTCGGCCGAAGGAGCCCCATCGCCGGTCGCGACGTACATCCTCGACACCGTCGTGCCGAAGATCAAGATCTCGTCGCCGGCTCACGGGGCCAAGGTCAGCGCTTCCTCGATCGAGGTTTCGGGCTCATGCGACGCGGGGACCAACGTGGCGATCCGCAACGAGCAGGCTCCGGGCGGGTCGCTGAACAGCGTCACCGTTGGGGCGGACGGCGGGTTCGCGCTCACCGTCCAGGTCGTGGCCGGCCCCAACACGATCGATCTGACCGCCACCGACCAGGCCGGCAACGTTTCGGTGGCCAGCGTCACGGTGACTCGATCCTACGGCCAGCTGGCCGCCCACCTCTCCGTGTCGCCAAGCAAATTCAAAGCTTCCAAGAAGCCGACACTGACGCTGTCGATGCATGCGAGCTCGTTCGGCGGAGCGCCGCTCGCCGGCGCAAGCGTGACATTCACGGTCACCATCTACGGACTCGGGCCGATAGTCTCGCCCCAACTCACGACCAACGCCTCCGGCGTGGCTACGTGGCAGGTCGCAATCACGGGCGCCTCAGCCGGAACGGGCCAGGCCAGCGTCCTCGTAACCTCCGCCGGCGGCGACGTGATCACTGCCACTGCAGCCATCCTCGCCTACTGACGGGCCTGGCCGCGCGGCGCAATCGCAGCTACAATCGGGACATGGTCAGCTGGCGCTGCCCGCTATGTGGAGCACCGCAGCCGGAGACGGCGCGATGCTGGGTTTGCCGTCGCTCGACGGTCTCATGCGCCACCTGCCGCCACTTTCGCAAAGCCGTCGCCGTTCAGCTGGGCTACTGCGCGCTGGACAAGCATCGCAGCCCCCTGAGTGGCACCGAGGAGCGTAAATGCTGGCAGGCAGGGCCGGGCAAGGCCGGGAGTGCCGGCAGGCCGCCGGATGTGGCCGCCGACTCTGCCGACGCGGACGCCGGCATTTGGGGATCAGCCGCCGCAGCCGCTGCGGAGCCGGCCGCCTCGCCGATACCGGAAGCTCCCGAGCCGCACATGCCGGATCGAAGCACCGGGATGTGGGTCCGGCCCGATCCGGACAAGGGGTCGGACTTGCGTCGCACCTCGCACGAAGGTTCTATTCGGGCGCGGCCGTGGGGGCCGGTGCCCGGCCACAGCCAGCCTTCGACCGGGCTCCGCATCGGAAGGTGGCCGCGTCAGGGTTAGGGCGCGCGCGGGCGGCGAGAACCACGGCCGATTTGTGGGGACGGACTGCCGTCAGGCAGGCGCCGGAGTCAGGATTGGTGTCGGCGTGGGCGTGGGCGTGGGCGTCGGGGTCGGCGGCGGTGTGGGCGTCGGGGTCGGCTTGGGCGTGGGCGTGGGCTCCGGCGTGGGCGTGGGGGTCGGCGTCGGACTCGGCGTCGGACTCGGCGTGTCGGTCGGGACCGGGCCCTGCGACAGGACGTAGTCCACCTGCGAGTTGCGCAGCACCAGGATGTTTGCCCGCGGGTTCGAGCTGATGACCTGGCCGGCCGGAATGGTCGGGTCGTTCTGCTCGGTCACGGTGCCGGGTTGCAGCCCGACTTCCTGGAGGCGGCTGAGCGCATCCGCCTCGCTCAAGCCGACGATGTTCGGCACGGTCACTGTGGCCTGACCGGTCACGACTGTGATCGTGATGGTGTCGCCCTTGTGCATGGCCGTCGCCGCGGGCGGGTCCTGGCCCACGACGGTGCCGTCGGCCTGGGTGGTCGTGTTGGACTCGAACTTGACGGTGACGCTGAAGCCGTCACGTTGGGCCTGAGACTGAGCCTGCGTATACGACATGTACAGCAGGTTCGGCGCGTAGATGGGGGCATCGGGGGCCTTGCTGGTCACGATCACGACGACGCAGGCGATGAGCACGATCAGGAGGATGACCATTACGCCCGCGATCCAGGCCCACGGGCCGGCGCCGGTCTGTTCATCCTCGGGCTCGAACTGAGCCGGGCGGCGAACCTGGCGGCGAGGCTCCGGCTCGGGCGAGTAGGCGCTGGCGGCCTGGTACTCCGAGTCGAACGCGTCGACGGGGCGGGAGGCGTAAGCGTCGGGCGAGTAGACGCCGCGCGCGGAGCGTGCCGCTCCGGCAGATCCGGCCGCGGCGCCGGCAGCCCCTGCATATCCGGCCGCGGCGCCGGCCGCGATCCCGAGGTCGGCTGCAGCGGCCCCACCGCTTGCCCGGCGGAGGGTCGGGGACGTGGCCGGGACCGGGGACGGCGGCTGGGCCGCGAGAGCGGCGGCCCTGGCTGCGTCTCGGGTGGCGGCATCGGGCTCGACGAATGCCTCCAGCGCATCGGCCAGAGCGCCGGCCGAGGCGTAGCGTCCGTCGAGGACCGGCGCCAGGGCCTTCATGGTGATGGCGTCGAGGTCGCCCGGGATCGCCGAGTTCAGCTTCGAGGGAAGGGGCGGCGGACCGGCACGTCGGGCCGCGACGACTTCGTCGACGGTCTGCCCGATCCACGGCGCGCGGCCGGTGAGCATCTCGTAGAGGAGACAACCGAGAGCCTCGACGTCGGAGGCTTCGGACGGGGCGCCGCCCAGCATGGCGCTGAGAACCGGGACCGTGGTCGGGCCGGGCTGATCCGCTTCGTAGCGTTTGATGTTCGCTGTAGTGGAATCGGACACGGCCACCGCAGCTCTGGCGATGCCGAAATCGGTGACTTTGATCGTGCCGTCGCGGGTGACCATGACGTTGTCGGGCTGGAGGTCGCCGTGCGGCAGACCGCGGGCGTGGGCGGCTTCGAGTGCACGCGCGACCTCGGCCGCCGCGCGAGCCGCCCGACGCGGCGGAACCGGGCCGTTGCGTTCGATCAGCGTGGCGAGGTCGGCTCCATCGACGAACTCGGTCACCAGGAACGTGCCCGACTCGTCGGTTCCGAAGTCGTAGACGGCGGCCACGTTCACGTGATCGAGACTCGCGGCGACACGCGATTGCCAGCGGAAGTCCGACATGAAGTCCAGGTCGTCGGCGTAGTCCGGCCGAATCAGCTTGAGGGCCACATCCCGATCGAGACGCGAGTCGTGAGCTCGATACACGGTCGCAAAGCCGCCCTCCCCGAGCAGCTCGACGAGCCGGTACCGGCCTCCGATCGTCTTCCCGATCTCAACCACGAGAGGTCCTCATAGGCTGGCAATAACTGTTGGTCGGCCGAGCTGACGGCGCCGGGCCTTTGGGCATTTCGGTGTTAGCTCAGATCCAGCGTCTGCAAGTATTGTCGGAACTCGCCCCCAATGTCCGGCCTCTGCAGCGCCAGTTCAACAGACGCTTTGAGCCAGCCCATCGTTGTGCCGGCATCGTATCGCACGCCTTCGAATGCGTAGCCGTAGACATCCTGCTCCTGCATCAGCGCCTCGATGGCGTCCGTCAGCTGGATCTCGCCGCCGGCGCCGCGAGGCGTCTGCTCGAGCTTGTCGAAGATCTTGGGCGTCAGGATGTAGCGACCGATGATGGCCAGGTTGGACGGCGCGTCCGCCGGATCCGGCTTCTCGACCAGGCCCGACACTTTGTACAGGCGCGGGTCGGCCGGATCGGCCGGCTCGCCGGCGATGACGCCGTAACGCGAGGTCTCCTCTTTCGGGACCTCCATGACGGCCACGACCGAGCTGTGGGTCTTCTCGTAGGCGTGAACGAGCTGCCCGATGCAGGGCCGCTCGCCGACGACGACATCATCGGAAAGGATCACCGCGAACGGCTCGTGGCCGACGAGTTCCTTCGCGCACAGCACAGCGTGGCCGAGGCCGAGCTGCTCCTTCTGGCGAACGTAGTACACCTGGGCAAGGTCCGAAATTGCCCGGATCTGGCGCAGCTTCTCTATCTCGCCGCGCGATTCGAGGAGCTGCTCGAGCTCCACGCTGATGTCGAAATGGTCCTCGATCGCACGCTTCTGACTGCTCGTGACGATGATGACCTGCTCGATTCCAGCCAGAACCGCCTCTTCGACGGCGTACTGGATGACCGGCTTGTCGACCAGCGGAAGCATCTCCTTGGGCTGCGCCTTGGTGGCCGGGAGAAACCGGGTTCCCCAACCCGCGGCCGGAAAAACAGCCTTGCGTACGTGCATCTGCCCTCAGCTTCGATCGGCCACGAAGGCGGCCGGTTCGACAAATTCGTGATCGTCACGGTGGATACCGTCGCACAGCCCGAGGCGGGGTGCTTCCTGCGAACGCGACTCCGGCGGAAGCCAGACGGGCCTCATCATCTCCCGAACCTGCGAGCGCCGGCAGAAGAGCATTCCCCGCAGGCCCATCCAGGACAGGACGTGGCTTGGGTCGCCGTGGAATTCGAACGGACCGGGGTTCAATCCAACCGAGTCTGTGGATGAGGCCGGCGACTCGGGCGCGACGGTGTCGAGAATGCTGACCCGCCAGGGCCGCCCCTTGATGACTTCTCCGCAACCGCAGCAGCGCGCTGCCTGGTTGTCGGTGACAATCGTGGGAATCCGGACGCCGTAGAGATTCATCTAGCCCGGATCGTATCAGGTCGCCGACGGAATTGGGCCGGAGCCGGACACCTATGGACAAATACGACGACAACCTTCCGCCCTCAGAGGCGGCCCGCGAGAAACGCCGCGATCGCGACGCCGAGGCCCACGCCAGGGCCGGCATGAAGACCGGCCTGGCCAAGCAGTTCAAGCAGGTCCTCGACGCGCAAGCCAGGCGAGCCAGGGCGCTCGAGCCCGACGAACAGGGCGATGCCACGCGACCCAAGCGCCGGGGAAGCCGCGGCGTGCCGCCGGGTCAGCCGCCGAACGTGAACGAGTAGAGGCGCACGCCCGGCGCGCTGAAGGTGACCGTCACGGTTCCCTGCGCCGCCGCCGGCAGGTGGACCAGATGGTAGAGCCGCGCCGAGCCGATGCTAATCGAGCCGTCGGCGGCAACGTCCTCAGTGGCAACGCCCGGCGTGGATTGACCGCCCTGGTCCGTGTGGACAGTCACGGTCGCCGGAACCGGCGAGTCCGCCGCGGCCACCAGATACACGTCACGAGCGAAGAACGAGAGCTCGAGTTTGTCCCCCGGCGCAAGCGAAGTGGCGAACTCGCCGCCGAAGTCGTAGGTGCCTGAAACCGCGAATTTGTTGTCGGTCAGGCTGCCGGGGAACGTGTACTTGCGCGAGCCGGGAATTGCCTGCTGCTGTGAGTCGAAGCTGCTCGCCCGGTCGGTTCCGATGTAGGTCTCCGGAGTCTGGTTGCTCACGAACGGCAGCGGTGCCTCCGACGCCGGGACGGCACTCGGCAGGGCCGCCGTGCCGGCCTCGCCCAGCAAGCCCCGGATCTCGTCCTCGGTCACGCTGTAGTCGCCCTCACCGAAGTGCTCGGCCCGGATGTGTCCGGTGGCGTCGATCAGGTAGTCGGCCGGCCAGTACTGGTTGCTGTATGCCGTCCAGGTGCCGTACTCGTTGTCCTGGGCCACCGGATACGTGATGCCGAAACGGGAGATAGCCGAGGCCACGTTGCCGGTGTCGTGTTCGAACGCAAATTCGGGCGTATGCACGCCGACCACGACCAGGCCGTCGGCCGCATATCGCTGATACCAGCCCTCGACGTAGGGCAGGGTCCGGATGCAGTTGATGCATGAGTAGGTCCAGAAGTCGACCAGCACGACCTTGCCGCGCAAGCCGGCCATCGTCAGCGGGCCGGAGTTCAGCCAGTGGTCGATGCCGGTGAAGTCGGGCGCGGACGGGCCGGAAGGCAGCCCGGACAAGCCGGTGGCGGGCCCCGTGATGCCGGCGCCACCCGGAGCCCCGACGCCCTGGAGTGCGACCTGGACCTGGTTGCTGCGCTCGAGGGTCTGCAGAGTGCCGGTCCAGTCCGGCAGAGCGCTCGTCAGATCGGCCGATATGGCGGTGTCGGCGCCGACGGCCATCACGCCGGCCATGGCCAGCACGAGGACGCCGAAGGCGCGGCCGGCCCAGGGCGAAGCGGATCCGATCCGCAGTCGCGATATGGCCTCCCGGCCTCCCAGAGCGATGCCGAGCAGGGGCAGGCCGGCTCCGACGGCATACGAGACGACCAGCAGCAACGTCGCGGCCGAGCCCGGCGCGGTTACGGCGAGGCTGGTAATGGCCCCCAGGATGGGGCCGGCGCAGGGAGTCCAAACGAGACCGAGGCCCACGCCGGTGATCAGGCCTCCGACGATGCCGGAGGTGCGATCTTGCGGCTCCGTGGCGCCCGCAGTGCCGCCGGCCAGGCCGCCAAGCCTGTCGCCGCCCGTCAGTCGCGCACCGATACCGGGCAGCCGCGCGGTCAGCCGTTCGAAGCGGTTCGAAAGCGCCGGCAGGAGCAGCGTCAGGCCGAAGACGGCGATGATCGCGATGGCGGCATCGCGCAAGGCCGCGTCCGGCAGGTGGAGGGTCCGGATGATCTGGACGCTGGCCACGGTGAAGAAGGAGAAGCTGGCGATCAAACCCGCGATCACCAGATACGGCCGGCGTCTGTCGCCGTCGGCACCCGTAGCGAGGACGATCGGGAGGATGGGCAGGACGCAGGGCGAAACCGCGGTCACGAGCCCGGCGATGAAGGCGACGATGATTAGCAGGGCCATGGCCTCAGGTTAGTCGCGGCTCGTGGGCAGTCCCTGAACCCGGACCAACGGGCCGCTGCGCGAGACGCGGTGCGTCGAGGCGCCGATCACTTCCGATTTAGCCGCCCGTGTGACGTCTGGAGGGGTGGTTTCAGGATTCGACCGGTGCGAAGATGTAACAACAACGCTGCGGGGGCGAGAACGTCGCGCCTGCGGTGGAAACCGGGTCTCTCCCCGGGACCGGTAACAACTGAGGCCGTACCAATGACCGCTCTGATTTCGCGGTGGCGTTTCGTCCCGCTCATCCTGGCTCTAACACTCGCCGGAGTTGCATCGGTGGCCTACGCGCTCGGCGCCTCGTCGGGCGGGTCGAGTGCGGCCGTGGCCGCACAGGGCACGACCATCCCCGGCCATCCGGAGCTCGGCTCCGGCTGGATAGGGGCCGGGTCGGGCGGCATGCCCGGTATGGCCGGTATGCCCGGCATGCGCGGCGCGGTCGGCCAGACCGACGTCACGATCACGAAGATCGACGGCACCAGGCTCTCGCTGCAGACGGGCGACGGCTGGACGCGCACGATCGACGCGGCCGGGGCCACTGTCACCAAGGCAGGCAAGACGCTGGCAGTGACCGATCTCCAGGTGGGCGACAAGATCACGTTCCGTGAAACCCGCCAGTCGGACGGGACTTACAAGATCAACTCGATCCAGGTCGTCGTGCCGACGGCGTCCGGGACGGTCACGGCCGTCACGTCCGCTTCGGTCACGATCAAGCAGCCCGGCGGCGCCAGCAAGACGCTGACCCTGACCGGATCTACGACCTACACCCGGGGCGGTGCCGCTGCGACCCAGAGTGCTCTGGTCGTCGGCGTCCGGATCGTCGCCCAGGGCACGGTCGACTCGGCCGGCCACTTCACTGCCACTGCGGTCACGATCGCAGACTCGACCGTCAGCGGCACGGTCGCCTCCAAGTCGGCGACAACGATCGTGGTCACCACGGCGCCCGGCAAGACCACGACCGTGAACGTGACCGCGGCAACAAAGTACGTCGTGATCGGCGTGTCGGCACCCACTCTCGCGAACATCGCGGCAGGCGCCTGGGTCATGGCCACGGGCACGCTCAACACCGACGGCTCGCTCGACGCGACGCGGGTTCAGGGCGGATTCGGCGGGCCGTTCAAGCCCGGAGCAGCTGGTTCCGGGATCCCGGGCGGCCCCGGTCGGGGACGCTGGCCGATGGGCGGAAGCGGAAGCGCATCGCCGATTCCGGGTACGGGATCGAATACGTAGGGCGACGGGCCCGGCAGGATCGGCGGCTCGGCGTCGCGGCTCGGCGTCGCGGCTCGGCGTCGCGGCCACGGACCGCCTGGCGGTGCTCGCCGGGCGGTTGGCCCGTCCGCCGCAGACGAGGCTCATGATCGGGATAGCCGGGCGCACCGGGGCAACCGCCGCCGGCCCGGCAAGGATCGAGCAATGCCCGCAATCACCGTACCCGATATCACCGTCCTGCCCCGCATCCCGGAGCCGGATCCAGTCACCGCGAGGATGCGGCCGGTCCGCAGTCTGACTACCGCCCCGCACGGGCTCGAGGGCGAGGGCTTCCCGGTCCGGCGTGCCTTCGCCGGCGTGGACCTGGCCGAGCTGGACCCGTTCGTCCACCTCGATCAGATGGGCGAGGTGGAATACGCGCCGGGCGAACCCAAGGGCACGGCCTGGCATCCGCA
>Ga0182019_10000598_pt1 | contig 17685 bp, 9 predicted proteins | sample 812E2MmetaG_FD_120483 | JGI IMG/M metagenome (GOLD analysis project Ga0182019, IMG submission 120483) | Permafrost microbial communities from Stordalen Mire, Sweden - 812E2M metaG | ecosystem: Environmental > Terrestrial > Soil > Wetlands > Permafrost | place: Sweden: Stordalen | collected...
GAGAGCAGCTCCCGGTCCAAGTCCTCCAACGTCTTCACGTCGGGCAGCGGTTCGATGTCAACTTCGCCACCCTGATCCTGCAACGTGCGCTGGGAGGGCCGGCGCAAGCCCAGAAGCAGGTTGTCGCGCAGGGTGCTGTTCAACAAAAAGGGGTTCTGCTGCACGACCCCCGCTTCGCGGGCCAGCGTGTCCAAGGAGACTTCATCCACTTTCAGGTCGCGCAGGATGACCTCGCCGCCCGAAGACTGATTGCCCTTGAACAACAAACGAATGGCGGTGGACTTCCCGCATCCTGCAGGGCCGACAAAAGCGACGTGTTCGCCCTCACCGATTTGCAGAGTGATCTGGTTCAGGATGCGGGTGCCAGAGGCGGCAACCACATCGGCCCGGTGGTAACCGATGCCATTTCCCGGCCGCAGATTCGGGCTCGGCAGGTCGGTTTCGGGAAAGGCCACGGGGAGGTTCTCAAATTCCTGCACGCCTTCGAGGGTGCTACTGCTCATGCGCCAGTCCAGGAGCACAGCGCTGAGGTCTCCGACCGGCCGTTTGAACAGGCCCGCCACGAGCATGAACTTCATGACATCGCCCCAGGTGACCGGACCGAAGAGACTGGCCGACTTCAAGGTGAGGAGGCACAAGGCGGCGCCAATCCAGTACAAGGCGCTATCTTGGATGGTGGTGACGATCGGGCTGGCGACATTGAACAGGCATCGGAGCCGCGAAACCTCATCCATCACACCGTGATAACGCTGGAAAGCCCGATCCAGCAGTCGCAGACCATAACCGAAAGCATTGTTAGGCCGGATTTCCTCGACGCTTCCGACGTATTCTTTGGCCTGAACCCGCACGTTGTCCCAGGCGCTGTGGCTCGCCCGATTCACCGCCTGCATGCGCTTGTCAAAGATGAGGAAGTAACCGCTCAAAAAGCACAAGGGAATCAGGCACAGGGCGAAGAACCAGTTGGTGTAAACCATGAAGGCCCCATAAACGAGAATGGAACCGATCATCAGCGGCATTTTGAGCAGGAGATCGAACCAGAAGGTCACCGCGCTGCGCATGTCGTCCAAGACACGGGAGTTGATCGACGAGGCATCATGGTTGCGGAAGAAGTCCGCATCGGAGCGAATGACGCGGCGGTACATTTGCAGGGTGGCGTCGCGGATCAAGCGGTCGCGAAAGCGATCCATGAGCCGGCCGCGGAAATAATTAAACAGGGCGATGAGCACCTGCGAGCCGACCAGCCACGCCAACGCCCGATTGATCTGGGACCAACTGACGCCTCGCGCCTGCTCCTGAAAGAGATTGGTCAAACGGCCCACCTGTTCCGGCAGGACCAACTGCAGCACCGTCACGGCCAAGCCCATGAGCCAGAGAAGCACCACCGCCCGGCTCGAGGTTTTCACTTTCTTCCAGAATGCCATTAGACCTCTTAACATAGGGAGACCTTATTCTTTGGCGGTCATACGCCTTCCCGGTTAACACAGTAGAGTGGAGTCAACCCAAACCCCTTGGGCAATTCGGTTTGACCCACATAGTCGAACCGAAAGGCCTTACTGCCGGTGACAATAGAGAGGGAAGCGAACGCTTCGCTCGCATACACTTCGTTCGGCGGGGTGATCGGCTCGATGCGGGCAGCACGGTTGACGTACGCGCCGCATACTTCGTCATGTTGGGTGACGGGATCTTCAAAGGTATAGACCGGGCCGGCATCCAGCGAGATGCGGATTCCCAGATTTGGCGGCAGCCCGCATTCGTCCCATCGGGTGCTTGCCACCATGTCGCGCAGTTGCAGCGCCACCGCCGACGCGACCTCCAGGTCGGCAAACACCAGGAACAGCCCGTCACCGGCGGTGCGCCGGGACAGGATGCGGGCAGAATGTCCTCCCAGCACATCAGCGGCCCTCCGCATGAACTCGCGTGCGAAGCGCAAGAGTTCCACGTCTGACAGTTTGCTGTAACCCTTGACATCTCCAAAAAGCATGGCGCGGATCGCATAGTTTTCTTCGCGAACAGCTCCGTTTGCGGGCTGGGCCGGGCCGGTCGGGCTGAACCAGGGCTCCTCCTTGATTGTTTCGTACGGGCAAGAGATGCTCGCAAAGGAAGATGATACTGATGAGGAATTCTGCCAGGCCGCGGGCAACCGGGCGTCCTCCATTCCCCACACTTGAAGAGCCGCGTCTAATCGCTGCGCCCGCAAGAGCCCGGCGCCCAGGGCGCGCAGACGCGCAAACGCCCGGTTGACGCCTTCGTCCAGGCAACTCGGCTGGGTGTCCTCGGTGACCAGGTTCACTCTGGAAAGGAGGCTGTCAAAACGCGCGGCCCACGCCGCGACCGGCTCAAAAACCCGGCGGCAAACCTGGCGCGGGCAAGGCAGCACGACGTTGATTTCGCGTCCGGTCTCCAGCATGGTTTCAATGAACAGCAGGTCTGCCGGAGACAACGCCGAGGCATAGCCGCAAACGACGTCGGCCGCAGCCAGACGCTGTTTGAGTTCCTCCTTTTGCCGTTGCTCCCATTCGCTCATCTTCCCCTCCGCGGCCAGCCTCGCCAGGGCGGGCGCGGCAAACACCGCGATCGAAATCAGCGGGAAGAGTTGTTCAACAAAACCGGGAGCCAAACCGAGGGGCGCCGCCAACAGCCGGGCCTGGCGCCGGGTGGAACACAGCTCCCGCCAGTTGCCCTGGACCAACTGGATCGCGGTGCGATATGCAACCTCCGCTTCGGCGTAGCGCCCACCAATGAGTTCAGCCTCCGCGAGCGTGGCTATCAGCCAGTAATCTGCTCTTCCCCCCGTTGCCTCCGCCTGACGCGACCGGTTAAGGCAGATTTGCTTCACCCGCTGGGCCAGCACCCGAGCCTCCGCGATTCGGTTTCGCAGCACCTGCAAGGTGGCGGCGTTGATGCCGCAATAGCCGGCGTCCCCCGCGTCGGCATCCTTTCCCTGGAGCCTGAAAGCAGAATCGGCCTTTTCAAAACCGGCGAAGTAACTTTGAAACGCCTGTTCCAGGCACTGGTTGCGCCCTGCTTGCGAGGCTTCCTTTCCAGCGAGATCCTTGTAGACCCGGCCCAACAGGCCGAGCGTCTCGGGGGTGGCGAATCCCTGCTCACACAGTTTGAGCAGGATGCCTTTGGAGCGCTCGGAGGCACCGCTTTGCGCGAGCGCCAAAGCCAGCAACTGATTCACGCGCACGCGAAGAGGTTCGAGGCTCTCTTTCGCCCCCGCTCCAGGCTCCAGGGCACCGAGGCCCTCCGAAAGCACGTCGTAAGCCAAAATGGCCTCGCCTTGCTTCAACATGCGCTCTCCCAGCCGCAGGTGGATCTCGGCCGGACAGCGAAAGGGACTGGACTTGCACTGGCGCCAAAGGTCGCGCAACTCAGCCAGCGAAATTGCGGCCGTGCTCCCCAACCTCTGGAGAAACGGTGCGAAGTGCGGGGCTTCGTCGGTTTGCGTTCGCTTCGGAGGAAGAATCTCAAAGCCCGAGTCCAGCAGCCCTTGAATTGAAGTCCGGGCCGTCCGACGATCAACTTCCTTTTCGCTCTCCGGGAGTTGCTCGTAGTCGACCAAACAAGGATGCTGCTTCAAATCGCCGCTGTACACCTTCCCCCACGTCCACCCCTCCGCCTTCCGCTGATGGACCCAAGCTTCGTGGACCTTGGCCGCCAGGGGCTCGAGTATTTCTTGAAGATTCGGCCTGTTGAGGCCTCGCTCCGCGTCGGCCATTGCTGGAACGGCGTTCATTTTGCTTTGACGGATCAATTCACTGTTCTGGCGGGTTGGCGGCTTTCCCCGGCCAGTGCTGCCGATTCTGAAAAGGCCATGAGGGCCGATTTAGCCTCGACCGCGGTCAGGCGGGGAAAGCGCTCGAGGAGCAAGGCTACCATGCCGCAGACATGGGGCGTGGCAAAACTGGTGCCGGTGTGGATGGCGTAGCCGCCGCCAGGCGCCAGTACCTTGATTTGCGTGCCCCGGGCATCAAACTCGATCATGTTGTGCGGGCGGTAATGGACGCGGAGCTTTTCTACATATTGCTCCCGGTCCACGCTTAGTACGGAAGAAAACATGGCTGGGCAACCCAAGTCGCCGAAGTTGCGCCTGGCGGCGACAATGATGGAGTTTTGCACGTAAGCCCGCTCGCACAGGGCGAACAATTTGTGAATGTAGGCTGGCTTTGAGGTCGCCAGGCTCATGTTCAGCAGGCGGATGTTCTGGTCCAGAGCCCACTGCAGGCCCGCAATGAGCACGTCCCCGGTGCAGGAATTGTAATCATCGAGGACTTTCACGCTTATCAGCCGCACGGACGGTGCCAGGTCGGCAATGATGCCCGCCACGGCCGTGCCATGCCCATAACTGTCACGATTCTTCCCGGCCTCGACCTCGCGGATGACGATTTCGCCCCGGTTGTTCTTTGCCACCGTGCAGCCCCGGCTGACGCGCCCAGCCAGCCGCGGATGGGAGGCGTCGATGCCGCTGTCTATGACTGCTACCTCGATTCCCTTGCCGCTGGCATGGCAGGCGAGCCATTTCAGGCTGAGCCTCGGATTGAGCAATGGGAAGTTCATGGGGGAGGCGCTGCCTGCCTGGTGCGGCCCTAAGACGCCGAACGCGCCATGCCTTCGACGAACTGCTTCACCAGCGGCAGCCACTCCGGATGATCGTGTCTCACGCGCGTGACAGAGTCGAACAACTCGAGCAATTGAAGATCCTCCGGATCCAGGACCAACGGCAGAGTAACCGATGGACGCCTGGCGCCGGCCAGGCCGCGCCGCAAGACTTGTTCGCGACAACGCTGGCGCACGACCACCGCTCCCAGGTCGGCAAACTGTTTATAGGCCGCCATGTCTTCGGCGCTAAAATGACCGGCCCCCTGTTTGTTCACCGCGCTGATCGTGCCGACACTCTCTCCGGCGATTTGCAGGGGCGCCACCAGCACATTACGAAAACGTGCCCGGGCGGCTTTCTCGACATCTGAGTCCAGCGGGGTGTCAGTCTGCACCTCGCCCGTGGCGAAAGCCAAGCCATGGCGCGAGCCCTTGAGCGGCACCTCCTGCCCAATGATGCCCTCGGCGCCGTCACCAATAGCTGCCCGAAAAACGAGCCTCCGCTTCCGGGGATCAAGCAGAGTCAACCCGGCGCCTCCTGCGCCGACCACCTGCATGGCGCACTTCAAGAGCGTTTGAAGCAGCGCGTCTTCATCCAGCGCTGGCGTCAAGGCGAGATACGCCACTAGGGCCTCTCGGGCGGAATCGGACAGAGAGTTGGAGGGTTTGGTCTTGGAGCGAGGCTTGGCAGCTTGTTTACGCAGCCGGGCGATTTCCGCGGCAAGGAAGCCCAGTCGTCTCTCCACCCTCCTTAGAGGCAGCGTGATGTTCATGCCTGCGGGAGGTTGTGACCAACAGGAAGATCGTTGCAAGGGTGATTTGAATCAGGATCGACCCTGGTTCGCCAAACCCGATTCCGGGTTCCAGCCTCGAAACAACCACTCGATGGAAGCGAATCTCAAGTTCAGGGGTCGGCTGTGAATCAAAAGCGGTGAATCACCCGCCGCCGCAGAGAGCGACGTGCATTTTGCCGACCAGGTTCGGCGGTCCACCACCTGGACGGAGCGATTCTCGCAGACATTCCTGGCAGGGACGGCGATGATGTGGTCCTGCAACCTCGGCATCCGGAGAAACCAATGCTGTTTCCGTCAGGCTTCTAGATCAAATGCTCGAGTCGGACGTGTTCTTGCGCATAGGCGCGGCCGATCTCCCGCAACATGGGCATCGCGTGGACCGCATCGAGCTGGGCAAGTTGCGGGGTCTTCTGGAGTAACTCCTCCGCCTCCCTTCCCATGTAAGATCGGTTGTAGCGAACGTAGCTGAACCAATTCCGCCCGGGAAGCGCGGCCGCTTCCAGATTGCCGATCTCTGAATCCAGTTCTTCTCCGTGAATGCATTGGCCAAGGCACCGGCACAGGTAGTCTTGATCGAGGGCGATCCCTTGAATCAGCGCAGCGGGGATTTGCGCGGCGTTATAACCGACCCACATGTTGCGGGCGTTCTTGTCCGCCGCGGCCAGGGAAAAGCGGACCGTGCCCACTGAAATCAACCGGATCTTGTCCGGCCCGGTTTCCCACGCCAGCCGGTAGCAAGGCAAGATGGCCGTCAAGGCGGCGACGAGCGCCGGATTGTTGTACGGCGTAATCGCCCCGTCGACAAAAACGTGACGCTGGTTTCCCAGCGTGATTTCTTCGGGATCGAAGAAAACCGGCGCAGCCGCACTGGCCCTCACCAATTTCCAGAGCGGGATTTTCAGATTACAATCCGGCAGGTTGGAGTCGTTATACATGGCCAGCGGATTGTTGGTCACCGGCCAGGCCGAGCCCGTGGTGTGGTTTCTCATCACCACCAATAAGAGTGTCTTCAGGCGCTTGGAATCCAGCAGGGCGGGCACTTCACCTTCCCCATCCTCAGATAAAGTGCGCCGCAGCAGATCCGACAGGGGTTTCGCCTCGTAACGCGACACCAAGAAGCGCTTGAAAGGGCGATACCAAGGCATGTGTTGAAACATGGTCGTGGCATGCCGCACGTAGAATTCGACGATTTCTTCAACTGTCATCCCCCAGCTGAGGCCCGTGGCAATGATGGCGCCGGTGCTGGTTCCTGCGAAGAAATCGAAATGGTCGGCGAGAATCAGCTTAGGGTTCTTGAAGTGTTCCCGCAGCAGGGTTTCGATTCGCAGCAATATTTCGAGGCTGAAGATGCCCCGGATTCCTCCACCGTCCAACGAGAGAATGCGCTTCATCGATCTATTTCTTCGCCAGCCTTGGATTTCGAATCAGGGATCGCCACTCGATCAACTCGGCTAGAAGCGCCCGCTCGATCCGTCCAGCAACACGCAGCACGCTTGGCCAGGTTCGCAACGCCTCAAGTTGCGCGTCCCAGTGTCTGAGCTGCTGGTGCAATTCCCGATACCGTTGCCTCCGTCGATCACAGTCATTCACCGCGAGCAATGCCCCGGCGACCGTCGCGATCTGGAAGGCAACCGAGGCGCCCAGGGCCAGCCACTGTTTCCACGCTTCCTGACCAAAGCTCCTGCTCACGTGTGGACCCCCGAGCAGCCACACGTTCAACACCGCCGCCAATCCGATACAGGCCCAGATCGCGGCTCGATATTGACGGGCCTCGGCGGCCGATTGCGCGCCATGGGTGGAAAAATAACCGATCTGGCTCGCCACGCGTTCCTGGCGATATCGCTGCTTGAAGTCTTCGAGAGATATCTCACGGTGCCCCCGGTCGAGCATTTTGAGGAGATTCAACGACATCAGCATGCCGGATAGTTCGGGGACCACCTCTGGCCCGATCGCTTCGTAGGGCGTAGGCGTGCTCCAGAAAGCCAAGACCGAACGACACACCTCAGCCGCAACTCGCGTCCGCACCCACAGAATTCGCCGCCTGTTCAGGCGCAAGATGGCAGCACTGACACCGAACGCTGTCGCGATCGTCAAAAATGTCCCAACGCCCTGCGCCCACGATTCGACTCCGCTCAACAGGGAGGCAGCCGCCGTGAGAACGATCGGGATGGCTGCCAGCCGCCGAAACTGTGGGGCGGACCGGGTCGCACTCACGTCCACTTTGCGGAACCATGCCCGGGCAAGAGCTTCCGGCTGATCTGTTGCCACGGGCGGGTTCCGATCCGGCAGGTGGTTCAGGAATTCGAGCTCCGGATCGTCCAGGATTTCCTGTTCCGTCTTCTCGTTGAAAATGCGGACGTCTCCGGTCGTGCTGTGCAGCCAGATCACCGGCCGGCCGAGCCCTCTCGCGAAGGCGACGACATCTTCCGTGCCGCCCAAGCCCTGCGATGGCCCTCCATCCCAGAGCGCGAGCAACAACCGGCTTTGGTGGACGGTTTCAATGCCGCATTCGTAGTAGCACGCTTCGCGCGACTGATCGCTGCTTGTCACCTCAACCGAGGCGGCCCTCCTCAGGACTTGCTCCGCGCGCGCCCAACTGATCGCGTCGAAATCCTTCCGAAACTCCTCCACCGGCAGTGGTAATAGGACGCGGAGCGGCAGCTCCAGTTGAAGGCAGCTCTCGGCGAACAGCAGGTCCGCCCCCGCCGCGACAGACGAGACCCCGTACACCAGTCCCAAAGCGGACGCCTTTCGCTGCTCCAGAAAGCCAAGGATCGCCTTGCGGCATTTGGCTTCGTCGCCAAGCGCACGGTGGCCCGTAAACCCAATCGCCATGGTGGCTGGCAACCGGATAGAGGGTCCCGATCCGCTCGCCTCTGGTGTCATCGATCGCAGTGGAAGAACCGTACGCTCAGCAAGGTCCGTGTGCATCTGCAGGATTTTGGGGCAGCGGAACTGAGGAATGTCCACTGTCACCAGTTCGGTGCGCTGAGAAATAAGACGAGAACCATCTCGGATCCAAGACAAATTCTGGGGTGCTCGGCCCGTGCCGGTCGGCAGACCATTCTTGGGTGCGGGTGGGCAATTATTGGCCGGACTCGATCAGGAGCTGGTGCTTGGCCCGACTCAAAAGGCGATGCAGATCGGCAATGTGGATCCGGACCGTACTGTCAGCGCTGGCAGTTGCGATGAGCGTTCCATCGGGCGAGAACCTCGCGCAGTAGATCTGGGCGTTATGCCCGGTCAGGGTACCTAACAACAGGCCCGATTCGGCATTCCAAATCCGCGCGGTGTGATCTTGGCTGGCGGTGACGATGAACCTTCCATCGCGCGAGAAGACTGCATCGTTCACACGGGCGTTATGCCCGCTTAGGGTTGCCCGCAACTGGCCCGTTTCGGCATCCCACACCCGCGCTGTATCGTCCGCACTGGCGGTGACAATGCGCTTCCCGTCGGGTGAGAACGCAGCCACATAGACCCAGCGCGTGTGCCCGGACAGAGTTGCGAGCAGCGTGCCGGATCTGGCGTCCCACACGCGTGCGGTATGGTCGTAACTGGCGGTGACGACGCGCTTCCCGTCAGGGGAAAACGTTGCATCGTTGACCGCGGCGGCATGGGCGAGGGTTGCCAGCGGCCGGCCCGATTGAGCATCCCACACGCGCGCCGTATCGTCCGCACTGGCGGTGACAATGCGGTTCCCATCGGGCGAGTAAGTTGCTTCGTTTACGGGGCCGGTATGCCCGGTCAGGGTTGCCAGCAAATGGCCGGTTTCGGCATCCCACGCTCGCGCCGTGCCGTCATCGCCGGCGGCGACGACGCACTTTCCATCCGGCGAGAACGCCGCTTGGTTTACGCGGCCGGTATGCCCGGCGAGAGTGGCGACCAGACGGCCGGTTTTCGCATCCCATACTCGGGCCGTCTTGTCAGCACTGCCGGTGACAATGCGCCGTCCATCGGGCGAAAACGCCGCCGTGTAGATCATGAGGGAGTGCCCGGCCAAAGTCGTCAGAAGCGTTCCGGTCTCGGCATCCCAAACCCGCGCGGTCAAGTCCTCGCTGCCGGTGACGAGGTGCTTTCCGTCGGGTGAGAACGATACGTCGAACACGCGGCCGGCAAACCCGGTGATGATTGCCAACGGGTGGCCGATGTCCGCATCCCACACTCGCGCGACGCCGTCGTTGCTGGTGGTGATGATGCGGCCTCCATCGGGTGAAAAGGCCGCATCGTGAACCGCGCCGACACCCCCGCGTAAGGTCGCAAACAACAGGCCCGAATCGGTATCCCACACCCGGGCGGTGCCGTCCTCACTCGCGGTGATGACGCGCTTGCCATCGAACGAGAACGCGGCACCGGTGACCGGGCCGGTATGCCCGGTGAGAGTTGTCAGCAGATCACCGGTCTCGGCATCCCACACTCGCGACGTGTAGTCGGCGCTGGCGGTGACGATGCGCTTTCCATCGGGCGAGAACCCGACATCGTAGAGCGCGCCACCATGCCCGGTGAGAGTGGTGAGCAGATGGCCGCTTTCAGCATCCCATACTCGCGCGGTTTGGTCCCAACTGGCGGTGACGATGCGCTTTCCATCGGGCGAAAAGGCCGCCTTGTCGACCACCTTGGCATGCCCGGCCAGCGTTGCCAGCAGCGTGCCGGTTTCGGCGTCCCACACGCGCGCCGTGCCGTCATCACTGGCGGTGACAAGGCGCTTTCCTCCGGGCGAGAAGGCGGCATCGTAGACCGCGCGGGTGTGCCCGCTTAGCGTTTTCAGCAGATGGCCGGTCTCGGCATCCCACACGCGCGCCGAATTGTCAGCCCCGGTGGTGACGATGCGCTTGGCATCCGGCGAGAACGCCGCCTTGCGCACCTCAACGGCAGACCCGCTTAGCGTGGCCAGCAAATGCCCGGTGGCGGCGTCCCACACCCGCGCCGTGCCATCATCGCTGGCGGTGACGATGCGACTTCCATCGGCTGAGAAGGCGGCATCGTTGACCGGACCCGTATGCCCGTTCAGCGTTGCCAGCAGATGCCCGGTGGCGGCGTCCCACACGCGCGCCGTTCGGTCGACACTGGCGGTGACGAGGCGCGTTCCATCGGGCGAAAAAGCCCCCACATAAACCGGGCCGCCATGATGCAGAATGAGGTGCTCGAGAGGTCCCTCGAGCACCGTCCTCAGAGCGTGCTCAGCCTGGTCGGTCGGCGACCGCTCCGCGGCCTTCACGGCGGTTCGGAGCGCCAAACCGAGATCGCCGCCGGTCCCGACAGTTTGCTCGGCGATCGCCGCGAGCTCGCGCGATTCAGCCGTGGCCTCCCGGGCTTTGGCGATCCGCCATTCCCAGATCGCTCCGGCCAGGCAGACGGCGAGGACCAGGGCGGCCGTCACGCTGGCTTGCTGCACTCGGTGCCGGGACCGCTCCCGCCGAGCCACCTCTGCCTCGTAATGCGCGACGCTGGCCTGAATGAATCCGCGTTCGGCCTCGGTGAGTTGCAGCGGTTTTTCCACCAACCAGGCTCGCGCCCGCGTCAGCTTCAGGCCGGAGAGCAATGCTTCGGTCTTCTCCTTGGCCGGCACTTTTTCCCAATCAAGCAAATCCTGTTCGAGTTGATCCCTGCCGATCAGGAATTCGCGTTCCTCGTCGAGCCAGCCCCGCAGGAGGGGCCACTTGCGCAGCAGCGCCTCGTGCGCCACCTCAACCATCGTCAGATCCTTCTCCGTGTGGATGATGAGCAGGCGCGCTCGGGCCAGGCGCTCGATCAGCGGCCGGGCGTTCGAGGGCAGCGTATCGAAGCGGGCCGGGCGGCGCGCGTATTCGCCCTCGGAGTTGACCCGCACCATGGCGGGCACGAACGCTTGCCGCAACGCCTGCAGATCCCCCGGGGAGGACTTGGCGACGGCCAGGACTTCGTCGGCTTTGCGGCGCACCGCATTTTCGAGCGGCGAGAGCTGCCCGGTGTCATCGCCAAGCGCGCGGTAGGCTTCGAGCGTGAGGTGTTTTTTCTGGCCGAAGCGGTCGTAGAGTTCGCGCAGCGCAAAGGCCAGCAACGGCAGGGCGTCGTCGGTCGCCGCATCGTTCATCGCGGCTGCGACGAGGGCGTCGTCGACGGTGAGACCGGCCACGCGGGCCGGGCCTTCAATGATGTCTCGCACCCGCGCCAGGGGCATGGGCTTGAGAGAGAATCCCTCGAAGGGAGCCGTCAGGCCGGGCGCTTCCTGGAGCTTGCCCAGGAAGTCGGAGCGCAGGGTCATCGCCACGAGGAAGGGCAGGCGTTCATCCTGCAGACCGTTGAGCACACGCAGAAACTGCTCCGCTCCGGTTCTCTCGGCCGCGCCGAACAGTTCTTCAGCTTGGTCGACTGAGATCAGAATTTGCGCCTCGTTCGAGGCGTGGGCGGCGCGCAGGTCGCGGGCAAGATCCGAAAGCGCGCGCGGGAGATTCTCCGACGAAAGGGCATCGCGCCAATGCCGCCAATCGGCGCCGGGCCCGAGCGCAATCGCCACCGCTTGGGCCAGCTCTTCCAGCGGATGAAGTTGCGGACGAAACGGCGGGAGCGCGATCCAGTTGCGTTTGTCGCGTTTGAGCCGGGGCAACACACCGGCCCGGAGCAGCGAGGATTTCCCTGAGCCGGAGGCGCCCAGGATGGCGATCAGCTTGGCCCCGCCCTGGGCCCGCCGCGCGTTGAGCCGTTCGATCAATCGGCGGATATCATCGTCGCGGCCGAAATAGATCGCCGCATCGGCCTCATCGAAGGCGAGCAGCCCGGGATAGGGCGGCCGCGTTTGGTCCCAGCCGAACCCGCCGCGCGCGTTGACCACCACCTCGGTCAGTTCCGTGGCGAGGCGCGCCAGGCCACCTTCGCGGTCTTTGACCAGATCGAGATGCTGGATGTCGCCTGAAACGAAGGTTTCCCCAGTGGGCGCCTCGATCAACGGAAAGATGGCTTTGCCGAGCGCGCGCGCCTGGGTGAATTCCGCGAAGCACCATTTGCTGTCGAACCAGTTCTTCGTCAGAATCAGGATGACCGCCTCGGCCCCAACGATCTCCCGATAGAGGGTGCGTTCCCAGTCGGCGCCGGGCGCGAGACCGGCGTGCTTGTCGAAGTCAAGAAAGGTCTCGACTAAACCATGCGCGTGCAGGCACTCGAGCAAGCGCGCCGCTTGCTCGGCATCCCGGCTGGAGTGGCTGATGAAGATTTGCGACATGCTGGTTTCCCTGGGAGAAATCCCTCTTGGGCGGTTCGATGGCTGATCCCCGGAATCTCCTTTTCGGATGCGAAAACGGCTGAGATCGCCGGCTAATCGCCCAAGTACACTTTGAGCCTGTCCGCCGTCCGCTTGAAGGCATCCGCATAGTCTCCGGGATGGTAGTGGTCCCCGCCCTTGGCAAAATCGCTATCAGCATCCGGGTAGAGGATGAGTTCGAACGGCTTGCCGGCCGCGGTCGCTGCCGCCGCCAGCTCGCCGTCCCTGGCGACCGCACTGCCATGGCGAGAGCGATCCCTGGCCCCGGCGAACACGAGCAGCGGCACCCTCAATCTGCTCACGAAGCCGGGCGTGTCATGGATAAAGCTGTTGTCGGGGTACCAGAGCACGGCGCCCGACACCAGGTCGGACATTTGTGTGCCATAATAAAGAAACATGCCCGCGCTGAGAGAGAAACCGACCAGTGCGACCTTGCCAGGGAGTGCGTGCGGCATTTGCTGCGCCTCCAGGATGTCCGCTTTCACCGCATCCCCGCGGGTTCCCGCCGTCTGATTGCCGTCGTAAAGCACAACGTCGTAGCCGAGTTCGGCGATCTCTCGGGCGACCGTGGTGTAGTGCGCCGGGCCGGCGGTGCCGGAGGCCAGGACAACCACGCGCCCTTTGCCCTGGGGCGGCGGGAATTCCTGTTGCGCGTGCGCGACCGGAGCCGCAGCGAAATACGTGAGCGCACCAACCATCGCAGCGAGGCGCGGCAAGACGTTCATGCAGACAGCTTTTTTTCGTTCCTTGGGAACGTGATTATTTCAACCAGAATTTCCGGATTGAGGCTCCCCAAGAGTTGAAAGCCCAACCGCCATGCCGCGACGAGTCAAGCGCAAGCCGGGTGGTGTCTTCCGGGGCGGCAAGAAGCGGACCTGATTCGGGTTGCGGGGGCGTGACATCGTGGTGTATCCCGGAGCATGATTCGGCATTTCCAATGGATCGAGTTGCTTGCCGTGGTTTCTCTCGCGGTTTCTGTCATGTCGGCTGGTGCAACCCCCATCGGAACCAAGCTGCAATTCTCTTCTTTGGACAAAGATCACCCCCGTAAACTGTCCGGGACGCTTTACCTGCCGGAGAACAGTTCAAGCCCCTGCCCGGCGGTTGTTGTCGTTCATGGAACCATGGGAATTGACTCCCGCGGTACGTTCTATCGGGAATCGATCTTGAAGGCGGGGATTGCGTTCTTCGAGGTGGATTTCAAGACCGGAATCTACAGGACCCCATTTTCTCGACCGGCGCCCGAGGTTCTCGTGCCCATGGGTTTTGCGGCGCTAAGAGAACTACGGAAATTACCCGCCATTGATCACGATCGAATCGGAATCATGGGGTTCTCGATGGGGGGGCACCTGACAGTCACGACCGCATTCGAATCCAACCGCGAAATGTGGATGGGGGATGAGAAGGGATTCGCGGCCCACGCGGCGTTTTATCCTGTGTCCAAACCCTTTTTGAAGAGAGACGATTGCAGGATGACCGGAGCCCCGATGATCATTTTTTACGGGACAGAAGACGCCTACGGCGATGGCAAGAACGTTCCGGAGTTCAAGCGCCTGCTGCTGGAAAAATACAACTTTGAGGTGACGACGGTCGAATATGCCGGTGCTCATCACGGGTTTAATAGAAATGAGCGCCCGCTAAGGTACCCCGACCCCGCGGCCATCGGTTGGAAAGGCTATATGGCGTGGGACCCGAATGCTGCGAGTGATTCACTGGTCCGGGTGGTGGATTTTCTGCGCAAGACCTTGGTCGCCAAATAGCGCGGGTCTTGGTCTCCGGGCCGGGACCCGGTTGGGAAAGGACGGCCACCGGTCGGCGGAACCTGGGTCAGCGCCAAAGACTGCCGGGTTTACATCGGCGCTGGTGTTGGACATCATGATCCACCAAAACCTATGGGAAGCTCCATTAGCGCGTGCTTTCATCCTCTTTCCGCAACTGGAGGAGTTCAGGCTCGGGGTCCTCTTCCGCGCTTCTCCCGTCTTTTGCCTTCGCTGCTGGGCATTGCGGTCTTCGTGGTTTTCGGAGCCACGCGTGCTTCTCTCGCCGCCGGCCCCGACCAAGGGCAACCCGTCCCGGCGGCGATCGTTGCCAATCAGCCGATGGGAGCAGCCAAAGGGGTTTTTCCTGGAAGGGTTGTGTGGGTGCGTGATCCCAATGCAGTCAACCAGAACTGCGTCCCGGATGCGGCCGGTCACGCCTGGTTTCTCCCCGAGAACAACAACCAGCCGGTCATCGACGCCCTGGTCTCCACCGCCATCCGTCGCCTGACCGGTCAGACCAATGATAGCGCGGCGTGGACGGCGATCTTTCGATACCATAATGCCACCCGCGGAAAGGGAGCCGTCAATTACGCGCGGGGTGAGAAGATCTTCATCAAGATAAACGCCACCAGCGCCTGGGCCGGCAATTTCAATCCCGTTGATCTAACTCCCTATGCATTCATCTCCGAAACATCGGTCGGGTCGGTCCGCGCGGTGCTCCGGCAACTGGTCAATGTGGTCGGCATGGCCCAAAGCGACATCTACGTCGGCGATCCGCTCAAGCACATCTACAAGCACCTATATGATGTCTGGCACGGGGAGTTTCCCGGTGTCCATTATCTCGACAACAGCGGTTACGCCAACCTGGGGAGGGAAGCGGTGGTACCGAGCACGACCGCGGCCATCTACTACTCCGACCGGGGCGCGACTCTGCGGACCAACGTCTGGTCGGACAGTTATCCAGGCGATGCTCCCGTGCCCAAGGACTTCCTCTATACGATTCTCCAGGACGCTGAGTACATCATCAATATTCCGATGCTGAAGGGCCACAAACGCGCCGGAGTGACGATGTTCGCCAAGAACCACTTCGGATCGCAGACCCGGGCCGATGCCTCGCATCTCCACAACGGGCTGGTCGCGCCGACGGAAATGCCGAACGTCTCGCGGGGTGACTACGGACTATATCGGATTCAGGTGGACTTGATGGGCCACTCGATGCTGGGGAAAAAGAATCTAGTCTATCTGATGGATGCGCTCTGGGCGACCGATTACGAGCAGGACGTGCCGCTGAAATGGCAGATGCCGCCATTTAACAACAGCTATTCGGCGTCTGTTTTCGCCTCCCTCGATCCCGTGGCGATCGAGTCGGTCGGCTATGATTTTCTGCGCTCGGAATTCACGGCGGATCGCAATCCCCCGGCCGGCACTTATGTGCAGATGGCCGGCGTGGACGACTACCTGCACCAGGCGGCCGATTCCGCGAACTGGCCGAGCGGGGTCGTTTACGATCCGGACAATACCGGAGTGCCGCTGGCGAGCCTCGGCACGCACGAACATTGGAACAATGCCACGGCAAGACAATATACCAGAAATCTTGCGCCGAATGGTACCGGCATCGAATTGATCCAGACCGGACAGGCGATCGGGGTGGATCCGATCAGCGATCGGGCGGTCCTGGCGGGCGGCAGCGCGAGTTTCACCGCCTCGGCCACCGGCCTGGCGCCGTTGAGTTACCAATGGCAACGGCAGGCGGCGGGCAGTTCCACCTGGACCAGGCTCACCGACAACGAGACTTACAGCGGCACTTCAACGGCGACGCTGACGGTGGGTGCGATCACCGCAGCGATGAACGGCGATTCGTTTCAATGTGTGATCACCAACGCCAGCGATACCATCAGCTCGTTGCCGGCCACGCTGGTGGTCAACGCGCCGTTGGCGGTCGTCACGCTGGCCGGGCAGGCGGGAACCAGCGGCAGTGCCGACGGCACCGGTTCCACCGCCCGGTTCAGCTCGCCCGCCGACATCGCGCTCGACAGCGCGGGCAACGCCTATGTAGCCGATGCGGGCAATCACGCCGTGCGGAAGATCACGCCCGCCGGGGTCGTCACCACGCTGGCCGGTTCGGCCCAGTTCAACCGTCCGACGGGCCTGGCCGTCGACGGCTCCGGCAACGTCTATGTCGCCGATACGGGAAGCAACGCCATCTGGAAAGTGACCGCAGCGGGCGTCGTTTCGACGCTGGCGGGAAACGCCGGAATTGCCGGCACCGCCGACGGCACCGGCACCACGGCCACGTTTCGCGGCCCATCAGGGATTGCTGTCGATGCCACCGGGAACCTTTATGTCGCGGATTCACTGAATGATACCATCCGCAAGATCACCCCGGCGGGCGTGGTCACGACCATCGCGGGCGCCGCCGGAGCGAGCGGCGCGGTGAACAGCACCGGCGCCGCCGCGCGGTTCTACGGACCCCAGGGGCTCGTCTTGGATGCATCCGGCAACCTCTTCGTCGCCGACACCAACAACAATGCCATACGCAAGGTCGTCACCTCAAGTGGCACCGTGACGACCGTGGCCGGACAGAACGGCGTTGCCGGCAGCACCGATGGCGCCAGCGGGCAGGCGCAGTTTTATTTCCCCAGCGGGATCGGGATTGACCCCTCGGGCAACCTCTTTGTCGCGGACACCGACAACCACACGCTGCGCGAAATTGCGCTCGCGGGGACGGTCAGCACTCCCGCGGGTCTGGCGGGAACCAGCGGAAGTGCGGACGGCATGGGCACGGCGGCCCGTTTCAATTTTCCCACGGGCGTGGCCGTGAACAGCGCGGGCGATGTCTATCTGGCCGACGCCAGCAATCACACGATCCGATTGGGCGTCGTTTTGACGGCGCCCTCGATCGCGACGCAACCGCAGAACCGGACCGCGACCGTTGGGGAAAACGTGACACTTTCCGTCCTGGCCAGCGGAAAACCTGCGCCGGCCTGCCAATGGTTCTTTAACGGTGTCATCATCGGCGGGGCCACCGGCGACACGCTGGTTCTAAACAACGTGCAAAGCGCGAACGCGGGTGATTACACGGTCACGGTCACCAACAGCGCTGGCACGGTGACCAGCAGTCAGGCAACGTTGACCGTCAATCCGGCCAGCGGCGGATCGGTCGGCGCGTCATCCGGTGGCGGCGGGGGCGGGGGCGCACTCAGTCCGTGGTTCTACGGCGTACTCCTGCTGCTGGCCGCGGCCCGCCGGCGATTCCGCCGGCAGAAATAGCCCGGCCTCAGCGAGGCCGGTTACAACA
>Ga0182019_10000599_pt1 | contig 17680 bp, 10 predicted proteins | sample 812E2MmetaG_FD_120483 | JGI IMG/M metagenome (GOLD analysis project Ga0182019, IMG submission 120483) | Permafrost microbial communities from Stordalen Mire, Sweden - 812E2M metaG | ecosystem: Environmental > Terrestrial > Soil > Wetlands > Permafrost | place: Sweden: Stordalen | collected...
GTCTGGGCATCGGCACCGGTGTATTGTCCTGAGACCGAGACGGCGGGCGGCGTGATGTTCGGATACTGATCGACGGCCAGATTCGCGATGCACAGAACGCCCGAAATCATCAACACGAGCGAGATGACAATCGCGGTCACCGGTCTCTTGATGAACGTGTTAGCGATCATTCCTTGACGGGGGTGTTGAGCTCACGGGACTTCTGCAGGTCATATTCCAGCTCGGGATCGATGTTCTGCTGCTCGACTTTCCTCCCCTTTTCCATCAATTCTTCGTGATGGGTCTTCAGGTAGTCGAGCGCTTTCTGGCCGTACGACACGCGGGTGATGATCACGAAGAGCACGGGCACGATGAAGATCGCGATTGTCGAAGCTGCAAGCATGCCGCCGAGGACCGTAAACCCGATCGTCCTCCGCGCAACCGCGCCCGCTCCCGTTGCGAAAACCAGCGGGAGGACGCCCAGGAGAAATGCCAGGGACGTCATGACGATGGGCCGCAGGCGGAGCCGCACTGCTTCCATCGTGGATGCGATGAGCTCTTCCCCCCGGTCGACGCGCACCTTGGCGAATTCCACGATCAGGATGGCGTTTTTGGCGGCAAGCCCGATGAGCGTGATAAGCCCGATCTGCGCGTACACGCTGTTGGAAATGCCCGGGAGGCACGTCAGCGTGAGTATTGCCCCGAACGCGCCGATGGGTACGGCAAGAAGGACGGAGAAGGGGACGGACCAGCTTTCATAGAGGGCCGCGAGGAAGAGAAAGACAAACGTGATGGAGAAGACGAAGATATACACGGTCGTCGAGCCTTCCTTGATCTCCTCGTAACTCAATCCCGAATATTCGTAATCATACCCCTCCGGGAGCACGTTTGCGGCGACGCTCTTGAGTGCGTCCAGTGTCTGCGTGCTGCTGTATCCCGCGGGGGAGGAGCCGTCGATCTCGGCGGAACGGAAAATGTTGAAATGCGAGATCAACGGGGCGGCCTCCGTGGGCTGGTAGCTGATCAATGTTCCTAGCGGCACCATCGCGCCCGCCTGGTTGCGCACGAAGTACTTGTCCATGTTCGAGACCGTCTCGCGGGACATGGTATCCGCCTGGATCACCACGTGAAACGTGCGGTTATAGGTCGTGAAATCGTTGATGTACATGCTCCCCATGTACGCCTGTATTGTCGTGAAGACGTCCGCGACATTCACGCCGAGCTTCTCGCATTTGTCCCGGTTGACCGTGAGATTGTAATTCGGCGTGTGGGCGGAATAGAAGCTGTTCGCATTGGCAATCGCCGGATTGTTGTTGGCCTCGCTGATGAACCGGTTGACGACCCTCTCGAACGCGTGCACGTCGTCGTTGGTGTTCCGCTGCTCGATCTGGAAGCTGAAGCCGACGATGGACCCCACCCCGGGGATGGGGGAGGGTTGAATTACCTGGGCGTTCGCGTTGTTGACGCCTGCCGCGGCGATCCGTTCCTCGAGTACGTGCATGATGCCCGGCACCTGTTCGCGCGAATCGGAACGGTCGTCCCAGGGCTTGAGCTGGATGTAAATCGTGCCGCCATTTGAATTTGTCGCGTTTGTCACGACGTTCAGTCCGGAGAGGGCCGCGTAGTGGCCGACGCCGGGGGTGGATCCGACGACGTTCATGAGCCGCTCCATCACCGCGACGGTCTGGGCGGTCGAAGATGCGGGAGGGAGTTGAAACGTCACGTAGAGCGTTCCGTCGTCTTCGGAGGGGATGAAGCTCGTGGCTTTGTTCTCGAAGAGGAACGCGGCGCCGGCGCAAATGCAGACGAGAAGGATCACGACGTACCTCGATGCCTTGATGCTGCGCCGGACCCCATCGGAGTACCTGTCGGTCACCCTTTCGAACCAGGCGTTGAACCGGGAGAACAAACGGGCCGCCCATCCCTGGGGGCCGCCGGTGTTCGAGGGCTTCAGGAGAAGTGTGCAGAGGGCGGGAGTCAGCGACAGGGCGATGAATGCGGAGAGCATCACCGAGATGGCGATGGTGATGGCGAATTGCTGGTACAGCCGCCCGACGATCCCCGGAATGAACCCTACGGGGACGAAAACCGCGGCGAGTATGAGCGCGATGGCGACGACGGGCGCCGAGATGTCCTTCATGGCCTGGTAGGTCGCCTCTTTCGCGGACATATGGTTCTCGTCGATGTAGTGTTGCACGGCCTCCACGACGATGATGGCGTCGTCCACCACGATCCCGATGGCAAGCACAAAGCCGAACATGGTGAGCGTGTTGATCGTGAACCCCAGCGGGATGAAGAAGCAGAACGTACCGAGAATCGACACGGGAATCGCGAGCACGGGGATGAGCGTGGAACGGACGCTCTGAAGGAAGAGAAACACCACAACGGCGACGAGACCCAGCGCCTTCAACAGCGTCCAGACGACGTCGTTCATCGACACCTTCACGACGGTCACCGATTCGAACGGGACTTCATAGTCCACGTCGGTGGGGAACGATTTCTTGAGCTGACCCAGTACTCTGTAGATCCCGTTTGCCGTTTCAAGCGCGTTGCTCCCGGGCGCCTGGTACACGAGGAGACATGAAGCCCGCTTCCCGTCGACGAACGAATTGCTGGAAAACGTAAACTTCCCCAGTTCCACCCGGGCGACGTCTTTCAGGTACACCAGGTCGCCGGTGGAGGGGGTCGTCTTGACGATCACGTTTTCAAAGTCCGCGACCTTGCTCAGCCGGCCGTTGACGAGTATCCCCAGCTCAAACGTCTGTGTCGTCAGCTGGGGAGGGACCCCCGCCGAGCCCGCCGCCACCTGGACGTTCTGCGCGTTCAGCGCGGCGATGACGTCCTGCGGTGTCAGGCTGTACGACGCCATCTTCTCCGGGTTCATCCAGATCCGCATGCTGAAATCATCCGTGAACCTGCTGATGCTCCCGACGCCGGGGACGCGGAGCAGGGCGTCCTGTACAAAGATATTGGTGTAGTTGTCGAGGAACGTGATGTCGTGCGACCCTTCCGGCGCATAGATGGCCACCATCATCAATATGCTGGGGTTGAGTGCCCGCACGGTGAGCCCGAGGCGGCTCACGGCCGCCGGCAGGAGCGGCGTGGCGATGCTGACGCGGTTTTGAACGTCAAGCGTGGCAATGTCGATGTCGGTCCCGATGTTGAACGTCACGTTCATCGACATCAGCCCGTTGTTTGTATTGTTGCTTTGCATGTATTCCATGCCGGGAGTGCCATTGACCTGCTGTTCGATCGGCGTGGCGACCGTCTGCTCGACCGTGAGCGCGTCTGCTCCGGTAAACTGGCCGTTCACCTGGACGACGGGAGGGGTGATCTTGGGGTATTGCTCGACCGGCGAGTTGAGTATGCAGATGATGCCGGTGATCACGAGGACGATGGAGATGACGATCGCCGTGACGGGCCGTTTGATGAACGTGTTGGCGACCATGTTTCAGCGCCTGCCCTGCGGAATATTCTGCCCGGCCCCGCCGTCCGCCTCGGCCCGGGCGGCGCTGCGGTCAGCCGCGGGTGCGATCGAAGAGCCGTTGTGGAGCGATTGCACGCCGTCGGAGACGATTCTGTCCCCCCCCGCGATCCCGTTTCGTACGATGACGTTCGGCCCGAGCGTCGCTCCAAGGAAAACCTTCTTTTGATAGGCGAACGTCCCGCCGCGTTGCCCGCCGGGCGCGTGCTGCCTTGTCGTATCTCCCGTGCCGCCCGGTGCGCTGTCTCTGGCAACATAGACAAAGTACTCACCCATCTCCTCCACGACCGCCCTGTTCGGTATCAGCAGTTGGGGGGCGGGATCCTGGTTGTGTACCCTCACAACGCAGCTCATGCCTGCCCTCAATTCGGACTTGGGATTGGGAAAATGAAGCCGGATTCTGATCGAGCCTGTCTGGGGATTGACCGCCCGATCGATGACGGCAATCGTCCCGGTGTATGCGTACATGGCGCTGCTGGGCAGTATGAGCGTGAACAGGGAATCGATAGGGGCATGCCGGGTTTTCTCGAGGTTGTCGAACGCCGGGAGCTGTTTTTCGTTTATGAGGAAATCGACTCCCATGGGATTGTCGGATGAGATGGTTGCGAGCACCGTCTGTCCTACCGTCATAAGGTCGCCGAGCTTGACCTGGCTGAATCCCACAGTTCCGTCGAAGGGAGCTGAGATGACGGAGTACGTCAGATTGGTGTTTGCGTTCTTCAGTGCTTCCTGGGCGGATTTAGAGGCATTCCGTGAATTCTCCAGCGTGATCATCGCGTGGTCATAGAGCTGCTTTGCGACTGCCTTATTATTATACAGGTACTCATATCGGTCTGCGTCCTGCTGCGCCTGCTTGAGATTCCCCTCCGCGACTTTGAGATTTGCGGCGGCGGTGTTGTAGTTGGCCTGGTAGATGCGTCTGTCTATTTCATACAGTTTTTGCCCTTTCTTCACGGACGTCCCCTCTGTGAAGAATATCCCGGTAATGTATCCCTGCACCTCGGGGAGAAGGTTCACCTGGCTCAGGGCGACGGTTGTTGCTGTGTATCTGTCGTAGTACACGACCGGCTGGGCAGTCACCGTGTACAGGTTTACGGGAATGGCGGGAGGGGGGGGCGGCTGTTTCTGGCCGCACGAGAAAAGGAAAATGCTGCACAGCGTTGCAACTGCAACTGATCTTCTGTTCATAATGCCGTTCATCTCATTCCGTTAGTGATTGTAAGGGATATCGCCCATTGCCTTTTCCAGGTCCACCTTGCTTGAAAGCAGCTGGAACAATGCGTCGATATACCCGATTTCCGCATTGATCAGGTTGGATTCGGCGACGATGATGTTGAGATAACCGACGATTCCCTGGTTGTACTGGAGCGACACAATCCGGTACACGTTTGTCGCCCGGGTTTTGTTGTCTCGCATCAGATTCATCGCGTACAGGTTGCTCTTGTAACTGGCGAGCGCCGAAGCGTACTCGGCGGAGATCTGTGACTTCAGGTTGACTTCGGCCCAGTCAAGCTCATGTTCCTGGAGCTGGGCTCTGTGGATGTTCTCGATGCGTGAAAACCCCGTAAAGATCGGAAGACTGATCGAGAGTCCGAAGAGTGAATAGGGGTAGGCTTTCTTGAAAAGCTGCGAGGAAGAATTGCTTTCGTATTCGTAGGCGTAATTATAGAAGACGGATACCGAAGGCAGGAACGAAAGCTCGTACAACCCCGTAAGATGTTGCTGTAATTGCCTGGCGGTCTGGAGTTCCTGGTACTCGATCCGTTTCCCGTACTGTAACGTGAGCGTCGTATCAAAGGCAATCTCCTGCATCATTGCCAGGGTATCGTATGTCACGTTGAATTGCCGGTCCGGCGGATACCCCATGAGGTGTTTCAGGTTGGCGTAGCCCGGCGTGATATTTTCAAACTGCTGCTGGAGTTGTGCCCTCGAATTATTCAGCGTGATCACCGCCTGTTCATAATCGGTTTCGTCGACCAATCCGCCGATGTACTGGTGGTACGTATCCTGGACGTCGGTGCCCAGGCGCGCGGTGTCCTCCTTCAATACGTTGACCTGCTCGAGCGTGAGAAGCAGGTTGTAGAACGATTTGCTTACCGTCGAGACGATGGATATCCTGGTGCTGTCCGAAAACTCCTCTGCCTGTTCAACAAAAAGATGCGCGCTCGTGGCGGAATAGAGAAGCTGGGGATCGAATATTGCCTGCGTTGCGGATAACTCCGGGATTGCCGTGTTGATGACGCCGGTGCGTGTTGCTACGGGCGGCCCTCCCGGGGTGACGATCAACGTTGTGGGCAGTTGGTTGTAGTGTATCAGGTTGCCTGAAACGCTCACCTGCGGCAGCCAGCCCGACAGATTGATGGCATTCGTGGTCTTTGCAACGGAGATGTTGAGAAGGGATTGGTTCAATCCTGGCTGGTGACTGAGGGCATATGCGACGCAATCGTTCAGCGTGAAGGTTTGAATTGCATCCGTCGAATCATCATGGGTCTGGGAAAGAACACATTCGGGAGTACCTCCGGCGAGGGCAAGGACAAAAAGTACCAGGTGTCGTACCCGACCGGTTGTCGCAGTGAAATTCATCATAGACCCTTATGTTCCTGCCCTGAAAAAGCGTGGCTGGTTTTCTGTGCCGTCTCTCGGAATGGCAGCATTACTCCCCCGGGGACTATCGACTTCAGTGAAGCCCTGCAACACACGCAGTTCCTTGTCCGCCGACAGGCTTCCGGTTCTCCTGTCAGGTCGATGTGTTCCCCGTCAGTACTTGGAATGGTCTCAGGATTCCCTTCTGGCGGGGTAAAGCGTTCGGTAGTGCATTGTTAGACACCTCAGCGGTGCTGGAGGTTTATCGGGGAATGGGTCGTCTGTTCACTGATTTGCGCCTGCTTTTCGAGCATTCTTGTACCTGTGCCCCCCTTTGTTGGCGGATGACCTCCGGTCATTCCCCGCTCACAGCCCCGAAAGCACTCCCCACCCCGAGCAAGCGTCCCATCCCGGCCCTGCCCTGTATCCCTCGTTCGTGGATGTCGTGATATTGTCCCCCTGCGTGATGTCGCGGCAGAGCTTCGCGTTCGCGTACAGAGTGGGATTGATGAAACCAACTGATTTTGCTTTCGATTGATTTACACGGGCGATGAGCCCGGCCATGAGAGGGGCGACGGCGCTCGTTCCTCCGATCACCATCTCCTGCCCGTCGACGAGGACGTTGTACCCTGTCCGGGGGTCGGCGTCTGCCGCGACGTCCGGCAGCCCGCGCCCCTTGAATCCCGTGCTCGCTGATGGGGGGACGCCGGCTCTCTTCTGGTAGTCGGGGAGGGGGAAGACGTCGCTTACGCCGCCGCCGGTTGCGGAATCGCTCGACTCGTGCCAGACGACCTCCGACTTGATCGTGGTACCCTTCACCGTGAGCTTCGTCCCGCCGCAGGCCAGGACAAACGGGCTGGAGGCCGGAAAATCCGCATGAGCCTTGCCGTCCGCCTGGCTGTCGGCGGACCCCTGGTCGCCTGCCGCAGCGCAGATCGTCACGCCCACCGTCGCCGCGGCGCTGAATGCATCATTGAAACTTTGGAGAGCCTGGGCGGTCCACTGGTTTTCGGCCGAGCCCCAGCTTATGGATATGACGCTCGGGCTGTTGTTCGCGTCATGGACCGCCGCGGTAATCGCATCAAGAAATCCCTTGTCGGTATTCGGTGCAAAGTAGACGACGATCGATGCGCCGGGGGACACCGCCCCCGCGACCTCGATATCGAGCATCACTTCCCCGTCTGCACTGTCCGAAGTTGATGGACTGTTGATTGCGCCCCCAATGGACACCGCCTTCACGACGGGGAGCGGAATCTTGAGCGACTTGAAATACGCCGCAAGATCGTTCGACCGGTACCCTCCGCCGAGTTCGATGATGCCGATGCACTCTCCCTTTCCCGTGCGGCCTTTGGGGAAACCATAGATTCCGGCGAGCGCGTCCGGCCGGAAGCTCCCGGGGGAGGCCTTGTGGTTGATGAACTGTCCATTCTCTGTCGCGACGTGGAACATCGGCCGCGTGAGAGGCCTTGTGTCGAGCCCGAAGACCCCTTCGATCACCCCTTCGAGCGGTTTCGGTATTGAGATCTCGCCCGTCCTGCATCTGAAGATCGTTCCCCGATCGTCACTGTAGTGTGCCAGGCTCACCATGAACGCTTCTTCAAAGCTGCTCACCTTCCCTCTGAGCATCACGCTCTTCCGGGAGCTGCTTGATTCGACGATGGAAAGATGATGCTCATGCGCGAATTGCTCGACGGCCGCGATGTCCCTCTCCGTGGAACCGAACTGACTCTCGAATGCCGCCGGCGACAGCCTCTTTGCCGGCTTCGAGCGCGGGCTGAGCGCCCTCCTCCCGCGCACTCGCACCGTGATCTCTGCGATCTCGTTTCCGATGAGCGTTTCCGACCTGTTCCATATCGGGGCCTCCTTGTTGCTCCCGGCGAGCTTTACGTAGCCAGTTCCCATTTTTGCCATGTCGCTTTCCTCCCCTCGATGGACGTGTCAATGAATGCGCCGCTCCGCACGCGGCATGAGAAACTCAGATTTCAAGCGTCTTCCCCTTTGTCTCGGGGAACATCCATATCCATGATCCCGTAAGAAGCGCGAAGAGTGCGGCAAGGAATATCCCTCCCGACATCCCGTAGGATTGCGCAATCCAGACGATGATGACCGGCGTGAGAAATTGCACTCCCCGCGCGAGGTTGAATGCCGAGCCCATCGCCGTGTTCCGTATTTCCGTGGGGAAGAGCTCGGAGAACAGGGGGCCGTACCCGCCGAACATTCCTGTCCCGAACCCGACGAGGAACATGAAGACGAGTATGACTGCGGGGTATTCGGCGATCGCTCCCCAGAAGAGCGTCACCATCGCGAGTCCGAGCGCGCGGACCACCGCATACAGAGAATATGCGGGACGCCTTCCCATGCTGTCCGCTGCAAACCCGAACGTGAAATATCCCAGGAAACCGCCCGCCTGCGTCACGAGCACCCACACGGCCGACTTCACCATCGAAAAATGCCTCTCCTCATGCAGGTATCCCGGGAGCCAGGAGTATGTGAACCAGTACGCCGACATGTCGAATATGGCGAGTATCAGGGAGAGGATGAATATGCGCCTGTAGGAGTCCGAGAAAAGGAGGCGGATTTTGCCGGCGATTTCCGCGGCGCCCGAACGGACCTTCTCCCCGCTCCGGGCACGCCGTTCACGGTTGAGAAGCCAGACATCGGATTCCGGAAGTTTCTTCCGGATGAATATCACGAGCACCGCGGGGAGGAACGACAGGAAGAACGCTCCCCGCCATCCGATGACGGGAGCGACGATCCCCCCGACGACCGAAGCGAGCGCCACCCCGATGGGGGCGCCTGTCTGCATGAATGCGCCGTACCTCCCGCGGACGTGCGCCGGAAATGTCTCCCCGACGTATGTCTGTCCGGTCGCCCATTCCCCGCCGACCCCCAGTCCCGTAATCACCCGGAACACGAGGAGCACACTCAGATTCGGCGAGAGCCCGCTCAGAAATGTCCCGATGCTGTAGCAGAGTATCGTCCATTGCAGGACGGTCCTCCTCCCGAATCTGTCCGAGAGGAGGCCGAAGACGACTCCCCCGGCCGCCGTGGCGGCGAGCGAAGAGCCGAGGACGAAAGAGAGCTGGACATTGGACAGTCCGAGTTCTTCCCCGATCGGGATAAGGAGAAACGTGTAGAGTATGAGATCGTAAAAATCGAACACCCATCCCGCCCAGCTCATGAGCAGGATCCGGTGGTGTTCCCCCGTCAGTGTCTTCGCCTCGTTGAGAAGGGGTCGTTCCATGCTCAGGTCACTGTGAGAGTCGATTCCCGGACAGGTTGAGGTCAGTTTTCCCGGGCTACGCTGATCCCGTTCACTTCACAAGTCCCAGCTTCCTCAGTTCTTTTGCGAACCTTGTCTGCGCCCGTTTCGCCTTCGTGACGTCCCGCTTCAGCTCCTCTCCGGTCTTCCTGCGGAGTACGTCCGCCCTCGCGCTTATGCGCCTGAGAGCGGAACCCCGGATCCTGGCCAGCTCCCGGACCGGCGCGGTTTGCCATGCGAGAAGTGTTCCGACGTTCTCCTGGACGATCGCCTTGTACCGGACGAAATGCTTCCGGAGGGTCTCCTCGTGCGCGCCGAACGCCGACACAAGTTCGATGCATACTTCCGTCCGTTCCGCGTCGCCGAGAGAGCAGGCGGGGTCGAGAAGCGCCGAGCGCGCCCTCAGGAGCTCCGCCAGGTGGTTGAGGACGTGTTTCTTCTGCAAAAAGAGGCGGACGGCCGCCTCGCCGGGCCAGAGAACGCTCTGGAGGAATGAGATCCCCCTCAGTGCCGCGTCAATCTCCCCGGATTCGGCGCGTATGTCGGCCTCGCACAGGGCGAAGTACTCCCGCATCGATTCTCTCCCGAGTACGTAGGCGTTCTTTCGTTTCGATTCCAGTCGCTGTGTCAGCAGTTCCAGCTCCCGGATTTTTTTCAGCCCGGCGGTTCCCAGGACCGACTGCTCCTTTGCAAGGAGCGTCTCGAGCGTGTCCATGGCTTCCCGCGTCACGTCTAGGACCCTCTGCTGGAATTCCAGCATTTTCTTTTCGTAATCGCCCCGTGCGGTTTCGGCCTGCGCGAATTTTATCTTGTTGCTGATCTTCCGCCCCGCGAATGCGCCGCTGATTCCCCCGATGATCGCGCCGACGACGCTTCCCATCCCCGGGGCGACGGCGGTCCCGATTGTCGCGCCCGCCTTCGCTCCGGCGAAGCTTCCGATCCCGGTTCCTGCAGCGTCGAGCCCGATATTCTTTACCGACGTCAGGAGGGTTGTATGTTTCTTCTTCAGGAGCCGGATCTCACGCAGCGTCGAAAGCCCCAGCGTCAGGAACGGGTTCTGGAATTCGACGTCGCCCATGGATGCAAGCACCGGTGTGTGCGATGAAGCCAGTGCCGCGTCCCCTGCCGAGGCCAGCACCGGGGCGTGGGGCGTCGCACCCGTGATGTCCCCGGCAAGCGCCTTGTTCGATCCGAATGCCGCGTCCAGTCCCGCGGTCCCGAGTATGCTCAGTTTGTACGACCCGGGGGTGTGATCGATCGTGAAGAGCCCTTCCTCCGTCCGGAAAAAGTCCTCCGGCGTCAGTATGCTGGTCCCGGGAAACTCGCTGAAGTGATTCCGAAGATCGAACGCGAGCGGCTCCCCGATGTCGATCGTCCTGCCGTCCACGACCATGTGATGGGTTCTGCCGTCCGGACCCGAAGTAAACGTGGCGTTATGTGCCCGCCCTTTCAGGCTGCCTGAGACGATCCGTTCCGCGAAGAGCCTGTCGTATGTCTCGGGGTCCCGCAGCGCCTCGCCCGAATCGGCGCCCCGGTGCGGAGGCTTACGCATGTCGGCGAATGCCTCGAGACGTCTGTGGATGAGGTGGGAGAGCGATTCCGCGACGTTTCCGTCCGTCTCGTAGAGTCTGTGAAGTGTAAGCGCCCCCGTCCACCCCGACTCTCCCGACTTGCTGATGATCGAGAGCTTCCCGAGGTTCTGTCTGTGTATCCATTCGGTCCAGGGAGGTCCTCCGCCGTCGATTCCGAAACGGCGGAGCTGGTCGCTTTCTTTCGGTGAGAGGTGCGCATCGGGGAAAACGTCTCTCAGGATTACGGCGAGGGGAACGGGTTCTCTCTTCGGGCGGTAGTAGAACTGCGCGCTCAGCCTTCGCACCCTGACTTCTCTTGCCGCGGCATAAACAATCACCCCGATGAGAACCAGTCCGGCCAGGGTCCCTATCAGTGCCGTGGTATCCAGTTTGTCCCCGTCGTGATTCCGCGCGTGGAGAGATAATCGCAAAAATTCAACTAATTGTGCCTAAAACGAATGCAAAAGTCAAAGGTGAATGTCGACTTTTGCGTCCCTTCAGAACCCATTCATGCTATTTCTACGCTCTTAACAATAACTGCACCCCCGGCAACGGAAATGCGCATTGCCCGGCCCCCCGCAGCAACGCCCGCCAGGACGCGTTTCAGCGCACTTTCCGCCTCTTTTTTCCGCCCGAACCAGTATCCCACTACAACGTACTTAAGGAGGTCCCATGATAAACCGGAAGGGAGCACTGCATGCAGGCATGAACTCCGGGAGGTAACCGTCGGGGAAATAACTACGTCCTGAGAAGGTACTGCAGCTTGAGGAGTGACAGGACGCTCAGCGCGCGACGGCGGCGAAATTCTCCGCCAGCCATTCGGCGCTCTTCTCGGCAATGCCCAGGAGCGTGATCTGGGGATTCACGCCGAGCGATGTGGGTGTGACGCTTCCGTCGATGACGAAGAGACCCGGCACGTCATGCGTCTGACAGTGGGGATCGACGACGGAATTCTGCGGGTCGTTCCCCATTCTGCACGTCCCGAGCGGATGTGCGCTGAAGAGCGCGAGCGAATTTCTCTCCCACGAAGCGGCGCGGATTTTTCTCTCGATCTCTCCCTCCGAGCGGATTATTGTCGGCCTCGCGTGGAGCGTCATCACTTCCTTCGCGCCCGCCGCGAAATGAATCCTGGCAGCCGCGGCGACCCCCTGCTTGAGGTACTCGATGTCCTTCGGTCCCGGGTCATAGCTTATGGACGCGCGCCCGTGATCGTTCACCGTCACGCGCCCGACGGAGTCGATCTCTTTGACGAGTGTGATCGACGCCCCCGTATGGGGGAACTCCCGCATCCGTTCCCTGTGCGCCCTTCCGAACCCCGGGAATGCGAGCGCGGCGAGCGCGGGGTAGACGGGGACCGCTTCGACCCAGAATCCTCCGTTGTCCCCGTTCTTGTTGAGAAACTCGTCACACATTGCCGACTGGGGGATCCCGCCCGAAGGATAGATGATCCGCTCGAACCTTCCTGCAACCGCGGTTGTGAGGTGGAAGGTCAGGTTCTTTCCCAGCTGACGGCTCGAATTGCAGACGCCTGACTTGAGGAGGAGGACAGGCGAGTGTATCGCGCTTGCCGAGACGATCACAACGGGGGCCTCGATCACGAAATCCGTCTTTGTCGTTCGTCGCTCGTTGTCGAGAACGTATCCCGCTACCCTCTTCGTTTTTCCGCTCCCTTCGATCTTCTCTGCGCGGCAGTCTGCGTACACGGTCGCCCCGGATTTGACCGCATCCGGAACGTACGTCAGTGCGACGGAGAGCTTGGCGTCGAACGGACAACCGAGCCCGCAGGCCCCGGAGCGGACGCACCCGCGCGCATTTCTCCCGTTGGCTTTTGTGCTGTACCCGAGCGCACGGGCCCCGTCAAGTATGATCCGGTTGTTCGGATTGTGGTTCTCGTCCGGTTCGGCCTTGACATTCAGGTAGCGTTCGACCCGCTCGAAATACGGATCCAGGTCTTTTGCGCTGAGCCCTTCGATGCCGAACCTGTGCCGCCAGTCGTCGAGCGTGAACTCCGGCGTGCGGAGCGAGGTCATCCAGTTCACGGTCGTGCTTCCTCCGACGCAGCGCCCCTGGAGAACGGTCACCGACAGGTCCTCCGTTGACTGGCCGGCACGCCGCTGGTACATAGTCTGGTACGCAAATCCCTCCGTCCCGTCGAAATCGCGGGACGTGAAATAGCCCCCCTCTTCAAGGAGTATGACTTTCTTCCCGGCCTCCGCGAGTATCTTCGCGCTCGCTCCGCCGCCGCATCCCGATCCGATGATACACACGTCGGCGGATTCTCTGAGCGGCCCCGTGATATCCTTGCCGCGGACGATCATCGCGCGCCTCCCGGTGCTTCAATGCCGTGGTATCCGATTTCTCCGAAGGAGCGCTGGTCGGTGTACACCATGCTCATGCTGAGCCGCTTGAGTGCCTGGAACCCGGTCCGGCGGAACCCGAGCGAGCTTGTCATCCACCCTTCGAAATATCCGTCCTGCGCTTTGTCGTCCATGCTCGTAAACCTCGAAAACTCAAAACTGAAAAACAGTGCGGCGATCGGAGAGTTGAATATCGTCAGCAGGAGATGAATCTGGTCCTGTATCTCGGGATCTTCGGTGCTCAGGAATTTGTCGGCGCGGAGGGCCGCATCGATCGTGTCTCTCGAATCCGGGGCTCCGGCGGGGAAACCGGTCAAGCGTGCGGCGGCGGCGGACATGACGGCATATTCCTCCTGTGTGAAAAAGAGGAGTGCGGGGGCGGTGTTCCGGGCGGTTTGCTTGCGCAGGATCTTGGCCGGTATGAATGGCGCGACAAAAAGCGCCGCCGAACCGAACAGCGTCTGGCGCAGGAATCTCCGCCGGCCGGTTGATTCCGCGTGGAGTGAATCCATGTGTGTCATGTGTGCCGGTAGAATGGGCTATATTGCCGGATAGACTCTCAAGGGAGCACGACCCCGGATATACGTGCACACTCGGCAATGTACTGCTCCTGGACGCCGGTATCCGACGCAGCCGGGTTGAATTTCCGAAGTTTCCTGTGATAGAAGTATTTCCCCGACACCATGGCGTCTTTGTCGTTGCTTGTCGCGAGCCAGACCTGCGTCTTCGGTCCCTCCTCGAGGCTGTCAGGGGCGCCCGGCCCCCCCATCTTGGTTGCGACCCAGCCCGGTTCCAGCGCATTCGACAGAACGTCCGGCCATTTCCGCGCGACCGCAAACGCGAGCAAGACGTTGTGGAGCTTCGAATCCGCATAGGCGCTCATCCCGTTCCACGGGCGGGCAGCCCAGACCAAATCCTTCAGGCTGGTATCGCCGCTCTGGTGCAGCCCGGAGCTCACGTATATCAATCGCGCAGGTTTCGCGATCAGGCACGTCAGGATGTATGGGGCAAGAGAGTTCACTGCAAACACTTGAGGCAGACCGTCGGCGGTAAGCGCCTTATTCGGTTCCCTGTAGCCGACCGCTGCGTTATGGATCACCGCATCAAACTTCCCGAGCGCGTTCACCTGCTCGGCAACCTGCGTCGTTCCGGTTATTGTGGAGAGATCGCCGGTAACGAGAGATTCGGCGCCGGGAACGCGGGACATCGCGTCTTTCCCCCTGGCCCGATTGCGTGCGTGCAAAACCACCCGGTGCCCGTCTGCGGCAATCAGCCGCGCGGCCATCATTCCCAGCCCGTCCGCGGAGCCAGTGATGAACACTCTGGCCATTTTCTCTCCAGAAAGGATGTTTCAGAATTGCCGGGGCTTTTTGTCAAGCCTTGGCTTTCAGTTCGGGTTACTGTTCTTCCTCGGCCCGATTTCATAGAACGGGATGTTCTTGAACCCGGGGATCTCTTTATACACCTCCGAGTCGTTTCTCAGCGCAAAAATCATCCGGGCGGCGTCCACGAATCCCGGATCTTTGTGCGTTATGAAGTTTCTGCTGTAATCGCACTGGGCGTATTCACCCACCAGGCGGAACGTCTCGTCGTAATTGAAGACGACATTCCCTTCGATCACGTTCCCTCTCGGTCTCATTCCCGCGTACGTCTTCCCGTCGGGGAGAAGGTCGAGCCAGTCCTTCAGCAGCGGGTACTTCGTGCTGTACGGGGGCTTCTTGATATCGACCGATTCGGTCAGCCTCTTCGTGTATATCCCCTTCTCGCCGAAGAAATACGGGATCTCATCCATGCCGAAGTCGTACCACATTGACTTGAGCTGGTAGGCCGGCCCGTATCCCTCGATGAATATGTTGTTCCTGATGACGATGTCTTGTCCGCCGTTGCTGTAGACCGTCCCGAATGACGCAACCTTGTAAAAGACGTTCCCCTCAACAAGGACGCCGCAGGTGGCGTCGTCGCAGTACACTCCCATCGTCCACTTCCTGTCGGGCCGCCCCACGTGGTGGAAGAAGTTCCAGCGGACGACGTTTCCCTGGTCGCTTGGGTCCCTGCCGAGGTACCAGGCCGATGCGTCATTGGAGTTCCGGGCGACGTCGTGTATCAGGTTGAACTCGAACACGTGTTCGTTCCCGTGGACGAATATCGCCTGCATGTCCCCGTTGAATATCTCATTGTGCGCAACGGTATTGCCGCACCCGTCGACCATGATTCCCGAGGCCCCCGCCTTGTTTCTCCTGTCGTAATCGTGTATCCGGCAGTCCGTTACGGTGCATCCTCCGGGTGTGAGGTCCTTCTTGCTCCCTCCGCCGAGTATGATCCCGCCGGATCCGGTGTTGTACACCTCGCAGTGGTCGATGACGTGTCCTTTCCCGGCGTCGCGGTCCCAGACGGTGTTCACATAGGACTGCGATTGAATGCTCCCCACTTCGCGTGATACCGGGACTCCCGTGTAGTCGTCCGCGACGGCGCCCGGCACCGCGGGCCGTGCCCCTTGCCCCATCATGAGGCCCACCGTCCCCACGTTGCGTATGACGCATTCTGTCACGCTGTCCCGTTCTCCCCCCTCGATGTACACGCCGATTCCCCTCCCGCTTTCTATTATGAACGATCGTAACACGACGTGCGAGATGTGATCAAGCGCTATGAGTGGCTCATCAAGCATGGAGACGGAAACATGCGCGCTCGCGATGTCCCCCGGAGGCCAGAAGAAGAGAAGCCCCTTCTCCCTGTCGACGTACCATTCCCCCGGCTCATCAAGCTCTTCGAGGAGATTGAGCGCGATGTACTCGTTGAAATTCTGGCCGGATGCGAGCCCGTATATGTGGGGGGAGGCGAGCGTCAACTCGTGACGAACCGTGTCGATCGATGCTACCCGGATCCTGTCGTCTGCGAATCCATAATTGAAATATCCTTGCAGCCAGACGTCCTTTCCGCCCGCCCACCGGGCATGGCGCGCGTCCGTGTACCGGAATCTCCCTCCCCGGTTGGAATGATCGCCTGTTCGGGGAGTCGAGCCGGGGTCGATTATCGTCCCGAGCGCAATTCCTCCCCTGTTGGGGTAACGGGCGATCTGCATGACCGTGTCGTTCCAGAAGAGTTCCATCGAGGCGGGCACAACGGGAGTTCCGAATCCGAACTGCTTCTGATCCCCGAAATCGGTGATACCCATCGATTTCAGGTCGGCCTCGAGAACGAACTGTTTTGAGCTGTCGGGGAGCCTCCGGAGCGCCTCGGGGTCGTGGGCTGGGTGGAAAAGTGACGAAGGTATCATCCTTCCGCCCGAAATCCGGACGTATGCTCCGGGGAGAGCGGAGTATGTTGCGGTGTTTCCCGGGGTCCCCCCGTCATTGGTCTTGAGCTCGAACGTCCGTGTTAGGGGATATGTCCCTTCTGAGATCCAGACCGTCGTCCGCTCCTCGGCTGCTCGGCGAGATCCGGACTTGAACGCGCGAACGGCGTCGCGCGCCCGCTCAAGCGTTAGGAATGGACGCTCTTTCGTCCCGGGGTTCCTGTCGCTCCCGGCGGGGGAGACGAAGAATTCCCCGGCCCGCCCGGTTGTGAAGAAGAGCGATCCGAGGAGGGCGGCTTCGAGAACGCGTCTGCACCAGCGCCGCATTTCCGGCGGCATCGCCGGATCAGGTTGTGCCTGAGTCTCCCGAGAGGAAGTGATGGGAGTTTCCGTATGGTTTCGCGTTCCTACCTGTTCGCCTCGAAGAGCGTCCAGGGGTTCGAATTCATGTCTTTGAGGTACGGTTCCTGCCATTTGTATTCCGGATGTTGGGTGAGAAACGTGGATGCGATAAAATCCTCCCCGCACGGATGCCTCATGACTTATGGAATGCAGTGCCAATATACCCCCTCCGCGTGAGACGCGCAACATTCCCTACGGTTCCGGAGTCGCGGGTATTTTGGACTCGCACGCCTCCTCCGTTCCCCGCGCCTGCGCGTCGTTGCACTCCAGGGCTGGAGTCCCGGCGGCAAGTGTTGACACTGTTCAAACCCCGGCCTATATTGCCATCTCCTCTCCCCCCCGAAGGCTGAATCGGCGTCCCCGGGAAGAGGTTTGCCCCCATGACCGAAAGCGTTCCGGCGATGAATCGATTGAGCTTGTTAGGAGTTCTCCTCCTCGGGGCGGGTGCCTTGCGCGCGGCCCCGGAGCGAATGACGTTCGTTCCCGCGGACAATCCCTCGATCCGCTATTTCGGCCGCTGGGACATGACGGACCCGCTCCGTCCCCGGTATTCCTGGCCGGGCGTCTACATCTGCGCCGGATTCCGGGGAACCCGGATCGGCGTTCGTATACTCGACACGACCGACTACTTCAATGTCTATATTGACGGGACGCTGCACGGGGTGTTTCACGGCACGGGAAAGGGAGCGCCGGATTACGTCGTCGCCGACTCGCTGGACGACGTCCCCCACACCTTCAGGTTCAGCAGGA
>Ga0182019_10000600_pt1 | contig 17679 bp, 38 predicted proteins | sample 812E2MmetaG_FD_120483 | JGI IMG/M metagenome (GOLD analysis project Ga0182019, IMG submission 120483) | Permafrost microbial communities from Stordalen Mire, Sweden - 812E2M metaG | ecosystem: Environmental > Terrestrial > Soil > Wetlands > Permafrost | place: Sweden: Stordalen | collected...
TGCAAGCCCCAGGGGGGTACCCCGACATGCCCTACTTTAGGGGTGTTCGCATAGCGAACATAAAGGTTTGGTAACGATCATGGTACAGGGTTGCTGTCGGGTTCCGCCCTAACCCAAATCCCGATAGTCTGTGGCTGTTCCAGTCGGACAGAGCAAAATCATCGGAGGACGAAATGACTAAGGAAATGATCGAACGCGTAAAGTCAGAATTTGAAAGTATTCCTTATGTCGCTTCCGTCGAATTCAGCGAAAACGACATAGGTAGTTTCTTCGACATCGGTGTCAATAGCCGTGCTAGTGTCACGTTCGCGACTCATAATCTGTCTGCCATATTCAATGTGGTAGTCGTGCATCACCCGACTCGTAAGGGACATGTCCAGGTTTTCGTGCCCCCGTTCTGACCCCTCCCTCCCCTCCAAAGGCCCTCCCCCATCCACGGGGAGGGCCTTTTTGGTATACACTGATGTCGTTCCGCACAACTACTCCGGAAGGACAACCCTCGTGCCGTACGTCATCACTATCTCGGACCGCCCTGTTTCTGCGGTCGCCACCACCCGCGTCGATCCTCAGGTCGCGGCGGACCTTGAGGACCTGTGGAAGGTCGTTGTAAAGCAGGGTCCGACGGAGTTTCACGTGAACGCGGACACGCCTCAGGAGCGGACGTCGTTCGCCAACCAAGCCCGCACGTGGGCAGCGTCACACGAGCCCCGTGTGTGGTACCAGGGCTCCCGTGTGCGGGACTTGGAGCCGGGTGAGCTGTACTTCACCTTGGAGGCCTACACGGCCTACCACGCCGACCTTGAGGCTACCCGGAAGGCGAACCGTAAGCCACGTACCCCGAAGGTGAAGTGACCATGTCGGTTCTAGGTGTCGATTACGCGAGTCCAGGTGTGCCATGTCTGGATGTCATCAAAGCTCACGGGTACAAGTTCGCGTTCAAATACGCGACTAATGTTCCGGGTGGGCTGGACAAGATGTGGCACGCGGACGAGCTTGCTCATGCCAGGGCTATTGGCCTTGGTATCGGAATGCTTTTCGAGTCAGTTAGTGAACGTGTACTGGATGGTCACTCCGCTGGCCAGTACGATGCCCGTCTGGTTCTGACTACGTGGGAGGGTCAACCGAACGTCCCTCCGAGGTTCTCGTGTCATTTCACGGTTGACTTCTCACCCGAACCTTCACAGCTTACTTCAGTTATCGCGTACTTCCAAGGCGTGACTTCTGTGATGGCGGGTTCGCGGGTCGGCGTATACGGGTCGTTCGACGTCGTCGAAACGGTCCTTCGTGAGACCACTGTGCGGTACGGGTACCAAACTGCAGCATGGTCTCAGCACAAAGTGTCTTCTCTGGCGTGTCTGTACCAAACCGGTGTCGGACAGAATTTCGGTTCGTTCTCGGCCGACGAGGACCGTGCTCTGCTTCCCGATTACGGAACCTGGAATTACGCTGTCACCCCAACCCCAACTCCAACCCCACCCCCTGCCCCAACCCCAAAACCGAAAGGGCATAACATGTTCCTAGTTCACGCTGACGACACCGGTATCAATTACATGGTGAAAGAAGACGGTATGCACGCTATCTCCGGAGCTGAGGCTGCTTCTCTGACTCTCGTGGGTGTACCGTCGAATCATGTGAAGTCGCTTCCTGACGCTGACCTTGCGAACGTGAACAAGGTCCTTCACAGTATCTACTAGATTTCACGCAAAAGTCCCGCCTTCCTTTTCGAGTTAGGAAGGCGGGACTTTTTGTTGTGTCTATATTTGGGCGCCCCAATAAAGCGATTTACGCTTAGGCTTTTCTGGTTTGGCAACTTTCGGTGGCGGTTCGACTTCACCGCTTTCTGTATCCCCGTTTTCTACATCCTCTTTCTCATCTTCTTTCTCACCTTCTTTTTCACCTTCGTCCGGAGTGGGCTTCTTAAAACCGTATTCTTCCATGACTGCTCTTACCCGACTGGCAGTGTTGTCTTCCTTGATAATTCTCAGAGCTGCATTGATCTCGGCTCTGGTCTCATCGTCAAGCTTCATTATTCTTCACCTCCTATGCTTTCCTCCATGTCGTGCAACAGAGCTACTTGTCTTTTAGCCTTTTTTTTAGCATCAGGCGGAGTATGCGTTGCTTTTACTTCCCCCGTGTCCTTGTTTACTACTTCGTAGTTTTCCCCAGACTTACGAATTTCGTACGGCATAATTATCTCCTTAGTTTCTTAGGTTGACCCATGCTAGCACAAGTAATCCCATGCCGCTTAATCCACTGGTGACAGCCCACATTACGAGTGAGCGTCTTTTGTCGTTCTCCCGTTCGTGCTCTGTCCTATGTAGTGCCATGTCGCCAGCGATATCGACCTTAAGCCTAGTAATTTGATTGGCCAATTCGCTCTTGACGGCTTCAATGAGTTGATATACTTCGCGTAAAGTGGGAACGTCACCGTTGGTAGCTGTCATTGTTGTTCCTCTGCTACTATAATAGTGCGAAAGAAGTTTGTATTGGCACCGCTATTAATCAATTGCATAACAACCGGCTGTCTCGGGAAAGTAAATGTTAGTCCAAAATCTACAGGATTGTTATTAGTAGCAAGCAGATACGTTTTATCGAAGATAGTACTTGTATTTACTCCTGTTAACAATCTATATCGTAGTATTTGAGCATTAGTACCGCCCGTGAGAATGCCAACATTAACTTGTCCACTGAACAAAGGCATGTAAATAGTCACGGTAGTGTTGCCAGGTATTGGAGTACTGTACTCCATGACAATTCCACCCGTTGCTGGGTACTCAATACCCGTAACATATGTCAATACTCTTAGTGAACCATAAATGGCATAATTGAAATTGGCAAGTATGCTTCCAGCATTTTGTACAGTGACCGTCATTCGGTCACCTTTAACCGGTCCTCTCAGAAAACATTGTCCAGTTGGAATGTATCCTCCGCCTCCTTGTCCATTGATGTAGAAGTCATCTCTTGCAATCATCGCGTTGTTAGTGTCGTACCATGAAACCTGTACTCGCAGAAAGTTAGCAGGTCCCGCATCGAAGCCAAACCACGAATGCCATGATATCCACTTGGAACAATCAACGATAGGAGCAAAGTTGTTTGCTCCCGGTGCAAGACTAGTAGGAAACGCAAACAATATCTCTTGTGGCTTGTCACCCGATTGCACATTGCCAGGCACAGCATTCTTGAATCCGGTCATGCTGTCACCTCTTGACTACCGACAACCGTCATTGTGCAAGTAGCCCCAATGTCGGCACCATTCCAGACTCCATACAGTACAGTTCCAAGCCTGATAGGTCGTCCTGAAATCTTACTTGAAACGTCCCCAGTACTTCCTGTAGCTGTTTCGTCCAAGTAGTTAGCTTGAATGGGAGCATTGCCTAGGTACAAAGTGCAGGTAGATTCGGACATTGCACTACTGCAAATAACTTCTACAGTATCCGCACTCCACACAACGCCATGCCCGGATGGTGCCAACTGTAAAGTCAAAGAGCCACTAGATGGGACAATTCCTTGCGCGTCGACTAACAATGAAACGTTCATGCCACGCGACGCTCAGTCCATACAGACACCTGAGCGGTAGCCGTTGCGATAGCCCACACTTCCGAAGTAGCGGTAACGACAACAGCGGCAGTCAGCGACGCCGGAATCAGTGTGGCTTGCTGAGTCTGAGTAGCTGCGACTGGGGTAATCATTGACTGAACACCGCCGGGAGTACCAATGTAAATGGCACCTGATGTGAAGATCTGTGCCGATATTCTCAGCGGGTCTTGAGGAAGAAGTACCCACTTCTCTCCCGAAGCAGCCGCATATGTAAATCCCGAACCTTCGATATCAGCGTGTTGTGTTGACGGCCAGTTGTCAACACTGACAGCAATAACAGGAATATCAGTGTTGTCTTCTTTGGTGGATGTCATGCCAAGACTCCCGCAACTTTGGTCGCGATAGGAACAGCCTTAGTCAATGAGGCCACTCCTACAGCAATGAGTATAATTCCAAGAACACCTTCGACAATTCTCAATACGAAATGTCGAAGGTCACCGGTGATCGTAGGAATCAGCGAACTTAGTGAAGACACGGAAGGGATTACAGAGGCAGCTCCCTTAGCACCTGCCACCAATACGTCAGCAGTCGATCCAGCGACTTTGCTCCCAACAGTTTTAGCAGCGGACGCGGGATCGGATGGAATCGGAATACTCATCAATACCATCCATGTGCTAGGTGGAATGTTTCAGCAGCGTTAGGCGAACCATATCTAGACGCAATATAGTTCATCATCCATTTCAATTGCATGTAGCCATTTCCTGAATTTGCTTGAATTGCCTCGTCTCGACTAAGACCATACCCGCCATACTCATTCCCCAGACTACCACTCGTACTAGAAGTACCATGCCCGAGAGCTTGAGCAATACCAAGAGCGCCAGACGACGAATTTTTTACCGTCGGACTCCATCCCGCTTCCTGCATCTCGATAGCGTCAAATGAATCCCACTGCCCGGACCACCCATGCAAAGCAAGTAGTCCTTTAGCATATCCCTGTAACGACCCTGAGGTACTCGGATAGTTGGCATTTTTATCTACAGTTGCTACTGCGTTATCGACACCAGTAGTAACAGTTCCAGCTACCGAGGTACTGGCAAGAAGCGATTGCTTAGGCCCGGGAGTTGGTTGCGTACCTTTCACGAGGTCTTGCAGTGTGGTCAAGACACTTTTGTTCATCACGCTTGACCACAGCAACAATGTACCTACGCCTATGGATGCGTAACCAAATCCCTTGGACATTAGCTGGCGACCGAGACCAAGGTAGCCGGAGCGGTAACGTCGTTCGTGACGACCTGGCCAGTGTCTGGCGCTGTAGAATTCGCGTGACGAATGTGCCAATCCATCACGACCACGATAGCCGACCCGAGAATGAAAATATTGAGGTCGTGAGTGGCGAGTGCTACTCCGGCCACGACAGCACTCGCTAGATACGCGGCCTTCTTACGACCCGAATCGATATTTGCATCATTGGCGTTTGTCGCCCTCGATACCGCAGTATTCGGCACGCTCTGTCCATAGATACCAATTACTAGTGCTCCTACAGCGAGACCTCCAAGAACCGAATGTTCCGGCTTGAGAATACTCTTGATGTCAGCCACGATTACTCCTTCTTATGAGTATGCGAAGCCAGCTGGGGCTTCGATGGTAATAACAGTTCCGCGCTTAAGCACGGCAGTAGGCGACCTCTTACTCTTAACCGCTGCTTGTGCAACGCGGGTACTGATAAGAGTTGGATTACTGGTACCACTGGCGACAATAGCGGCCGTTTGAATCTGCTGAATATTTTCGCCATCATGCTGCACAGTAAACGAAACCCAGCTACGAGCCTGAACGGTAGACGTTGCAGTAGTCGTCAGCTTAGGTGAATATGTACCAACAGGTGGCGCTCCGAGGATACCTACGATCTCATGCCAGATATCAGACTCGGTTTGACTCACTGGAACACCACCTAGCACCTTGGAAATAGCGGCGCTGATAGTGCTACTCGGCGTACCACCCAAATCGAGACCACTCGCAGTACTGGCCCAGGTCGAGTTATCGCTATACGTCGGCGTAGAAGTCGTAGCTGACGTCGTATAGTACCCGCCACCTAATGATCCGTATGGCGTACCCACGTCTGAATAAGCCTGTTCCTGAGCGTAAGGAACACCAGTTACTGGATCGATAGTATTGTCGGTTGGCGCTGTTGTAGCAGTAGCCGTACTCTTATTCTTGTAATACCGATATCCGAGAACAAGTACGATACCGGCGCCAGCAACATATACGTAGGTACGTTTCACGTGCAGTGAACCTACTGTGAAGTCAGTAGGCATATGCCCACACATCCTGTCCGGGAACGTCATTGGTCACGGTCGGACTTGGAGGGCTCGCCATCACAGTTGGATACCCGAGCGTACTGGCGTTCCCAGCTCTCTGGACTCCCGTAGAAGAATCTCCATAAACGCTGTACGGCGAATCAGGTCCATCAAATTGGTGCTCTGAAATAGCGTGCTTACCTAGCCAAACACCTTCTTCCCCATGGAGGTTCGTGTAGTCGAACATCGTCGAGTCATGCTGTACCCGTCTAATCGAATGACCAGCCTGGAATTCGGGTACCGAATTCAGTGAACCATAACCTTGAGTAGCGTCTGCCGATCCTCGTCCGCCTGCCGCTTGCTTGAGTTGTCCGGGAATATTGGCAGAGAGAGCAGTATCGTTAGGAGCATCATAGCGATCGGTGGTGTAATCTGTCGAGTATTCCAGTCCCGCAAGGCCCGATGCAACATATGCTCTAACACCTCCCTGATCTGACCCATGCAGAATACCGAGCTGTGGATTGACGTTAGCGAAATCGTCTGGGTTAACCGTTGAATACGACGTGGCCATTGGTACCGGCCACAGTCCCTTGTGAGTAGTCGGCGTATCATCTAGTCCATCATCGGAGATGGGAGGCGCCGAGTAATTCACGCCAGGGTAATCGTACTCAGAATTGGATGTATCAGAATCACCCTCGTAATAGGTACCCTGACCGCCCCAACCCAGACCATATCCAGCCGGCCACGCCTCCCCACTTGTATCTCCGGTCTTACCGTGCTCATTCCTTACCGGATTAGCGCGTGCTTCAAGAGCGCCCTCGTCAATCGTGCCTGACGGCGAGAGATCCTCACTTTGGTACAGTCCCGCTAGTCCCGATAGTCCCGGCATTAGTCACCTCCCTGTTAGGAGTTGCGTACACTCCCAAAGCACTAGCCGCGACAAGAATGGCGGTAAGTACATGAGACGCTGTTGTATTGGGTGACACAACTACTTGTATTACTGTCAGTATCTGCATGACCAGAGCCACGTATGCTTTTGCGGCTTCGAGCTTAGGAAGTCTCATCATCCACCTGTAATGGCGGTGTGACCAAGCTTCGATCCGGCATTACCAACTGCGTTGATAACATCTGCCGATTTGTGACTCGGCAGAACTAGAGTAGTTACCAGCGCCACACCGAAGAATAGCGCCAGACCCTTCTGAAGCGAACCGCCCATTATAACACTCCCATTGCTTTGAAAAGATTCTCTAGTGGAGCTGGCGCATTACTGAACCTGGCAAACAGGACTGTCGTCAGCATTACAACGGCCAGTCCTGTCGCCAGTGTCGGTACAACGGCGTCTAATCCGCCAATACCAGCAGCTAGGACAACAGTTGCCGGAATTATGCGCCAATTGAATTTGGCCGCGCCACTGCCTGTGGCAGGAATAAATATCAGCTCATTAGCGGCTGTTATTCCTCCGGCCAACAAAACAATGCCAGCGGCGTTATTCATACTACAGAGTCGGCAGGCTAGAAAGAACCGGAAGCGACCGCACCTTACTAGCCAGCACAACGCCAGCTAGGAAAAACGCGAGGTACATCATGGTGGTCTTGTTCATGTCACGCTCCTGTAATGGTAAGAATCGGAACGACGCCATCTGGAGTCGAGTGATGAGTACCGATACCATAACCGCCCACAATCTCACCATTAGCGAGACCATGGTAATGTGTAGGACCGGAAACCCTCACAGGTACTCCGCCCTCGTAAACAAGAAGAGACTCAGACGTCGAACCGTCCGGAGCGTCGTCTTCCTCCCACACAGACTTCTTCACAACGGTGTCAAGCTCGACGGTTGGACCGTTATTCTTACGAACGTCTGCGATTTCAGGCATGGACTACTCCTTACCGCGCCCGGAGGCGCGCCGAATCGTTACCGGGAGGAACAATGTAATTGATGAGGAAGTGACCGATAGTGGCCGCGCCGAACGAACCTGAATACTGAAGAACGTTACCGGCCTTAGTGACCAGATACGAGGTGCGCAGTTCGTCGCCGGGCTGTGTGGTGAAGTCCCTCATGAATGGCAAAACGACCGTTCCATTTTCCGGACCGGCGTACGTATCGGCTGTTGCGGTGTTGAATTCGTACCACTTACTCATCCTATCCAACCACATACGGGTTGGAAGCTGGATAAGCTGGATCTTTCCGAATGTTACTGTTGCAGGGTCGGGTAGGTTACCACCGACAAGGCCTACGGTAGCGCGGGTACCGTTGCTGTTGTCATATCCGATCAGAACGATATTCCTGATCGAGTAACCGATCCCGTTCTGAATGTTGTACTTCTGAAAACCCGACGCGAAAGCGGAAGGGATTTCAGAAGTCCAGTACTGAACGGTACCGGGTGCGGGAGGCTGTTGTGAGAACGCGCGACCACGCGCGTCAGTAGCCTCAGGCTCCGTGTAACCATCGAGGTTGGCACGACACCTTAGGTTGCCCATGACGCTAGGAACCTGGTTGTAGGTGTTCGCCTGAGAATCGATGTAAATTTCCAGTGTGTAAGCACTGGAACTTGACTTGTTCTCGATCTCGCCGAGAGTGTCCCTATGGACAATCTCAAGTGGGATCCAGAGAACAAAGGAAAAAGAACCGCCCGTACCGCCAGTACCGGTAATAGCTGTGAAAGCTCCGCCAGGGTTACGCGGATCCGATCCCTGCGATGATCCGAAGTAACCTCCCCACTTGTTCGTGGCGAACCACTCATAGCCAGTCAGCGGTCCGAAAATCTCTCGGTTACCGATGTCCCTGAACGTTACTTTCTGGACAACCGAGAATGGATTGTCCTTACTGAACGACACTGAGTTAGTGACGTTCGTCGTGACAGTCATTTCAAACAGGCAGTAAATACCTGCCAACCAGCCGTTAGGACTCACCTTCCATGTGGTGAGTTTCTGTGCGGCGGCTGTCTGTGCAAGAGTCACGTCAAGGTCTGGTGTTGACGTCTCGTATGCACCAACACGAAAAGGCTGCGGTGGCGCTACCGCTTGCTGATTACCGTTGGTCTTGGTAGGCGCGGCGGTAGTCTGAGTGGGCGCAGTCATTTAAACCCCTTTCAAGAGGCGTAGGGCCCGTACTTGGTCTTCTAGTTTATGGGGCATTAACAATTGCTTCCCACCGTTTCTTGCATCCGGATCCTTCATTTTGAACCCGGCGTCATAGGCCCGACGATAAAAAGTAAGAAGTATTTCAGCGTCACAATGATCCATCATTTGAGAAATCATTTTGACGTAGTGACAGCGGTTAGCGTCTGACTGGTGACGAACAGCCGCGCCCATATCGTCATAGAGAACACCATCGCTACCGCCATCGGAGAGGCGAATAGCGACCCATTTCCCTACACACTGCCAACCGATAGCGTAAAAATGCAAATTCACTGCATCCGCACACCGTTTAGCATCATCCGAGTGACCCCGTGGATGAAGTCTGCACAGTACCTTGTTCTCTGTCATCATATAACGGGCCATTCCATGAAGCTCAAAGTAGTAGGATCGATCCACTGCCGAACATTGTCATAATCGGTGTACCTAATACCAACTTCTAGAGTACTGATGAACAGTGAAGCGTAGGTAATCTCTCCCATATTCTCAAACTGAGTACCAGCCGGATTCATCATTTCATGAATCACCTGATTGATCTGAGCAGAGGTAGTAACGAAGATGAATTGCTGTAGTCCGCTCAAGAAAAATATCTTGAAATACATTAGAGATCCTCCTACTTGGAATCCACTACGCACATGAAACGTCCTGTACGCTTCAGATACAAAGCCTGATATGGTTTCAAGCTCAGCGTTGCATCCGAGACGAAGCGCGGATCAAAACCCCCGATCTCGTCATACCGCATTCGGTTACGCTTATCCGTATCACGGAACAACAAGATATGCTCACTGGATGCGTATGCCCAAATAGCCGCACGACCCGAATCCGTAGGCTTCTGAACGAACACCCACTGACCGATTCCCATGGCGCCAGCCATAGCGAAAATTGTCACCATGTCAGGATCAAGACCCATAATCTTGGATTTCACCATGGTGTCATCCATGACAAGAATCCCATTGTTATTAGGCTTAACACCAGCCGTATAACGATCCTGCAAAAGACGAGACGTCACCTGGGCTGCCCGAGCAACATCCGTGTGCATGTCTCCGAAACGGGGCCAGATCAAATACCCACGAGGTTTCCCATCCCACATTTCCGAAACCTTGCGTGGTACCGGCCAATCTTCCACCCTTCGGAAACCCATACGCTTACCCTCGCGTGACGTCACAGGGTCGTTAGGCTTCGACACAGCCACATACGCGGGCAGCTCCGGAGTAGCCACCTCATCCAAGAGCTGAAAAGCTAGGGTCGTTTTTCCGTTCTGTGTGGGCCCCCCAAATACCACATGTTGGCCAGGTTTGTAATCGAAGCGTTCCCGGGCAAACTCCATTCTCGGGAAGACCATGATGCCGTCTTTCCGCTCATACGCTCCGGATTCCTGGACTTGTGTCATGCTGACTGGGTAACCTTGTGATTCTGAGTCGCTTCAAACTCTTGACGGACCTGCGCCGACAAAGTTTCGGGGTCAGTGATGAGGCCCTGAGCAGCGAGCGCTTTCCCATTGACTAGGCCATGGTTCGCTGCGAGCTGCATGACCAGAGGAAGGCCGGTAGCGATGAGAGCCGTATACGGGCCAGTCATAGTGAGGAAGTCCACTACGGAAGCGATAGCGGAACTTGACTCGGCAGCATTGACAAGTTCATTCGCGAACGCGGGTCCGTGAGTTGCAAGCGCTCCCGCGTCGGCGTAATTCTTTGTTGCTACAGCGGCAAAACTGAAGACCTGTAAAGAGCCAGTGAGTCCCCGAAGTCGTTCGTCTTTCTTAGTGAGACGCGGTGTAACTTTCGATGTGGCCTTACGCGGAGGTGGCGCAGTACGTTTCGTGGGTTGAGCTGTGAGATCGACGGCCATAGTTAGTTACCTCAGAAGTAGGACGGAGAAAACGGCGAGTACAACAGCAAATAGGCACATGACAGAAGTACGCAGGTTGTCGATTGCTTCGACAACCTGCGCACTTGTATTTTGAGCTTGTTCAATGACCTTGTTGAACATAAGGTCATTATACCATATGTCCGTTTATATGTCTAACCCGTGTTAGGTTTCATGTGAAACACGATCACCAGAGCAGTTCCTGCACACCCGAGAGATGCTGCGGTGCCGCGCTCACGATTTCCTCCGTATCGTGCTCTAGCATCGAAGTGCCCTTGTACGGAATCGACTCAACGCCGACGTGGCCTATCGGAGCGGAAGTTCTCCACACACCGTCGATTTCTTTAAGCGACGCGATTGGACGTTTAGGTTCGGTCCAATACGAGATGTGCCGACGGAGCTTTCCAAAGTAACCGGCCTTTGGAAGATTGTTCTGCGCTACAGCTAACTTGAGCGGTACCAGTCCGTTGTATTCTACCGAGATACCCCAATCTTCTTTTGTGACTTCGGAATCGTAGATCCGATTGAACGACTCTTTCAATTCACCTTGGTACTTTATAAGGGTAGCTTGTGAAATCCCACGGGTCTTTACTTTGGCATTTACCCCATCGAAGTACACGCCGGGTTGCACAATGTGGAAGTTTTCGAACGTTTTGTGCTCCCACCCACCTAACTCTGTTGATAGGGGAAGGGACAAAGGTTTCCGGGAGTACACTCCATCCGTTGCTATCATAATTGAGTTGAACGGATCCAGTTCGATAGCTCCACGCACCATAGCGCGAGTGTGTGCTGTAATAAGACCGGCCAAGGCGAAGTTTGCCCATGGTGCACTTCCTACTGACTGCGCGGTCTTACCATAGAGACTGTTAAGACCTAGTTTGATGACATAGCCCTTACCGGACTTGCCCATCGACTGACGGGCCCGGTACAAGGAATAGATCCAGTTGTACGGGTGACAGTCGCAGTTTTGTACGAACGACCAACAGTTATCGACAGTGTAATTCCACTGTGCTTCGTTCGGCCATTCCACGTCCCATGCATACGTTCCACCGCATAGAGGAAACGTGATATTACCTATCTTGTTACGGACCGGCAATGGTCCCCACATCATCGGACCATGAGAAGGTGACCACTTGATGTGGGCCAAGCGCACTTTCGCGTTTTGCACATTGCTATTAACCCACTCTCCGTGCCACAGACACGGAAGCTGAGTCATCGCATACGGGTACGCGCTAGCGATATCGTACTCGTGGACCGTGCCCTTGATCGGGCCTACAGCAGACGTCTCGAAACGGCCGCCGTAATACCCTGCCATAACTGGCACGTCGTCCGGAGGAACCGGAGGACGACGTGGAAGGTTCCACTGTTTGTGCGGCTGAGCCACGTACTTTGTGTACATGGACGACGCCAGACAACCGGCACCCTCGTATGGTTTCGCGTCCAATCCTACAGCTCTTGTCGCATCGTCCAGTGCTGTAACCAGCTTGGCCAGGACGATGCATTCTGTGTGGTTATAGTGATCTGTTTCATCGGAGAGTGCGTCCGCGGTGTCACGAGCGGCTTTACCTTCGATGAGGATGCGCATCTCGGTTGGGGTTGCGACGTCCCATGTTTCTACTGCTTTGAGAAACGACGATTGGTAGAATCCGAATACATCGTGCACTGTTATGAGCTTGTGTGGCTTCTCTACACGCGCTACGGAGATGTGCTTGTGCGGCATGTAGTCGATGAGAAACCCGTTCCATTCCACAGGTGCGAACTGCACTTTGCCTTTAGCGTCCTCGTACTTACGTGATTCCCGGTCGAAGATATTACGGAGGAATTCGATGGGAATGCCACGGAGAATCATTGTGCAGTCGTACGTGCCGGAGAAGATAACGTACGTGTTGAGCGGAGTGAGATCGGAGAGAAAACTTAGGCATTCCGTTGTGGTTAGCGGGCGGCCGGTACGTAGGAGCTTATCGCCAGCACGGAGAGTGTAATAATTGTGGCCGTAGCCGTCGCCATGGCCTTCTCCATCGACACCGACGAATCTACAACCCCGCTCCATACGCTGACGCCGCTGAGTTTCCAGGTAACGATCCCTGGTTTCCTTAGGAATATTACGCTGGTACTCGCGTAATTCGAAGAGATGATCCTGTTGATACTTCTTAACAGCCGCTTTCTGACGTTCGGAGTCTTTGTACGGCATCAGTGACTCTCCGGATTATCGTGGCCTTCGCACGAGCCTTGACCAAACATTACCGTGAGACGATGAATTCTCACAGCAAGTTCGATCAGTTCAGTGTTACCCGTTGCGCCTGCCAGAACCTCTACCGCCGTACGAATCTCTAGAATCGCGTCATTAGCGTTATTGATTGCCGTAGCTAGTTCAGCCATCGCATCACGGTGCGTTTGGAGAATGCTAGCATATTCCAATTCCTGGTTAAGGTCCATGATTCCCTTCTTACATGCACACGTAGATGAATGCGAGAACGATAATAAGAATAGATCCTATACAACCTACCTCGTCGTCGCCCCAATACCGATTCATAAGATAACCTTCCTTCCTGTTGTCCAGGTCCGCTCAGGATCTAGAACATGCGGCCCACCATCGATACACTTCGGGTCGAATTCGCCCCCGGTACCATCCATATTACCGTTGACCTTGATGAGAGTAGCACGGAGAATCTTGTCCTTGTTACGGATAAGGTCTAAGTCGCACTGTTGGCAGACACCTACCTCACGGGTCCATTCTCTTTTCTCCGCTTGCTTCTTTTTCACGCTGGCGGGTAACGTAGGTAACGTAGTTTTCTTGCGTTTTCCTGATGTCGTCAGCTTGGCATATAGAATCGCGTAAGGTTCCGATGAATTCACTGACTATCACCTCTAATGCGGTAATACGTGCTTTTTGATACACTACCGTTTCTTGATATTCTTCCATGAAGTTAATTAATTCTTCTCTCCAGTATCTTACTTGGTCCGCTAGGTCGAATACGAATTCTTTTATGTCCTCATTTGTTGCCATCCTGCAACTCCTTATGTTCTCGCATCTCGGATCGAAGATGCAGTTATCGCAATCGTCGCACTTAGTCATCTGTGCTTTGCTAGCATGTGAAGGAGAATACCGGACTTCGTACCGAACGTAGCGTTACAGATCTTACAGACGTAGATAGGCATTACTTTTTCCTTATGTTGTGATGGAACATCATATGAGTCAGAAGACCTATTTCTGTGAAGAATACCCTACCGCATATCCTACAGGGAAATTCAGTCATTAGTGGTACCAGTACCACGTGTCGTCGGATCCGAGAGGACGTCGTTGCCAGAGCGTTCTGAGTGCGTCTCGTCCGACGTGCGATCCTGACTCATTGTCCTGTTCCCATTCTGCTAGCGCTTGCGCAGTGATTACCAGTTTTGCCATCTTGTAATCCGGTTGTCCTTTCGTTCCGTAGGTTTCAGCGATGACGTTAAGCAAATCAGTTCTGACTTTGTAGCCTTTTTGGCGGTATTTTCGGAGCCCGGCCATAGCGTTTTCTCGTTCACGCGATCCGTGACCACGGGCTTTTGCTGACAGGGAAGCAGTGCGGCCTTGTACGTACATTGCCTCGGTAATGCCGTTGCGCTGTAGTCGTGCTCTGTAGTTGGGTTTTAGTGCGAACCACTTCTTTAGACGCTTTTGTTCTGGCGTGTCCGGGAACATACCCAAAAGGTCGTTACGTGCCATTTATGACTCCCACTCTAGGGAGCGCTCAAGATGGTATCCTGAGCTTCCGCACCATTCTATGTTTTCCCCAGTGCCCCCCGACGACACCGGGATGTACGTGGAACAGAGTGCGGGCGGGGGGCCGGACCGAACGGAGCGGACCGGCCCCCCGAACTACTACTCCCTCACAAGAACCAAGTCATACACCGTGTTCTCGCGAGTCTCCTTCGCACGCATCATCAAAGTCTTACCCTCTAGCACGCCCTTGTCGAAAGCTTGCTTGAGCTGAACAACTGGTGTTGCCGCACCCGTCACCAGAGCAACCAAGGCCCCGTTCTGGTCAGCGGCTTCCACCACTACGAATGCGGGAATGAGAGCATTCTCGTAACGCGACGGGTGGAAATTCAAAGCACCGGTCATCGTGTAAGGTTCTTCCAAGTGCTCAGTCCATGTCAGAACGTTCTCTGAGGTGTCCGCGAAGATTTCCTCGGCTGTTTCCTTGGAAAGAATACGGTCGAGAATGGTAAGGGTGATGGCTTTCGAGTCGGCGGCAGTCTCAAGCCAGTCACCACTGACGAGATCGGCCAGGGCTTCCGGGTTACGGATACCGGCAAGCTCGGCAGGGATGGTCGGTTCGATCTCGGCGGAGACGGCCTTTTCTGCGATGACGGGACGCTTCGTTACCATTTCGTGACCTTTCGGACGGAGTGTGTTGGTGTGCTGATCGTACCGTTCTCGAAGGGACCGTGTCACAGTACCCTCGGGAGGTATACAAACTAGGACGAATCAGGTGTCTTGATTAGCCTCAAAGCATACTTCTTATACCATTGTGCGTCTTCCTCCGTCCATACCGCACCATGCGTCCCGGCATGGACTCCGTCATGGTTGATGTGACGACCGCACCATTGATTCCCAAACTGAGAACCACACGCTCTGTGCTCGTACTCCCACTGCTTTATTGCTGCTTCATGTGCCTCCTTAGCCTCTTTCTTTTTCCGACGATAATAAATATCCGTCGGTTCTTGAATCCATTGCGGATTTGCTGAATCCCATAATTCAGTCTGCGGATTCCACATCGGACCCTCAATCATTTGAGTTTGACATCGCGAGAATTAATCGCAGCTTTCAGTGACTTACGAAGATATTTAACTTCGTCCTTAGTTAGGTGAAGATTCGTCTGATATCTATCACCATCTGCTAGACCGATATACATTTCCGCGAAGCAGTTAGGAGATCCATCGCATCCAGAACGAATCTCCACAAACATTTTTTTTCTCTGTGTAGTTGTAATGAAGGTGCATCTCATTTGTTGAACACCGCCAATACGATCACGGCTACGATAAGAGCTAGCGTGAACATAATGAACAGGAGGGCAGTCGTCTGTGAAATCAGATAATAACCCGGTAGAACAATCACTACGTTCATGTCAGTCCGATCCGTAATCTAGAATAACCTCGTCTGGATATTCTTGGATAGCGTCCCAATATAGATACCCTGCGTGGTCGTACTTTTCCATGTGCTCGAAACCTTTAGTTATCGCCTCTTCTCTGGTTTCGGCATAAATATATATCTGTCCACTTGTATACGATCCCGACTCCCACTGTACGACCCAAATCTTCACCGGAGACTCTCCCTGATAGCACGGATATACTCGTAAGCGTCCTTAATAAAATCAGGATTCAGGTAATACACGATACGCTGCGGTGTATACGACGTTGAAGATTCCTGAATTCCGGTCAGAAGCCAGCCTTCCTCCTTCATCTTACGAAGATAGGGGTATATATTACCCGACGACATCACTGTCCTCTTCTGTAGTTCGTATCCGTGTAGTCCGACGGACGTGTCACGGAGGAATTGAGCTAGGATTATTGCTTTAGGAAGTGAATTACGCTGAATCATTTTCTACCCTTTCGATTCTTTCATGGAGTTGAGTCATCGCGTGGTCGAACCGCCACAACGCCCGTTGCCACGCATCCACCTCAAGAGTCTGAGTCGATTCCATAGGATGGAACGTGTAGTAGGCATGGTAATCCTCGCCACGCAATTCTACAGATCGTATGACGTTGTAGGGTGCGAAGTTGGCTTCGTCGTCTCGCAACACGGGAAGGTTCGGGAGCGTGGACTCCAAGGACTCGCCCGTGATGTGATGTTGGCCGTGTGATGGGCGGAGTCCGAGACCGAGATACACTAGAAGGAAGACTGTGAACAGTGCAATAAACACACCTGTGATGTTCTCGGCAGTTGCGTACAGCATCAGAATTCTCCTAGGTATCCGACGATGTTCATTACTGGGCCAGAGGAATTGTGTATTACGAACTTTTGACCATTTGCGATCATCGTGATGAGTGGAATTCGTTTATCATTCGTTATTCTCTATTCCCATCTTGTGGTACAGATACTTTCGACGCACATACTCGGCACAGTCCGCGTAATGCGTGAAACGCTTCGGAGGGAACTGAAAGTATTGTCTACCTCTACGGGGAAGGACTTTTACGTATGGGACTCTATTCAGAGTTGGAAGATACGGAGTTACACAGAATTCCACGACTTCGCTGTCAGGACCGTAAGTGATTCGCACGTTGATCGTGTCATACCATCCAGCAAACTCATCGTAGACAGAGAAATTGTCCAGGGACCGACACTCGATAGAAATACGCCTGTTAGTCATTCTACTGATAATCCCGTTTAGGAGATTCTAGAATAGAATTTTGTGACTCGATGATTTCCTGAGAGATATCGTAGGCTTTTTTCCAGCCTTTGGCCGCGTGACGCCATTCAGCGATTGTCATGACGAGGAAACCGCCAATGGTAAGTTGCATGACATTTAACCAGATCAGGATGAACGTGAATGTTGACATGTCATTCTCCATTCATGATTTCGATGCTGTGAGTAAGGACGTACTTTTCTGTAATACCGTTCCACTCATACGTATCATACGCAGTACCGACAATCTCGTCTTCATCAAATTCGTAAATAGGAGTTACGATTACCTCGCGATTACGAGATACGTACACACAGTAAGAACAGTCACAGACTACCGGGATTTGGGTTAGGGCGGAACCCGACAGCAACCCTGTACCATGATCGTTACCAAACCTTTATGTTCGCTATGCGAACACCCCTAAAGTAGGGCATGTCGGGGTACCCCCCTGGGGCTTGCA
>Ga0182019_10000602_pt1 | contig 17664 bp, 15 predicted proteins | sample 812E2MmetaG_FD_120483 | JGI IMG/M metagenome (GOLD analysis project Ga0182019, IMG submission 120483) | Permafrost microbial communities from Stordalen Mire, Sweden - 812E2M metaG | ecosystem: Environmental > Terrestrial > Soil > Wetlands > Permafrost | place: Sweden: Stordalen | collected...
CGGCCCCGCAGCCCTTCGGAGACCTTCGGGAGGGACGGCAGGTTGAGGAGGCGGCCGACCGACGTGACGGAGTCGGGGACGCCCGACGTCCACGCTTGCCAGGTCGCCAGGATCTCGGCGGCGCGCTCCTGCGGCCAGAAGAGCGCGCCCGCGTACAGCTCGCGCACGGGATACAAGGCGAACTCGAGCGCAGTGACGATGCCGAAGCTGCCCCCGCCACCGCGGAGCGCCCAGAAGAGGTCGGGCTCGTGCTCGCGGTCGACACGGAGCAGCAGACCATCGGCGGTCACGACGTCGATGGCGAGGACGCCGTTGCAGGCCAGGCCGTAGCGCCGGGCGAGCCAGCCCAGCCCACCGCCCAGGGTGTAGCCCACCACCCCGATCTCGGGTGAGGTGCCCGCCAGGCCCGCGAGGCCGTGTGCGGCAGCGGCCGCCTGGACCTCACCCCACGTCACCCCGGCCCCGACGCGGGCGCGGCGCTGGCCCGGGTCGATCGCGATGTCGCGCATCCGAGACGGTCTCATCAGCACGGCATCCTCGATGGCGCCGAGTGCCCCCGCTCCGTGTCCCGTTCCCTGAGGGGCCACCCGCAGTCCTTCGCCGCCGGCGAACGTCACGAGCTTGACGACGTCGTCGGCCGTCTCGGGGAACGCGACGTGCCGGGGACGCTGATTGGCGGCGAGATTCCACGCCCGGCGGGCCCGGTCCCACTCCAGGTCGGTCTCCGACACGACGTTGAGCTTCAGCCCGCGGATATGCTCGAGACGCCGTTCGCGCCGCGCGTCCTCCCCGGCGGCGGTGGCGTGCTGGAGCGAGTACTCAGGGCGGAACACCCACGACCTCCTTGCGACGAAAGCGCGCCTTTCACCGAACGGTCTGGCCATTGGCCCTGCGCGACGGACCGGGGTTCTGGGAGGCTAGCCTGGCTGTCAGACTCAGCCGGGCGCGGCGATATTATGACTGGTGCGGTTACCATTTACGAGGCGTGTCTCGCCTGAGACGGCAGAGCGTGGGATTTAGGGCTGAGTGTCGCGCCGAACACAAAGGGGGAACTGGAGCGGGAGACGGGTCTCGAACCCGCGACATTCAGCTTGAAAAGCCTAGCGGTGTTAGCGCAATAGCGGCCCTCGTGGAGGGGCGAGCATTTCGTGTCCAGTTATCGTGTCGTCTTGGGCGCCGGCGCCTGGGCTGATCGAGGGGCGGGACGAGACGGCTCCGCGGCTCGCGTCGGCACAGCCGATCGGGCTTCGAAGTCGTCGAGCAAAGCCAGGATCTCCGGACATTCCCAAAGGCGGTTACGTCGCCAGTCGCCGCGGACCGACCGCAGGATCCCCGCGGACTCGAGGCGATCGATGGCCGTGTTCACCGACTGGAAGGTCCCTCCGATCGCGTCTCGTGCGACCTTGACCGAGAGCACGGGATTGCCTGCGAGTATGCCGATGAGCCTCTCGGCACCGGAGCCTCTTCGCGGGCGGACTGTCTCCGTCCAGGAAGCCTCGAGCTCGCTCAATCGCAAGCCGAGTCGCCTTGACGCCGCGGCGGCGTCCGAGAGCGACCTGGCGAAGAAGAGGAGCCATGCGTTCAGATCCCCCTGACGGTACGCGGTCAGGCCCTCGACATAGCGGCTCCTGTTGGTGGCAAGGACCACGGATACCGGCGGCACGATCCGGCTGGCGACTGCTCCTCGCCGCAGGACGATGTGAATGAGCGCCCTTCCTGTGCGTCCGTTGCCATCGACGAATGGATGGACAGTCTCGAACTGAGCATGGGCGACCGCCGCCTGAGCGATGGGCGACAGATCGTCGCGGTTGAGATAGGCGACCAGGTCAGCCATGAGCCCCGGGACTTGATCCTCCGGCGGCGGAACGAACTCCGCGTCGCGTGGGGAGTCTCCTCGTCCAAGCCAATTCTGCACGTCCCGCAGCCGGCCGGCGAAGCGCCGTTCCCTCGGCAACACCATCAGTCGATCGTGAACGGCCAGGATGTCATCGACAGTCAGCGCGCCCGTCCCCGTCGCGATGTCCACCGCCAGCTGCATCGCGGAGATGTTGGCGATGACGCTTCGCGCCGTCTCGTCGCGGTCCTCATCGGTCGCCAGGGCCCGGGCGATGCGGCGCTGGCTCGCCTCCAGTCCTTCGATCCGGCTGGATGCGAGAGCTTCGGCTCGGAGCAACTGAAGGCCGACCGCCTCGAGCCCTCGAAACGTCGGGCTGGACTGCAATTCGCGGACGCCGACGGCGGCCGTCTCGATCTCCGCTACAACCGCGTCTGTGAGGTGACTCTCGAGTTGGTGGATGGGGTCTGGCAGGAAGGCCGAATACCGGAAGGAAGTCCGTGAAGACCGCGGGCCATAAGCGTCAGGTGACGCTTCCCAGACCCTCTCTATCAACCTCGGCATCCTTCACTCCGCGAGCCACAAGTTCAAGCCTAGGTAGATAACCTTGAACAAGACGGAGCATATTCAAGGTTGACCTGGACTGCAAGATCCGAACGTGAAGCTCCGTCGCAACGGCCGGCGGGTAACTCGGGCGACGAGCGCGCCCAGCGGGATGACGAACAGCGCCTCGTTGAGTCCCGATGTGGGCACTCATTTGTGCCGGTCTTAGGCCCTCAAACGACCCGGCCGCCGGTCAGGAGGGTGGCGCTAGCAGGAATTACGACTGAGCAGCACGAGCGCTGTTGGAGGACTTGCCCGAAGTCGATGGCCGACTGTTATCCGTTGATCGAGTCGCTGAGCGCTATAGCAGGCTCACAACAGCCTTCAACCTGGGAATGGCTTGAAGGCTGAGTGTCGCGCTGAGCGTGACAAAGGGATTGGAGCGGGAGACGGGTCTCGAACCCGCGACATTCAGCTTGGAAGGCTGACGCTCTACCGACTGAGCTACTCCCGCTCGGTTGCCTTCGTTCGTTAGGCACGTTCGGCGATATGCCTAACCAACTGCGACTTGCGATTAGCACCGCGCTCGGCGCGTCACGCTCGCAGATACGGTTAGCACCGCGCTCGCGGCTATGGTACCCAAACCGCGAGATGAAGGTCCGGGATAAGCTCTCCCGAGTTCGGCGAGGTCGCGTCCCCTGACGTGGTGTGACCGCTGAACCAGGCCGACCAGGAGAACGGCCATCGCGTCATCCTCACGTCGTTGGAAGTAAGAAACCGACGACGAAAGAACACCACGATGGCCGAAGACACAGAATGGCCGTGCTCGAGATGCTGCGCAAGCTGGGTGCGGACGGCGATGTCGACTTCCTGCGTGAGGGCGTGAGAGTGCTCGCGGCTGCGCTCATGGAGGCCGAAGTGACCGAGCTCATCTGCGTGCCCAAAGGCGAAGGGGCACCCGAGCCACGCTTGACCAACCGCAACGGCTATCGAAAGCGCAGCCGGGTCCTCGCACATCCGGCCATGCAAGTCTTTAGCGGAAGGTCTCACCTCGATCGCACCGGGGTGCGCGCGCAGTAGCTATCCAACGGGTGGCGCCCTAGCTCGCAGATTCGTCCCTACGGCGCTAGGGCACCCGTCCTCTGCTTCACCGCCGCCGGCCGCGAGGAGTTCGAGCCAGGTATGGGATCGGGCTGGCGCGGGCAGCAACTTCCGGGGCGGCTTGACCAGCGACCGTATCGAATTGGGTGAGTGTCTTTGGTCTAGACCTTCTTGGAGTAAGAGCGGACGGTGAGCGGCACAAAGATCGCGACGACGACAACGCAGCCGAGCAGTGCGTAACCGACCGCGGGGGTGACCGCCCCGTTGTTCAGCAGATCACGCAGGGCAGTGACGACATGCGAGACGGGGTTGAGGCCAACCAGGGTCTTGAGCCAGTCCGGAAGGGAATCGACGGGGACAAACGCGTTGGATACGAACGTTAGTGGGAGCAGGACCATGATCGACAACGACTGCACGGACTGTGAACTCTTCGCGATCGTGCCGATATACATGAAGATCCACGCCAGTGACCACCCGGTGACCATGGCCAGGAGCACACCGCCGATGACGCCGGGCACGCCGCCGGCCGGGCGATAGCCCATGATGATGCCCATGGTCAGGCTGAGGCTCGCGGCCAGGGCGTAGCGGGTCAGGTCGGCCATCATCGGGCCTGCAAGGGGCGCGATCCTGGCGATAGGGAGCGACCGGAACCGGTCGAAGACGCCCTTGTCCATATCCTCGCGCAGCTGGGCCCCAGCAGCAACGCAGGCAGTAACGGCGCTGTAAGCGATGATTCCTGGGATCAGCGTGGGCAGATAGCCCACCATGCCCCCCGCCACGGCACCACCGAACATGAAGCCGAACAAAAGCGTGAGCACCAGCGGCATGAAGGTCACGTCGGCGAGCTGCTCCGGGTTCCGCCGCATCTTGAGGAGCGCTCGCCAGGCAAACGTCGTGGTCTGGACGAGGATGTCGCGGATCGGCACCGACGCGCGGATGGTGCGGTCTGCCGGGCGCCGCGATGCTCGAGCCGGGTTCGTGATGGCGGTCATGCTTCGCTCATTTCCGTTGCGGTCGCAGAGGTGAGACCGGTGTTGCCAGTGAGAGCCATGAAGACCTCGTCCAAGCTCGGCTGTTCGATGGCGGCGTTTTCGATGTCGATGTCGTTGCTGCGCAAGGCGATCAGAATGTCGGCCGCCTGGTTGGCATTGGCGAGCGAGACACTGAAGCCAGTTCGCGTCGGGGTGAGGATCGGCCTACGGCGCGCAACCCGCTCCGCGAGCGCCGCGGCCGCGCTCGCATCCACGCCCTCGGCGAGCTGGACCCGGATGATGGAGCCGCCCACCTGGGCCTTCAACTCCTCCGGCGTCCCTTCGGCGACCTTGCAACCGCGGTCGATTACGGCGATCCGGTCGGCGAGTTCGTCGGCCTCGTCGAGGTATTGGGTGGTCAGAAGGATCGTGCAGCCATCTGCGACCAGGCCCCGGATCGTCTCCCACATCTGACCCCGGGTTCGAGGGTCGAGCCCGGTGGTTGGTTCGTCGAGGAAGATGAGCGCGGGCTTGGTGATGAGGCTGGCGGCCAGGTCGAGTCGACGTCGCATACCACCCGAGTACTGCGCGAGGCTCCGGTTGGCCGCCTCGGTCAAGTCGAACTTCGCCAGCAGGTCGTCGGCCGCGCTATGGGCTTGCTTCGATGAGAGGCCCTGCAACCGGCCGAAGAGCCAGAGGTTCTCGCGACCGGTGAGGAGCTCATCCACCGAGGCGTACTGTCCGGTTACGCCGATCAACTGCCGTACCTGATGCGGCTGACGGCGGACGTCGTAGCCGAAGATCCTGGCGCTCCCACTGTCAATCGGCAGCAGGGTGGCCAGCATCTGCAGCATCGTGGTCTTGCCGGCGCCGTTTGGTCCTAGAACGCCGAGGGTCTCGCCTTCTCGCACTGAGAGATCGATGCCGTCGACGGCACGATTCGTGCCAAAGGTCTTCACGAGGCCATGGGCATCCACGGCAAGCACCGCATTCGACTCGGACGGCGCGGCCTCGATCGCCCCAGTGCTGGTGCGCGCTGATGGCCGTGCGGGCGCCGGCGTGTCGTATGTCATTTGGTTTACTCCAACATTATGGTGGCTCTAAGCATAGCGTCAGTACATGTTTAGGTCTATACTCCTTACGCATGACGACGAATGACGACGACCTCAGCGTTGAGGCGATCCTGGAGGCCCTCGAGGCGGCGCACGCGGGCGAGGAGCCCGTGGTGGTAGCGGGCCTGCGTGAGCGCAAGAAGCACCGCGCTCGTCAGCGAATCTCCAACGTGGCGACGGCGCTATTTCTTGCGGAGGGCTTCGACAACGTGACGGTTGCCCGGATAGCCGAGGTAAGCGAAGTCTCGGAACAGACCGTCTTCAACTACTTTCCAACTAAGGAATCGATGTTCTTCGATCGCTCCGAGTCCAACGTCGAGGCGCTTGCCGATGCCGTACGGCACCGTGGGCGTGAGTCTCTCGGCGAGGTTGTCGTGAACACCCTATTCGGCGGCATCCCGCTGGACCGCTGGGATGGCATGGACGAAGCACATTCCTTGCGCCTATTCCGCCGCTTCTGCGAGGTGGCGGAAAGCTCGCCGACCCTTCGTGCGGCGCCTTATGTCGAGTTCGAACGCTTCACCGCGACAGTCGGCGCATCACTGGCCGAACGGATCGGTCGGGATTCTGACGATCCCGAAGTGGAGCTCACCGCGATCGTCATCGCCGGACTCGCGCGCGTCTGGGCACTTGCCACCTACACGCAGGTTCAGAGGGTGTCATCCCTCGCCGCCCTCGAACGCGCGGTGCGTGCCGATGTCGTCCGCGCGGCCCACCTAGCGGCACCGACCCTCGATGCCTTCGACAACCTCGACAGCCGACCCTGAACGGGACCGGCGGCTGCCGGGCATGGTCGTTCAGTCTATCGACCATGGGGGCCCGCGCGCCGGACTGGACGCGCCGTCGCGTCATGGAGCGGTCCGGCCGTGGCGGCGAATCCGTTGCCTCATCCGGCGCATGGGACCGCCGGCCCGTCCGATGAGTTCGCAGCGGAGCGGCAGTGGGACATTCAAGCCGCATGGTCGGGCCGACTCCTCTCGCCCTGACCATTCAGGTAGGTGCAGCCTACCCGTCGCGGTCCCGCAGCGGCTGGGGCGACGCCTAGTCCCCATGGCGGGCTGACGCGGAAGGACGCCCGCCGCGCTGCCGTCAGGACCGTCGGGAAGTCCGCTCCCCCACAAGCTCGAGTGCGACGTCCATGGCAGCGACCGTCAGTTCCTCGGGCGTAGCTTCGAAGCCAAGTGATCGGAGCATCGCCGAAGCAGGAGCGAGATTCCCGAGGTAGACAGCGAGCAGGCCGAGTAGCGAGCGCAGCTGATCCTGGAGAACGGCATCGGGTTCGATGATGGGCGCGCAGAGCAGGAGCAAGCGGCTCTGCATCTTCTGCCCAGCCTCAGTGTGATCGCGCAGGGTCGGCTGGTTCTGCTGCACAAAGCTGATCCAGCGGCTCCATTGCCCCTGGAGTAGCGCGGCGAGTCGACGCAAGTATTCCTGGCGGAATTCAGTCGTGCGCGGCTGCGTCTGGCTCCAGGTGACGAGTTCGTCTGCAGGCTCGACCAACCTGTCGACAATCCCGGCCAGGAGCGCCTCTTTGGACGCGAAGTGGTAGTAGAGCGCCGCCTTGGTGACGTCGAGCCGCTCGGCGATCTCCCGCAGCGACGTCTTCTCGTAGCCCTGCTCGGCGAAGAGCTCGAGGGCGACATCTAGTGCGCGCTGGCGCGTATCTGCTTGGCGGGGACTCACGTTTTCGATCCTCCGGACCGGTCTCTGGATAACTTACTTGACGGCCGGTTAGTCATACGGTATCTTCGCGACAACATCCTGTCACTAACCGGTCGGCAAGTAAAGACCCACTCCACGAGGAGAGGGATCATCGTGAATCCAGGCCGAGTACACGAGGCCAAGAAGTGAAAGAGCCAACAGAGAGCGAGGGGCTCGATCCAGCGTTCCTGAAGCTTGCGGTGCCCCTGCTCATCGGGGCGATGGCGGTCATGTTCGACACGACCATCGTCAATGTGGCGATCGACACACTGTCGCGAGAGCTGAACGCGTCGGTGTCGACGACCCAGTGGGTCATCAGCGCCTACGTGCTGGCGCTCGCCATGGTAATCCCGGTCAGCGCCTGGGCCATGGATCGCTTCGGCGCCAAGCAGACCTGGATTGGCGCTCTCGCCCTGTTCGCGGTCGGGTCGATGCTCTCGAGTCTCGCCTGGAACATCGAGGCCCTCATCGCTTTCCGGGTGCTGCAGGGCATCGGCGGTGGCCTGATGCTGCCCGTCCTCCAGACTCTGCTCGTCAATGCCGCAGGCCCACGCAACCTCGGGAAGATGATGTCCCTGGTCAGCCTTCCGGCACTGCTCGGGCCGATCCTCGGTCCGGTCATCGGCGGCCTGATCCTGAGCCAGCTCTCGTGGCACTGGATCTTCTGGGTCAACATCCCGTTCTGCGTGGCTGGTCTCGTGCTGGCGTGGCGTAACCTTGCGCCAACTGCACCCAAGAAGAGTTCGCACCTCGACGTGGTCGGCCTCGCGCTGCTGTCGCCCAGCCTCGCCGCCATGATCTATGGACTCTCTCAGGCCGGCAATCATGGCGGGTTCGGCAACTCGGCCGTCCTGCTACCTGTCGGCATCGGCGCTGCGCTTCTCGCCGGCTTCGTCGTCCATGCGCTCCGCGCCAAGCTGCCGCTCCTGGACCTGCGGCTATTCGCGGTGCGTTCCTTCACGGCCTCAAACGTCCTGCTATTCCTCTCGGGTCTGTCGGTATACGGAGCGATGCTGCTGCTCCCCCTCTACGAGCAGCAGGTGCGCGGCCAGAGCGCCCTCGCCGCCGGGCTGCTCCTCGCCCCGCAGGGCTTGGGGATGCTCCTGACCCGAGGCTATGCGGGCCGGCTGACCGACCGCATCGGCGCTCGACCCATCGTGCTTGTTGGCTTTCTTCTCACGATGGCCGGCACTCTCGCCTATACGCAGGCCGGAGTGAACACCAATGAGCTTCTTCTCGGCGCATCCCTGGTGGTCCGTGGCGCCGGCCTCGGAGCAGTGACCATCCCCGTCATGGCTGGGGCCTACCTGGGCCTGAAGCCCAACCAGGTCCCTCACGCCAGCATCGCCACTCGGATCACGTCGCAACTGGGCGGCGCCTTTGGCGCGGCCGTCTTCGCTCTGATCCTCCAAACACAGCTCGCTGCGCAGGCCGCCGGCGGTCTTGTGGGTCGCGCCACCGCGTTTGACAACGCATTCTGGTGGTCAATCGGCCTCACAGCGCTCGCCATCATTCCCGCGCTATTCCTTCCCGGGAGACGGGAGGTCGCCTCTATCCGCGCGGAGCAGGCTCAGAAGCTCGCCACCCAGGTGGGCGATGTCCGCGGCTGATGGCCTGGCTCGCTCGCAGGCCGAGCCGACCCCAGGGGACCGAGGCGGCTAAGCACGAACACGAGGCCTCATCCGGCAGCAAGCGACCAGCGGCCTGCACCGATGAGTTCGCACGAGAGCGCCAGTGGGACATTCAGGTCGCTACGGGCGGTTTGACTCCTCTCGCCCCGACTGATCGGAAGGGCTGGCGACAGCATCAGCGTCGACTTAGCACCGCGCTCGTCGGCCGCCCACCCAGCCGACCAAAGCGTCGCCAATCTTTCAGAACTGCCTGCTAAACCGGGTTGCTAATTAGGCTCTGTAACGCGAATTAGACACCGTGGCCTAGAGAGCCTAATTGGAGTTGAAATGGGCGATTCGTGAGGAAACTTCACGAGGAGAGCACCGCGCTTCCGAGATTCTGACTTGGAAGGCTGACGCTCTACCGACTGAGCTACTCCCGCTCGGAGGAGGTCGGCGGCGTTGCGGAGATTAGTACGTGCCACGCGGCCCGCCAACGCCACCGGCGCGGGCGGGCCGCTTTGGCGGTTTGCCAGGTCGCCCTCGGCCTGAACTGGCTCCAGGCCGAGGGTCCTGTCCAATGGCCTTGCGAAAGAGCGGGCGGGCTATGCGACCGAGTCGACTACCAGCTCCGGCATCGGGCCCGAGGCAGCCTGCTTGAGGTCGATGCCGTGGACTTCCTTTACCCGCCCCAGGAACCAGAGAGTGAACGGGTCGGTCGCGTTGACGAATCGACCGAACGCCTGGCCTGGGTTGTCGCCTTCGAGGGTCACGATCACGAGGTCGCCCATCGGCGTGGCCTGCAGGAAGGTTCGCTCGCGTAGGCCAAGCCCTTTGCGGGACGCGATGTACTCGGCGTGACGGGCGCCCTTCAACTCGCCGACGAACCGCCGCCAGTCCTCGGTCTTGCCCGGAGCAATCGGAAACGCCACAGCCATGATCGCCATAGAACTCTCCAATCGGTGGGACGCTGGGGTTGGTGGAACCCAACCCGATCAAGCTAGGCTGAGCCTACGCGCCGCCGCGATAGGCGGCTCGCGCCGAAGGGCGCACGCCATCCAGCGCAACGAGGCGCGCCGCCTAGAATGCTGCGATGCACACCCCCGGCCGCTGACGCGGCGGCTCACGATGCCACCCTCCGATCCCGCCGCCCCGCCACGCCTGGCGCGGGTCGAGGCGATCCACGTTCGCGTTCCTTTCAGGCGGCCGCTCCTGGACGCGAGCGGGGAGTTCACGCACCGGCGTTCGTGGCTGCTGCGCGTCGTGGACGAGGCCGGCAACGAGGGGCTCGGCGAGGCCGCGCTCAATCCGTTTGCAACAGATGTCACCACGGGAGCGCTTGACAGGCTGATCCGCGAGATCGTGCCGGAACTGGCCGCGGGACGGTTGCCGGTATGGCCCGAACTGGCGGCCGAGGGCGAACCGGGCCGAGCCGCGATGGCTGCGCTCGACGGCGCGATCGCCGCCCTTCGGGCGGCTGCAGGCAGGGCGACTGCCCCCGCCGGCGCCACCACCTCCGCCGGCGCTGCGGCTTCGGCCGGCGCCGAAACGATCCCGGTCTGTGCGGTCATCACATTCGGAGGCCCCCACGCAGGGGCGGACGCGGCCGCGCAGGCGGTCGAGCTCGGGTTCGACACGCTCAAGCTCAGGGCCGGCTTCGAGCGCACCACCGACCAGCTGGTCGAGCGGCTTCGAGCGCTGCGCGCAGCGGTGGGCCCGGAGCCGCGCCTGCGCGTCGACGCCGGCGGCGCCTGGGACCTCGAGACCGCCGCCGAGAGAATCGCCGCCATCGAGCCGTCCCGGATCGAGTATGTCGAGCAACCGCTCGCCGCCTGGGACATTGCCGGCCACGCCGCCCTGCGCGAGCGCGTCGAGGTTCCGATCGCGCTCGACGAGAGCATCGACTCGGAGGGCGCGGCGCGGGCCGCCCTGGCCGAGGGGGCCGGCGACGTGCTTGTCGTCAAGCCGGCTCGTGTCGGTGGGCTGGCCGCGACCATGCGGATCGTCGAGGCCGCCTCGGCCGCCGGGGCGCTGGTGGTCCTGGGCACCTATTTCGAGACCGGTGTTGGGATGGCCGCCGTGCTCCGGATCGCGGCGGCGATGGGGGCCGGTCGCACACTCGAGGGGCCGCTCGCCCCCGAGCCGGCGCACGGCCTGGCCACGGCGGGCCTGCTCGTCCACGACCTACTGGCCGTGCCTCTTCCGATCGTAAAGGGCCGCATGGCGGTGCCGACCCGGGTCACGCTCGACGAGCCGGAAGTAGATCGGTATACGCTCGAACGCTTTGAGGCGCGAGGTTAGTTCCAACGGCCGCCGGCGGCCCCCAAGGGAGAGCAGGCCGCCGGACGCAACTAGTGCATGATTGCGGGATGAAATCGCCCGAACACGCGCCCGAGCCCAGAAACGCGCCCGAGCCCGAACTCGCCGCTCGAGAGCTGGATTGCGTCGTCGTCGGCGGCGGCGCTGCCGGCCTCTCGGCGGCCGTCAACATGGGGCGCATGCGGCGCAGCGTGCTCCTCGTCGACGAGCGCGATCGCTTCCGCTGGCAGCACTCCATCCACAACTACCTGGGCTTCCCGGACGGGATCTCGGCCCTCGAGATCCGCCGGCTCGGCTGGCGCCACGCGGCCAGGTACGGGGCGGAGCTGATGCTCGGTCACGTCGCCACCGCCAGGCTCGAAGGCGATAGGGTCCGGCTGCGGATTGAACGCCTGCCCGAGGGCGGCGCCTTGGGCGGCGGGCCGGGCCAGACCATCCCGCGCGATGCGGAGATGGCCCGCATGTTCGGCGAGGTTCCGCAAGGCGGCCCGATGGAAGTGCTCGCCCGGACGGTCATCCTGGCCACCGGCGTCTTCGGCCACTTCCCGGAATTCCCCGGCCGGGACGATTGCGTCGGGCGGAGCCTCTTCTGGTGCATCCATTGCGACGGCTATGGATCGATCGACCGGGTCGTGGGCGTGGTAGGTCACGACGAGGACGCGGTCCAGACCGCCCTGGACCTGCTCGTCTTCACCAGCCGAGTGACGATCATCGCCGGCCGGCCGGAGGGCTTCGAGGTTCCGGCTTCGAAACTGGCCGCCCTGGCCGCGAACGGCATCGCCGCCCACCCGTGCGGCGTTGGGGAGTATGAAAACGCGGACGGCCAGATGCGGGCGCTCGTCCTGGACGATCCCAGGCGGACTCGGATCCCGGTCGAGCAGGTTTACACGATCCGCCGAACGAGGGCCGCCAACGAGCTCGCCCGCCAGCTCGGCCTTGAACTGAACCAGCTCGGCCAGATCGTCGTGACCTCCGAGCAGCACACCAACGTTCCCGGTGTCTACGCAGCGGGCGACGCCACCAACCTCCACGACCATCAGATCAGCGCCGCCGTTCACGAGGGCAACCAGGCCGCCTGCGGCGCTAACTACCATCTGTACCGGCCGGTCCAACGCGCCCCCGGCGACGTCTAGCGCGACACTCCGCGCGTGCGCCGGCTCCGGCCGCGACTACTCGCTCACTTTCAGCGGGCACATCGCCGCGAAGTCGCACCAGCCGCACGAGCGACCGCTTGGGGTTGGGGTGAAGTCGCTGCCGCGGATCTGGCGGGCGCGATCTGCCAGGCCGGTGCGCAGGCTGTCGATCGCCGCGTCCGTGCATTCGGCGCTGAGGCGGCGGTCCTGCTCGACGAAGTAGAGGGTGACCCGCTCGGGCCGGCCGAAGTCGAGCGCATCGCGGCAGGCCAGGGCGTAGATCGAGAGTTGCAGGCTCGACCCGGCCTCCTCGGGCAGGCCCTCTCGGCCGGTCTTGTAATCGATCAGCTCGACCGCGCCGGACGGCAATCGATCGATGCGGTCGATGAAGCCGGAGATGGTGACCACCGTGCCCGTTTCCAGCGGCAGGCGGAGCCGGAAGCGGAGCTCCTCGCCGAGCGTCTCGATCCGATCTGGCGATACGGCCGACTCGGCGGCCCAGAAATGGTCGAGCATCGGCTCGGCGCGCTGTCGCCACGTCTCGGCATCGGGCTCGGCCGACAGGGAGGTCCGCGCCCAGGCCGCCTCGAAGCAACGCCCGAGGCCGGCTCGGTTCGGTGGCGGTTCGCCCCGGGCCAGCCGCCTGCGCCGCTCGCGAGTGAACGCCTCGAACGTGCCGTGCGCCGCCGACCCGAAGTCCGCGGCCGGCCGGGCCTGCTCCGCGGGCAGCCGGCACAGATACCGGAAGGCGTACTGGCGCGGGCACCGACCGAAGGTGTCGAAGGCGCTGTAGCTGAACCACGACGGTGGCTCGACCAGATCGAACGGCGACCCTCCGGCGGCGACGTGCGCCGCCATCGCCTGCGGATCCGGCGCCGCGGCCCGCGCGCCGCCGACCGGCCCCAATCCAGCCAACACAACGTTCTGCATGAGGAGACACTGCCCCACACCTGTGCCAGCTTGGCTGTCACGCCTGGCACGAACGGCGGCTTTCGTGTGATCCTGGGAGTGGCGCGCGGCGAATACGTGCCCGCGCCGGATAGGAATGGCCGATGGCGCTGGACCTGAAACCACGTAAAAGGATCGGGCTCGTCGCTCACGACAACAAGAAGCAGGACCTGATCGAGTGGGCGCGTTTCAACCGGGGCATGCTCGCCGCGCACGACCTCGTCGCGACGGGGACCACGGGCACCATGCTCGGGCGCGAGCTCGAGCTGCCGGTGACGTGCCTCCAGTCGGGGCCGCTCGGTGGAGACCTCCAGATCGGGGCGATGATCGCCGACGGCAGCATCGACTTCCTGGTCTTCTTCTGGGATCCGCTCGAGCCCCAGCCCCACGACACGGACGTCAAGTCGCTGCTGCGGATCGCGGTCGTGTGGAACATCCCCGTCGCCTGTGACCGCGCCTCGGCCGACTTCATGATCAGCTCGCCGCTGATGACCGGCGCGTACGAGCGAACTGTGCCCGACTACACGGCCCACAACGACCGCGATCTGCCCGCAGTAGAGCCGGCCGAACGGGGCGACCAAGACGATGCTGGCCGATTGGGCCGCGCTCGACACGAATTTGGACTCGCTACCGTAAACAGGAGGTCCGATGACCACGTCCCGAATCGTGCGCTGGGGCATTCTCGGCCCCGGCCGAATCTCGGCCAGGCTGGCCGAAGGAGCCGGCCACGCGACGAATGCCACCGTAGTCGCCGTGGGGAGCCGAAACCGCGCCCGCGCCGCCGAGTTCGCCTCGAGGTTCGGGATCGGTCGGGTCCACGAATCGTACGAGGCGTTGCTCGCCGATCCTCAGGTCGATGCCGTCTACATCGGCACCCCGAACTCCCTTCATCATCCGCAGACCATGCAGGCACTCGCGGCCGGCAAGCACGTGCTGTGCGAGAAGCCGTACTCCCGCCATCCGGAGCAGGTCGTGGAGGCGTACGACAGTGCCGCGGCAGCCGGCCTGGTCTTGATGGAGGCGTTCATGTGGCGCCACACGCCGCAGGTCCGGCGCTTCGTTGAGCTGCTGCCCGAGATCGGCGAGCTGGTGTCGATCCGGGCCACCTTCAGCTTCGTGATCGCAGACGAAGGCGATGTGCGGATGGATCCCGGGCTCAACGGCGGCAGCCTGATGGACGTGGGCTGCTACTGCGTCAGCGGCTCGCGCCTTGTCGCCGCAGAGGAGCCGGCCGCGGTCTTCGGCGTCCAGACGCTCGCGCCGTCGGGCGTGGACCGGGCCTTCTCCGGGCTGCTGCGGTTCCGGTCTGGCGTCGTAGCCGAGATCGTCGCCGGCTTCACCTCCAACCATCGCTCGCTCGAGGCTATCGGCAGCAGGGGCAACCTGTTGCTGGGCGACCCCTGGCTCGGCGAGCAAGGTGGGATCACTCTCGGCGGTCGCCAGATCGCGGTCGAATCTGAGGACGCCTATCGCCTGGAGGTGGAGAACATGAGCGCCGCGATCCTGGGCGATGCCAAACAGCTGCTGGGGCGGGCGGACGCCCTGGGCCAGGCTCGCACGATCGAGGCGCTGTACCGCTCGGCGGCCTCGGGCTCGGAGGTCTCGCTGGGCGCCTGATCGGGCACGGGCCCGGCGAGCGAGCGCCTGGGGCGCGACTCGCCCCAGGCGTGAGGCGACCCCGCCGTGCGCAGGCGGGCTCAGTCGGACGCGAGCAGCTCGTAGTGGTCGACGCCGATGAAGCGTTCGAGGTCGACCAGCTCAGTTGACTGGACCAGACGATCGATGTGGCCCCCGGTGGCTGCCAAAACCGCATCCCAGTCGCGCCAGCACGAGAGGGCCAGGACCGGCACATCGCCCTCCGGGTTGGCGCCGGCCATGCCCACCCCTTCTCGGACGTAGACCAGGCCTTCGGTCCCGACCAGGCCGGCCAAGTGTTCCACGGCACGTCGCCCCCATTCGGCCACGTCGGCAGCGGCCACATTGGCCCGGTAGACCCTTAGAACGCGCGCGCCTTCGACGCCGTCGCCCAGAGCCGCGGAGACGCGAAACGACGACAGCTTTCGGTCGCCAAGAAGGTCGGCCCTGGGGGAGAGGTAGACCGGCATACCGAACGGATCGGTGCCGTGGGCTAAGGCCGCCTCATCGCGCCAGGACGTGACGGCGATGTGCTCCTGCTGGTGGCGGCTAAGGCGTCTGCCGAGGCATTGCATCAGGATTCCGGCGGACGCGCTGTCGGCCGGGCCGGAATGGCGAATGAACCCCACCACCTCGGCCTCGTGGCCGGGTGTCACGCGGAACTCCAGCAGATGCACTATCACAAGTCGGTCGCCCCCGACAACATGGCCCTCGTGTGGACACCCGCATTCTAACCGCAGTTCCCACCGGTAAGGACAATAGGATGCGACTGAGCCACAGCGCGAACGGGCGGGCAGCCGCTCGTGTACCTTCGACGGCGACGGTCGAGGCCTGCGGCAGCCACAGGCTGCGGCGGTCGCGGCTGCGGCGGCTACGCGAAACTGGACGTATGAGCGAGGCACTTCGATGGCAGCGGACGTAATCGAGCTATCGGACGCGGGCTGGAATCGCCACGACTTCTACATGCGCCTGGCGATGGTGGTCGAAACCGGAGCGAAATGCCTGGGGTCCCGAGTGGGGGCCGTGATCGTTCGCGACAACCGGGTCCTCGGCAGCGGCTACAACGGCACCCCAGCCGGCTACCCCAACTGCACCGAATCCGAGCGCGGCTGCCGACGCTGCGCGATCCGACGCGAGCTCCCCGACGCCAGCCTGTCGGGCAAGCTCTACGACATCTGCCTGTGCGTCCACGCGGAGCAGAACGCCATGCTCACGGCCGCGCGGTTCGGCACCGCCCTGGACGGTGCCTTCCTCTACACCACGGTGCAGCCGTGCTTCAACTGCCTCAAGGAGCTCATGCAGGTCCGGCTCTGCGGCGTGGTCTTCCGGCGCGAATGGGAGGCCCGCCACCCCGACTACGCCTGGGTCTCGACCGAATACGAGCGCCTGGTCGAGCATTACCGATCGAACGGCAACCTCTTCTCCAGGCTGGCCCAGGTCGAACAGCTGGAGGCGATTCAGCTGGAGCTCGGGCGCCCGACCTGAGCGCGCCGCGGACCTCGGCCCGGCCGGGCCCCGTCATGCGATGGCGATCATGCGTTCCAGGGCGAGGCGCGCCCTGGCGGCAACGTCGGCGGGGACCTCGATCGGATAGACGCCGTCGCGGATCGAGTCGCGGAGCTTCTCCAGCGTGGTCAGCTTCATGTACTGGCACACGGCCTCGCGGTTGACCGGAACGAAACGCTTGCCCGGCGCCTTGAGCGCCAGCCGGTGGAGGATGCCGATTTCGGTCGCGACCAGGAAGCTGTCGGCCTTCGAATGCTCGGCGAACCTGACCATTCCCTCGGTCGAAAGGATGTGGGCCTGGTCGCCGGCGGCCTCGATTACCTGGCTGGTGCAGCCGCATTCGGGGTGGATGAGCAGATCGGCCCCGGGCTCCTCGCGATGCCAGCGCTCCACGTCCTCGGCTCGTATTCCGGCGTGGACGTGGCACTCGCCGAGCCAGATCGTGAGCTTGCGACCGGTGACGCGTTGCAGCCACAACCCCAGGAACATATCCGGCAGGAAGAGAATCTGGCAATCGCGCGGGATCGCCTCGATGACCGCCCGGGCGTTGCCCGACGTGCAGCAGTAGTCGCTCTCCGCCTTGACCGCCGCCGTCGTGTTCACGTACGAGACGACGACCGCGCCCGGATGCTCGGCCTTCCACTGGCGCAGCTGCTCGACCGTAATCGAATCCGCCAGGGAGCAGCCGGCCGCCAGATCGGGCAGCAGCACCCGCTTGGTCGGGGAGAGGATCTTGGCCGTCTCGGCCATGAAGGCCACGCCGCAGAAGACGATCGTCGATTGGGGCGCGGTGGCCGCCACCCGGGAAAGCATGAGCGAGTCGCCGACGTGATCGGCCACGTCCTGGACCTCGGGGCGCTCGTAGCTGTGGGCCAGGACGACGGCGTCACGGTCGCGCGCGAGCCGGCGGATCTCCGCGACAAGGGCGGGGAAGGTGGCCGGGTCGCCGCCGGTCTCGACCGGGACCTCGATCGCCACGGAGGCTCGCACCGCCGCCGAGGTTTCGGCCGCGGCCATGTCGGCCGCCGACGCCCGATCGCCCGAGCTCACGGAGCTACCTCGAGCGAGACGTCCAACGCCCGAGGCGAATGCGTCAGCGCGCCCATCGATATGTAGTCGACGCCCGTCTCCCCGACTTCCCGCAGGTTGGCCAGGGTGATCCCGCCGGAGGCCTCCGTCTCGACCGCGCCGTTGCCCGAGCGATGGCAGAGCGTCACCGCCTCGCGCATCCGATCGATCGGCATGTTGTCC
>Ga0182019_10000603_pt1 | contig 17663 bp, 16 predicted proteins | sample 812E2MmetaG_FD_120483 | JGI IMG/M metagenome (GOLD analysis project Ga0182019, IMG submission 120483) | Permafrost microbial communities from Stordalen Mire, Sweden - 812E2M metaG | ecosystem: Environmental > Terrestrial > Soil > Wetlands > Permafrost | place: Sweden: Stordalen | collected...
AATAATCGGTAAATGGTAAATGGTAAATGGTAAAGAGAGAGGAATAGCCCCCACGCACCCAATAATCGGTAAATGGTAAATGGCAAATGGTAAAGAGAGAGGAATAGCCCCTACGCATCCAATAATCGGTAAATGGTAAATGGCAGATGGTAAAGAGCACAAAGCAGCCCCCGCACACCCGGCAAATAGCAAAGGACCATTCAACATTAGATTTCTAATCATTTCCTTTTTTTTCCTAAGCTTTTCCTCTGCCCGATGCCATTTACTATCTACTATTTGCCATTTCCCATCCGCCATTTACTCTTTACTATTTACCCTTCACGGGCGGTTGGTGGATGGAAACCTACACATTCACCCTGAATTCCCCCGGTGTGAAGTCCCTGATCAGCGGCTCCACGGTACCGGTGACGAAGTCCGCCACCTGCCACGGCGCCGTTCCCACTAATGCTTCCGGGCGGGCCAGAGCCTTCAGCTCGGCGGCGGTGAGGGGAAAATTCGGAACGCGAAGGAGGTTTTCGAAAAGCGGATTGGCGAGACCCTTCTCCACTTCAGCGTGGGCTTTCACAGCCTCCTGCCGAAGAACTTCGTGTGCCGCTTGCCGGTCCCCGCCCTTCTTCACCCATTCCATCAGGACCGTCTCGATGAGCAAAAACGGCAGATAGGCCTGCAGCCGGCGCGCCACTACTTCTTTTTTCACGATCAAGCCCTGCGCCGTGACGCCGCAAAGTTGCAGGAGGGCGTCGGCCATAAAGAAGCCCATGGGAAGGGTGAGACGCCGCAGGGCGCTGTCGTCCAGCGTCCGTTCCAGGAATTGTTCCGCCGCCGTGTCCTCGAGACCGCGAAGCAAATTCATCAGATAGCGCGACAGTGACGTGGCGCGCTCCATCTTCATGGGGTTGCGTTTGAAGGGCATGGCGGAGGAGCCCACCTGCTTCGAGCCGAACGGCTCCGCCGCCTCCCCGAAGGCCTGGAGCATGCGCATGTCGCGGCTCATCTTCCCGGCCGAGAGGGCGATCCCCTTGAGCATGTCGCCGATCTCCTTGTCCACTTTCCGCGGATAGGTCTGCCCCGTGATGGGGATGGCGCCGGAGAAGCCCAGCCGCTGCACGAAAAGGCGCTCCAGCTCCGCAACTTTGGCCCGATCCCCGTTGAAGAGGGACAGGAAGGAGGCCTGCGTGCCCGTGGCTCCCTTGAGGCCGCGCAGGGGAAGGCACTCGCACGCGTCGCGGATGAGGATGAAATCGTTGGTGAAATCGGCAAGCCAGAGGCAGAAGCGCTTTCCCATGGTGGTGGGCTGGGCCGGCTGAAGGTGCGTGTAGCCGAGGCAGGGAAGGTCCTTGTAGTCCAACGCGGCGGTTTTCAGGGCGAACAGCAGATTCTTAAGCTTGCCTTCCAGAAGGCCCAGACCGTCGCGAATCAGGATGAGATCGCTGTTGTCGGTGACGTCGCACGACGTGGCGCCCAGGTGGATGTAGGGTTTGGCCGCCGGGGCGAGTTCCGCGAAATGGTGGATATGGGCCATGACGTCGTGTTTGAAGTCCTTTTCCAGAACGGCCACGCGATCGAGGTCCAGCGTATCCAGATTCTGTTCCATCTGCGTCAGGGCCTCGCCGGGAATCGCAAGGCCGAGTTCCTTCTGGCCCGCCGCCAGGGCCAGCCAGATCCGGCGCCACGTGCGGTACCGGTTTTCGTCGGAAAAGATTTTCAGCATCTCGGGGGAGGCGTAGCGCTTCAGCACGGCGTTTTCCATGGGCTCATTATCCCAGATTCCGGCATTCGCTTCAATCCCGGACAACAGCAGGAACCCTTGACCATTTTGGAATAGCCGATTTGCCCGGTTGGTTTACAAATATGTATAAGATATGCTATATTGTAAACCGGGAAAGGGAAGTCACGGAAAGAAAGAAGCAAAGAAGACGGACATTGGTAGTGAAGGAGGAAACCATGAACAGTATCGGAGAAAGGGTCCGCGTCGCCCGAATGGCCAAGGGGCTGTCTCAGCGCGCCTTGGCGGCAAAAATAGGAGTTAGCGCCATGGCAGTATCCAAATACGAACGGGAAATGGATCTTCCTGGTTCTGGCGTGATGTTACGCTTGAGCAAGGCGCTCGAAATGAAGCCTGAGTTCTTTTTCAGGCAGATACGGCTTGATCTTTCCGAGCCCAAGTATAGGTGCGCAAAAACCCTGAAGTTAAAAGAGAAGAAGATCATTGAAGCCAAAGCCAAGGAAAGTGTTGAACGGTTTTTGGAAGCACAGGACCTATTAGCGCCTGAGGGCCGATTCAATGGTTTTAATGCAGAAATTAGCATTAAAGTTCAGGAAGATGTGGAAAATGCAGCTCTTAAGATGCGAAAAGATTGGGATCTCGGAGAGGATTCCATTGAAAATCTTACCCAGATTCTTGAGGACCATGGCTTTTGTGTTCAAGGGTTGCCTTGGATTGAGAAGTTCGTAGCTTGCACTTTTATGATTCAAAGCGCGAACAAGCGCCCTGTTATCGTCTTTAATTCAAACTCCACAATCCCAGGAGATCGTCAGAGATTTAGTTTGGCGCATGAACTTGGACATCTCTGCATGGCTATTAATGACGGCGTCGCTCATGAGACCGCGGCTAACCGTTTCGCGGGAGCGTTTCTCGTCCCAAGGCGCAAGGTCTACTTTGAACTGGGCAACAAAAGGAGGCACCTGGATATAGAGGAACTCCTGCATTTAAAATTGAAATATGGATTAAGCATGCGGGGATGGATTCATCGGGCCGAAGATTTAGGCATTCTCCCGTCCAAGGAGGCCGTCCGGCTAAAAAGACTGTTCAAGGACAAAGGCTGGGACAAGAAAGAACCCGGCGATCAATTGCCCCAGGAACAGCCGGCGCGCCTGAAGCAGATGGTGCTTAAGGCACTTAGCGAAGAACAGATCACCCATTCGCGCGCCGCTGAAATCCTTGGTGTACCCTTGACGGAAGTGCTTCATAGAACAGCTTTTAAATGAAATTCATGATCCCATCCATAACTTTCATTGATGCCGATGTGTTTATTTCCCTTGACGATGGAGGGATCTTGAATAAGCTATTCAAGCTGCCATTTCAAGTAATGACCACAGATTTGGTTGCTGGAGAATGCCATACCTTGAGAGTGCCGGATTTAATCCGCAGAGGATTGAAAATAAAATAGTTAACAGGCGCTCAAATGAAAACGCTGCAAGCCATAAGGGCAAAACATCGAGGCCTTTCTTTGTCCGATCTATCGTTGATTCTCAAGGCAAAGGAGAACAGCACCTTATTGCTGTCCAATGATAGGGCGTTGAAAAGACTTGCTCGCTCAATGAGACTGGAATGTCACGGGGCTGATTGGCTTCTGGATCTGATGATCCAAAGGGGTTTTGTGCGGAATGAACGCCGAAAATATATCCTAAACAAAATGGGCAGGCAAGATGCCGAATAGATGAAGGGCAAGCCCGCTTCGTCGGCAAAGGCCGCGCCGGAAGATTCAAAGGCCGGAAGGCCGGAAAGTTATAAGGCCGGAAGGCAAGAACGGGAGTGATTAAAGTCCGTTATCCGTCCTTCTGCCTGCTGGCTACTGCCTGCTGGCTACCAGCTGCTGCCCTGCGCTCGGGCCCAACGTAAGTACGAGACGCCGCGCAGGATTCCCTAAGCTTCTGGCCCAATGTAGGTTCGAGATGTCGGCTTAGGATGTCGCCCCCGCTCCATCGCCCCCGCTCAAGCTTCCGGCTTCTGCCTTCTGCCTTCTGCCTTCTGGCTTCTGGCTTCAACCTTCCCGCCTTCCCGCTTTCCCGTCCCCGCGGGGGGATATTGTTCCCTCCGGAAGGAACAATTTCCCCCCATTTCTCGTGTGATAGAATGTGAAGATGAAAAAACGAGCCGTCCTCGGCGCCCTGCTTATCTTGCTGGGCATCCTCTTTCTGCTCCGGCCCCACATTGAATGGACGGGCCCGGTGGCCCTGCTGGGGCTGGGAAGTATTTTCTTCCTGGGCTACTTGTTTCTGGGGACCTACGGTCTATTGGTGCCCGGAGGCATCCTCCTGGGCCTCGGAAGCGGCATCCTGGCCAAGGGCGAACTGACGGAGGATCCCGGCAAGGCGGCTTTCTTCGCCTGCTTCGGGGCGGGCTTCCTTCTGATTTATATTGCGGACCGGATCCGGCGCAGCACCTCCATCTGGCCCCTGATCCCCGGCGGGATCCTCATCGGCATCGGCGCCTATCTGGAGGCCGACCAGCAGGGCTGGGTGCCGCCGAACCTGGGGCACTGGCTTAAATATTTCTGGCCGGTTGCGCTCATCCTCCTGGGCATTTATCTGATCTTCCGAAAAAAGTGAGCCTCATGAACGCCGTCGTCTGCGGGTCCAGCAGGGGGATCGGCTTCGCAGTCGCCCAGGCTCTGCAAAAGAAGGGCCACCGGGTGGCGCTGTTTGCGCGGGATGGCGAATGCCTGAAGGAAGCTTCCAAGGCGCTGGGCGGCGCGCCCATCATCCGGGGCGATATTACCATCCCCGCCGACCGCGAGCGTCTGATTGCGGAGGCGTTCGCCATCCTTGGCGGGCTGGAAATTCTCGTCATCAACAGCGGCGGCCCCCCGGCGGGGACCTTCCAATCCACTGCGCTTCCGCTCTACGACAAAGCCTATGAACTTCTGCTGAAGCCCGTGGTGCATCTGCACCAAGTGGCCACGCCGATCTTCATGAAGGCGGGCCTGGGGCGCATCCTCACCATTTCATCCCTGGCGGCCCGGGAGCCGATTCCCGACCTCATCCTCTCCAACACCTTCCGCGCGGCGCTGTTCGGGTTCGTCAAGACCTACGCGCGGGAGACGGCCCGCCACGGCATCACCTCCAACATCCTTCTTCCGGGTTATGTGGACACGGAGCGCATCCGCGACCTGGCTGAACACCGGGGAGGCCTGGAGGCTTTTCTTGCGGGCGTCCTGCCGAACATCCCCGTGGGACGCCTGCTGGACCCCATAGAGATCGGCGAGGCCGCCGCGTTTTTGTGTTCCAAGGAAGCCTCCGGCATCACGGGAGCGACCCTTGCGGTGGACGGCGGGACTCTGCGCGGCACTCCTTAGCCTGCTCCTGTTCGCGGGCGAGGCGGAAGTCACGGAAGATGTAATTTCGTTCGAAATAGCCCTGCCCGCCGACTCCATTCCCCTGCCGGCGGGGGCGTATCTCGTCTCCGGCACGATCCTTTCCGATGGGAAGGCCATCGGCACGTTCTATCGCATTCCGCGCTTCACCCTTCCCTGCAAAGACAAACCCTGCGCCGTTGTGGTCCGATGCGCCGTTCCCGTTTCCAACATTTCCGAGTCGCTTGTGAAAAGCGTCGTCGGCCATGCCTGCACATTGACGTTTCGAACGGAGTTCAAGAACGCCGACACAAAGAGCGTAGCGCACTTCGACATCCCCTCAGCCGTCATCGCGTCCTCCATCGCATTGACGCCCGATTCCGCCTCGGGTCTGATCCGGGTCGGAAGTCCGACCTTCACCTCCAAATCACATGCCCTGACCTGCGACCTGACGCTTGAAAATCCCTTTTCTTTCGCCGTCCGGCTGACCTCCATCCGCGTGAAAGCCGAGCCGGCGCCCACATCCAGGATCGAGCAGACATTTTCCTTCGATGAAACACTCCCCGCGGGTGAGACGGTAAAACCGGTGAGCCTTCCCCTCAAGCCGGGCGACCTCCTCTACCTGATTTCCGACAAGGTCCTTCAGCAGGATTTCACCCTGACCCTCGGCGTCCCCGTGGAAGGCGCCGTCACCGTGCGTATGGCGGGACAGGACGTGGAGATTCCCTTTCAAGTCCGCTGAAAAAGCCCGGCGGTTTATGGTTTAATGAATGCATGGAATCCGTTTGGACAAAAGCAGCCTTGACGGTCTTGAAGGAAGCCCGCGAAGCCGTGGGCCCCGAGGCGGTGGAGCGCCTGCACATCAAAACCCCGTGGAGGCATTTCGTCCTCGCGGGGCGGCAATTCCTTCTTCTCTTCGCCTGTTCGGCGGCCTTGGCATTGATGAAGAATCCGCTTCTGGTCATCCCGCTGGCGGCGTTCTCGGGATTGACGGTGTTCAACTTCACCATCCTTCTGCATGAACAACTCCACCGCCTCATTTTCGTCAACCCGCATCCCCGCTGGCACGGGTTCCTGGGGCGATTTTACGCCTCCTGGAGCGGAATCTCGGCGGCGCAGTTCACGCGCTGGCATCTGGACCATCACGCCAACCTGGGCTCCGACACGCTGGATCCCAAGCGGCACCGCCTTACACCGAAAATCAACTCGCCCTGGATCAAGCTCCTCTATTTCACTCCGGCCCTCTTTTTCATCTACTTCCGCGCCGCGGCGAAGGAGACCGCGACGTACGACGTGCCCCTGCGGAAAAAAATCGCGCGCGAGCGAATCCTCACCGTCGCGGCGCATCTGGCCGTCCAGGTTGCTCTCGTCCTTCTGGGAGGCTGGGGGATGTGGTTGCGCGTGTATGCCCTGCCGGTGTACGTCTTCTTCCCGCCGGCCTTCGCCCTCAACCGTCTGGGCCAGCATTACGCCATCAAGACGGATGATCCCGCCGGCTGGACCACCTGGGTGCCGGGAAGCTGGTTTTGGAATTTCATCTATTTGAATTCCAACTTCCATCTTGAGCACCACCTGTTCCCCTCCGTCCCCTGCTGCCACCTGCCCGAGCTCCAGCGCCGCCTCATCCCCTTCTACGAAAAGCACGGCCTCAAACCGCGCACCTACGGGTGGCTGTTTTGGGGCTATATCATCCGCAATCAAAAGCCGCACACGGATTGGACTTAAAGGCAGTTCAAAGTTCAAAGTCTAAAGTTCAGAGTTTTAGGGCAATAGGAGGGGGCCTAAGACCTGTGCGGCCGGGGTTCCAAGTTCCAGGTGCCAAGTTCCAAGTTTTAGGCAATGGAATTGCGAGCTACGGCCTCTGCAGCCGGAGTTGCAAGTTTCGAGCAAGTTTGCGTTTGTAGTTCCGCCTTTTTGCGGTCCGGGTTCTAAATTGCGATTTCTTCATCAATCATGACAATAATCGGCGCCTTCCCTATCGGCCCCTATAAATAGTGTTTTAGGAACTTTTGAATCTCGTTATGATTGCCGCCAAAAAGGAAAGTGACGGCATTCTTTTGCCATTCAAACAAAACGCGGATGGCCAGGTCCATTCGGGTTTCCCATAGGTCCCCGCCGAGTTTCTTTAGGCCGAAGCCCGAGGGTATTCGACGAACCTCCAAGGCCAATATGAAATGGTCCATTTGCCTTTGGATGGAGATTTTTTCATGTGGAACGAAAGCCTTAAGGCTTTGTTCAAAGCTGCGGGCAAAAGCAAATTGAAGCATGAAGGGCTGGAAACGCTAAAGAGACCACAAGTGCGTGCGGGCATCCTGGAGGTTTTTGAATTTTCGGGTATTCTTGCCTTTTCGGGCCTCCACAGCCATCTTGGCGATCTCGTCTTCCGTAAAGCGGGAGACATAGAGGTTGTTGATGGCTTCGCGAACAAGCTGGGAATAGCTCTTGCCGGACTCGGATGCTTCACGACGGAGCGCTTGGACTTCTTTTTTATCAAGCAGAATCTGAACCCTTGTCATGGGACACCTCCTCTATTGTGTATACCATGTGTAGTCTTTTAAGTCAAGGGTTCACTTTACAGTACTGCGGCCAAGCTTAGCGCCGGCAAAAGGGCGCGGACGCCAGGCGAAAAACGGGGACTGATAATCATCAAAGGGCACCACTATACTTACCAGAACGTTTGAACTCAGCACCAGGCCGCACAGCAGCCTTTCCGTTGAAGCAAAGGCAGCGTGACAACATCCGGGTATCGGATATCGAGCTACCATCTGCCAGCCCTGGGCTCGGCCCCGACGGGGGTATGCGATGCCCGCCCCCGCTGCCCTAAGCTTGGACCCTGCGTATGTACGAGAGCCGCTTAGGATGTCGCCCCCGCTCCATCGCCCCCGCTCAGCTGCGAGCTGCCGGCTACGGGATTAATTCCCCTTCTTCATCTTCATGATCTGATAGCGGTCGGGTCCGGCCCGGCCCAGGGCGAACGGAAGCGGCCCCCAGAGGTCGGAGTAGTAGCCCGCGCCGAGATCAACGACATTGATCGCCATCCATGGGAAGACTGAAATATCAATTTCAGAGTCCATGGCGAAAACTTCCGGCGGCACGGGCCAGATATTGGTATTGTAGGTGGGAAGAATCAGGTCATCCCCGGGCATGACCCGTGGATGGTCCACATCCAGAGGCCGGCCGCCGTTCTTTTGCATATAATATTGGAATCCCCAGTGTCCCTCGAACCACACCGCTGTTCCGCCGCGGAACCGCTCGCCGATGCGCAAGGCCGCCGCGCGGGAGCTGGCCGCCCAATCGGCATCGGCCTTGACCACCAGCACGGCGAACAGGCCCGCCAGCACCAGCGGCGCCCGCAACCGTACCATCAATGGCTTGGCCCCCGCGGGGGTGCGCCGCACGATGCGTCGCGTCAGGAGAATGGCGGCCGGCGGCACCAGCGGGAGAAGGGAGCGTCCGTTGGTGGTCCAATTGATGAACGCGGCGAACAGGAAAGTGCCGAGCAACCACAAGAGGAGCATCGTGGTTTCGGCATCGCGCTGATGACGAATCTCAGCCAGCACGGCCCACAGGAGACTGCCGCCGGCAACGGCCAGGAATGCAAACTGGGCCGCCACGGCCCAGGGCTGCGTGCCTTGAACCTCATCCAGCGGGAAAGATCCGATATGTCCTGAAGCCAGCACTGCCGAACCCACGGCCAGCATCAGCAGTACGCCCGCGCCAAGCGCCTTGCGCGACCATAACCGGTGCGACAGGAAGAATGCGACCGCGATGCACCCGCCGAGAAAGGAAAGTCCAGTCAGCGTTCTGGCAAACAGGGGAAACCCCTGCTTCCAGCGCTCCGTGGTGGCATAGACGACGGCATCCCGAAGCGGACCCCGGCCGTATAAAGCGCCCATCGCAACATGATAGGCCGCCAGAACCGCAATCGAAATCAGGAGATGGAACGCCGGCCACACCGGCACGGGCGGGGGTCCGGCCGATGGATTGCGCGGGGCTTCCCCGCGGGAGCGGCGGCCCCAGGCCTTCGCCACCGTGTAAATCAGCAGCAACGGAATCAGGCTGACGCCGAAATACTTGGTCAGGGCGCACAGGGCGGCCAGCACCGCCGCCGACGCCAACCGTCCGTGGGAGCGCTTTTCCAATCCGTCCATCCAGAGGACCACCGCCCACACCCACAACGCCAGCATCAGCATATCGCACATGACGGTGGCGCCGGACAACAGAAACACCGGCGTCAGCAGGGTCATCAGGGCCGCCGCCAGCGGCGCGCGACAGAGCCGCCGCGCCAGCGCATAGGTTCCCGCCACGGCCAGCACGGCGGGGAGAAGGAAGGCGATGTGAAGGCCGATTTCACTCCAGCCGAAGATCAGCGACGCCAGCGCGATATAGTACGCAGCCAGCGGCGGATTCTTCGTGACGTCGGCCATGTCCTTTTCATTGTTGTACCAATTGACCTTGAACCCATAAGGGTCCAGGGGATGCGCGCGGATCTGGGCGCCGGTCCAGACAAACAGCGGCTCGTCAATATTGAAGGCCCGGTTTAGAAAGGGCGCCAGAACGGTAATGGTGATAAGCACCAGCCAAAGAAGATGCCGTCGGTGGATTTGCGGTGGACCGGCGCCATCGAAATATTTAATATTCATGGTCACATGGCAATATTAAGGACAGTGGGGCTTTTGGGATTCACGGCGATGTGATCGGGGATGCAGATCGTCATGGCGCCGGTATCCACCAGGGCCTTGAGGCGGATCGGTTTCAACCGGCTGTTCTCGGGGTTGGAAAGCTCTATATCGGCACAGATCAGGCCCATTTCACTCTCCTCCTTTTGGGAAGCAATCACCATATTGATAACACTCGCCGGACCTGATGTCAATAGGATATCCTTTCGTCTGCGCACAAGGGGACAGTCCAGCCCCGCTCACTCCCTGCCGGACAATCCCCTTGAAATGACACAGCCGGGGGCGGCTGTGCCACATAAACATCTGGCTGTTCCGCCGTCTGGCTGTCCGGCCTTTTCGCCTTCCGGCATTCCGGCATTTCTAGATTAATGCCCCTTCTTCAGGGCCATGGCCAGATAGCGGTCCGGGCCCACGCGGCCCAGGGCGAAGGGAAGCGGCCCCCAGAGATCGGCGTAATACCCCGCGCCGAGGTCATGGTTGCCGACCGACAGGCACGGCATGACGGGAACATCGAAGATCTCCCCCACGGCATAAATCTCCGGCGACACGGGCCGGACATTGGTGTTATAGACGGGAAGGATCAGCGCATCCCCAGGATTGAGCCGGAGGCGGTCCACATCAGCGGGCCGGCCGCCGTTCTTTTGCATGTAATACTGAAATCCCCAATGCCCCTCGAACCACACCGCCGCGATACCGCGGAACCGCTCGCCGATGCGCACGGCGGCGGTGCGGGAGGCGTCCGCCCATTCGGCGTCGGCCTTGACCACCAGCACGGCAAACAGGCCCGCCAGCACCAGCGGCACCCGCAGTTGGCGCATTAACGCCGGGGTTCCCGCGGGGGTCCTTCGTTCGAGGCGGCGCGCCAGCAGGATGGCGGCCGGCGGCGCCAGGGGGAGAAGGGAGCGTCCGTTGGTGGTCCAGTTGATGTAAGCAGCGAACAGGAACGTGCCGAACAGCCACAATAAAAGCATATAGGTTTCGGAATCGCGCTGATGCCGAAGCTCGGCCAGCACCGTCCCCAGGAGCGCTCCCCCGGCGACCGCCAGGAAGGCAAACTGGGCCGCCACGGCCCAGGGCCGCGTGCCCTGAACCTCCCCCAGCGCGAAGGTACCGATATGGCCTGACATCAGCACCCCCGCCCCCACGGCCACGATCAGCAGTGCGCCAATACCCAGCGTCCTGCGCGGCCACAGCCGGTGTGCCAGGAAGAAGGCGACGGCCACGCATCCGCCGAGAAAGGAAAGTCCCGTCAGCGTTTTGACAAGCAGGGGGAACCCCTGGTTCCAGCGCTCGGTGGTGGCGTATACGACGGCGTCCCGGAGGGGGCCGCGCCCGTACGACGCGCTCATAACTGCGTGATAGACCGCCAGAATTGCAATCGAAATCAGGAGATGGAGCGCCGGCCACACCGACGCAGGCGGGTGTCCGGCCGATGGATTGCGCGGGGCTTCCCGGCGGATGCGGACACCGCGGGCCTTCGCCACCGTGTAAACCAGCAGCAACGGAATCAGGCTGACGCCGAAATACTTGGTCAGGGCGCACAAGGCGGTCAGCACCGCGGCGGCCGCCAACCGCCCGTGGGAGCGCTGTTCCAATCCGTCCATCCAGAGGACCACCGACCACACCCACAGCGCCAGCATCAGCATATCGCACATGACGGTGGCGCCGGACAGCAGGAACACCGGCGTCAGCAGGGTCATGAGGGCCGCCGCCAGCGGCGCGCGGCAAAGCCGCCGCGCCAGCGCATAGGTTCCCAACACGGCCAGCACGGCAGGGATGAGAAAGGCGAGATGAAGGCCGATTTCACTCCATCCGAAGATCAGCGACGCCAGCGCAATATAGTACGCGGCCAGCGGCGGGTTCTTCGTGACCTCGGCCATGCCCATTTCATCTTCATACCAATTGACCTTGAATCCGTAGGGGTCCAGGGGATGCGCACGGATGTGGGCGCCGGTCCAGACAAACAGCGGCTCGTCAATATTGAAGGCCCGGTTGATAAAGGGCGCCAGAACGGCAAGGGTGAGAATCGCCAGCCAGAGGATGTGCCGGCGGCGGACCTGAGACGGATCCGCCCCCTTCAAGCCCAATGAACGATTTCCCTTTTCCACAACCTTATTGATAGCACTCGCCGGACGTTATGTCAATGGGATGTCTCCTATAGACGGGAACCCCTTATGGCCTGGGAAGTTGGCACAGCCGGGGCGGCTGTGCCAACAAAAAGCACTTTCTTGAAGCCAGGATTTCTACAGTCCGGCTGTCCGGCGGACCGGCCGTCCGGCAGCTCTACTCCTTGGTCAAATGCTTCAGCACCTCATCGGCCTCCACGCGGACGATGTAGGCCACGTCCCAGGCAAAATCGGTCTCGCCCAGGGCCTTGCGACAGGTCTGTTCCAGTTGTTTGATCTGCGCCGGATGAAGGAACCCGCCCCGGGTCATTTTGCCGAGGGAGCGCATGGCCTTGGCCCGCACCGGGGCGTAAGGGTCCGAAAGGGCGGCGATGAGGGCGCTGAAGGCGCGATCAATCCAGGCACGGGGAAACTGCCCGGGCTGGAAATACTCGCAGTATTTACCCACGGTCCGGGCGGCGGTGTCCCGGATTTCCGAATGGGGGTCCTTGAGGGCTTCCAGAATCAGGTCGCCCGCCTCCAGAACCTCCGCGTCGCGGATCTTGGAGAGGGCGTGGAGGGCCATGGCCCGGCCGAAGGGGTCGGGCTGGGTGCGGTAGAAGTCTAGCAGGCGGGCGATGGCCGGCTTGCCCGCCTTGCCCAGCACCCGCGCCATGGCGATGGAGGCCTTGAGGTCGGGATATTTGAGGCGCTCCACCAGGACATCGAGCAGCTCCGGATCGGCCGCGGCGCGCGACACCGCCGCCATGGCCTCCTCCTGCACACGGGCCATTTCGGGCCGGTCGTACAGGTCCAGATAGAAGAGCTGAAGAAGGGCCTCCAGGAGCTTGAGCTTGTCGTCGCCGGCGGCGCCCTTCAGGCGCGTCTCTGCCTGGGAAACCGCCTTGGAGACGACGGCGGGATCGGAGGACAGCAATTGATTGAAGAGAATGTTCATGTCCTTACTCATGGGTATAGTATAGCAAAACCCGCCGAATTTTTCCGGTTACCGGAGCCTGGGAACCCCCATCAAACCGAAGCACGCCCGTCCTTCACAAGGCGTTCCCCAAAAGGCTTATACCTGGGTCTCTGAAGTGTATTGACCCCCGTGAGGGATTCCGGTAAACTATGACCTTGTGAAGGAAATCTCAATCGGCGCCTGGGGGGTCGGACTCACGCTGCTGGCCTCGCTGGCCCTCGGGGCGGGGATGATTGTCTTCTCGCATTGGCTGGGCCGGCACAAATCCAATCCGCGCAAGCTCGCCCCCTATGAAAGCGGCATGCCTCTCCTGGATGAAAGCCGCAAGCGACTTTCCGTCAAGTTTTTCATCACGGGGCTCATGTTCCTCCTCTTCGACGTGGAGATGGCGTTTTTGTACCCCTTCGCCCTGTTGCGCGGCATCGCGAAGCCGTTCATGTTCGCGGAGCTGGGTTTCTTTTTTGCCATGGTGGCCGCTACCTATTTATATTTGTTGAAAGAAGGGGCTTTCCGGTGGGAAAACTGATCTTCCCGCCCGAGGTCCGCAAAGAGGTGGAAGCCCTTCTGGCCCGGTATCCGGACAGGCGCGGGGCCATGCTGCCGCTGCTTCACCTTTCCCAGAGGATTTGGAAATACGTATCGCCCGACGTGCTGGCGCTGTGCGCCGAGACGACGGGCTGTTCCCCCGCAGACGCCAAAGGCACCGCGTCGTTCTACACGATGGTTCACACCCGCGCGCCAGGGCGCACCCACATCCGCGTTTGCACCAATGTGGCGTGCCAGCTCAAGGGCGGAACGGAACTTCTTCATCAATTGGAAAAGCGCCTGGGAATTTCGGCCGGACAGACCACCGCCGACGGAAGGTTTTCCATCGAAGAGGTTGAATGCCTGGGCGCCTGCGACCGGGCGCCGCTCGTCATGGTCAATGACGACTACGTGGGGCCCGTGGATGAGGCGGCAATAGAAGAGATTTTAAACCAATGACTTTCCAGCCCGTCCTCCTGCGCTGCATTCACGATCCCGAGTCCCACACGCTGAAGGGCTACCAGCGCAACTGGGGATTCGCCGGATTCCAAAAGTGCCTCGGCATGACGGGCGCGCAGATCATCGAGGAGGTCAAGGCCTCGGGCCTGCGCGGGCGCGGCGGCGCGGGTTTCCTCACGGGCATGAAGTGGAGCTTCGTTCCGGCCGACAGCCCAAAACCCAAATACATCGTGGTCAACGGCGACGAGGGGGAGCCGGGCACTTTCAAGGATAAGGTGCTTCTGGAACGGGAGCCCTTCATGCTTCTGGAGGGGATCGCCATCGCGGCCAGGGCCGTGGGCGCGCACACCGCCTTCGTCTACATCCGCGGGGAATTCGTCCAGGGAATCAACACCCTTCAGTCCGCCATTGACGAAGCGATGCGCGAAGGACATCTTGGAAAGAACATGATGGGCTCGGGTTTCGACCTGGACGTGGTCATCACGCGGGGCGCCGGGGCCTACATCTGCGGCGAGGAGACGGGCCTTCTGGAATCCCTCGAAGGACGGCGGGGCCATCCGCGCCTGCGTCCGCCCTTCCCCGCCATCGAAGGGGCCTTCCGATGCCCCACCGTCGTCAACAACGTGGAGACGCTGGCCGCGGTCCCGCACATCCTGGCCAACGGCGCGGCGTGGTTCTCCGCCATCGGGAGCAATCCCAAGAACGCGGGGTTCAAGCTGTACGCCGTCAGCGGCGACGTGAAGAAGCCGGGCGTCTATGAAGCCCCGCTGGGCATTCCCCTGAATGAACTTGTGGAAACGTATTGCGGCGGATGGGACGGCAAGCCCAAGGCCGTCATCCCCGGCGGTGTTTCCGCCCCGGTTTTGAAGGAAGACCAGTTCAATCTTCCCATGGATTTCGACACCCTCGCCAAGGCCGGCTCCATGCTGGGCTCGGGGGCGGTGATGGTGATGAACGACACGCGCTGCCTTCTGACGACCGCGCACCGCATCACGAAATTCTTCGCCCACGAGTCGTGCGGCCAGTGCTCTCCCTGCCGCGAAGGCACCCATTGGCTGGAGCTCATCCTCAAGCGCATCCTCGACGGAAAGGGCAAGGCCGAAGATCTCCCTCTTATGAAGGATATCTGCCAGGGCATGATGGGCACCACCATCTGCGTCCTCTCAGACGCCTGTGCCATGGCCCTGGCCGCATTCATGGACAAATTCGGGGACGAATTCGAGGCCCACATCAAGGACGGATCATGCCGAAGGTCACGGTAGACGGAATCGCCTTCGACGCCCCGGCGGGCATGAACCTCATCGAGGCCGCCAAAATGGTGGGCATCACCATCCCGGCCTTCTGCTACCACCCCGCCCTGAAGGTCGTGGGGCAGTGCCGCATCTGTCTCGTGGAAGTGGAGGGGACCCCCAAGCTCCAGCCCGGCTGCGCCACGCCCGTGCGCGAGGGGATGGTGGTGCACACCGGCACCGAACGCGTGAAGAAGATCCGGGCGCAGGTGATGGAGTTCCTGCTCATCAACCATCCCCTCGACTGCCCCGTCTGCGACCAGGCCGGCGAGTGCGACCTCCAGGATTTTTGCGAGGCGTACAGCTTCCCCAAGAGCCGGTTCGAAGAAAAGAAGCGCACCTATCCGGAGGAGGAGCGCCGCCCCGTGGGGCCGCACGTCTTCCAGAACCAGAACCGCTGCATCCACTGCTCGCGCTGCATCCGCTTCTGCGGCGAGATCGCGGGGACGGGCGAACTGGCCTTCGCCGAGCGCGGATACAAGATGCTCATTGACACCTTCCCGGGCGCGCCGCTGGACAATCCCTGGAGCGCCTGCGCCGCGGACCTGTGCCCCGTGGGGGCGCTCACGGTTTCGGACTTCCGGTTCAAGGAGCGCGTCTGGAACCTGGAATGGGTCCCCTCCCTCTGCCCGCACTGCGGCAACGGCTGCAACGTCAAATTGCAGCACCGCTCGGGCGTGGTGAAACGCCTCCTGCCGCGCGCCAATCCCGATATCAACGATTTTTGGCTGTGCGATTACGGCCGGTTCGGGTTCGAATGGATGAACGGCGCCACGATCTTCGAGCCCTTCGTGGACGGATCGGAAGTGGTCTGGGACGAAGCCCTGAGGATATTGGCGCAGATGATCGGAAACGCCAAAACCGCCGCGGCGCTGGCGTCGCCGTTTTCGTCCCTTGAAGAGCTGTACCTTTTGAAATTGATCTTCCCCAGGGTGTATCTCCTCCCCGCGCGCACCGGCGAAGTGAAGATCAAATCCAAAGCCGGGTGGATCACGTCCAAAACCCTGGCCCCCAACCGCGCGGGGGCGAAGAAGCTCAACATCCCCGACTACAAGGGCGAGGCGGTGGAGGCCGCGCTGGTCTTTCACCATCCCCTGACGGATCTTCCGGCCATCAACGCCAATGCCTACTTCCTCGACACGCGGACGGAGTCGCCCCTCGCCTCCGACGCCGCGGGCATCCTTCCCGGAGCTTATTTCCCCGAGAAGGAGGGGACGTACCTGAGCGACGGCGGATGGATTCAGCGCGCGCCCCAGGCCTATCCCACTTGCGGGCTGACCCGTCCCGCATGGGCCTATTTGCTGGACCTGGCAGGTGCGCTGGGCAAACCCGTTGATTTCAAGGGGCCGCAGGATATTTTCAAGGCCCTTCCTTTCATCGGCGGAAAAAGCTACGGGGACCTTCCCATGAGGGCGGGCGAATGAGATTCCCAATAATCACCTTCAGCCCCTCAGGCTTCCCATCTCTTGGGAATCTCATCAAGGCGTGCGCGGGTAAGCGCCGCCCTGGGGTACCTGTGGAATCCCGAGGATTCTCTCGGGACGGGAGAGGGGAAGCCCTCTCCCGCTATAGATGGGGAAAGGGAGGCGCGGAGCAATGACGGCATTTATGCCGCTCATCATCGTCCTCATCAAAATCGCCGTAGTGATCTCGGCGGTCCTGACGGTGGTGGCCATCATGTCGTGGGTGGAGCGCCGCGGCTCGGCGTTCATCCAGGACCGCCTGGGCCCCAACCGCGTGGGTCCCATGGGATTGTTCCAGCCCGTGGCCGACGGCCTCAAGTTCCTTTTCAAGGAAGAAATCATCCCCGCGCAGGCAGACAAGGTGCTTTACATGCTGGCGCCGCTGATGATCTTCATCCCCTCCGTGGCCGTTTTCGCCGTCATCCCCTTCGGCTCGTCCCTCACCATCGCCGGACAGACCATCCCGCTCATCATCGGGGACTCCGGCGTGTCGGTCCTTTACGTGCTGGCCCTGTCGGGCCTCTCGGTGTACGGCCTTTTTCTCGCCGGCTACGCCTCGGGGTCCAAATATCCCCTCATGGGCGGCCTGCGCAGCGCGGCACAGATGGTCTCCTATGAACTGCCCATGGCCATGGCGGTCTTCGCCGTGCTCTACCAGGCGCAGACCCTGTCGCTGACGGGCGTGGTGGAGTCGCAATCGGGGACGTTTTTGGGGTTCCTTCCGCGCTGGTACGTCTTCCCGCAGATCCTCGGATTCCTGATCTTTCTGACCACCTCGCTGGCGGAGACAAACCGCGTCCCCTTCGACCTCCCCGAGGCCGATGCGGAACTGGTAGTGGGATATCACACCGAATACGGCTCCATGAAATTCGCCATGTTCATGCTGGGGGAATATGCGCACATGACGGCCGCCTGCGCCCTCATCGCCGTGTTCTACTTCGGCGGCTGGCAGATTCCCTATCTCGCCTTATCCGGAAACATCGGGGGCCTCCTCTCGGTGGCTTCCTTCTGCGTCAAGACGGGGTTCTTTCTCTGGGTGTTCGTATGGATCCGCTGGACGTTGCCGCGGCTCCGCTACGACCAGCTCAT
>Ga0182019_10000605_pt1 | contig 17650 bp, 11 predicted proteins | sample 812E2MmetaG_FD_120483 | JGI IMG/M metagenome (GOLD analysis project Ga0182019, IMG submission 120483) | Permafrost microbial communities from Stordalen Mire, Sweden - 812E2M metaG | ecosystem: Environmental > Terrestrial > Soil > Wetlands > Permafrost | place: Sweden: Stordalen | collected...
CCGCTTCGAAGGCGTCGAGGTCGGGCGCTTCCCAGACGCTGAAGCCGACTGCCGGATCATCGGCGAGACAGTAGGTTTCGCCTCGGATCGCGCTCCTATCGAGAGCGCCGCTCTGGAGCTTCCTGCCGAACTCGGCCATCTTCCCGACGTCCACTCGAACTCGAACTTGAAACAGCATTCCCAGCCTCCTGTTTGCCGGCGACGCTACCCAGGCGTCGATCCGCTCACCTGGTTAGTGCCAGCGGGAGGCAGTTCGTTTCACTTCACGCTGAAGATGGGGAATCTCGTACTTTCGAGCGCGGCGGCTATTGCCGCCGTCGTATTGGGAAGGGATCGATACAGTTCGACCTCGTCGGCAAAGCGTCGCAGGTCTTGGACCACACGGTCGGTGTCTACGTCGCGTTGGTACGGAGCGATCAGGTGCCGGGCGAGCGAGAACTCGACCATGTTCGCGCACTCGCAGTTGGCTCCGCCGAGAAGGGCGCAGTTCCGGCAAAGGAACCGGCGCATGCTCGACCGCGCCCGCGACAGGAGGATGCGCACGGCGTTCTGGCTCTTGCCCATGACCGAGGCGACGTCCGCGATCGGCAAGTCGTTCAGGACGTGGAGCACGAATACGCAGCGCTGGCTCCGCGGCAGGCATTGGAGGAGCCCAGTCAGACAGCCCTCCGTCACTTCGGCCAGGTAGAAGCGGCGCTCCGGGTCGGAGTAGGCGGACGTCGGCTGCTGAGCATGTTCCTCGATGATCGTTTCGAAGTCCTCGAACGTGCGCTCCCGGAGCCGTCGCAGACGTCTGAGGCAGAGGTTCCGCGCGATCGCGGTCAGCCACGTCATCGGAGCGGCCTCGGCGCGATACGTGTCGGCCTGGGCGAGGGCGACGATGAACGACTCCTGGACGACGTCGAGCGCGGCCTCCCTGTCGCCCAACATTCGATAGGCGAAAGCGTAGAGGCGGCTGGAGCAAGCCCCATAGAGTCGTTCGATGTCCAGCGATGTCCCTGCGCCCATAGCAGGGAGGATACGATCGAATCGGTCGGGACTGCGCACGTGAGCGCCCCCACGACCGCCCGGGGCGTTGTGTAGAATCGCCTCGAAGTCACGACTCAGTCGTGGAACAGGAGGAGGGGCACGATGGCCGGAGGCCAGTTCGCGAGCGGTCCGGGTGCGCCCGGGACGAGCGATCCGCAGGGATCTCAGCCGCCGTACGGTCGGCCGCCCTACGGTCAGCCGCCGGCTCAGGCCCCTTACCCGCCGGGATATCCGCAGCCGCCGTATGGCCAGCCGCCGTATCCGCAGCCGCCGTATCCGCAGCAGCCGTACTATCCCGCGCCCGGCGGCTGGGCCCCTCAGCCAAGCGTGCCGGAGCCGGTTCGCAAGGCTCGCCGTCGATCCCGGATATATGCCTCGATCTTCATCGTGAGCTGCCTGGTCATCATCCCGTTGGTCCTGTTCTCCGCCTACCTCAGCTACGTTGAGGTCACGCGGTCGGCCAGAACGGACCCAACGAGCGTGACTGAGGTGATCGCCTACGAAGGCGCCATGCACAACCACATCAGCTACCACACCACGTACACCTGGCAGGCGGGCGGGGTCACGTACAGCGGTTACCAGTCGCGCCGCGACCAACACTACTGGCAGGATCCGGCCTTCATCTGCTACGACCCGAACAACCCGAGTTCGGGGGAATTGGCCTATCCGGGTCAAACGGGGTGCGGGGCGTCGGAACTCCAGTGGGGCCCGGGAGTCTGGGTCGCGAACATCGTGTTCATCGTGCTGATGATCCTGGTGCCGGTCATCTCGTTCGTGAAATGGCGCAAGTGGCGGGTCCTGGCCAGGCAACTGAGCGCGACTGCCTAAGGTACGGAGCAGGGTTCCGGCAAGATAGGTTCAGGGTGTCGGCGGTTGCCACGGAGTCGCCGTCGCCGCGCCCTTTGCGACCACCACGAACGAGTCGGTGGGTGCAGAAAGCCACGGGCCCGTCGTTCCGTCCGGCCATTTGACCCGAACCTGGGCCTGCGTGGCGGCGCCGAGGCCGACGTGGGTCCAGCCGAGTTCGCCGCTGGCGTGCCCGCCACCGATCGTCAACTCGCGGCGGATCGTCCGCCCGCCGGCCTGAACCTCTATCCACGCTCCAATCGCGTCCGTGTTCGGGGCCGGCTGTGAAAGCCGGATGTCCAGCCAATGGCCCATCGGCGCGGGGTTGGCCGCGTCGCCGGACCCCACATTGCGCCACAGCCTGGCCGGCGCTTCGTAGAACATCTCCACGAGATCGAGCTGGCCGTCGAGGTTGAAGTCGGCCATTGCCGCCCCCCGGCCGCGGTCGTAATCCACGATGCCGGCCTTCTCGGCGGTGTCGACGAACGTGCCGTCCGGCTTGCCGAGGAAGAGCGCGCTCGGGTCGCGTGAGGCGTACTCGGGCACGAGGCTCGGGTTGCCCTTCGTGATGAGGAGGTCGATGAGCCCGTCGTTGTTGACGTCCTGGAACTCCGGGTGCCACGAGGTGGACGGCAGCACGTCGCTACCCGCCCCGGGTCGGGCGGAGGTCACGCCCATCTGGAGGGCGATGTCCTGGTAGGCCGGTTGCCCGGGACCGCCGGTCAGCTGCTGAAGCCTGTTGTCGGCCTGGCTGGTCAGGAAGTAGTCGGGCTTGCCGTTCCCGGCCAGGTCGTAACCGGCTATCCCCATGCCCTGGATCTGGACCGTCTTCCAGCCGTTCGCGGCGGTGTACAGGCTAGGCGTCTGGCCGGGCGCCACGCGCCAGAGCTGCTCCTGCCCGCCGATGTAGTAGTTGCGGTCGTTCGCCACCCGCAGGTCCCTCTCGCCAGTGCCGCTCCAGTCGCTGAACAGCATCGAGAGGGGGCAATACCCGGGCTCCAGGGGAATGGCCGGTCCGTACCGGGCACCCGACTCGTCGGGACGGATGAGCACGGGTGAGTCGCAGTCCAGGGAGATGGATCCGTTCGTCCCGAGCGTACGGAAGCGGCCGAAGGCGAGCGTCGGGAGCCGGTTCGCTCCCTCCCAGGTCGCGCTGAACGCGATCGACAGGCCCTTGCCGCCGTCGATGCCCCAGGTTTCGTTCGCCGTTTCGAACCGGCAGCCGCCGAGACCTCTCAGGACTACATTGCCACCGGCCCGAAGCACCGCCAGATCCGGGTTGCCGTCGCCGTCGATGTCGATCGGGTAAGCCCCGGTGACGCCGGTGAGGTCCGTCGCCGGGTCGTGGATCGCGCTGAAGCGCAGCGCGCCGCCGATGGCGCTGTCGTTGCGGTAGAGCACGGCCGGGTTCGTGCCGCCGGACATGTATATCTCCGGCTTGCCGTCGCCGTTGCAGTCGAAGACCGCCACGCCGCCGCCCGTGTCGAAAGTGGCGCCGCCGGCGTACGTCTGTGCGATCCCCGCCGAGTTGGTCTCGTCGACGAACGACGGAGTCAGCGGCGCCGCCCCCGATTGCGAGGCCACAAAGGCGTAGCCGCCGGCTGCGACGACAATCGCGATCACCGCCACCGCGGCAATGACCGCGCCGCGGCGACGGGTCAACCAGGCTGGTCGTACGGGCGACATATGGCCGGCTTCAGGCAGCGATCGGGCTCACTGACCGGTCCCGGCCGGCAGCACGGCCACGTTGAGCCAGCGCGCGCCCGTCGCCCGGCGGATGGCGAACGTCTGGGCGAACGGGCTCGACTGGGTCGAAACCAGCTTCCCGCTCAGGTCGTAGGTCTTGTGGGTGACCGTCCCCTTCGAGTCGAAGCCGAGACTCAGGCCGGTCTGGACACCGAACGGAACGATGAGCGTCACGTTGACCGAGTCGAACTTGTAGACGTCGACGATGCAGGTGCCCGCCGCTGAGTCGCTCTGCACCCGCGCCTGCATGTCGCGAAGCCTGTCGCCGTGGTCCACGGCCGTGAGCAGTTTCGCGTCCGAGTTCAGGAGCGCCGAACCCTCGACCCGCAGGTTCTGGTCCAGGACCACGAGTAGCTGAGGGGTGTTGGCGGCGATCTCGTGATCCCAATCCTTGACGGACTGGTTGACCGTAATCGCCGGCAGCGTGTCCGTATTGACCTGCTCCTGCAGCGCGTTCAGGGTCTCGGTCATGTCCGGAGCGGCGGGCGTCCGAGCCGGTGTCCCCGCATAGACGACGCCCGTTCCAACGATGGCCAGGATGAGAACCATGGTCCCGAGGCTTGCCACGGGGCGCAGCAGGCCGGGGCGGCCGCCGGTTACGAGCCTGCGGGCGAACCCCTGCAGGGTGTCCTGCGCGGAGCGCGCTTCGGGCAGTGCGCGGTCGAAGATGGGATGGGCGAGGAGGAGGATGGTGAGCCCGCCGAGGAGCGCGACCTTGGTCCCGAACTCGTTGGTCTGTGGTGCCATCAGCAGCGTCGTGGAGACGGCCGCGCACATGGCGAACACGACACGCGCGACGCGACCTCTCGGCACGGTCGGCGGATCGGTGACCATGAAGAAGGCGTAGATGAAGAGTTCGGGCGAGAAGACGACGATCCGGTAGTAGTCCGCGCCGCACACGGGGGCGAACGCCCAATTGGCGGTCATACAGTGGCCGGAAGCGGCGACGAGCGACTGGAGGATGGCGAACGAGATGAAGAAGGTCACGGACAGGGTCCAGACCTTCGCGCGCCAGATCACGTACGTTCCGCCGACGAGGATGATCGCGTAGGCGATGATCATCCACACGTTGAGCGGCGCCCACCAGAGGTTGAGGGGCTCCAGGCGGCTATTGCCGAAGATCAAGAAGGCGAGCACCAGGCCGACGTTCGACGGATTGAAGACGTTCTTGCCGCGATACCGAATCAGATACTTCTGGACCAGGGAGAATGCGGCGACGCCGGCAAACATGTAGAGGTCGTTCGTGGCCCAGGGTTGGTTCGTGGGCGTGCCCACGACGCGCATGAGGAGCGCTACGCCGCTGCCCGTGAGGAGGGCACTTCCGGGGAATGCGAAGACGCGGTCACGGCGGAACGTGACGGCGATCTCGATGACCGCGCACGTCAGGACCGCGGCGAGGATTTGCCACACACTCAGGGGCCAGTGGAGCACGAGCTGGCCGAGGGCGTGAAGGCTCCAGACGACGGCCGCGATTCCTAGCCGCGGGTCGCGGATGCTCGGCAGGATCACCGGATACCGGGTACCGCCCAGCGATATCGTCCTCTCCGCCACGTCGCCCTCCAGAGTAGTTCCTCCACCGTGATGCTCGAGCGGTCGACCCACCCGTCGTCGACCGCGCCACCCCCGCCGCGCGGTACGCCCGGGCGGGCGTCAGCCGGGACAACTATAACGCTGGCGGTAGGCCGATCGCCCCTCCCGCGAGCCGTCGTGTGGCGGCGCTGCGAACCGAAAACGCCGCGGCGTTTCTGCGAGAATCGCGGGCATGTCCGCCACCGCCGCCCAGGCTAGTCCCGACCAGGTCGGGCGGTTGGCCGTCCCACGTCCGGCATTCTGGCCCATGGTCCGGACGAATATCGTTCTGGGCGTCACGGTATTGGTTTGCTGGTTCATCTTCGGGGGCGACCGGGCCATTCACGCCATCACGACTGAGTGGCGTGTCTCGCTGACGATGGTTTTCGGTTCCCTCGTCGGCGGCGGGACTTCCGAAGGCGGCGGCGCCGTCGGTTTCCCGGTGCTAACCAAGGTGCTCGCGGTTCCGGCGGGCGAGGCGCGCCTCTTCTCCTTCGCCATCCAGAGCGTCGGCATGGGCTGCGCGACTATCTCCATCGTGCGCAACCGCGTGCCCCTCGAATGGCGGGCCATTCGATTCGGAGCGCCGGCGGCGATGGCCGGGGTTTTCCTGTCCTGTGTCTTACTGGCCCCGCTTCTCCCGGGCCCGACCGTCCGGCTCCTCTTCACCGCGATCCTGGTCGGCATGGGTTTGGCCCTGTGGATCGGCCGCAGGTTCGCCCCGGACAGGCGCGACCTTATCGGGTTGTTCGGACCGAACGAGCGCGTCGCGCTGGTGGCGGCCGGCCTGATCGGAGGGCTGCTCTCAGGACTCGCGGCCGTCGGCGAGAACACGATCATGTTCGCTCTGCTGGTCCTGGGCTTCCGGGTATGCGAGCGCGTCGTGACGCCGACGACCGTGGTGCTCCTTACGATCGTGACCTGGACTGGGTTCCTCACACATGCGCTGGTGATGAAGGATTTCACGGGCCCGGTCGTCGACATGTGGCTGGCCGCGGTACCGGTTGTGGCGATCGGCGCGCCGACGGGTGCCTTGATTTGCACGCGCATGTCGCGCGACTTGATCGTGCGGCTCCTCTACGGTCTGATCACCGTCGAGTTCATCTCGACGGTGCTGCTGGTGCCGATGCAGGGCGGCCAGGGCGTCGTCTTCGTGCTCGCGATCCTGGCCTTTTCGATACTCTGCGCCCGGCTCGCCACATGGCGTCGCTATGGCGTCTCCGACACGGAACTGGCCGCGGTCGGGAGCGCCGGAGAAGCTCGCTAGATCGCAGTCGGTCGAGTCCAGCCCAACGTCCGCTCGACCGCCCGCTTCCAATGCTCGTATTCGTCGGCCCGCGCGGTCGAGTCGATGGCCGGTTGCCAGCGCTTGTCCTCGGCCCACTGGCTGAGCAGGTCGTCCGTCGAACGCCAGAAGCCAACCGCCAGCCCGGCCGCATAGGCGGCGCCAAGGGCGGTCGTCTCGGCCACTCGCGGGCGCACGACCGGGACACCGAGGACGTCGGCCTGAATCTGCATCAGCAGGTCATTCTGGACCATGCCGCCGTCGACTCGGAGCTCTCCCAGGGTCGTCCCGCTGTCGGCGCACATGGCCTCCAGAACCTCACGCGTCTGCCAGGCGGTGGCCTCGAGTGCGGCCCGGGCCAGGTGCCCCTTGTTCGCGAATGCGGTAAGCCCGGCTATCAAGCCGCGAGCGTCGCTTCGCCAGTGGGGCGCGAAAAGGCCGCTGAATGCCGGGACGAAGTACACGCCGCCGTTGTCGGGCACGGTCCGCGCCAGGGTCTCCACCTCGGCCGAGGTCGCGATGAGCCCGAGGTTGTCGCGCAGCCACTGCACCAGGGCGCCGGCAACGGCCACGGAGCCCTCGAGGCAGTACGTTGCCGGCCGTCCGGGGAGCTGGTAGGCGACCGTGGTGATGAGGCCGTGAGTCGAAGTCACGGCCCGAGTCCCCGTGTTTAGCAGGGCAAAGCATCCGGTCCCGTAGGTGTTCTTCACCGCCCCCGGCTCGAACCCGGCGTGGCCGAACAGGGCCGCCTGCTGATCGCCCAGGACGCCCGCGATGGGCACGCCCTGCAGTGGCCCGGTCGCCGAGCCGTAGATCTCGCTCGACGATCGGACCTGGGGCAGGATCGACGCGGGCACCCTCATTAGCTCGAGCAGTTCCGGGTCCCAATCGAGGCGCTTCAGGTCGAACAGCATCGTCCGGCTGGCATTGGTCACGTCGGTGAGATGCAGGCCTCCGTGGATGCCGCCGGTCAGGTTCCAGATGCACCACGTGTCTATGGTGCCGAACATGAGCTGGCCGCTCTCGGCCAGGGCCCGGGCGCCCGGGACGTTGTCGAGAAGCCACTCCACCTTGGGTCCTGAAAAGTACGTCGCCACCGGCAGGCCGGTCCGCTCTTTGATCATTTCCGTGTGGCCGGCGCGCGTGAGTGCGTCGCAGATGGCCGACGTGCGGGTGTCCTGCCAGACGATCGCGTTGTGGATGGGCTGCCCGGTGGTCCTGTCCCAGACCACGGCGGTCTCCCGCTGGTTCGTGATGCCGATCGCGGCGACGTCCGAGACGCCGGCGCCCGCGTCCGCCAGAGCGTCGGCCACCATCGGCCAGATGTTGTTCACGATCTCGATCGGGTCGTGTTCCACCAGCCCGGGCTCGGGCATGATCTGGCGGTGGTCGCGCCGGCCGATCCCGCGCGGCTGGCCGGCTCGATCGAAGAGAATGCAGCGGCTGCTCGTCGTGCCCAGGTCGAGGGCCGCCACCAGGGTCCTATCCCGTTCCGAGACCACGGTCCTGCTCCTTCCGCGGCCGCGCCATACGAGGCGGCCGGCGCCTGCCGCCTAGGCTCCTGCCGGCGAGGCTCCTGCCGGCGAGGCTCCTGCCGGCGAGGCTCCTGCCGGCGAGGCTCCTGCCGGTACGTCGAACTCCGCGTGGGCCCCGTCCAGGAAGTCCTTCGCGCGGCGCCGAGCTTCGTCCTTTTGCCAGCCCAGATCCGACGCCATGATCTCGGCGACGCGTCCGACGACGGCCGCCCCGCGGTCGCCCAGATCCAGCGCCGCTCGCGTCCGTCGCGACATGACGTCGTCAACGTCGAGCGCAGATTCGCGGCGCACCGCCCAGGCGACCTCGGCCTCGAGATATGGGGCATCCACCGACAGGGGCCGCAACAGGTCCAGTTCGGCGCCGAGTTTCGCGACGTCGGGTGCCTCTGTGCCGTACCTCCGGGCCAGGTGCTCGGCGGCGGCGCGGTCCAAGCCCGAGCTCTGGGCTATCCCGGCCGGCAGCGCTTCGAGCTCTGCCGCTGAGCCGGCCCCGAGCAGGGCCAGGCCCGCGGTAACGCAGGGCCGCTTCTTCGCCTCCGTCGGACCGAGCGCCGTGTTGACGGTTTGCTCGGCCATGAGGCGATAGGTGGTGAACTTGCCGCCGCCGACCCGCACCAGGCCGTTGGGGTCGGTCCGGATGCGGTGTTCGCGCGATGCCTTGACCGTCGATCCGGGCGCGCCGCCCGGGTCGCTGGCGAGCGGCCGGATGCCGGTGTAGGCGGAGAGGACGTCGGCGCGGGTAAGGCCGACGTCGAGCGTGCGGTTGACGTTGTCGAGGATCTCGTCGACCTCCGCGGCAGACGGCCTGGGGTGGTCGACGCCGCCGCGGTCCGCCACGTCGGTTGTGCCGATGACCCAGCGGTCCGGCCACGGCACCAGGAAGCAGACGCGGTGCGGGATCCGGAGCGTCAGTCCGAAGTCGCTCTGGATCCGGTCACGACGGACCACGATGTGGGTTCCCCGGCTGGGCAGGATGGCGTTGCGAGGAGTCGGGAACGGCCCGTCGGCGAGTCCGGACCAGGCGCCGGTGGCGTCGATCACGCGATCCGCCTTGATGTCGAATTCGTTGCCCGAGATCTGGTCGCGCGCGATGCAACCCGAAATGCGGCCGCTCTCCACGATGGCCCGCACAGCTCGGACCCGCGTCGCCGCCACGGCCCCGCGCGCCTGCGCGGTCCTGGCCACGGTCACGACGTATCGGGCGTCGTCCTCCTGGCCGTCGTGGTAGATGAAGGCGCCGCGCAATCCATTTCGGCGCAGGGACGGGACCGCCGCCAGCGCTCCGGCGGCGGAGAGGTGCTTGTGAAATCCGCCGTCCGCAGAGGCGCCGAGCAGGTCATAGAGCGTCAGCCCGGCGCCGTAGAACGGCGTGTTCCAGAGCCCGCCGTAGACGGGGAATACGTACGGTTCGAGATGGACGAGGTGCGGCGCGATGCGCAGCAACCTGGCCCGTTCGCGCAGAGCTTCGCGGACCAGTCCGAATTGAAACTGCTCCAGGTAGCGAAGCCCCCCATGGATCAGTCGGGAAGATCTGCTACTGGTGCCGACCGCGAAATCGCCGTTCTCGATCAGGGCGACGCGCAATCCTCTGGACGCCGCATCCAGGAGTACGCCGCATCCAGTTATGCCTCCGCCCACCACGACGAGGTCCCAGCGCGTGTTCGCGAGGAGTTCGAGTTGCGTGCGCCGGGCATCCGCTGCGTTCGGCAGTTCCGACCTCGACTCGGGCATCTGCAGTCCACCGACCTTCCTAGCGATGAGCGTTCTGGAGCGACGAAGGCCGCCAGGCCCCAAACCATAAAGATCGTCGCGATGAAGATACCCGCGACGGCGCGACCGGGCTATGGCCGACCTGGGATTTTGGGTGGACCCGTCCTGTGAGCTGCCCTTGCCTCGCCCGGCAACTAGCGCTCATTCGTGGTCACATTCAAGCTCGGATATTCTGAGTCGAGGACTTGAGCGCCGGCATCGTCGCGGCAACCAGCGGCGGCGCCACGTTCGGCGAACTGCCCAGTGGCGTGGAGACCCGATGACCCAGACTGCAAGGACGAACGCCGTGTTGCCGGAGCCTCACGTCGCCGACAGCCACGACTTGATCCGCGTCCACGGCGCCCGCGTGAACAACCTCAAGGATGTCGCCCTCGATATCCCGAAGAGGCGTCTGACCGTGTTCACCGGCGTCTCCGGCTCGGGCAAGAGCTCGCTCGTCTTCGACACGATCGCGGCTGAGTCGCAGAGGCTGATCAACGAGACCTACAGCGCCTTCCTGCAGGGTCTGATGCCGACGCTGGCGAGGCCGGAGGTCGACGTCCTGGAAGGACTGACGACCGCGATCATCGTCGATCAGGAACGCATGGGCGCCAACGCCCGCTCGACAGTCGGCACCGCCACCGATGTGAACGCGATGCTCCGAATCCTGTTCAGCCGGCTCGGGCAGCCCCACGCGGGCTCGCCCAAGGCCTTCTCCTTCAACATCGCGTCGGTCAGCGGGTCGGGTCGTATTTCGTTCGAGAAGGGCGACGCCAGGAAGACCGAGGTCCGTTCGTTCAGCGTTGCCGGTGGCATGTGCCCGCGATGCGAGGGCATGGGCTCGGTGACCGAAATCGATCTGTCGCAGCTCTACGACGACACCAGGTCGCTAGCCGGCGGTGCTCTCACCATCCCGGGCTACACCCCGGGCGGGTGGAACTACCGGCTCTACACGTCCTCCGGTTTCGTCGACCCCGACAAGCCGATCCGCGACTACACCAAGCAGGAGCGCCAGGACTTCCTGTACAAGGATCCGGTCCGGATGAAGATCGAGGGCATCAACATGACCTACGAGGGTCTGGTGGGGAGGATCCAGAACTCGTATCTATCCAAGGATGTGGAGGCCATGCAGCCGCACATCCGGGCCTTCGTCGAGCGGGCGGTCACGTTCACCAGCTGTCCCGACTGCGGCGGCACCCGCCTCAACGCGGCCGCCAGGTCGTCGAAGATCGCGGGTATCAGCATCGCCGATGCGTGCGAGATGCAGATCAGCGATCTGGCCCAATGGGTCCGCGACGTCGAGGAGCCGTCGGTGGCGCCGCTCCTGGCGGCTTTGCGCGAAAGCCTCGACTTCTTCGTGGAGATCGGGCTGGGCTACCTCTCGCTCAGCCGCTCGTCGGGCACGTTGTCGGGCGGTGAGGCGCAACGCGTCAAGCTGATCCGGCACCTGGGTTCGTCACTCACCGACGTCACGTATGTCTTCGACGAGCCGACCATCGGCCTTCACCCCCACGACATCGCCCGAATGAATGAGCTGCTGCTGCGGCTCCGGGACAAGGGCAACACCGTGCTCGTCGTGGAACACAAACCCGAGACGATCGCGATCGCCGACCATGTCGTTGATCTGGGTCCCGGCGCGGGCGTGGCCGGCGGCAGCATCTGCTTCGAGGGCACGGTCGACGGGCTTCGGGCAAGCGGCACTCTGACCGGGCGACATCTGGACTACCGGGCAGCCGTCAAGCCGGCGGTGCGCAAGCGGTCGGGCGTGCTGGGGGTGCGCGGCGCCGACCTGCACAACCTCCAGAACGTGAACGTCGACATTCCGCTGGGGGTGCTGGTCGTTGTCACAGGTGTCGCCGGCTCCGGCAAGAGCTCGCTGATCCACGGATCGGTGTCGTGCCTGGATGGCGTCGTGTCGGTCGACCAGGTAGCGATACGCGGTTCCAGAAGGAGCAATCCGGCGACATACACGGGTCTCCTGGACCCGATCCGCAAGGCATTCGCGAAGGCCAACGGCGTGGATGCGGCCCTGTTCAGCGCCAACTCTGAAGGCGCCTGCCCCAACTGCAACGGCGCCGGAGTCATCTACACGGACCTTGGGATCATGGCCGGCGTCGCCACCATTTGCGAGGAATGCGAGGGCAAGCGGTTCGGGGCAGCCGTTCTGGAATACCACCTCGGCGGCCGCGATATCACCGAGGTGCTGGCGATGTCCGTGACCGAAGCCGAGGAGTTCTTCGGCGTCGGCGAGGCCCGCACTCCCGCCGCTCACGTGATTCTGGGCCGCCTGGCGGACGTCGGGCTCGGCTACATCAGCATCGGCCAGCCGCTCACCACGCTCTCCGGCGGCGAGCGGCAGCGGCTCAAGCTGGCCACTCACATGGCCGACAAGGGCGGCGTCTACGTCCTCGACGAGCCGACCACCGGCCTCCACCTCGCCGACGTCGAGCAGCTGCTCGGCCTGCTCGACAGGCTGGTCGACTCGGGCAAGTCGGTCATCGTGATTTCGCACCATCAGGCGGTCATGGTCCACGCCGACTGGATCGTCGACCTCGGCCCCGGGGCCGGCCACGACGGCGGCCGGATCGTCTTCGAGGGGACGCCCGCGGACCTCGTCGCCGCCCACTCCACCCTGACCGGCGAGCATCTCGCGGCCTACGTGGGCGGCTGACCTAACCGCGACCGGTATTGGTCAATCGCGGGCTCTCAGTCCTGGGATCGCTTGTCGACCATCTGGATCAAGCTGAGGGCCATGTCGGCATTGGCCCGAAGCGCGTTGACCAGGACCTTCATCTGGTAAGTGGTCGTGAAGTCGGACGCGGCCGGGGTATCGGGCCCGGCGGTCTCGGGGCTGCCGGCGACGTCCGCGATCGACGGGCTGGGCTGGCTGTTCTCGAGGCCCCGCATCGCCGACACGAGTGAGCCCATGCCGCTGATGCTGTTCATGCGGGAGCAATCGGGCGAGGCGTCGGATTCCTTAGGTGTTGTCCACTAGAACTGTTGTATCCGGGCACAACGTCGTCGGCGGACGCAAGTGCGGACTAGCCCCGAGTAGCCGTCAGCACGGCCACGCCGACGGCGATGGCGATCACGCCGTAGCGTTGCGACAGCGACAGCCTTTCGTGGAAGAGGACGAATGCCGCCACCGCGGAGATGGCCGCGAACTGGCTGGCGAGCACGGCCGAGATGGCGATGCTCTGGCCGGAGCCGACCACGAACGAGGCGTTGCCGAATACCTCGCCCAGGCCGATCAGCAGCACCATCGGCGCCGCGGGCCGGGTGAGTCGCAGCCGGCCGGCGACTGCGAGCGGGATGAAGACACCGACGACTCCCACGACTCGGGCCGGCAGGACGGCCATCATCGGCGACATGCTCGCGCCGAGCCGGGCCGTGCTGTAGATGGAAAGGCCGAAGACGAGGGCCGCCGCGACGCCCCACAACACGGCCCGCTGGGCCGGCTTGAAGCGGTGGCGCGCCGGGTGGCCGGCTGAAGCGGGGATCGCCCCGGCGGAGGAGTCCGGGCCGTCCGCGTCGGTCTCTTCGGCTTCGCCGGACGCGAGCGCCACAACGGCAATGCCGACGACGATCACGCACAGCGTCAGCGCCACCGGGATGGTCATTCGCTCCCCGGCCACGACCGAGATCACCGCCGCGATGGCCCCTTCGGTGGAAGCCAGGGCGGCAATCACGCCGACCTTGCCGATCCGCAATCCGCGGTAGACGAACAGCAGCCCGACGACGTTGCCGATGCCGGAGCAAAGCATCCAGACCGTGGTGGAGGGTGTGAGTGTGGGCAACGGCCCCGACGCGACACCCATGGGGATGGCGACGACGAGGCCCACCAGCATCATCCAGGCGAGGGTCGACGACGCTCCGATCAGACGGCCCGCGCGTGAGGAGGTGAGGGTTGCGGATGCCCACAGCACTGCCGCGCCGAGCCCGCCGAGTATCGCAATCACCGGGTCTAGTCTGAGGCGTAGTCGCGAACTGCGTCGAGTCCCCCGGGTGGGGGCCCCGGGACGGCCGTGAGCGGACCGGCAGTCAGGGCTCTACTGGGCGCCGGAGCCGGGGAATCCCAGCTGACGTCCCGGGCCGAGGGCCTCGATTTCTTCGGCGAGGGCCGCCTCGAGCGCCACCACTTCGTTCAGGACCAGACCAACGGGCGCCTCGAGGCCGGTCCAGCCGGCTTTCACGGGGACGCCTCCGACGGCTTCTACCAGACGAGTTGCCCGGAGCAATCGGGCCGGCTCGCCCAGCTTCTCAACGGCTTCAACGGCTGCGGTTCGATCGCGCTTCGCGCAAGCCCGGTCGAGCTCTTCGCGGAGCTGCGCGAGATGGCCGAGGGTCACCTGCACCAAGCCTGCGTATTCGCCCTGAGCCAGGAGGAGCCGCGCCATGATCGATTCTCTCGGCTGCATGATCGGCGGGCGTTCGGCGGCGGCAGCTTCGACCTTTGTGATGACGACGTTGGGCGCGATCGGCTTCACGATGAGGTGCTTGATGCCAAGCTTCATGGCCTCGTTGACCGTCTGCCAGTGGGTCGTCCCCGTGCACAGCACCACCGGCAGAGGCTTGTAGCGGGCGTCCGCCTGCAGAATGGCGTAGAGCTCCAGTCCGGTCGTGCCGCCCAGGTTCTGATCGGTGACGATGACTTCCACCGGGTGGTGTTCACCGAGCCAGGCCAACGCCTCGGCGGCGCTGGCGGCGGATGCGACGCCGAAGCCGCGCCGGGCCACGATCATGCCGATGAGTCGGATGGCAACCGGATCGTCATCGACGATCAGAACGGTCTTCAAGCGGCATCCCCCCTTGCATTGGGCTCCGACGCCGATGCGTTGCCGAGCCGCACTGTCGCCCTCCGCTCACGATCCATCTCGAACGCCGATCTGGTCCTGTCCAACGCGCCCGCAAGTCGAGCGGCGAGTTGCGCCTGATCCGCGGAACCGGCTTTGCCGTGGGTCTCGAGTTCGGCCGCGATCCGGCCGACCATGGTGGCTCCCACATGACCCGACGAGCCTCGAAGAGTATGAGCCACCCGCCACATCGCGTCCGCGTTGCCTGCGTCGACGGCGGCAACGATGCCCGCGACGTGGGTCTCGGCCTCGTCCAGGTACAAAGTCAACAGCGACTCGACCATGGCCTCGTCTCCATCCGCCAGCAGCCAGGTTGTCTCGAGGGCTTCCGGCTCGAGGACGGAGTTGTCGGGCGGGTCGGGAACGTTCGCCGCCGCGGTGACAGCCGGATCCGCGGCCGTCTCGTCCGGGCGCTCGGGCGTCGGGGCGCGCGGCTCGGTCGGCTGGAGAAGATCGGCCAGCGCCTGCCTCATCGCGGCCGGACGGACCGGTTTGGGCAGGTACGCGTCCATGCCGGCGGCCAGACACCGTTCGCGGTCGGACTCGATCGCGTTTGCCGTGAGGGCCACGATCTGGACGTGGCGGCGGCCCGCCTCCGCCGCGCGGATAAGCCGCGTGGCCTCGAAGCCGTCCATGCCCGGCATCTGGCAATCCATCAGGATCACGTCGTAATCCCGGGCGCCGGCCGCCTCGACTGCGCCGAAGCCGTCGCCGGCCACGTCGGGTTTGTAGCCCAGCCGGCTCAGAGTCGCGAGTTCGACCCTGCGGTTGACCTCGTTGTCCTCGACCAGAAGGATCGCGGCGTCGGTGCGGACGCCCGGTTCAATCGACCTCGATACCTGTTGCGTCGGCACAGCCTCTTCGTCCGACGCCCCCGCCGCCCCCTCGGGCTCGACGATATCGAAGCCCACCTCGAACCAGAATGTGCTGCCGTGGCCGACCTGGCTGCGCAGCCCGAGCTGGCCACCCATCCCTTCGACCAGCCGGTGGCTGATCGCCAGGCCGAGCCCCGTGCCCCCGAAGCGGCGGCTCATCGATCCGTCGGCCTGCGCAAACGGCTGGAAGAGACGTGCCTGACTCTCCTCCGAGATACCGATGCCGGTGTCGACGACCTCGAAGAGGATCGAAGTACGGCCGACTGCCAAGCGATCGACCGCGGTCACGCGGAGCGAAACCTCGCCGCGGGCCGTGAACTTCACCGCGTTGCCGACGAGGTTGGTGAGGACCTGGCGCAACCTCCCCGGATCGCCGATGACGTGTTCGGGAACGCCGGCATCGACGGTTACGGTCAGGTTCAACCCCTTCTTCGAGGCGTCCGCACCGAACACGCGGGGGACCGCGGTGATCGTCTGGAGCAGGTCGAACGGGATGAACTCCAGATTGAGGGCGTTGGCCTCGATCTTGGAGAAATCCAGGACGTTGTTGAGGATTCCCAGGAGCGACTCGCTCGAGTCGAGCAGCGTCGCCGCCAGCTCGTGCTGCTCGTCGGTCAGGGGACTGTCGAGCAGCAATTCGGTCGCCCCGATGATGCCGTTCATGGGGGTTCGGATCTCGTGGCTCATGGTCGCGAGGAAGTCGCCCTTGGCCCGGCTCGCGGCGTCGGCGGCATCTCGAGCCGTGATCAGGGCCTTCTCGATGCGGCGGCGTTCGCGGATATCGCGCCCGACGATCGAGATGGAGTCGGTGGCTTCGCCGGGAGTCCGGTGCGAAAGCACGATCATGGATATCGGCTGGTCTACCCCGTCGGCCGAGAAGTCGATGTCGTTGCGCCAGACGCCCGTGCTGATCGCCTGCGCGACCGCGGTATCGAGGAGGATGTGGCGGGCGTCGGGAAATCTGCCCAGGGCCTCTTCGATCGTCGCCGGACTGCCGTCGGGGGGCATGTCGGCGATCGCGCGGAAGGCTGCGTTGGTGTAGGTGATCCGTCCGTCCATGGTGAAGGAGCAGACGATGTCGGGTGTGGCGTTGAGGACCTGAGCCAGCCGCGACAGGCCGGCCTCGCTCTCACGCAGCGCCTCCATGGCCGCATGGCGCTCGCTGACGTTGCGGACATTCACCACGAGCACCGACTCGCCGTATTCGTCGAGGGTTCGAGTGGACAGGAGTTCGAGCGTGTAGGTGACCCCGTCCGGCCGGCGGAAAGGGATCTCGAGTGGCTCGCCGGAGGCGTGGAGCGGGCGGGCCATCGCGTGCACCAGCCGGTCGTGGATGAGATCCGCGCCGCCGAACTTTTCGGCCGACTGGCCGACGAGGAGAGCCGGCGGATAGCCCAGGATTCGCTCGGCGCTCGGCGTCACGTGGCGGACGACGCCGTTGCCATCGAGGAGCAGGATCACGTCCGTGCCGTGTTCCAGCAACCGGACGAACCGATCCCAGCCCTCTCGAGCCCGTATCGCCGCCATTGCGCTGTTGCTGGCTCTCACGACGAACCACTGCCGGATGGTCAGCACCACGGTGATGGCCACGGCGCCGAGCGTGATCGCCCCGTTATCGGTGTTCAGGTCGCGGATGCCGACCAGGAATAGCAGGCTCACGCCCACGCCGATGGCGCCGTAGGGGAGCAACCGCAGGCCCTGGTTTACGACCCGGCGGTCCACGCTCGCCATGGGCTGCCCGGCCGGGCCGGCCGCAGAAGTCGACAGGCCCGAATCAGCAGGCTCGGCCGCGGACGACGCGGCGGCCTTCCACGCGCCGAGGCCGATGGGCAGCCAGGCGGCGCAGAAGAACGCATCCGGCAGAACCGACGTGGCCGCGTCACCGTGCTGGAATGCGAGGGCGAACGACATGTCGCCGATCAATACCCCGGCGATGCCGAGCATGACCAGCCGAACCGCCGTCATGCTTTGCGCCCGGATGTCCGAGTGGAGGAGGCCGACCAGGAGGAGCAGATCCCCCAGGCCGAAGGCCGTCGACTCCACTGCCGTCATGTAGTCGGCCGGCACCTTCGCCGTGAGCGGCGCCAGCAATTGCGTCCAGACGAGAATGCCCGCGCCGAACATCAGGACCGCCCCGTCGAATATCGCCGACCGGCGGTCTCC
>Ga0182019_10000607_pt1 | contig 17630 bp, 19 predicted proteins | sample 812E2MmetaG_FD_120483 | JGI IMG/M metagenome (GOLD analysis project Ga0182019, IMG submission 120483) | Permafrost microbial communities from Stordalen Mire, Sweden - 812E2M metaG | ecosystem: Environmental > Terrestrial > Soil > Wetlands > Permafrost | place: Sweden: Stordalen | collected...
AAGCCGACAACAGGTAGATTGATGAATTTTAATATTGAAGGTTGAAATTTTTGAAAATATTCACGGCCCTTCTGGGGATCGGATGAAGGCAACTCGAGGGTTAGAGTAAAAATATTGCGTTCATGACCGGCATAGTTGCCAAGCGAGCCGGGAAAGTATCCGAATTTTTTCAAAGGATGATTTGTTTCCTTGCATATTTGTTCCATCCATTGCTCGAAGGAATTCAGGTCTGATGATGGTCCGTCATAATCAAAAAAATTAAGCGGCGAATGCACGGACAATATTTTTTGCGGTTTGAATCTTTTAATCAAAGCCATCTGAAACAGTGTTTCCTGCTCTGATGCCGGTTTTGCTCCCGGATAATAGCGATTGTTTTTCCCCTTGGCAATCCATTGACGAATAGCTTTTGCCTGCCAGTCCTTTGTGGGGAAATTTCTATTGATATCAACGCCGCTGGCGTTGACCCGCGTTGGTGGCGCAGACAAGAAACCGTCCGGATTGAGCAGAGGCGCAATCACAATGCACTTATCTTTAAACAGCGCCGGATTGTCTTTAATATAATGGATCAGTCTGAACATGAGATAGGCAGTCGGCAATTCATCGCCGTGCACGCAGCCTATAAATAAAATGCAGTTTCCGGCGCTATTACCGAAATGAGTAAATATAAGGGGATGCTTGTTTTTTGTTGTCCGGTAATATTCCCATTGTATGTCTCCGGGTTTGATGTCTATCCATCCGTAAAGAGCGCTTTGCTGCTCCAGTAAGCTAATAAGTTCTTTAAAATCGGTTGAGGAAGCATCGTAAGCAAATAGCGGAGAAGATAAAGCCGGAAAACACGACAATACAAAGAGAAGACACCAAAATAATATAATTATTTTAATTTTCGATATTTGATTGCGCGGATATTTTTTATTTACGATAATATTATAAATAGGAGTGCGTATCCCTTCATTAATATTTTACGATGCAACTCTTGCACAACCATGGTTGTGCCGGCATATTCTGTAAACGAAGTTGCCCTAAAAAAATTTTCTTTCCACCGCCAAGTTTCATCGGTAGAAAAAATTATGCGTTGGGTATATCGGAAGTTCAGTTCGAAATCAAATCTAAAATTCTTTAAGAGATGCATTTTTTGGTAATAATGAAAAAACTGTATCTAAGTGTAGCATTACTTGCAGAGGAAAGCAGTAAGTATAAGTAAAATAATGATAATATGGGAGGCAATGACTTCAAATTTGTGGCGCTGGTAAAATTCGTTGATTTTTTGAATCCGCTCGAGTCCTCCGCAGAATCGCCGGAAACGTTCCAATCCGCTGTATTTTTTATCATTATCCGATGTAAAATCGTTTTGAAACGCGAACATGGGATAAACGGCGTAAATGTCACTATCCAGAGGGCGAAAAATGGTGTCGATAACAATGCCCTGCCATGGTTCGTAAGCGAGAGTTTCCGCGTACGGCCTGTTTAAAGCGTACGCGTGCGCGAGACTCTGGTAGCGGACTTTTTGGATAAATGGATTATCTGTTTTATGGCTGGAACATATTAGCGCTCCCAGCAGCAGAACTTTCCAGTCCGGATTGTCCGCTAAAAATTGAGTGCATTGCCGGAAGTGTTCAGCGTCGAATCTATCAAAGATGATATCATCTTCGAAAACCACGATGTTCTTTGCGCCGGCTTCCAGGCCTTTACGCAGACAGGTCATGTGCGACTCATACATTCCCTGTTCGATATTTGACGGGTGAGGTTGGACAAGCACAAATTCAACTTTTCCGGTCAGTCCGACTTTGGCAAAGGAGGTCGCAGCCGCCTGCCGCCGGTCCTCGCGTTTTTCCAGGGAAATGCAGTAGATACGGTCAAAAAAATCCCAGCCATTGGCTACTTTTTTCACGTTATCCTCAGTCTTTCGCATTTTACTTTACATGTTTATTTTATAATATTAGTATTATCCGCTGTCAAGACATGACTGCCGGAAATAATGCCGGCTTATCATGCTGTTTGAACCGGATTATTTGCAGGAGAAGATTTTCTAATGCGCAAGAAAATAGCTCAATATTTTTCCTCAAAGAAATATATTCAAAATATAATGGCGCACCCGGCGGATCTTAATGAATTCAGGGAGCGCCCGACTCCGCGATTAATTACCGGTTTGGCCCTGATGATATTAAGTTTTATCCTTGGGTGGCCTGCGGTATTCGCGTTGAGCGCTCTTGCCGTTTGGTTTCGCGAACCGCTGATTGCCGTTATCGGTTGCCCGACTACCTACGCTTTCTCTTATGTGGTCTTTATTGTTGGCGCCTGGCTTTCAAGGGCGCCTCATTATATGGGGACTTTGTTTCGATACGGTTTGCAGCGTTTCTTGAGCAAAATACTCTCCTGGAAGGAAAGTTAATCATGTTGAAAGCCAAAACAAAAAATATCAGCATTGTTTTATATAAACCGAAGTACGCGGGGAATATCGGCTCTGTCGCCCGCGCGGCGAAAAACATGGGCATCAGCAATATCATTGTTGCGGCTGCCGCCGGTTTTGACCGTGAAGAAATGCAGCAGCGCTCAACTCATCTGGCCGCCGATGTTTTGGATCAAATCCAATATATTGAACGCTTGGATGAAGCGCTCGGCGGCTTCCATTATATCGTGGGAACAACCGCCCGCCTGGGTAAAGCGCGCGGCCCGTTTATCTCGCCGCGCGCCGCTGCTCAAAATATTGCCGATATATCCCAGAAAAACAAAGTTGCCCTGCTTTTCGGCCCTGAAGATACGGGACTGGCCAATGAGGAGTTGCGTCTTTGTCAAGCCGTGGTTACCATTCCGACATCGCGCGAATTCACGTCTCTTAATCTTTCTCACGCCGTTATGATTCTCTGCTATGAAATATTTACCGCCTCATCAGCCGCGGCTGCGGGAGCGCAGGCAACACCCAGATTAGCGCGATCAGAGGAGTTGGAAGGGATGTACGGGCAGATCAAAACATTGCTGGCCGATATCGAATTTATAAATCCTGAAAATCCTGATTACTGGATGATGCATCTGCGCCGCTTCTTTGCCCGCTCGGCGCTGTTATCGCGTGAGGTAGGGATTGTTCGCGGTGTCTGCCGCCAACTTCAGTGGTACGCTCATCACAAAAAAACTTGACTTTACCGTGCAGTTCCCATAGAAAATGCACATACCGCAAGGATTTCCTTAGTATAATTACAAATTGCAACCTCTGGAGGTTTTAAATTATGAGAAAAACATTTTCTTTTACCGGAGCCAAAAAAATTGTTTTCGGCAATGGTTCGTTATTAACATTAGCCAGTCACATTAAGGAACTAAATGCCAAAAATCCACTGGTGGTGATTGATAAAAATCTGGCCAAAACGGATTTGCTGGAAAAAGTTGCCAATGTTCTTATTCCGGCCGGCATTAAATTTACGGTGTATGACAAGGTTGTACCGGAACCGCCCATTGAACTGGCGGATGAAGGCGCGAAGATTGCCGTGAAAAACAAATGCGATATCGCCATCGGCATCGGCGGCGGCAGCGCGATGGACGTGGCCAAAGCGATTGCCGTGATTGCGACCAATCACGGCGGCGCGGTTGATTATCTCGGCCTGAATAAAGTTCCCAAGCCCGGACTCCCTAAAATCATGATACCGACGACCGCCGGTACCGGCAGTGAAGTGACTTTTACCGCGGTTTTTGTGCGGAAGAATTTAAAAAAGAAAGAAGGAATGAACAGCCCGCATCTTTATCCGGAACTGGCTCTGCTTGATCCGGAATTGACGCTTAGCCTGCCGCCCGCGCCGACGGCACAGACCGGCCTTGATGCGCTATGCCATGCCATAGAATCGTACACCTCTGTTAATTCTTCACCGGTCAGCGAGATGTTTTCTCTGGAGGCCATCGCTCTGATTTCCGAAAATTTACGCGCCTGCGTGCATGATGGCAAGAATATCGTCGCGCGCGAAAGAATGCTCTTAGGCAGCTTGTATGCCGGAATCGGCCTGGCCAACGCTGGCGTTACCGCGGTTCATTCGCTGTCTTATCCGTTGGGCGGGAAATACGGTGTCGGTCATGGACTGGCCAATACCATGATGCTGCCGGCGGTCATGGCCTTTAATATACCGGCGGCCCTGGAAAAATTTACGGATGTCGCCGAGGCGATGGGCGAAAATGTTGATGGTCTTCCCGTCCGCGAGGCGGCGTATCTGGCGTTGGAAGCCGTTGAAGCATTAATTGAAGATTGCGGGATTCACGAAACACTTGCTCAATTCGGCATCAAAGAAAAAGATTTTCCGGCACTGGCCGACGTGGCGGTGACTGTGGCCAGACCCCTGGAGAACAATCCCCGCAAACTCACAAAGGACGACATGATCGCGATTTACGCGCAGGCTTTTTAATTTACATTAATACCGCTTTTAAATCGGAGATGATATCGAGGCGGCAAGGAGGAGGCGACGAGGCGTATTTTACCATACGTTGAGGAAGCCGACGACGCAGCCAACAAAGATAGCGCTACGATTTAGAAGCGAAAAGGAAGGTTAAATATATGGCAGGAGCAGAACTAATCGGTAAAGAAGAAATCAAGGAAGTAATGGATGTCCTCGAAACAGGCATTCTGATGCGTTATGGTTTTGATAAGGAAAGAAAAGGAATTTATAAAGTCAGGGAATTTGAAGAGGCGTTTGCCAAATATTGCGGCACCAGCTACGCGCTGGGCGTCACTTCCGGATCGACAGCTCTCCAGATTGCGCTCACGGCTATGGATGTGGGGCCCGGTGACGAGGTGCTGGTTCCCGCTTTTACTTTTTTGGCCACTTATGAGGCGGTGATGGAAGTAGGTGCCATTCCCGTGATGGTGGATATTGACGACACCCTCAATCTCGATCCGCTGGAGATTGAAAAGAAAAAATCTCAGTATACCAAGGCGGTCATTCCCGTGCACATGTGCGGCTCGGGCGCCAATATTGATAAAATAGTGGAAATCGCCCATAAAAACAAACTGCTGGTGTTGGAAGATAACGCGCAGGGCTGCGGAGCCGGCTTTAAAGGTAAAAAACTGGGCAGTTTCGGCGATATGGGAACTTTCAGTTTTGATTATGTTAAAACGGTGACCACCGGCGAAGGCGGCATGGTGATTACCAATAACAAAGAATTTTATCTGAGGTCGGAATGGTATCATGACCACGGGCACGACCATAATCCCAAAGTCAGCCGCGCTCTGGAAGGCAGAACCATTCTTGGTTTCAACTTCCGGATGAATGAATTGCAGGGCGCGCTAGGTCTGGCGCAATTGCGCAAGTTGGATTACCTGATCGGCGAGCAGAAGAAAAACAAGAAATTCATCATGGATGTGCTGGCGCAGGTTCCCGGCGTAGGGTTCCGCGCGAAACCGGACCCCGAAGGAGATTCCGCCACGTTCCTGGCTTTTAATATGCCGGATGAAAATCAGGCGCAGAAATTCCAGAATCTGCTTAGCGCTGAAGGCGTGGATACTGTCTGCTATAAGAGAAATTTGTGGCATTATGTTCCGAACTGGGAACATTTTCTGGCGAAATCGACCGCCAACTCGAAAAAATATCCGTTCAGCAATCCGTCTTATAAAGGCAAGGTTGAGTACAAGAGGGAAAACATTCCGCAGGCCGAAAATATTCTGGGCCGTACGCTGGTCATGGGCATATCCGTGAAGATGAGCCAGGAAAAATTGGATGGGATTAGGAAAGGGATCGAGCAGGCCGCTAAAAACGTTTAACAAACTTGCTCTCCTTTTTATAACTTTGTTGGCAGCTGCGTCGGCTTCCTCAACGTATGTAAAAATACGCCTCGTCGCCTCCTCGCTATCGCCGCGTTCTACTTCGGATCAAGTTTGTTGTTGGATTTATTTAAGCTGGCGCAAGCATGTTGCTTGCTCCAGCTTAAATATTTTGGAATTTCAAATGTGCAAATCGTCGATCACGCGTGTACAACTCTTCGGACAGGATTGTGCGGAGCAGAAACGGTTTTAATTACTTTTGATTTTAATGAATATTTCTCAGGATTTTCCAGATTATCGATTTCCAGATCAACATCCAAATCCGGCCAATACAGATGATAGCCGTGCAATAATTTCACATTTTGAATGGCTTTTATCGTTTGTTCCTTGAAATAAGGGTAATCCAGATAATTCAGAAAATATTCGTGTCCATTGACGAATAGCCACAATCCGAAGGATGTGATATTTTCAACATTGACTGAAATGTTTACGCCACGCTTTGACGATGTCATTTTCGTGTTCCTCTATGATCTTTTGTAATTCAGACAACTTCCTGGGATTAAGGCCAAAAGAAGTAGCCAAAGTCACGATGGGTTCCAACCAGAATTTTGCTTCACCTTTGTCACATGTGACATGAACGTGGATTCGAGGTTCTTCATTGGACAGGAAGTAAAATCGATATCCTTTTTCTCTGAAGATTGTTGGACTCATGGTTACAATATAAACCAATTCATTTTTTTTATCAATCCTTACTGCATTGACTAAAGGCTGGTTCAAGCCTGCAACTTGAACCGAAACATTTTGGAGCAATCAGCATATTTGCTCAAGCAGAAGGATACGCCTCCTCGCTGCCGCCGCGTTCTACTTCGGATATCAAGCTTGTTGTTGGATCTGCTGCTGTGTATTAGTGGGAACGAAAAGCTCAGCGGGCTGCGATCCGGTGGAGCGACGTGTTATACCTTCCTATTTATAATTCTTTATTGTTTCAAAGTCCCCTTCAAAATACGCCTTTAAAAGCATGTTGACATTTGCCTCCGACACAGGTGCAACTTCCAAAGTTTTCTGAGAATTCATTAAAAGGCGCTTTATAGGAACGCTGGCCATAATACCATATTTGTGTTTTGTGTTAGCCCAGATCATGAAGTTATTTTTGCCGTCTGTAAAACAGATGTTGGGCGGAGCAGCCTCCTGACCTGCGTCTTCTTTTTCTTTGTACGTTCGTATGTGCTGATCCCACGCGAATGTCTTGAACACCTTAATTGCATTTTCAAGGGATATTTCTCCAAAATTTTCCTGATTGTAATCTGGATATTGAATGGCATAGGTGATCGTTCTCATATTTTTTTCTCCTTGTGTTATTGAAGGAAAGACGGAAAGAATGACGATGAACAAGCAGATTGAGATAATTTTTCTATTCATATGGTTTTATCCTTGCATTGGTATAACAATTAATATACCCGGCGGGTATTTTCCGAAATTTGTTGCAATCTTACTTCATTCAAGGCAAAATGAAAAGAAAAAACGTAATGAAATCAGATATAATAAATTTGGGCGCCGGGCATTTGCTGTTTATTATCGTGATATGCCCGGTGGGTAAAACATTGGAAATTTGTCCGACAGCAAGATAAATTCCATTCTTAATTAAAGTCAAATATTTTACTTGACAAGCTATTTAAGATTTCATAAACTCCGCTTTTAAATTTTTAACTAGAATGGTGGTTTGAGATTATGAAGACATATATGGCAAAAGCCGAAACAACGGAGAAAAAATGGTATGTTGCGGATGCTTCCGGTAAAGTATTAGGAAGATTCGCCAGCGAAATAGCGCACCGTTTAAGAGGCAAGCACAAGGCTACTTATACACCGCATGTTGATACAGGCGATTTTATTATAGTCGTTAATGCCGAGAAGATTGTTGTTACCGGCAAAAAGCTGATCGATAAAAAGTATTATTCATATTCGGGTTATCCCGGCGGATTGAGAGAAACCTCGGCAGGCAAAATGCTGGCGGAAAAACCTGAGAATTTAATTCGCATCGCTGTACAGGGAATGCTGCCCAAAACCAATCTCGGACGCAAAATGCTGAAAAAACTGAAAGTTTATGCCGGTAATGCTCATGTTCATGAAGCGCAGTGTCCGGAAAACTTATCCATTTAATTTGTAAAAATAGAAATTAGATCAATATTGGAGAAATCATGGCGGAACAACGGTATTATGCAACAGGTAAGAGAAAGAGCGCTATCGCACGTGTTTATATGAAAGCGGGCAATGGTAATATTGTAGTCAATAAAAGAAGCTACGAAGAATATTTCACTCGTCCGAGCTTGAAGATGGTCATCAAACAGCCTCTTGATATTACGGGTAAAAAAGATCAATTTGATTTATATGTTAATGTCAGCGGAGGCGGAGTAGCCGGTCAGGCCGGCGCGATAAAACACGGCATTTCAAAAGCTTTATTGGAATATGATGCCGAATTGCGTTCCATCCTGAAAAAGGCGGGTTTTTTAACCAGAGATGCCCGGGTTAAAGAACGAAAGAAATACGGCCAGCCCGGGGCAAGGAAAAGATTCCAATTCTCCAAACGTTAAAATTCAACTGGGGGGCTTCTGGCCTCCCTTTTTTTTGGAGTATTTTTTATGATCAAGGCAGCAATATTTGGAGCCAGCGGATATACAGGTCAGGAACTGATAAGAATTTTATCGGGACACCCCGAAGTGAAATTAGTTGCCGTAACGTCCCGGCGGTTTGCCGGATTGCCGGTTGCGGAAGTATTCCCTTCGTTACAGGGATTGACTTCTTTAAAATATCAAAACGCTAATCCGGATCAGATCAGCGATATCTGCGATATTGTTTTTCTGGCGCTTCCCCATGGTGTGTCCATGGCGATTGCTCCGGAATTTATCAGGAAAGGAAAAAAAGTAATTGATTTAAGCGCCGATTATCGATTGCGGGATTTGAAAACATATGAACTCTGGTATGGAAAACATTCCAGCTCCAAGTTTATCAAAGACGCTGTTTACGGCATTCCCGAGCTTTACAGGCAAAAAATCAAGAAAACGAAATTCATTGCCAATCCCGGTTGCTATCCGACCAGTATTATTTTGGGCCTTGCTCCGGCGCTGAAAAAGAAACTTCTGGACGAATCCACGATTATCGTGGATTCGTCCTCAGGCGTAAGCGGAGCGGGACGGGAACCGCTGACCGGATCTCTTTTTTGTGAAGTGGACGGCGGCTTTAAAGCATACAAGGTTGGCAAACACAGGCATCTGCCGGAAATCGAGCAGGAATTGAATTCTCTGGCCGGTAAAAAATTCGCTATTTCCTTTACTCCGCATTTACTGCCGGTGAAGCGAGGCATTTTGAGCACGATTTACGCGAAACTGAAAAAAGATATTACTTTACCTCAACTGCATGCCCTGTATAGCGAGTTTTACGCGAAGGAAAAATTTGTGAGAATTTGTCCACAAGGAGTTTACCCGAATATTTCTTCCGTTTGCGGATCAAATTATTGCGATATCGGATTGGCGATTGATCCTAGGACAAAAAGAGTTATTATAATGGCGGCCATTGATAATTTGATTAAAGGCGCCGCGGGGCAGGCTGTGCAAAACATGAACATCATTTGCGGTTTTGAAGAAGACGCCGGTTTGCGCATAGCGCCGCTTTATCCATAAGGAAAGAAAGTAATAGTATGTCTCAAAAAATATTCAACACAGCGACAAGAAAAAAGGAAATCTTTCAGCCCGTGAAAGAAGGGGCTGTCGGTATCTATGTTTGCGGTATCACGGCTTATGACGTCTGTCACGTGGGGCATGCCCGCGCGGCGGTCGTGTTCGATGTTGTTGTAAGATATTTGCGAACCAAAGGATATCAAGTGACTTACGTAAAAAACTTCACCGATATTGACGATAAAATCATCGACCGCGCCAACAAAGAAGGCGTCAGCATTGCCGAAATATCGGAACGTTACATTAAATTGCACGATGAGGATATGGCCGCGCTGGGAGTTCAAACTCCCACGGTAACGCCCAAAGCCACAGCGCACATGGACGATATGATTGCTCTGATCAGCACGCTGGAAGAGAAAGGATACGCTTATTGCGTAGATGGAGACGTATATTTTTCGATAAGCAATTATCGTCAATATGGCGGTTTATCCGGACGCAATCTGGAAGAAATGATGGCTGGCGCGCGTGTTGACGTCAATGACAAAAAAAGAAATCCTCTGGATTTCGCGCTCTGGAAAAAAAGCAAGGAAGGCGAACCGTTCTGGGAAAGTCCTTGGGGGCAAGGCCGGCCCGGCTGGCATATCGAATGTTCCGCCATGAGCCGGCGTTATCTGGGAGAAACCTTCGATATTCACGGCGGCGGTGAAGACTTGATTTTTCCGCATCACGAAAATGAAATCGCTCAATCGCAGGCGGCAACAGGCAAGCCCCTGGCCAATTACTGGATGCACAATGGGTTTGTAAAAATAAATTCGGAAAAGATGTCCAAATCCTTGGGCAATATCTTTCCGGTCAGAGAAATCTTGAAAAATTATCATCCGGAAGTGTTGCGTTTTTTTATGCTGCAGAGTCATTACCGCAGTCCGGTGGATTATTCGGAGAATTCACTAGCCGAATCCCGATCAGGTTTAATCAGATGTTACAGAACATTGCAGATGATGAAAGAGGTGTTGGGCAAATTATCTGCTGATCAAAATACGATTAACAAAAATTCAGAAAAAGTAGAAAATTATATAAGCAAATTTAAAGAATCGATCGATAAATTTGATGCCGCAATGGATGACGATTTCAACACCGCTCAGGCTCTGGGTCATGTCTTTGATATGGTCAGGCTTACTAATAACTTTATGGTTGACGAAAAAAATATGCCTGACCCTGATAAAGCTGTAATTTTGACCCGGGCCGGAAAAGTCTTTGATCATTTTAGAGCTGTTTTGGGAATTTTTCAGAATGATGCCGATCAATTTTTCCGGGCTGATCAAGCAACCGAGTTGCGTAAACGAGGCTTGGATGTTGACCAAATTGAAAATTTAGTCCAGCAAAGGCAAACGGCCCGCAAACAAAAGGATTGGGCCGGAGCAGATGCTATCAGAAAAGAACTGGGAGCGCTTCATATTGTTCTTAAAGATACTGTTGATGGTACCAGCTGGATTATTGAATAATATAATTTCGCCCCGTCTATTAAAAAAACTTTCAACATTTTTAGATAATCTCTGAAAATAAATGAAATAAATCAGAGAAAGTGATATAGGAATGAGACTTATATATTCAATATTGCGAGGAATATAATGAAAAAATTATCAATGAAATTTTATTTGCTGGCAATCATTTGCGTTTGTTCGTTTCTCCTTTTAGGGCTATATAACGATAGTACGGTCTCCACTAAGGATAAAAATGTCTATAAAGATATTAAAACATTCAACGAAGTTTTCGATATGGTCAGGAAAAATTATGTTGATGAGGTTGATACGGCAAAATTAATGCAGGGCGCGATTAACGGAATGATCAAATCTCTTGATCCGCATAGTTCGTTCATGACGCCGGATTTATATAAAGAGCTGGAAGTGGAAACACAGGGACAATTCGGCGGGCTGGGCATAGAAATTATGATCATCAAAGATGTTTTGACTGTCGTTTCCCCGATTGAAGATTCTCCCGCATTCAGCGCCGGACTGAAACCGGGCGACCAAATTTTAAAAATTGACGGTAAATCCACAAAGAATATAGAAATCATGGAAGCCGTCAAGAAACTGCGTGGTCCCAAGGACAGCAAGGTGACGATTACGATCATACGGGAGAATATGACCACGCCCAAAGATATTACGTTAACGCGTGCCATTATTCAAATCAAGAGCGTCAAGTTCAAAAAATTTGAAGATAATATCGGATACATTCGCATCACCGCTTTTCAGGAAAAAACATCCGATGATATACGTAAAGCGTTGAAGGAAATCGGCGAAAAACTGAATCCGATGAAGGGTCTGATTCTGGATTTAAGGAATGATCCGGGCGGATTGCTGACTCAAGCCATAGAAGTCTCTGATATATTCCTTAAGTCTGGCGTTATTGTTTCCACCCGTGGACGCGTAAAAAGCATGGAAACAAAGTCCATGGCCAAAGATAACGGCGATGAAATAACCTGTCCGATCGTTGTTTTAGTCAATGAAGGCACGGCCAGCGCCGCGGAGATTGTCGCCGGAGCCCTGCAGGATAATAACAGGGCTCTGATTGTTGGAGCGCAAACTTTCGGCAAGGCGTCCGTGCAGACTATTATCCCTCTGGAAGACGGAGCCGCTCTTAAACTGACAACCGCCCGTTATTACACGCCGAAAGGACGCTCCATTCAGGCGGAAGGTATTACACCGGACATTCCGGTTAAATATATGAAACCTTCCGATGAAGCGGAAAACAATACAGGACAGGAAGAACGAATCAGAGAAAAAGATCTTAAAGGACATATCAAACCGGCGAAAGAAGACGGCACCAAAGTGGATGAAATTCAAAGTAAAGAAATAAGAGATGCCTCCGACATAACGGATGATAATCAACTCAAGACGGCTGTGGATATTTTAAAGAGCTGGGATATCATGAAAAGGAATTTACATTAATTGGTTGCGAAGCGTAAAAACAATTTATTGGAAAAAATATTTACGGCGGCAGTCGTATTTTTGATAGTCGTATTACTGGCGGGCATTATCTATGTGTTGCAGTTTCGGGAAGAGCCGTCTTTAATGAAGGAACAGAAAAAAGAGACAAAACAAATAACCAAAAAGGCCGTTGTACCTAAACCTAAAGGTGAAAAGATAAAAGCTCTGCCTGTGCAGCCGGCGCCCGCGCCGGTGCGGACAGTGGCGATTATCGTGGATGATATTGGTAACGACTTAAATGCGGTAAAGGAATTACTCAAGATAAACGCCGATTTGACATTTGCCGTTTTGCCTTTCTGCGCTCATAGCCGCGAGGCGGCGGAAATGTTTCATAAAGCTAAACGAGAAATTCTTTTACACCTGCCCATGGAGCCTGTTTCTTATCCGCGTGAAAAGCCGGGTGAAGGAGCTCTGTTTACGGATATGAGTGATGAGGAGATTGTATTGCAATTAAAGAAGGATATTGCCGCCGTCCCTTACATATCCGGAGTTAATAATCATATGGGTTCGAGATTCATGATGGATGAGAAAAAACTGGCTTTAATTTTTAATGAGCTGAAGAAGGACAAATTATTTTTTGTGGATTCGCGCACGTCGGCTGATACCAAGGCGCTGCTCGCCGCTAAAAAAACCGGTTTACCGATGGCCGAGCGAAAAATATTCCTGGATAACAATCGTAACTACAATGAAATTTATAATAATTTAATGAATATCGCCAAGGGTGATGATGTTTCATCGGAGGTTATTATCGGTCATCCTCATCCGGAAACTATTCGGGCGATAAAGGACGCGGCGCAAGCTTTACGTAAAAAAGGGATCTCAATTGTTCCTGCGTCTCATATCATAAGAAAATAAAAACCTTATTTTCAACGTTTCAAAATTGTGCGATGATGAAGCAAAGATAATAGACAACGCGGTTGGTAAATATGCAAAAAAACAAAAAATGTTTAATATTCGTATTGATTTTTGTTTTAATCAGCTTATACGGCTGCGGTCATTTGCAGAAAGTTCAGACCTCTCCCGCATCTTCTGAAAAAAAACAGACAAGTGAAAATAAACCGGCCAGCGCTTCGTATCATTATTCTCTGGGAGTTCTTTTACGCCTGGAAGGTAAAATTGATGAAGCAACTAACGAGCTGAAGCAGGCAGTGACCGCTGATTCCGGATCTGCGTATCTGGCAACGGAGCTGATTTCTCTGTATGCGGAACAGGGTGATCTCAACAGCGCCATCTCTCTGGGACAGGAAACGCTGGCTAAAAATCCTGATAATCTAGAATTGCATTTACTCATGGGTGGCTTGTATCTTAATATTCGCGAATACACAAAAGCAATCGGAGAAAATAAAAAAGTAATCGAGCTGGATCCTCAAAATCTTGTTGCTCATCTTTATCTGGGCATAATTTTTGCGGAAGAAAAAAGATTTGATAAATCGGAAGAGATGTTTAAGAAAATGTTGAAAATAGATCCCGACAATATCATGGGCATCTATTATTATGGTAAAATGCTGGAGAAAAATAAGCGCTTTGACGAAGCGGAGAAGATGTTTAAAAAGGCCATGTCTTTAAGTCCTTATTTTGAAATGGCGTTGTTTGATCTGGCCGCGCTTTACGAAAAGCAGGAAAAGCTGGATAAGGCGATTGAAGTTTATCGCAATTATTTGAAGATCAATCCGGCGCGGATCAATTTGCGTGTAAAAACGGGAGAACTTTTAATTAAGAAAAAGAAATATGAGGAAGCGCAAAAAGAATTTCAGGAAGTTTTAAAAATCGATCCCGATAATCGTGATCTCCGGGTGGCGCTGGGGCTTTTATATTATGATATGAACAAATTTGATTCGGCGGCGGCTGAATTTTCCGCAATCCTGCAGCAAAACACTGCCGATGATAAGGTCCGTTATTTACTGGCCACCACCTATGAGGAAAAAGGCGACAACAAACTTGCGTTGGAAGAATATCGCGATATTGCTTCTTCTTCCGAATTATACGTTCATGCTCAAATTCGCGCCGGAATAATTTTAAAAAAAGAAGGCAAGATCGCTGAAGCCATCACGTCCCTTAAGGACGCTCTTAAGAAAAAAAATAATCAGGTAACCTTTTATCTTTTTTTATCTTCACTTTATGAAGAAACCAATGATACCGTTGCGGCGGAAAAAACCTTAAGTGATGGAATCAAAATTGCTCCCAAAGATATAGATTTACATTATGCTTTAGCCGCTATTTACGACAGAACAAGCCGATTTCCGGAGAGCATCAAGGAAATGGAAAAAGTCTTAGAACTTGATCCGAACAACGCCGAAGCTCTGAATTTTATCGGATACAGTTATGCCGACCGCGGCATAAATCTTGACGAAGCGGAAACAATGATCGTTCGCGCGTTGGAAATCAAACCGGACAATGGTTACCTGAAGGACAGTCTCGGTTGGGTTTATTTCAGGAAAAATAAACTGAGCAGCGCCGAAAAATATTTAAAACAGGCCCTGGAACTTTTACCTGATGAAGTTGATATCATCGAGCATGTCGGCGATCTTTACGTCAAACTGAATAAAACGAAAGAAGCAAGGGAAATGTATGAACGCGCGCTGGAAATCGCTCCTAAAAAAAATTCCGTGCAAAAAAAGCTTGAAGATTTGATCAAGCATAAACAATAGGAACAACATGTTCTTATTTATCCAGAGAGCTTCTTCATCCAGAACAAGACCTGTTTCCTTCCCGGCCATAATATTTTTATTATGGGTTTCTTTGCTTGCCGGCGGCTGCGTTCAACAAAAATCGGTGTATCCCGATTTTCCGGCTCCGAAAAATCATCGGGCCATTTCCGGCGCTCTGGATAACGATGATATTTTCAGTGCCGTCGTTCAAATAGATTTAGTGACAAACAAAGGCCGTTATCCGGTCAGAGCCGCCCTGATGATCATGCGGCCTTCATATTTACGCCTGGAATTGCTTCCGGTCATCGGGACACCTGATTTTATTCTTGCCGCTTCGTCTGAAACAATGAGCATTTTTATTCCCTCGCAGGGGAAATTTTATTCCGGACAACCGACAGCGGCAAACTTGGGGAAATTTCTTCCCTGGAAATTTAATATTGAAGATATCGTAATGATTTTTTCCGGGACATACCCTGCGTTAAAAGAAAACAATATTGCTTATCAAAGCGACAACGAAGCAAATCTTCTGCGTATGGAAATGAAAGCGCCATCAGGATCTTCGCAAATGATCTGGACGGGAGAAGATCATAAATTGCACAAACTCGTTCGTAGAGATGAAGCCGGTAAAGAAGTATACACGGTCCGGTATATTTACGATGCCGCCGGCGGTTCTTTTCCGGAAACAATTAACATCAGCATGGCTGACGGGATAACTTCACTATCCATAAAATACTCGGACGTCAAAGTTGAAAAGGCAAAGGATTTATCCATTTTTAACCTTTCTCTGCCCGACAATGTGAAAGCAATACCACTGGACTGATTAAAATGATTTTGTTTCGAAAACTAATTATTTGATTTCCTGCAGGCTGGATCGGGCGATACGCGCCTGATTAGTGTTCGGATAATTCTTGATGACTTCCTGCAGGAGCAATTTAGCGCTGGTTTTATCTCCCAGTTTGAGGAAGGAGAGACCTTGCTTCAGCAGGGCGTAAGGAACTTTATTGCCGTTGGGATAATTCTTCGTTACTTTTTCGTATTCTAAGATAGCCGCTTCATATTTTTTTTCGAAAAAATAACATTCGCCGACCCAAAACTGGGCATTATCCGAATATTCGTTATCGGGATAATTAGTCAGGAAATTTTGAAATTCGGTTCTGGCTTTATCGTAGTTGCCTTCTTTAAAAATCTGATAAGCGGCTGAATACGCCTTTTCCTTGTCCTGCTTTTTCGACGGATCCTTCGCGGCGGAGACACCGGTTGATTTGCCTATTTTATCGGAAGCGTCACTGGAATTATTTTTATTGCCGATCTCCAGGAAATTTTCAATAAAGTTGATTTTCAGAAGCATACTATCAAAACGTTGATCATCCTTCTTGGAGTTGGCAGTAAAATCTTTTTTTAAGGACTCCACCTGGCCGCGTAATTGCTGAATATTCTCTCTCAAATCGGAAATATCCGCTGTGGAATTTGCCTGTCCGCTGCGAATGGCATCCAGGGCCGCAGCGTTCTTTTTCAATGTATTCAAATCGGCGTCTATGGCGGCCATTTTTTCTTCCATGGTCTGGTTCAGTTCCGCGCGGAGCGCCTTTAAATCATGCGTAGTAGCGCAACCCGCAACGAAAAATATCGTAAAAAATAAAAGAAGATAAATAAACTTTCTCAATTTTTTCACCTCAATGGATTATTATGGATTAACAACAAAATGAGCGCGTCTGTTTTTCGCCCAGGCTTCTTCGTTGGAGGCGGTATCCAGAGGACGCTCGTTGCCATAACTCACAGTTTTTATCATTGATTCTCTAATGCCCAGATTCACCAGATATTTCCTGGCTTCCTGGGCGCGTCTTTCTCCCAGAGCCATGTTGTATTCGGCCGTTCCTCTTTCATCGCAATGTCCTTCAACCACAACGGAAGAAACTCTATGTTTTGATAAGTAATCGGCATTGACTTGAAGAATTTCACGGGCATCGGACCGAATGACAAAACTGTCAAAATCAAAATTGATATCACGAAGAGGAGACTTCTCTGTTTTTGTTTCCAAATTGACCGGTTGTTCATCGGCGGTTACTTTGGAATTAGCAGTGTCCGCCGGTGCCGCGACATTGTTTTGATTGGCAGAGTCAGTCGTTTTCACTGGCGCCGGCGCAGTCTCCTGTACCTTGGCGGCGTCACTTTTAACGGCTGATTTTTTTTCAGCACAGCCGGTAAAAATTATTAAACTCAATATAAATACAAATAAAATTCCTATCGAAGTCAGATTTTTTTTCATGGTTGTTCCTCTCTTCCCTTACTTGAAAATAAGTTTTTCAAAAGTGAAAATACTTCAACATCCCCATATTGTCACTGTAAAATTATAACAGAAACAAGAGCTGTTTTTAAGAAAAAATCCCCTTTCTTCCTTTTTTCTGTTTAAAGCCATTATTTTTAACACCTTATACGGCAAAGTATGAAAAATAACAACCCCTAAACTCTGTAACGAATTGCCTCAAATAAAATGTTACCGAAGGAGTAGATAAAAAAGGAACGATGACTCATAAATCGATGTTACCGAGGAGAGATTCGGAAACGGAGGTATAAGCATGAGTCCAAAGTCCAAACA
>Ga0182019_10000610_pt1 | contig 17588 bp, 15 predicted proteins | sample 812E2MmetaG_FD_120483 | JGI IMG/M metagenome (GOLD analysis project Ga0182019, IMG submission 120483) | Permafrost microbial communities from Stordalen Mire, Sweden - 812E2M metaG | ecosystem: Environmental > Terrestrial > Soil > Wetlands > Permafrost | place: Sweden: Stordalen | collected...
GTCATCCCTTTGATTATTTCCGTCAGTGCTGACGACGAGGCAATGGCGCTGGCACAACCGAAGGTTTTGAACTTGGCGTCTTTGATGCGTTTATTCTCATCAAGCTTGAATGTGAGCTTCAACGCGTCACCGCAGGCCAATGATCCGACTTCGGCCACACCGTCCGGATTTTCAATTTCGCCAACATTACGCGGATTAAGAAAATGCTCTTTGACTTTATCTGTATATTCCCACATAAAAACTCCTTTTCAAATATTTTTAATAACGCGACATCATGGGTTGTTCGTTAAAACAAAAACGACATTCAATGCAAACAGGTTCGGGAAGATTCGCACAATTGCTTTTTCTCCCAGATAATGGGCTTCCACAATTCGGATATTTTTCCGTGCGCAAAAATCCTTGAAATCCGTAATGCTTAAGAAACGCACATTCGGAGTATCATACCATAGATAGGGCAATGATTCCGTAATTGGCGATTTACCATAAAAAAACAGAGAGAGCCTTGATTTGATATAGGCGAAATTAGGAAATCCGACAATAACCTTATGGCCGATGCGCAAAGCCTCCTGAATGACAAAATCCACTTTTTTTACTTCCTGCATACTCTGATTCAGAATCACGTAATCAAAGGAGTTGTCCGGATATTCCCGCAAACTGTTCTCAATGTCATCCTGAAAAACACTTAAGCCCTTCTTGACGCACTCCTGAATGGCTTTGTCGTTCAGTTCAATCCCCTGCGCCCGGACGTGTTTATCCCGGACAAGCGGATAGAGGAGCTCTCCTTCACCACATCCCAGGTCTAAAACGCGCGAATCGGGTTCAATAATCGAATAAATGATTTGATGATCCAGATGAATACTATGAGATTCCATATTTGCCTGCCACCAGATACCCGTTAAAGGTCTTATCTAAAAAATGTTTGATCAATGTTGTCTGCTCCTCAACTTCAATAAGAAAGGCATCATGACCGTACGTAGATGTCAACTCGCAATATGTAGCATCAACATGTCTTCTTTTCAACGCCCGGACTATCTCCTGCGACTGATGGGGAGGATAGAGCCAATCCGACTTAAAAGAGATAATCATAAACCGTGTGTTGATGGTTTTCCCATGTGGAATGAGTTTTCCTCCCGATAGATCAAAGTAATCAATCGCTTTTGTAATATAAAGATAGGAATTGGCATCGAAGCGTTTCACAAAATTAGCGCCACGATAGCGCAAATAGCCCTCTACTTCAAAATCGGCGTCAAATCCGAAGCTGAATTTATCGTTCTTTAACCGCCGGGAAAATTTTTCTTCCATGGACTGATCACTCATAAATGTGATGTGACCAATCATGCGGGCAACCGACAGGCCTTTTTCGGGCTGGCCGTATTCGTAGTAATTTCCCTCACGCCAGTCAGGATCAGCCATGATGGACTGCCGGACAACTTCATTGAAAGCAATCTGTTGAGGAGAATGCTTCAGCGCAGTAGCAATAGGAATGGCCGATTTTACCCGCTCCGGATAAGAGGCAACCCATTGGAGAACCTGCATACCACCCATGGAAGCACCGGCAACACATAACAGTTTGTCGATACTTAAAAAATCGATAAGATGCCGCTGGGCATGAACCATATCCGCCACTGTAATAAAAGGGAAATCCAAGGCGTAAGGTTTTCCTGTATCCGGGTTTATAGAAGAAGGCCCTGTTGAACCTTTGCAGCCGCCAATGACATTAGAGCAGATGATAAAATACCGGTCTGTATCAAAGGCTTTGCCCGGCCCGATCATATTATCCCACCAGCCCGTATCATCTTTGCCTGCGTGAATGCCTGCGGCGTGTGCATCGCCGGAAAGGGCATGCAGCGCCAGGATCGCGTTCGATTTATCCTTGTTCAATGTGCCGTATGTTTCATACGCAAGGGTGATCGGTCCGAGTGTCTCACCGCTTTCAAATTTATGCTCTTGGCCCGATTCGGCAAAAGTATAATACTGCGTCTCCACAATACCGACGGAATTATTTTGTATTTTTTCGTGTTTCGTTTTTTTCACTATCAACACCTGATTTACTTCTGAAAAAGCCATGTTGATAAATATCGCTCTCCACTGTCCGGCAAAAGAGCCACTATCATTTTACCTTCGGCTTCCTTTCTCTTTGCCACTTCCAGAGCGGCCCAGAGGGCGGCACCGCTGGATATTCCCACAAGAATTCCTTCTTCCTTCGCAAGTCGCCTGGCCATCTCTCCGGCATTTTCATGCGCTACTTGAATAATTTCATCAATCACATCTCTGTTAAAAACATCAGGAACAAACCCCGCGCCGATTCCCTGAATTTTATGGGGACCGGGTTTCCCTCCGGACAGTACCGGAGAATCCTCCGGTTCTAAAGCAATGATCTTAACGGAAGGCTTCCTTTTTTTCAATACCCCTCCTATACCGGTAATTGTCCCGCCGGTTCCGACTCCGGCAATAAAATAATCAACTTTGCCGTCCGTATCCTGCCATATTTCCTCCGCCGTTGTCTTGCGGTGTATCTCGGGATTGGCCGGGTTTTTAAACTGCTGCGGCATGAAACTGTTTTTATAGCTTGCGGCCAGTTCTTCAGCCTTTTCGATGGCTCCTTTCATACCTTTTGCTCCTTCTGTTAGAACCAGTTCCGCTCCCAGAATGCTCAGAAGATGCCGCCGCTCCAGACTCATTGTTTCAGGCATCGTGAGTATAAGCTTATATCCTTTGGCGGCGCAGACAAAGGCAAGAGCAATTCCTGTATTGCCGCTTGTCGGTTCGATGATAACCGTATCCTCCTTTAGAAGACCAGCTTTCTCGGCTGCCTCAATCATGGCGACACCGATTCTGTCTTTCACACTGGAAAGAGGATTGAAGGATTCGATTTTCACAAGAATCTCCGCGTTCAAACCCTTCTTTATTTTGTTGAGACGCACCAGAGGTGTTTTCCCAATCGTCTTGGTAATGTCTGCAAATATATTACTCATAATACTCTCCTTTCTATTGCTATATCAAGTTGCATTCAAAGGATAACGTGACGGCAAGGAGGAGGCTCCGCAGGCGTATTACTGATACGTCGAGGACGCCGACAACGCAGCCAACAAAGTTAGCCAAAGAATGCGACATGGTATTATACTTTTGTCAATGCCTGTTCTATATCGGCAATAATGTCGTCAATATGTTCGATTCCTATGGACAACCGAATAAAATCCGGTGTTACACCTGCGGCCAGCTGTTCCTCCGCGGATAATTGCTGGTGTGTTGTCGTTGCCGGATGAATCGCCAGCGTTTTTGCATCGCCCACATTCGCCAGATGAGAGATGAGTTCCAGGGATTCGATGAATTTCTTTCCCGCTTCTGCGCCTCCTTTGATTCCAAATCCGACAATCGCCCCCGCGCCCCTCAATAGATATTTTTTTACCCGTTGTTGCTCCTGACTGGACTTAAGTCCCGGATAATTGACCCAACTTACTTTCGGATGTTTTTCCAAGAAGCCTGCCACGGCCAGAGCATTTTCGGAATGGCGCAGCATCCTCAGATGAAGGGTTTCCAATCCCTGCAGAAAGAGGAACGAATTAAACGGCGAAAGCGCCGGTCCCAGGTCGCGCAGGAGACATACACGGGCCTTGGTGATGTAAGCTATATTCCCCATGGGTTTCAGAGCTTCCACAAAATTGATCCCGTGATAGCTTGGATCAGGTTCGGCGATCAGCGGAAACTTGCCGTTTGTCCAGTCGAATTTCCCCGAATCAACGATTACTCCGCCAAGTGACGTCCCGTGTCCGCCGATGAATTTTGTAGCCGAGTACACAACAATATCCACCCCGAAATCTATCGGGCGCAGCAGATAGGGCGAAACGGTATTGTCCAAAACGAAGGGAATGCCGTTTTTATGCGCCACACCGGCAATACCTTCGATATCCGCTACATCCAGTTTGGGATTACCGATCGACTCCGCATAAATCGCTTTCGTTTTTGGAGTAATCGCTCCCCGCAACGCAGCAAGGTCGTTCGATTTAACGAACTTGACTGTGATCCCGAGGCGGGCAAAAGTGTAATGAAACAGGTTATAGGTACCTCCGTAGAGGTTATCCGCCGAAACTATTTCATCTCCCGCTTGGGCGATATTGAGAAGCGCCACAGTGATGGCCGACTGGCCGCTGGCTACCGCCAGAGCCCCGACTCCGCCTTCGAGAAGGGCCATTCTCTTCTCAAAGACATCCGTTGTTGGATTCATCAACCGTACATAAATATTGCCGAATTCTTTCAGACCGAAAAGATTGGCCGCGTGCTCGGTGTCGTTGAACTGATATGAGGTTGTCTGATAAATGGGCACTGCCCGTGATCCCGTTGTCGGATCCGCTTGCTGACCGCCATGCAGGGCCAGTGTCTCTATCTTTAATTTTGCATCGTTTTTACTCATGATATGTCTCCTTTAGTTTCACAGCATTTCTTATGGTTTGTAATCAATCATTCTTTGCAGACAGGTTCTCGCCTTGTTCATGATATCTTGGGGCACGGTAACTTCAAACCCCATTTCTTCCATAGACCATAAGACTTTTTCCAGTGTTGTCAGTTTCATGTTCGGACATGCCGCCCGTTCCGATACGGGATGAAATAATTTTCCCGGATTTTCCTTTTTCAAACGATGAAGGATTCCCGTTTCCGTACAAATGATGAATTCACGATCATCCGCTTCTGCGACGTATTGCAACATTCCTCCTGTTGATAAAACCAAATCAGACAATCTTATGACATCAGAGGCGCATTCGGGATGCGCGATTACCTTTGCCTCAGGATAACGCGTCTTTTGCGATAAAATATCTTCTGCCAATATTCTGGCATGTGTTGGACAAAATCCACTCCAGATAATGAAATCTCGTCCGACTTTTTTTGATATATAATCAGCAAGATGCTGATCCGGAACAAAAATAATTTCATCATCCTTCAGGAAAGCCTTTTTAACAACCAGTTGGGCGTTTCCCGATGTGCAGCAAATGTCGCATTCGGCTTTTACCGCCGCCGTGGTGTTCACATAACAAAGAACTTTCGCCTTCGGATGCTCTGCCTTCAGTTGCCGGAGTTCTTCAGCGTTAATCATATCAGCCATCGGACAGCCTGCATTTTTATCGGGAATCAGAACGGTTTTCTCCGGCGAAAGTATCTTTGCCGTTTCCGCCATGAAATAGACACCGCAGAACACAATGACATCCGCATTGGTCTTGGACGCCTGAATGCTGAGACCCAGAGAATCGCCCACGTAATCCGCAATATCCTGGACTTCAGGAATCTGATAATTGTGCGCCAGGATGACAGCGTTTTTCTCTTTTTTTAATTTATTGATCTTTTCTATAAGTTCCATATAAAAACCCTTTTTTGAGCCACTTCATCTTTCGCTGGTTTTGTTGACCACATTTGATGATCATTGATCGTTTTTTTACGATTTTCAAATATTCTGCATGATTGTATTTCCAGCTTTTTCCTGATTCATTTTTACAAGCTTTTCCAGTGTGATTGAACTTAAGGTCTCTGAAATTTTCTCGCCAATGATTGCCCAGATGTCATGGCTGGCGCATATTGGCACTCTTGAACAAGAGGAAGGGTTTTTTACACAATCAACAAGAGAGCAGTCTCCTTCCAAAACATCCACAATTTCTTTTAATGTAATCAGCGAAGGTTCTTTGGCAAGATTATATCCTCCGTGCGCTCCCCGAATGGAGTTTACCAATCCTACTCCCCTCAGAGGTATAATGATTAAACTCAGGTATTTCTCGGAAATATTTTCCCCTTTGGCAATATCTTTAAGAAATACAGGGTCTTTACCATAATTATGTGCAAGTGCGACCATCAATCTTACGCCATAACGTGTTCTTGTAGAAAGTTTCATACTTTAGCCCTCGGTTATTTACTACTTATACTATCGTTTCAATAGTAATTAAATCATATGAAGAATAATGTCAAGAAAAAATTATACTTCATTGTGGATTGGGTTGTAGATTAAATTACATTGCTAATTGCGGTTATTATTCGGGAATGATTACCTTTATTTTAAGGAGTAACAATTTTGGGAAGATGTTTCTATGCCTGAATTAAAATTGACAAGTCGTTTTAAATTTTGGTGCCGAAGCCGGGACTTGAACCCGGACGGATTTTGTCCACCACCCCCTCAAGATGGCGTGTCTACCAATTCCACCACTTCGGCATCCAGAATAAATAAAATATCTTTTTCCACGCGGCCTGCGGTAAGATTTTTCCACGGTCGCGTGATTATTGACTATTAAAAGAGCTTTAATTACTTACTTGCCGGTGCAGGAGGTATAGCCGGCAGTTTTGCTGCATCAGGGCTGGGCAATGGAAGTTTTTGTTCATTAACAGGCAGTCTCTGCTGATTAATTAATGAAGAGCTTCGGTGACTGGCCGTGTAGGTAAGTACCAGAGAAGTAAGCATGAATATTATTGCTACTGCCGCGGTCAACTTTCCCAAAAACGTGCCGGCTCCCGAAGAACCAAAAACTGTTTGACTGGAACCGCCGAACGCCGCGCCCATATTAGCGCCTTTGCCTGCCTGCAGGAGAACGATCAGAATTAAAACGAGGCAAACTAAAATATGTAAAATAATCAATACGGTATACATAAAATTTTCTCTTATAAAAAATATTTTTTTAAAGCGGCTGGACAATACCAAAACGATATAAGCTAGTCAACTTTTTTCTTTTTGTAATTATTTTATGAGGTTAAATCATTAAATCCTGACGTACTGGTCTTTATCCAGTACAATTTTCCGCCGCCGTTCCAAATCTTCAAGGTGTTTGCCGAGAAGCGCGCGTTCGTTAAATTCAAAAAACTCCTTCGGTTCTCTGGGTTTTCCGTAGATCAGCCATGCGGAAACAAGCTGTTCCAGAGTCTTTGGCTTGTCCAAAAAATTCAGTATCTTTTCTTCACGCTGATAAATAACATTTTCGTAATCGTCCCATAGTTTACCCGGATTTTGCTCGAAGAGTCCGGTGTTGTGCGATGCTATCCAGCGGCGCGCGGGAATGTTTTTCAGGTTGTGAATGGATTCTATAGTTTCTTCTATGCTCGAATAAACGTCGCCGTACCAGGGGCCAAAGGAAGTTAGATCATAATCGCCGAGAAAAAGAATTTCTTCATCAGGAAAGAAAAAAGAAAGATGTCCCGGCGTGTGTCCCGGTGTGGCAATCACCTGTATGGGAAGAGAACCAAGATTAATCGTTTCCTCATTATTAAGAAATAAAGCTTCCTGTTGGGGCCGATAGTTAAAATTATTCAGCAGGACATTTTTCCAGATTTCACGAAGATTAGCATCTTCAATTCCATACCAATCCAGAAAAATATCGATGCCGGTCAGCGGCGGGAAATCTCTTTCGGAGACGCGCAGAATAGAATTTTCAAATAGATGTAAAAAACCGATCTGGTCTTCATGCCAGTGTGATAGCCAGACCTGATCAACTTTACTCTTTTTCTGCAAATCTGTCAGTTTTTGCAAACTGCAGGACGGATCGATGATAACACGCGCCTTATCGCCCTCCAGATATAGGGAATGATTGAAGGGATATTTACCGCCGTTCTCCCCGTGGATAAAACGAATCCGGCCGAATCGAACATCCATGATTCATCAACTCCTTCTGTAATCAGCGGCTAAGTGTCACACCGACACGATCGCAATACTTATTGATCGGACACTGACTGCATAAGGGCGAAACCGGCTTGCATGTTTTGCGACCAAAGGCAACCATAAGGGTGTTGTAAATAATCCAGTGGCGACGCGGCAATTTTTTTCGCAGGGCAAATTCTGTTTCGTCAGGAGTCTTTGTTTTAACGTAGCCCAGCCGATTGGAAATTCTATGTACATGGGTATCCACACATATCGCGTCCTTACCATAGGCGAGCGAAACAACAAGGTTGGCGGTTTTACGGCCGACGCCCTTGATGCTTAGCAGGTCGTCAAGATTGTCCGGCACTTTGGAGGCAAAACGTTCGATTAATTCCCTACAGGCATGATGAATATTACGCGCCTTTACGCGGTAAAAACCTACCGGATAGATAGTTTTGGAGATTTTGTCTAAAGGAATTTTCAGCATTTCTTCCGGCGTGGAAGCAAGTTCAAAGAGTCTCTCTGTTGCTACCGCCGTGACCTCATCTTTTGTGCGCAGGCTCAGGAGCGTGGATATTAAAATCATAAAAGGGTCGCGCTGATTTTCCGCCAGATGAGAGACAATCGGCATTATGCCCACGGCCAGTTCTTTTTTTAATATTTTGATAACGCTGTCGATTTGAGTATCTTTCATAATTTTAAAAGTTTCTATCCTTATTTTCTTCCCCGCCCCTGATGGGAGGGGATTGAGGGGTGGGGGCAAAACCAGAATTTCACCCTCATCCTACCCCTCTCTACCCTAAAGGGCACCGTGGCCCTTTAGGGAGAGGGAATTAATCTTGGGGAACTTCATTCTTCAATCTAATCCTTTTAAAAATTAAACGCCGGTTCATTGACGACGGATTTAATGAGAGCTTCCGCGGTTTTTTCCTGCGACGGTTTGCCGCTTACGGTCAGCCAGACGCTTCCTTCCGCCCCGCACACACCGCCTGCCGCAACCAAAGAGGCTGACGCTCCGGTAAGCAAAGCAATCGCGTCAAGTTCGGTAAATATTTCTCCCGGCACAGACAATAAACGGGGACCTTTCTCTCCCGGAGCGTTCATCTTCGCGGCTAAGTCATCCAGATTTTCGTGAACGCGCTTTTCCAGTCCAACCGGCAGAATTAACCGGATGCGTCTGCCCACCACTGCCGGCAGAGTAGCGCCGATGGTTCCCGCTTTGGGAGCGCCGATCAGGATGGCCGCCTTCCTTTGGATTAAATCAACAGCGTTGGCTCCCTTCAAAATGAGGTCTCCCTCGCGCAGATCATCAATCACATCAAATATGGTTTTGCCTTTTTGATACACTCCTTTTATTATTACCACGTCGCCCGGAAACTTACTTTCGTCATAGCTTCTTCCCGTAGAAGATTTCGGGCGGTCGGGAGGAAGAATGATTCCACGATAAAAATGATCCCTCTGGAATGCTTTTGCCTGACCCAGAACTGAAAGAATTTCTTCCGCTACATAGCCGTTGGTTGTTCCGGCGACAATAACAACAGTGTTTTTTGTGAGTGCTTTAGCAACCGCGGTGTGCCTGGCGATTGCTTTCCCGATCAGACGTTTCCCCGCGGCCGGGGTGATAACAAATTGCTTCATGGATATTACGCCCTTTTTTATCTTTCACAGTTTGATAATCTAATACACCTAACGTTACAAAAGTTTATTGTGAGACTCAAATTTCAAAAACGAATACCCTAAAGGGCACTATAGGTGTATTGAAATTTGTAAGTCGAACAATCCCGCCATAAGCGGAGGGTAATGAGATCCAAGTTTCAGAAACGCAGTGCGTTGAAACTTGTAAATCGAATTATCCTGCATAAGCATGGGTATAATACCCCGCCCCTTGGGGCGGAATTAGGGTCCAAGGCTTGCCCTGGGGTTCATAACCGTGATTTCAACAAAATCACACTTGCTAATTAAAAAACGGTGTAATAATATTGAAATCAAGCAACATTGCCTGCTCGATATTATACGAAAATTCAGAAATTCTATATCTGTTGTTATTATCGTTATAAAAAGCACAAGAGGATAATTCATGAAAGAAAACACTGCGGCTGAAACAAATAATCCGCAATCTCTAAAGGTATTAGTTGTTGAGGATTCAGAAAATGATGTGCTGCTTATAATGCGTGAGTTAAAAAAAGGCGGATACAATCCGGTATACGAGCGGGTGGATACCGCCGCAGCGATGGAAAAATCCTTAGAAGATGAAACATGGGACATCATTCTTTGCGATTATAACATGCCGAAATTCAATGCTCCTTCGGCCATTGAGGTATTAAAGAAGTCGAGTATGGACATTCCTCTCATTATTATATCCGGAACGATCGGCGAAGAAACAGCCGTGGAATGTATGCGACAAGGAGCCCGGGATTATATCATGAAACAGAACTTGCCCCGTCTTTGCCTGACCATAGCCAAAGAGCTGGAAGAGGCGAAAGTCAGAAGCAAGCAGAAGTTGGCAGAATCGCAAAGGGAGGCTACTCTCGAAGCGCTGCTTCAAAGCGAAGAAAAACATCGAACAATTCTTAAAAATATCGAAGAGGGATACTACGAAGTGGATATCGCCGGCAACTTTACTTTTTTCAATGATTCCATGTGCAGAATCCTTGGATATCCCCAGGAAGAAATGATGGGCATGAACAGCCGTCATGTTACAGACAAAGAAAATGCAAAAAAACTTTTTAAAACATTTAATGAAGTCCATAAAACCGGCAAACCGGCCAGGGGATTCGATTGGCAGGTGATAAGAAAAGATGGAGCTAAAAGATACATTGAAGCATCCGTCTCGTTACTAAAAAATTCCTCAGACAAACCAAAGGGTTTTAGAGGTATTGTACGTGACATAAGCGAGCGGAAACGAGCGGAAAAAATATTGCAGGAGAACGAAGAACGTTTACGCGGCATCACGCAAAACTTGCCGGGAATTATTTTTCAGTTCTATGCAAAAGATAACGGCGAATATGAAATGAGTTACGCCAACGAACGGCTGACGGATCTTTTGGGAATAACAACCAGATCAGATGCTTTGTTCCCACTGTTCATTTCTCATATCCACGAGGAAGACAGAGACAGATTGTTAACCTCCATTAAAACAGCGGTGGCAACAAAAACATCCTGGAATTTTGAAGGCCGGGTCGCCACACAGTCGGGAGAGATGATCTGGTTTCAGGGACTGGCGTCCCCGACGCGTCACGAAAGCCAACTGGCCTTTAACGGAATTTTACTGGACATCACCAAGCGCAAGCTGGCGGAAGAAAAATTCTATAAAATTTTCATGACAACACCGGACTGCATAGCCATTACCCGGTTGAAGGACGGGCTTTTCATTGACGTAAACAAGGGGTACGAAGATATCGTCGGATGGAAAAGGGAATTTGCCATTGGGAAAAAGTCCACTGATCCGCCCCATAATTTCTGGGTGGATCCATCGGCGCGGGAACTCATGGTGGAAGACTTGAAAGCCGGCAGGGATATCTTGAATCGTCAATTTGAATTCCGGCGCAGTGACGGCTCGGTGCGTGACGGCATCTATTCCGCCCGGCCCATTACCATCGATGAAAAAGAATGTCTTATTTTTATCTTGCAGGATATCACCGACCACTTGCGGATGGATGTAGAACTTCGACGCACTCTGGAAAGCCTCAGAAAAGCTTTTAGCACCACTATTAATGTCATGATATCGGCTATCGAAATGAGAGATCCCTACACGGCCGGCCATCAGAAAAAGTCTGCCGACTTTGCAAGGGCCATTGCCACGGAAATGGGATTAACTCAGGAAAAAATTGATGGAATCCGCATGGCCGGTATAATTCATGACATCGGGAAATTATCGATACCCGCGGAGATATTGACCAAACCGACGAAACTGACAAACATCGAATTTTCAATGATTAAGGAACATGCGCGAAGCGGATACGAGATGTTGAAGGACGTGGAATCTCCATGGCCGCTGGCGGAAATGGTTTACCAGCATCATGAACGGATGGACGGTTCCGGTTATCCCCGAAATCTGAAAGGAGATGAAATTCTTCTCGAAGCCCGTATTCTGGCCGTCGCCGACGTTGTGGAGGCTATGGCTTCCCACCGTCCTTATCGTGCGTCGCTGGGTATTGACGCGGCACTTGAAGAAATCGAGAAGAACAAGGGGATTCTTTATGACGATAATGTGGCCGATGCCTGCGTAAGATTATTCCGGGATAAAGGTTATCAACTTCCCAGCTGAAAACTGTAGAATAGCTGGCATGATCAGACCGTAAAAAAGACTCGGTTCTTATTGATAATGTCTTATCAGGTAAAAGAAACAATACGAGCCGGATGAATCTGTTTTCTGTATATTTGTCCTAAAAAAAATCACACTTCTTGCTGCAAAGATGGTATAAGACGCCCTGTAATAATAACTTGGATCGGGGAGAAACATTGTGGCGGAAGGCGGAAAAATAAAAAGTCTTTTGACGAAAAAAATTGTAGTTCTCGACGGCGCCATGGGCACGGAGCTGCAAAAAGGGGGAATGCCCGGCGGCGTTTGTCCCGAAAAATGGTGCCTTGATAATCCGCAAATTATCGGCGACTTGTACCTATCCTATCAGAAAGCGGGAGCGCAAATAGTTTATACTTGTACATTCGGCGCCAACCGTTTCAAACTGCAACAACACAGCATTAAAGAAAATCCTTATCAAATCAACTTTGAACTGGCGCGTTTGGCCAAACAAGTCTGCGGCAGGAAAACTCTGGTTGCCGGAGATATCGGCCCGACCGGACTATTTATCGAACCCTTCGGTCCGCTGGCCTTTGAAGAAGCGGTGGATACCTTTAAAGAACAGGCACGCGGCTTGATTGACGGCGGATGTGATCTCATCGTTATCGAAACCATGATCGACATTCAGGAAGCGCGCGCCGCGCTCATTGCCGTCAAGGAAATAAAAAATATATTTACCATTGTTTCCATGACTTATGAAAAAGACGGCCACACGCTGGGTGGCACTGATCCGGTAACCGCTCTGATTACACTGCAGAGTTTGGGAGCCGATGCCGTAGGTTGTAACTGTTCGACCGGTCCGGAAAAAATGGTCGAGTTCATCGCGGCGATGAAACCATACGCTACCGTGCCGCTTGTGGCTAAACCCAATGCCGGAATGCCGCGTCTTGAAGGAGGAAAAACCGTCTTTGAGATGGACGCGAAAACATTCGCGTCTTTCGGTCGCAACCTGGCCAAAGCGGGTGCTAATATGCTTGGCGGATGCTGTGGAACAACACCGGCACATATTCAACAACTTTCCAGAACAATCGCCAGAAGCAAACCGGTACCACCGCTGAAAAAATCAATCAGTGCTTTGAGTTCGGCGCGCGGATTTATTCATTTCGCCGAAAATCAGCCCCTTTTCATCGTCGGAGAAAGAATCAATCCCACCGGTAAAAAAGCACTGCAGCAGGAACTTGCGGAAGGGAAAATGTCCATCATCCGTCAAATGGCGGCCGAGCAGGAAAATCTGGGTGCGAATCTGCTGGATATCAATGTCGGTCAGCCCGGCATCGATGAAGTAAAAACCATGAAAGAAACAATTTTGCTCTTGACTACGGCAACAAAACTGCCGCTGGCAGTAGATTCTTCCAATATAAAAACGATTGAAACCGCGTTGCGGATTTATCCGGGACGAATGCTGATTAATTCCATTTCCGGTGAAAAAGAAAAAATAGCCAAACTTCTGCCTCTGGTCGCCAAATACGGCGCCATGTTTATTCTTCTTCCTCTGACCGGCGGCGACATACCGCAGACAGCCGCCAAACGCCAGATAATAATCAAAAATATTTTTGAGAAAGCGAAGAAGTTCGGTTTTACCAAAGATGACTTTATGGTTGATTGTCTGGTTATGGCTGTGGCCTCCAATCCCCGGGCCAGCGGCGAAACACTTAAAACTCTTGAGTGGTGCACAAAGATATTTAAAAGCAAAACTATCTTCGGACTTTCCAATGTATCTTTCGGCATGCCCGGACGCCCCTGGCTCAACTCTACTTTTCTGGCGATGGCGCAATCTTTCGGTTTAACCATGGCCATCGCCAATCCAGGAAGCTCCGAAATAATGAATGTGAAAAAAGCGGGTGATGTTCTGCTGGCCAAAGACAAGGACTCTATGCGGTTTATTGAACATTTTTCAACGCAAATTAATGCCAATTCTGCGACTGCCGCAATAAAAAATAGTACGCCGCAGGAAAAGATTGCTGACGCGATAATGACCGGTGACAGAGATAATATTTTATCTTTAATAGAGGCTGTGCTTTCTGCCGGGAGTTCCGCTCAGGACTTGGTGGACCGGATCATGATCCCTTCCATCGTTCGCGTGGGCGATTTATACGAAAAGAAAATTTACTTTCTGCCCCAGCTTATGGCCGCCGCGGAAGCAATGAAAAAAGCTCTCGGATATCTGGAACCGCACTTAAAGAAAGACTCCGCCGGAAACAAAGGGAAAATCATACTGGCAACCATCAAGGGTGATATTCATGATATCGGGAAAAACATCGTCGCTCTGCTCTTAAGAAATTATGGTTACTGTGTTATTGATCTGGGCAAAGACGTCGCCGCGGAAATGATCATCACAACCGCCGAAAAAGAAAAACCGGATATTATCGGCCTTTCCGCACTGATGACCACCACAATGGTCAACATGAAAGAAGTGCTGGATAAGGCGAAAGCGCGGAATATCAAATCCGATTTTATTGTGGGAGGCGCGGTGGTTACCGACGCTTACGCGCAATCGATCGGCGCGTCTTTTGCAAAAGACGGCGTGGAAGCCGTTAGAGTAGTGGAAAAATTAATTAAAGAAAATCTTTCCCGTCAATGAACTATTTAAAAACAAAAAAAGAAAATACCCCCATGGTGTCGGCAATATTTTTCTCGCTGTTGATTCACTCTGCCGTTGGGGCGATTCTGGTATTTTGTTTATCAAACAACTTCATCGTCTCTCCCCTATCAAATAAATTGAATCTGGTCTGGGTCTCTCTGAATAATAAAAGTGCAAGCGGCAGAGAGGAAGGCCGAGCTACACAACTGCCGCTTGACGTGAAAGGAATAACCGCCCAACCGGCAAATATTGAAAAACCGGCACCAGAAAAAGAAACCGCGCCAATACCTGCGGCAATAGTTTCAAAAAACTCGGCCATTACCACTGTGCCGGTAAAATACGATGCATCCGTCACAAAAGTTAAAGAGCAATCTGATAACATAACCGGCTATAGCTCGAATAAAAGCACCGATAAAATATCCACATTGAATAATGTAATTGCTTATCCTTTATACAAGGAAAACGAGCCGCCTGTCTATCCGGAGATAGCCCGTGTTCGCGGTTATGAAGGCGTCGTTCTGGTCTCCGCGGAAGTTTTGCCCAACGGTCGCGTCGGCGAGATAAAAATACGAAAATCATCCGGGTATGCCATTTTGGACCAATCGGCATTACAGGCTGTAAAACCATGGAAATTCGAACCGGCAAAAAAATCCGGCGATCCTTTTACGGCCTGGGTGGAATTACCCATAAAATTTATTTTACATAATAATTCTCAATCATAAGCTTGATTCAGCGGAGGAAATGACAATGACCATTGAAAAGATGAAGGAAAGACTGGGCGAAATAATTCTCGAGCGGTCTTTCAAATACAGCGAGAATCCGCCTTTTACACTCGCATCGGGCAGGAAAAGCAATTTTTATTTTAATTGCAAACCGACAACGCTTGATCCCGAAGGCATGAATCTTATCGGCGCGATTATTTTCGACATGCTCAAAGATACAGATATTACCGCGGCGGGAGGACTTACTCTGGGTGCGGATCCGATAGCCAACGCGCTTGCGGTTATCTCATACCAGAAAGGAAAACCAATCAAATCTTTTATTGTCAGGAAAGACGTTAAAGATCACGGCACCAAAAGCGCCATTGAGGGTAATGTCAGCCCCGGAGAAAAAATCGCCATTATTGACGATGTTATTACAACAGGCGGTTCGACTATCACCGCGATAGAACAAGCGCGTAAAGCCGGGCTCAGCGTTGAAATGGTCATAACGCTTATTGACCGCGAAGAAGGCGGCAGAGAAAATATCCTTCAGCATAGTGATAATATCAAAAGCATTTTGACCCGAACCGAAATAATGAAACTCCGCGCTCAGAAGATCAATGGGTAATGAATCGCAGTCAAGCCTCCGGCTCCGGCGGGAGCCGTGGAATTCCAAATCGCGGGATTGACAGAAGAACCCCCTTATCCTATAGGGTAGTTGATCGGACAAATATATGAAGAACAAAGCGCTATCTTTAATCTTTTCAGCTTTAATGTTTTTGACCGGATGCAATGCCGCGATAAATATGAATGGCAAAATTGCCGGCGTTAATTCCGGACATTTTCTTTATCAGGACGGAAATCTGATCAGCGAATACAAAGCCGATATTGATTCAGTCTGGAAGGCCTGCGAAAAATCGATAACGGAATTAAAGGCAACAAATGTTCAAAAAGAACGTAAAATTTCCTCAGGAATCATCAGGGCCGTTATTCAGGATGAAAAAGTAATTATCAAAGTGGAATATGTGGACAGGAATCTAACCTCCGTTTCCGTCTTCGTCGGAATGATCGGCAACAATATGGCATCCACCCTTATTCATGATAAAATAATCGCCAATCTGACGAAAAATTGATCCATTCCTTATTTGTAAAAGAGATTCATTGCGGCGTTCGATAGATACAACAATTCCGACTATCAATCCTTCTTGATCAGCATTAAACCTTTAAGATAACGGCCTTCAGGATGTCCGAATAAAGTGGGGTGGTCCGGTCCTGCTTCCAGTCTTGCCAGAAGCTGCAAGTCAGCGCCGGCATCACGCGCTGCGGCCAGAACAATTTTAGAAAAAAGATCTTCATCGATAAAATTAGAACAGGAAAAAGTGGCCAGCATACCGCCTTTGGTGAGATGTTTGATCGCCTGCAAGTTAATTTCCTTATAACCCCGCGAAGCTTTAGCCACATCTCTTTTGGTCTTGGCAAAGGCAGGAGGATCGAGAATAATAAGGCTGAAGTTTTCCTGCGTACTGCGCAAATAAGCAAAAACATCGGTTTCTACTACCGGATAATTCTCGACGGAAAACCAGTTGAGATGTAAATTCTTTCGGGCGGCCACACAGGCAGGCTTGGATATATCCAGAGAAACAACCCTTTGGGCCCCGCCTTCCGCACAGTAAACGGAAAAAGCCGCCGTGTAGGCGAAGCAGTTCAAAACATGAGCATCGCGGCTCCATGCTCCTATCTTTTCCCTGTTGACCCGCTGATCGAGAAAGAAGCCTGTTTTCTGGCCGGATATAACATCCACTTCAAACCTCAAACCGTTTTCCATTATTTCTACAGCGCCGCTTTCATTTTCGCCGAACACAATACCGTTGCTTTTTTCCACTCCTTCTAAAGTGCGCGACCGGCTGTCACTTTGTTCATAAATCCGCGTTGGTTTTAACTGGGAAACAAGAGCGTTTAAAATATGATTTCTTTGCCTTTCCATGCCTGCGGTGGCAATCGAAAACACCAGCGTCGTATTATAGACATCAACTATCAGTCCCGGAAACCCGTCGCCTTCAGCATTAATCAGACGATAGGCGTTTGTCTGCTCGCCGATAATTCTTTGCCGTAATTTGTACGCGGCATGCAGGCGGGCCTGCCAGAAATATTCAGAAATATTTTCGTCACATCTTCTGGTTAAAACGCGAAAAGCTATATCTGTTAAAGGATTAAAAAATCCCAGCGCCAGATTATTGCCCGCCGCGTTCTTAGCCAGAACAATGTCTCCGGGTCCGGGATTTCCCTTAATCGCGGCAATCGCGCCGGAAAAAACCCAGGGGTGACCGCGCAGGGGAGCTTCTTCCCGCCCTTTTTTAAAAATTATTTCCGGATACGTTATCGTTGTCATATATTTTAAAAATA
>Ga0182019_10000611_pt1 | contig 17564 bp, 21 predicted proteins | sample 812E2MmetaG_FD_120483 | JGI IMG/M metagenome (GOLD analysis project Ga0182019, IMG submission 120483) | Permafrost microbial communities from Stordalen Mire, Sweden - 812E2M metaG | ecosystem: Environmental > Terrestrial > Soil > Wetlands > Permafrost | place: Sweden: Stordalen | collected...
GAGTCCAGCGGCGACGTGATCGCCGCCGTGCTGACCTTCTTCGCGGTGCGCCTCGCCGGGCGCCCCGCCGATCGCGGCCACCCCTACGGCCATCGCCGCGCCGAGAACCTCGGCGCGCTCGGCGAGTCCGCGATCCTGCTCGCCGGTGGCATCTTTGTCGCGATCGAAGCGATCAGCCACCTCAGCGCCGACGCCGGGCCACCGCACATCCGCTGGTATCAGTTCGCGGTGATCGGCCTCGCACTGTGTCTCGACCTGAGCCGCACCACGATCTCGCTCGCTGCCGCACGTCGCTATGACAGCCCCGCGCTGCGCTCCAATGCCTTCCACTTCGGCGCGGACATGGCCGGCTCGCTCGCCGTGCTCGCGGGCCTCTTGGCCGTGGATGCAGGCTTTCGCCAGGGGGATACGGTGGCGGCGCTACTCGTCGCCGTGCTGATCCTGCTTGCCGCGTTGCGCCTGATCTCCTCTAACGCCAACGTGTTGATGGACCACTCGCCTGGGGAGGCGCGCGCGCTCGCCGAGCGGGCGATCGCAGGGCTCGGCGTCGACATCGAGCTCAGCCGGTTGCGACTGCGCGAGTCCGCCGGGCGCTACTTCGCGGACGTCGTCGTCAGCGTGCCACCCGGACAGGCCGTGGTCGAGGGCCATGGCGCGGCTGACCAGATCGAGGCAGCCGTCGAGCGCGCGCTGCCCGGCAGCGACGTGGTCGTGCACGTCGAGCCCCGCCGCCGTGGCCTTGACCTGCGCGACCGGGTGCTCGCGATCGCGCTCGCCGAGCCGCTCGTGAAGGAGGCACACGACATCACGATCTTCGAGCACGATGGCTCGGCGAGCGTCTCGCTGCACCTGAAGTTCCCGAGCGATCTCGACCTCGGGAGCGCCCACGAGGTCGCCGAGCGCGTTGAGCGCGAGATCCGCGCGCGCCCAGAAGTAGTCGAGGTGCAGACACACCTCGAGCCGCTCGAGCAGCCGCTCAGCGCGCACCGCGCCGACGCGCACGCCGACGGCCTCGCAGCGCGCGAGGTCGAGCGCCTCGTGCGCGAGCGCACCGGGCGCGATCCCCAACTGGTGAAGCTGCTCTCGACCGATGTCGGCCGCGTGCTCTTCCTGACGCTCGATGTCGGCGCGGGCAAGTCCCTGAGCGACGCGCATGCGCTGGCTGGAGAGCTCGAGGATGAGCTGCGCCTGCGCATCGCTGATATCGCCGACGTGGTCGTGCACACCGAGCCCTGAGTAGGGGCTGGGAAGGATTGGCGCGCTGTGGCATCTACCACAGCGAGGTGCCAATTCCAGCGATCAGGAGGTCCCCGGTGAAGAACACGCTCATGCTCGGTACGGCCGTGGCAGCGCTCACGCTGCTCGCAGGCTGCGGTGGCAGCAGCAAAAGCACCGCTTCGACGAGCGCCGCCGCGACGAGCTCCACAGCGGCCTCGAGCGGCGCCTCGCCCTACAGCCACGCGAGCTCGACCACGACCGCCGCAGCCAGCACCGCGGCCGGGGCAGGGATGCTGATCACGAGCAAGCACGACAAGCTCGGCACGGTCCTCGCCGCCGGGCCGAAGAAGCTGACCGTCTACCTCTTCGAAGGGGACAAGGGCTCGGTCTCGAACTGCTCAGGCGCCTGCGCGGGGGCCTGGCCGCCGGTCACGACGAGCGGCGCGCCGCAGAGCTCCGCGAGCGCGCTCGCCGCCGATCTCGGCACGATCACCCGCTCGGACGGGACCATGCAGGTCACTTACAAGGGCCACCCGCTCTACTACTTCGTCAAGGACAAGGACGCTGGCGACGCCTACGGGCAGGGAGCAAAGGCATTCGGGGCAGCCTGGTATGTGCTTGCGCCGAGCGGCAGCAAGATCGATCCCTCTTAGCCGGCTCCCGGCATCACACGCCTGGGCTCATGCACGAGCCCAGGCGGCGTCGGGACGCGAAAGCCTGTGCACCGTAAGCGCGACCGCCAGGACAACGACGCATGCTACGGCCAGTGCCGCCGCGATCGAGGCATGCAGGACGAGTAGCCCGCCGGTGAGCGCGCCGAGCAGCATCGCCGCGACAGCGAGCAGACGGCGACCGAGCTGGGAGCCCGGACCGCCGACCCAGCTCGATTCGGAGGCAAGACCGGTGAGCGTGCGCGTGAGCACGGTGGTCGTCAGCTCGGGTATCGCCAGGCGCTGAGCGGCGGCGTTCTGCACTCCCATCGCCAGCGCCAGCGGCACGAGCAATGCATAGCGCGCAACCGATGAGGGCGGTTCGCTGATCAGCACAGCGACGAGCAGCGCGGCCCCCACCAACGTGCCCTGAACGAAGCTTGCGCCACGCAGCAGGTAGCCGCGGTGCGTTGCGCTGCGGGCGGCGAGCAGGCCGCCGGCGAATGCGCCGAGCAGGAATGCGGCGATCGCCGTCAACGAGCTCGCGACCGAGAGCCCACCGGCGCCGGCCAACGCAAAGCCGAGGAAGACGATGTTGCCGGTCATGTTCGCGACGAACACGTGCCCCAGCTTGAGATAGCTCGCTGCGTCGACGACGCCGGTCACGAGCGTGAGCGCGAGCATCAACGGCGGCAGCGGGCCGTGGTGCTCACCGGGGGGCGGGCGCAGCGTGTTGAGTGCTTCACGCGTGATGCTCGACGCCGGCACGCGCCAACGGTAGCGCGGAAGCTGCTCAGTCGAGGTGGCTGAGGATCTCTGCCACGGGCGCGCGCTCGGGCAGACGCTGCTCCTGCACGGGCGCGCCGAGGTAGAGGATCCCGACGGGTGTCTCAGCGTCAGCGAAGCCGAGCAGCGCGCGCCCCGCCGGGGTGTCGAGCAGCGCGACCGTGCGCCAGTAGCCCGCGAGGCCACGAGCGTGCGCTCCGAGCAGCACGAGATATGCGGCAACGGCCGTGGCGAGCAGGTCCTCGCGGTCCTGCGCCGGCTCTCCGGTCATGAGCGCGCTGACGGCGATCAGAGTCGGCGCTCGCTGCAGCTTGACCGCCGCGCCGGGCTTCTCTGTCTCGGCGAGCTCCATCAGCCGCGCACGGGTTTGCGCGCCGATCACGCGGAAGCGCCAGGGGTTCGTGAGGTGGTGGTTGGGCGCCCAGCGCGCGAGCTCGATCAGCTCCGCGATCAGCGCGGGCTCGAGCTCGAGCGCACCGAAAGCCTTGTGGGTGCGCCTCGTGCGGATAGCCTTCTCGACTTCCATGCCCCAACCGTAGAGGGTGAGATCGCACGATGAGCGCGGGAGAGATCCTCGCGATCGCCTTCGCCGGCCTCGCGGCGGGGACGATCAACACGGTAGTCGGCAGCGGCACGCTGATCACTTTTCCGGTGCTTTTGGCCTTTGGGTACCCGCCCGTGACGGCCAACGTCTCGAACACGATCGGCCTTGTTCCGGGCTCCGTCTCAGGCGCGATCGGCTATCGCCGCGAGCTCGCCGGCCAGCGCCGACGGATCGTGCGCCTAGGCGCGATGTCGCTCGCGGGCGGCATCACGGGGGCGGTGCTGCTGCTGGTGCTGCCCTCCTCGGCCTTCAAGGCGATCGTGCCCGTATTCATCGCCGCGGCGCTCGTCTTGACGCTCTTGCAGCCGCGCCTGACGCGCTGGCTGCTGAGTCGCGAGATCGACCTCGAGCGCCACGTGGCGCTGTTGACGCCGCTCGCGGTCTACCTGACGGGCGTCTACGGCGGCTACTTCGGCGCCGCCCAGGGCATCCTGCTGCTCGCGATCCTCGGCGTGGCGCTGACACAGGACCTGCAGCGCACGAACGCCTTGAAGAACGTGCTCGCGGGGCTGACGAACGGCGTGGCCGGGCTCTACTTCATCTTCGCCGCACACATCGATTGGGGGCCGGCAGCGCTGATCGCGGTCTCCTCAATCAGCGGCGCGCAGATCGGCGCCCGCTACGGGCGTCGCCTTCCGCCCGCGGGGCTGCGCGCGGTGATCGTCACTGTGGGGATCTTCGCGATCCTGCGGCTGCTGCTCTACTGAGCGCCGCGCACGAAGCTCAGTGCAGGCGTGCGATGAAGGTGTAGACGACCATCGCGCTGACGAGGATCGCGAAGATGCGCAGGGCCCACAGGCCCACGACGGCGCGCTGCCCGAGCTGCGCGGGTGCCACCGGGCGGGCGGTCTCCGCTACGAGCTGGTCGCGCTCGAGGTGCATGATCAGCTCCTCATCCGGGGGCGTCTCGATGCTCATGGGCCGCCGATCACATGGACGGTCTGCAGGAAGGAGTCGATTCCGTATGCGGCGCCGCAGATGCTGACGAAGACGATCACGACGATCCCGAAGGCGTTGGTGGTGCGCTTGTTGGCCCAGCGGCCCATCAGCGTCCTGTCGTTGGCGAGCATCAGCACGAAGACGAGGCTGACCGGGAGCAGCACGGTCGCGAGAACGTTTGCGTTGAGCGCGATCGAGAGCAGCGGCGCGCCTGGGATGAGGATCACGGCCGCGGCGATCAGCGCAACGCCGACGTTGGCCCCGTAGAAGACGGCGGCGCCACGCGGTGATGCGTTGAAGCTGTGTGAGACGCCAATGCATTCACCCGCTGCATAGGCGGTGCTTGCCGAGATCGTCAGGATCGCCACTGCTCCGGCCTCGATCAGCCCGAGCGCGAATACCGTGCCAACCGTGCCGCCGGCGGCGTGCGAGAGCGCGGCAGGGAAGCCCGCGCCGGCAAAGCCCTGTATCCCGGAGCCCTGATGCAGCAGCGCGGCACCGGCGATCAGCGCGCCGATGCCGAAGGTCGCGGCAAGCACTGCGCCGAGGCCCGTGTCGTAGCGGCCGTGGCGCACGTCCTTTGGCGTCATGCCCTTGTCGGCCGAGGCACTCTGCTGGAAGAAGATCATCCAGGGTGTGACAGTCGCTCCGATCGTCGAGGCGAGCAGGAGCAGCAGCGTGTTGAGGCTCCCGTGGGGGAAAGGCGTGAAGGACAGCGAGCCGGCGAGCGTCCCGAGGTCCGGCTTGACGAGGATCGCGGCGAGCAAAAAGAGGCCGTTGAAGAGCGCGATGCCGAGCACGGTGCGCTCCCAGCGCCAGTAGCGCCCGCCGCTGAGCGTGAAGAGGACGAGCGCCAGGCCGAGCGCGACCGCGACGCCCGCGCCGAGATGAAAGTAGGCAAGACCGACGCGGATCGCCACGAACTCGGCGATCAGCGTGATCAGGTTCGTGAGACAAAGGTCGCCCGCTCCGAACCAGCCCCACAGCCGCCCGTAGCGCTGCAGCACGAGCTCGCCATAGCCGCGGTGCGTGACCGCGCCGATGCGCATGCACATCTCCTGCACGACGAAAGACATCAGGAACAGACAGGGGATCAGAGGTACGAAGAAGCCGATGCCGTATTGGGCGCCGTCGGAGGCGTAGGCGATCATGCTGGGGCCGTCGTTCTCGCCGAGCATCGCGAGAATGCCCGGGCCGACGAGCAGCCACAAAAGGCGCCCGCGCTTGCCGTGGAAGCGCGCGTGGTGCACGCGCGAGCGGTCATGCGAGCGTGCGTGGTCCTCCTCGCTCAGCTGCGGCCGGCCGAGGAGGGGGGAGACGGTTACCTCGGGGCTGCTCAATCGATCTCCACGATTGGGACCTTGGTGCCCTGCGAGGACTCGACTACGACGCGCATCGCCCCTGCAAGCTCGCCGCCGATCGCGTGCTCGCGCTCGCCGAAGAGGACGAACAGCGGACCCCCGAAGGGCTGGCGGTCGCGGACAGTGAAGCGTTCTCCCGGCGCGATCCCGCGCTCGGCGAGGTATCGGAGCATCTCGGGATCGGAGTCCGAGACGCGCACGAACAGGCCCTCGTCACCCGGCTGCAAGCTCTCCATGCGGTCCGTCAGCGGCTCTTCGAGCTCGAGCTCGGCCGTCGGGATCGGATCGCCGTGGGGGTCGACCGTGGGGTGGCCGAGCTTGGCGGCGATCAGCGCCTCGAGATCCTCGGAGAGGACATGCTCGAGCACCTCAGCCTCAGCGTGCACGCGATCCCAGGGCATCCCCAGCGCCTCGGCGAGATAGCTCTCGAGCAGGCGGTGGTGGCGGATGACCTCCAGGGCGATGCGGCGTCCGTCATCGGTCAGGCGCACGCCGCGATAGGGAGCATGCGTGATCACACCGAGGTCGCCGAGACGCTTGAGCATTGCCGAGACCGAGCCGGGAGTGATGCCGAGACGCTCGGCCAGAGCATTCGTCGAGACGGGCTCCTCGCTGCGCGTCTGGAGCGAGAAGATCGCCTTGGCGTAGTCCTCGACGGCGGGGGTGCGTGTGAGTTCCTTGGCGCTCATGGAAAAATAGTATGGCATGCCAAGAAATGATTCAAGGCGGGCATGGCATATAGACCCATCGGGCCGCAGCGGCGAATGCTTGAGAGAGCATCAAAGAACGGGGACACAGCGTGTACCCCACAAGCCTGCGACTGCCGGCGGACTACTCGTGCAGCCCGACAGCTTCGAGCGCTTGCTCGCGAGTCGGATAGCCGACTGCCCTGACCGCCTTATTGCCGCGGAACCAGGTAACTCCAGCCCAGCGGAAGGTGATCGGCAGGCCAGAGCGGGCGCCGCGGCCCGCGACGCAGAGCATTGCGACGACGAAGTCATCACCCGCGGCAATGATCTCCTCGACCTCGTAGCGGGCGCCCTCGGCGAACACATCAAAGAGGTCGCTCATCCATTCGCGCCAGCCCTCCGCGCCGCGATAGGCGTTGTCGGTGACCGCGGTGACGCGGTTCTCCATGCGGAATCCCGGCGCGAGCAGATCCACGGGCACTTCGCGCGCGTTTGCGGCCTCAGCCCCCCGGCGGTGCAGCTCGATGTTGTGTTGCGACATCGACTTCTGAGTATCCGCCTCGCACGACTGGTGTGAGGCCACCTCGCGTCCGACCGCCACCCAGCGCGGGCGATTGCGCAGCGGTGGCCGATGTCCCGCCGCGCTCACATCTCCCCTAAATCCACTCATCGAAATTTCACCGGCCGCTGGATCATAACTCCGATTCCGGATTTGAACAGGGCGAAGCAGGGCCGCGTTGTGCGCCTGCTCGAAAGTTGTCAGCGCTTCAGAAGAACTGTGCGGGTTGCCTTCACGGCTGTCCCACCGGCAGGCGTGAAGCTGCCAAGCGCTGTCAGCTTCAAGCGTCCAGCGTGTTTCAACAGCTTCCTCCCGGCGCTCGTCAGCTTGAGCTTGAGGACCCCCGTGCCGGCCGCAGCAAATCCGAGGTGGCCGGCCGCGACGAGGACCGGCTTGGGCTTCGTCCGCCTGGCGAGCTTTGCGCCGCGCGGCAATTGGTACCAGTCGATCGTGGCTGAGCCTGCCTCGAGGGCCCTGAGCTTGATCGTGAAGCCGCCGTGTTTCAACAGGGCAGAGATCTTTGCCGCCTTGCCCGACGGCACGAGGCCGCCGGCCAGAAGCGCCGCGATCTGCGCGGTTGTAAATTTCGTCCCCGGGCCAACGCCGCCGCCTTTGATGAGTTCGACCGGCGGGATCACGCTTGGCGGCACTTCTTTGGGGGGGCCGGTGGCGCTCGAAAAGACCCACGCGGCGCCGCGGCCATCGTGATCAAGGAAGCCACCTATCAGAGCCGTCGAGGCATCGGAGGACAGGGCCACAGCGTTGCCGAACGCTGCGCCGATCGGGTGGACTTCGCCGAGCTGTGCGCCCGCGCCGATCAGCTTCCCGCCCCGCTGGCTCCAGGTCGATCCCGACCGGGTGAGCTCCCAGGCCGATCCGACTTCTTCGCGGTGGGTGCTCGGGTCTTCTTCTTCGGGCGCGCCGATCAGCGCAGTGTTGCCGTCTGCGGACAGCGCGACGCTTGCGCCGAAATCGCTCTGCGCGAGCCCGCCGGTCTCAGTCAACTTGGGCCCCTGCTGGGTCCAGGTGAATCCCGAGCGCGTCAGCACCCAGGCCGCACCGTCACCGGCATTGTCGAAGGAGCCGCCGATCAGGGCGGTGTTGCCATCAGCTGAGAGCGCCACGCTGGTGCCGAAGGCCGAGATTCCTATGTTGCCTGTCGGTGTCTTGCGCCCGCCCTGCGGCTGATATTCGAAGCCTTTGACCCCTTCTGCGACTTTCTCATAGACCCATGCGGCGCCGGCGTTGGCATTGTCGGCGGGCCCCCCGATCAGGATCGTCTTGCCGTCGCTTGAGAGCGCGACGCTGTCGCCGAATTGCCCGGCACCGGTCTCCTCTTCGCGCTTGATGCATTTTTCGGAGGGAAATTCACGTTCTTCGCAGGTGTCGAGGCCGACCGTGAGCGACCAGACCGACGCCGGCCGCTTGAACACCCATACGGCACCGTCGCCGGCTTCGTCAGCCGGCGCGCCGATCGCCGCCGTGCTGCCATCGCTTGAGATCGCGACGCTGGTGCCGAATTCGTCATTGGCGCCCCGCACACCGGCTTCGAGCTTCTGGGTTTCTGTCCAGCTCGATTCAGAGCGGGTGAAGACCCGCACGGAGCCGAGCTGCTGCTGTGCTTCGCCGAGGAATTTGTCAGCGGAGGCGCCGATCAGGGCTGTGTTGCCGTCGCCGGACAGCGCGACGCTGACGCCAAAGGCGCCTTTGGGGCTCTCGCCGCTTGCGGTGAGCTTGGGGCCCTGTTGGGTCCAGGTCGAGCCCGAGCGTGTGAAGACCCACGCTGCTCCGGTCTGTCCTTCATCGCCCGGACCGCCGATCAGCGCCGTGTTGCCGTCGGCCGAGAGCGCAACCGTCCAGCCCGCCAGGCCTTCGACCCCCTCGGCGCCGCCGGTGAGCTTTTCGCCTTGCTGGATCAGAGGATCGATCGTGAGCGGGTAGCGAGCGCCGGCAGCATCGACGTGCAGCAGCAACCGGTGCCCGTCCAGCTCGAGCCGGCTGGGAAGGGTGCGCCCGGCCCGATCGACGGCATGCAGGCCGCCGTATTCGAGGACGCTCCTACCGGCACGCCGAAAGGTGACGCTCGCATGGCCGTGGGAGAGCACAGCGCGAGCATTGCCGTGCAGGCCGATCGCCACGGTCAGCGCTCCGCTACCGCCGGCTGTGAGGGCGCGGTCGATCGTGAATCCCTGCTCGAGTCCCAGCGGCCCGTTGACGTACCACTCGCCGATCCTCGGGCGCGTGTAGGAGACGCGGTTGCCACGCGCGCTCCGCAGCGGCCTACCCAGCGGACGCAGAGCAGAGCCGTATCCGATCGCCTGCGGATCGAGGCCGACGCTCGCAGTGCCCACGCGGACAGTCAGCCCCGTGGCAGCGAAGTCGATCCGCAAGCGCTGCTCGGGATTGACGGCGCTCAGTCCTGTCTGTCCCGAGTTGATCCGGTAGCGAGGCGTGTCGGCACCGAGAGCTGCCGACACCGGCCCTTGCCCGGCGAGTGGAAGCGCGAGCAGCCCCGCATGTGCAAGGCCCCGCTGTGCTGTGGGCGCAGGTAGGGGGGAGGGCGACAGCCCAGCGCGATCGTTGTGGCCAAGGAAAGGCGCTGCAGAAAGAAGCCCTACGACGGCAAGCGCGAGCAGCGTGCGAGATCCCAATGCGAGATCGCAGGCAGACCATCCAGGCGGACGTGGCGAGGGCTGAAAGGTGGTCCTGAAACGGACGGTCGGCGCGGGCATTCGGACTCCCCCCAAATCGACGGCTCGACAGTTGGCGCCACCCTACATCAGGCAACCACCAGCCTCATATGCGCGTCCAGCTCACGAGGACGAATCGCGAGGGGAGGGAGGAGACCCGTCTCAGCCGAAGGCGTGCCCACGCAGGGGCTTGTTCACCATGCGGGTGACACGCTTGGTGAGCGCCGCGGTGCGCACATCCGCTTCAGCCTTGCTGAGCTTGCCCGCGGCTGTTGCGGCAGTGACACGGGACTGGCGCGCAGCGACGATCGCCGCGACCAGCCCAGCTTCGGACTTGCCGGCAGTCGCGCCCGCAATCTGCGCGAGCGTGCGCCCAGCGCGGAGCTGGCTGTGCAATTGCGACGGGGTGAGGCCGAGATAGTTGCGAACCGCGGCGCGGGCGCCGTGGCGAGCCGCGGCGCCGTGTCCGTGAACGCGATTGACCTCGGCCGCCACGCGGCGATCGAGGCTCGCCGAGATCTTCGCCAGCCGGGCGCGCCTGGCCGCGACGAGCGCCGCGATCAGGCCTGCTTCGCTCTTGCCGCTCGTGGTGGCGAGCTGCGCCAGCGTCTTGCCCGACTGCAGGTCCTGCTTGATCTGAGCGGGCGGGACACCGAGGTAGGCGGCCGCCGCCTGCAGTCCCAGTCCCATCGCACCGCGGTGGGCGGCGCCATGTCGACTCGCGTGCCGGTGGTGGCCGCTCGGGCCACTGGCGGCCATCGCCGCGACCGCGCCGCCGGCGAGCAGCGCGGTGAGTGCAACCGCGAGCGCGAGCTTGCGTTTGAGAGCGCTGTCCACGAACTCCATACTGCCAAAAACGCTTAAAGATCTCGTCAGTTGTCAACCCATGGCTCAAAAAGCAGGCGCTTGCTAATCTGACACCGTATGCGGTGTAGCAAGAGCCCGTCGACCTTGCTTCAGGAAGCACGGGCACGGCAGGGGATCAGCCAGCGACAACTGGCACTGCGTGCCAAAACGAGTCAAGACGCGATCAGCCGCATCGAGCGTGGGGCGGAGTCACCAACGCTCGAGCGTCTCGATCATCTGCTAACGGTTCTCGGCGAGCGCCTAGAGCTCGATACGGTGCCGCAGGCCGAGGGGGGGAGAGGTGCCATGTCGACCGCGCGAGAGCGGCTGCGCGAGGCCGCTTCGTGGAACCTCGCCGCCACCAAGCTGGAGATCATCGGGGCAGAGGCACGCAGGGCCGGCCATCCCGCGACGCTTTACATGCCGGCGTGAGTACTCCCGAGCGCCCGCTGGATCTGAAAGAGCTGTTCCGAGCTCTCGAGGAGCACAGGGTGGACTATCTCGTGATCGGCGGTGTCGCCGCGCAGGTGCATGGACGCCGTCGAACAACAAAGGATCTCGACGTCCTGCCCGCACCTGATCCGGAGAACGCGAGACGCTTGGCCGCCGCGCTCGAGGGGCTCGACGCACGCCCAGTCGCACTCGGAGCGGCTGCCTCGACCCCAACTGCAGAACAGCTCCGCCTCGCACCGATCGTGCCGCCTCTCACCACAAGACATGGGGAGTTGCACATAGTCAACGAACCGGCCGGCGCGCCTGCATATGACGAGATGCGCGCTCGGGCCCTGAGCATCGATCTCGACGGGATCACCATGCACATCGTCAGCGTGGACGACCTGATCCGGATGAAGAAGGCGGCTGGCAGACCGGGCGACCTCGACGACATCGAGGCCATCACTGAGGTAGCGCGACAAGAGGCGCAAAGTGGATGATCGGCCTTTTATCGGGTCTGGAGTTGATCAACAGGCGCGTAGTCGTCTCGTAGCCGCTTAGCGTCGCCGACAAGCCGAGCGACCGCCTCGCGGTCATACGTTGCAGCTCCGAACGCTGCTGGGCCGTGCTCTGGCGGCAGAGGACCATCAGAGGCGAGCAGAACCTCGTTGTCGCCGCGCGGGCGGCCGTCGGAGCCTGGGGGAGTTATCAAGCGAACATGGGTGAACGCGGCAAGCAAGGTGGCGGCCTCTGCACGCAGTAGTCCCAGGGGTCGAAGATCGACCATGTTCAACGCGTAGAGTCCGCCGGGTCGCAAGACGCGCTTCACTTCATGCAGCCACTCGATTGTCATCAGCTGCCATGGCACCGTTAGGCCGCTGAAGGCGTCGCCGACAACTAGATCGGCTCGCCCGCTAGGTACATCTCGAAGCGTGACCCGAGCGTCGCCTACAGTGACACGGAGCGCTGGCGAAGTGCGCAATCCAAGACGTTTGCGATCGACTTCGACAAGCTTCCCGTCAACCTCGAGCACCTGCGCACGCGATCCCGGACGGGTCGCGATCAGCCAGCGCGGAAGGGTGAACCCGCCGCCGCCCACGAACACCCCAGTGAGCGGCTTCGCTGCGGGTGCGGAGGCTGCGATCGCGTCGCCGATCCAAGTCGTGTAGCGGAAGGCCAGGAACTTTGGATCCTTGAGATCGACATATGAATTGAAGTCCTGGTCCAAGACCAACAGGCGACCTGACGGACTTTCAGGGTCCACTTCGACGCGCACGCAGTGGTACATGCTTTCCGTGTCGCAGGGCGAGTGTATGACGGGGATGGGGATCCCCAACCCGACCGCAGCAACCACCACGCCTAGAGTCCTGCTCACGTCTAGCAAGCGCGTGTAGATACCGAGCGCGATCCCCGCGAGCACGAGCGCAATGCCGATAGCCAACACCGAGCTGCTGACTGGGAGCAACGGGACGAGTATGAAGCCCGCGCCAAAGGTTCCCACGAGTGCACCCGCGGTCGCCCAGGCCGATAGCTGTCCGACCACCGTTCCGCTTACGGCCAGGTCCCTCAGCTGCAGACGTGCAACCGTCGGCGAGACCCCACTGAGGACGGCTGCAACTGGGACAAGTGCGGCAAATGTGACCCCAACTGCTGCGAGATTGCCGCCGCCTCGCGCTGCTGGACCGAGAACCCGAACGATCGGGAGAGTGAGGAGAGCAAGCAAGCCGCCAACTATCAGCAGGCCAAGAACCAGCCGAAGCGGATCAATGCGATCAGCGATTCGTCCTCCGCATGCTGCACCGACGGCGATGCCCGCGAGCACTGCGCCGATGATTGAGGTTGTCGTTTCGAGCGTGAGCCCAACGTATGGAGTGAGCAACCGTACGGACAGGATCTCCAACACCAGCACCGAGCCGGCCGCAATGAATACCAGCCCTACCGCGACGACATGCGGCAGGCTGGCGTGGGCAGGACGAGCTACGGCAGGACCATCACGACTCGTCCTCGCGGATGACTTGAACTTGGACTTGGATGATGTCTTTGGTGGCATCTGGAGAGAACAGGCAGGTCGTGTTTCGCCCGGCGAGAAACATCAACGATCTCCAGAGGCACGTCAACGGCATCTCCGTAACGACACCAACGGCGAAGGGCCGAAGCATCAGAATGCCGCTGCTGGCGCTAAATCAGTGAGTTTGAAGTAGGAGACATCGCGTCGCAACAACCTACGTCTCCCGCGTATCTTACGCTCGATAATGCATGTTATGTCAACTAGAAACGAGGATCGAGTCGACTGGGTACTGCGCAACCTCGGGATCTGCAGTGAGGATCGGCACCCGGAGACTCCCCGCCTGCGCAACCAGCAGGCGATCAAATGGGTCCCTGTGCAGCGGCGGCAGGCTCGCAACCGCAAGCGCATGCTCCTGCTCGATCGGCACGGCCCGGCCGTCAATCAGGCGCAGACGCTCCGGCACGTAGCGCTCGGGTGCTTCGGGCAGCGGCAGACGCCCCAGGCCGGACTTGATCGCGATCTCCCACGCGACCACGGCTGATACGAGCAGCTCCGTACCTGCGTCTTCCACCGTCGCAAGATGCTCGCCGACTCGCTCCGGTTCGGTCTGCAGCCAGAGAAAGATGTGCGTGTCGAGCAGCAGCTTCACTGCTCGAACTCGGCGAGCACCGACTCTGGCAGCGGCGCGTCGAAGTCCTCGGGAACGACGAACCGGCTGCGGTCGACGCCCAACCGGCGCACGGCCGTCCTGCGCGCCGGAACCAGACTCGCGATCTCCTCACCTCGTCGAGTGATCACAACCTCCTCGCCCGCCATCACATCCTCCAGCAGTCGCGACAGGTGCGTCTTGGCCTCATGTACACCAACAGACTTAGTCATGTGACTTAGTCTACACACCTCATTGCACACCCCGCGCGGATTGAGCACCATTGGCACGCGACTAGGATCAAGCCTGAACCGAAACCCGAGGAGAGGCAGGCGATGGCAAACACGATCTACACAGCCAAGGCGCACGTGACCGGCGGTCGCGCCGAAGGCCACGGCCGCACCAGCGACGGCGCGCTCGAGGTCGATCTGCGGCTTCCCGCCGAGATGGGCGGCTCAGGCGGGGGCACCAACCCTGAGCAGCTCTTTGCGGTCGGCTACGCAGCCTGCTTCGAGGGTGCCCTCGGCGTCATCGCGCGACGCGCCAAGGTGGATGCCGGCGATATTGCGATTGAGTCCGAGGTCGCCCTCTCGCCGGACGGCAAAGGCGGCTTTCTGCTCGCGGTCGTGCTCGACGTGACGCTGCCCGGTGTCTCTGATTCCACGACCGCCGTAGAGCTCGTGCGCGGCGCTCACTCCGTCTGCCCCTACTCGAACGCGACCCGCGGCAACATCGAGGTCACCTTGAGCGCCAACGGCACGCCAGTAGCCGAGTAGCCCGGACTAGCGTCCGAAGTTACGCACGAGCTCGTGCGCACGGTGGGACAGCGGCCCGATCAGCGTGCGCACCTGCTCGAGATCCGCCCGCAGCTCAGGGTCGCCGACCTCGATCGGCAGCATCGAGTCCTGCAGTGTCGCCAGCGCCTGGTCGGCCTCGCCGATGGCCTGCACGGCCGCCTCCAGAAAGCCCTTTACCCCGTGTGACGGGGCGCCGCGGACGGCTGGCTCGAAGCTGCGCCCCGGCAGCTCATAGCGCGCCGCGAATTCAGACTGCGCGCGCCGGGCACGTGCGTAGGCCAACTGCACAGGCCGGAAGAGCTGCTCTTCCAGACGCTCCGCAGCGTTCTCATCGAGCAGCTCATAGGCCTCTGTGAGAGACGCGAGCGCAGCACCGAGCGCCTCCCCCGCCTCGACTACGGAGTCGAGCAGCTGCTGGCGAGCGTCGGCGGTTGTGTAAGGCACGTCCGCCAGATTAGAGCGCGAAGGCGCCGCGCACGGCAGTGCAACAAATCTCGCTAGATCGAAGCACGCGCGGCTAGCACCTGTGCGCGCTCGAGCACCGCGTCGATCATCGGCTCGGTCAAGCGCCCCGTGAAGGTGTTCTGCTGGCTCGGGTGGTAGCAGCCGAGCAGCGTGTAGGGCTCCCCCGCGAGCTCCGCGCCATGCGCGAAGCGTGGACGCGGACCGGCCGCGCGTGCCTGACCGCGCGCAAGCATCAGCCGCAGCGCAGCATCCCAGGCGAACGCGCCGAGGCAGACCACGACCCGCAGGGACTCGAGCAGCGCGAGCTCAGCGACGCTCCAAGGCAGGCATTGCTCGCGCTCGGCCGGTGTCGGACGGTTGGCCGGCGGAGCACAGCGGACAGCAGCCGAGACCCAAGCGCCGTTTAGGCGCAGGCCATCATCGATCGCGGTCGAGCTTGGCTGGTTGGCCATCCCGCAGCGCCACATCGCTGCATAGAGGAAGTGGCCCGAGCGATCGCCGGTGAACACGCGCCCGGTGCGATTCGCCCCGTGGGCGGCCGGCGCGAGACCAAGCAAAAGCACCTGCGCCTCAGGGTCGCCGAAGCCCGGGAGCGGGCGCCCCCAGTACTCCTGCTCGGCGAAGGCCGCACGACGCTCGCGCGCCACTTGCTCACGCCAGCTGACGAGCCGCGGGCAGCGCCGGCAGGCGCTGATCTCCTCGGCCAGGCCCCCGAGCGCGTCGCTGTTTTGCGATTGCACAGTGCAGTAGTACCATCGCCCGACGATGCCGACGTGGCTGTGGATCGTGATCTTCGCCGGGCTGATCAAGCTTCCGATCGCCGCGTTGATGCTGTGGATCCCCTTCCACTACGACGAGTCGATGCGCGCGCCTGACGTCTCGGACTCCTCCGAAGAGGACGGCGGCTCGCGCGCGCTTCCCGGCGGCCCCCTGGACCCTCATCCCCGCGGGCCGCTGCCGCGTACGCCGCGCCGCGGCCCGCATGGCTCGCCCTCACCTTCGCCTCCCGCTCGCGTACGAACCAAGGTCGGCTCCCGACCCCCCGTGCGACTCCCAGGCTGAGCGCGGCCGGCGCCTCAGCGGCGTGTGCGTTTGCGCTGCTTGCGCGCGGCCTTGGCTTTCGCGCGACGCTTACGCAGCGCGACCGCCGCGTCGCGTCCAGAGCGACTCTCGGCGAGCTCATCCACGCCGGCCGGCGCCACGCGGCGGGCGTCGCGCACGATCACGAACGCGATCCCGCTGAGCAGCAGCACCGCAGCAATCCCCGCGATCAGGATCGTGCTCTTCGAGTTCGACGCTTCTTTCGCCGGTGTCGTGGTCGTCGTCTGCGTTTCGGTTTCGGGCGCACCTTCGGTTAGCTGGCTGCCCGAGCCATTGCCTTCGAAGCCGGCCGCCCATGTGATCGAGGCGCTCGTGCCCGCGAGCGCAAGCAGCAACGTCAGACACAGGGCACACATCCTCAGGCGGACGCGCACGGCCGGGATCGGGCGAAGGCTCAGCACGCGGCGAGCATACCTGCTGGACGGCTCCCCGATCGAGATTGCATGATCGAGTGAGGGGCTCCCGCGCGGCTGCACGGCAAGCCATAGAATGGCCGGCGATGGCCCCCAAACAACGCCAAGTCCGGATGGAGCAGCGCGGTGGCCTGGAGGCAATCCAGGCGCTCGAGAGCCGCTCTGACGAGGAGCTCGAAGCCGAGACCAAATACAAGGCCGCCGCAATGGCAATCCTCGGCGCGCGCGCTTCCGAGCGCTTTGACGCCGAGGCGGCCCGCGCCTTCTTCCAGCGCGCGATCGCTGCTGCCCGCCCTCAGGAGCGCATGCAGATCCGGCGCATGGCCGATGCCTCGCTCGCCCTCGCTGAACGCCGCGCGGGCGATCTCAAGAGCGCTGTTGAGCGTCTCGGACAGGCACCCCCCAGCGGCCGCCAGCTGTTCGCGCTGCGCGCGATGGGGCTGCTGGTCCCCCCCGCTTCGGCGGGCATCCTCGCCCGCACCCGCGGCGTGCTCTTGATCATCGCGCTGATCCTGCTCCTACTCGCCGTCGGTCTCGGCATCGTCGAGCTCGTCTCGCTGCCCTTCGGCGGCATCGGCCTGGCGCCAGGAGTCCTGCTCGGCCTGTTCGTCGTGCTGGCCGCGCTCGCGATCCTTGCCGCTGTCGGGCGACGACGGCGCAACCGCGCTAAAGCGTCTTAGCCGCGATCGGCCTGAAGGCACAGCCCACTAGGCTTGCCTGGTGCTCGAACAACCCGTCTGCCTGATCGTCAACCCCGCCGCAGGCGGCGGTAAGGCGGCGCGCCTGGCGCCTGCCGTCGAGCAGGCGCTGCGCGGCCACGGCCTGACCCTGCGCCGTGAGGACACGCGCGACCTCCAGCATGCCCGCGAGCTGGCGCTCGCGGCGGCCACTGCGGGTGAGATCGTGCTCGCCCTCAGCGGCGACGGCCTGCTGGGCACGCTGGCCGATGCCCTGCGCGACACCCCTGGCGCAGTACTCGGCATCCTCCCCGGTGGGCGCGGCAACGACTTCGCACGCGTGCTCGGAATGCCAGAGGACGCGATCTCAGCCTGCGCCGTTTTTGCATCCGGTGTGCCACGCGCGATCGACCTCGGCGTGGTGCTGAACACCGCCGATCAGGAGCACGGCTGCTCCTATGTCGGGATCGCCTCAGCCGGCTTTGACAGCGACGCCAACCGCATCGCCAACGAAGCCCCCGCATGGCTCGGCGGCCAGGTCTACGCCTACGGCGCGCTGCGCGCCCTGCTCTCCTGGCGAGCCGCACGCTTTGAGATCGAGCTGGACCCGCCAGGCGAGCGCCGCAGCTTCAGCGGCTACTCGGTCGCGGCGGCCAACTCCAAGGCCTACGGCGGCGGCATGA
>Ga0182019_10000614_pt1 | contig 17528 bp, 13 predicted proteins | sample 812E2MmetaG_FD_120483 | JGI IMG/M metagenome (GOLD analysis project Ga0182019, IMG submission 120483) | Permafrost microbial communities from Stordalen Mire, Sweden - 812E2M metaG | ecosystem: Environmental > Terrestrial > Soil > Wetlands > Permafrost | place: Sweden: Stordalen | collected...
ACGAGCAGCAGCGCCGCGCCCAGCGAGAGGATCACGGCGGGAAGCGTCATCAGCACCACGATCGGACGCAGCGCGAAGTTGACCAGCGCGAGGATCGCGCCGGCGAGCAGCAGCGTGCCGAGATCGTTGCCGTAGGAGATCGCGGGCACGATCGCCGCCGCCACCACGAGGCCCAGGCAGTTGCCCAGCCACACCACCGCCACGCGCATCAAGGTCGAACCCATCCCCACAGCCTACGCCGCCGCTTCGGTCTTGCACGGAGGCGAGGGGTGAGAGCTCACGGCCGCGGATCAGGCCCGGGGTTCGCCCTCGCGGCGCGGGCCGCGTCCAGCAGCACGCGCTGCTCAGCCGCGGCGATCAGGCGACGCGTGCGATCGACGGCGTCGACGCTGACCGAGATGTTCTCGATCCCCAGGCGCACGAGCAGCTCCGCGTACTCCGGGTGCACGGAGGGCGCCTGTCCGCAGATCGAGGTGCGCAGGCCGAGCTCGCGGGCGCGCGGAATCAGCGCGGAGAGGTAGTCGACGATGGCAGGGTCGCGCTCGTCGAAGGTCGCTGCGAGCACCTCGGAGTCGCGGTCGGCGCCGAGCATCAGCTGGGTGAGGTCGTTCGAGCCGATCGAGATGCCTGCGATCCCGAGTGCTGCGTAGCGCTCGAGGTTGAACAGCACCGAGGGCACCTCGGCCATGATCCAGAGCTCAAAGCCGCGGCGCTCGAAGAGGCCCGCGTCGGCCACGAGCTCGCGGCAGCGTGCGAGCTCGGCTGCGGTCCTGACGAAGGGCAGCATCACGTGGAAGTTCTCGTGTCCGGCGTCCCAGACGCGCCGCACGGCCTGCATCTCAAGCGCAAAGACCTCGGGCTCCTGGACGTAGCGCAGGGCGCCGCGATAGCCGATCATCGGGTTGGCCTCCTGCGGCTCAAAGCGCTCGCCGCCACGCAGGTTGCGGAACTCGTTGGTACGGAAGTCGATCGTGCGGTAGGTGATCGGGCGCGGGTGAAAGCCCGCGGCGAACACGTTCAGCGCGTCGGCCATGCGCGTCAGGAACTCCTCCGAGCGGCCCTCCTCGATCAGCTGCTTCGGGTGCGTTCCTTCGAGTGCCTCGATCACCATCAGCTCTGCCCGCAGCAGCCCCACGCCCTCAACTTCCAAAGCCGCGGTGCGCTCCACCTGGGAGGGCTCTGAGAGATTGACGAGGAGTCGCGTGGCGGTCACCGGCGGCCCGCCCGGTGCCGAGAGCGTCTGGCGGCCCGTTGCGCCCGCCGCCCGAGCGGTGCTCTCGAGGATGCCCTCGAGCACCGTGCCGTGGGTCGCATCGACGGTCACGAGCTCACCGTCGCGCAGTCGCCTGGTCGCATCGCTCGTGCCGACGATGCAGGGGATGCCGAGCTCGCGCGTGACGATCGCGGCGTGGCAGGTCATGCCGCCGGAGTCGGTGACGATCGCTGCGGCCTTGCGCATCAGCGGCACCCAATCCGGGGTGGTCATGTGCGCGACGAGCACTTCGCCGTCGTTGAAGGCCTGCGTGTCGTGCGGGTCGCTGAGCAGGCGCACGCGGCCGCTCGCCGAGCCGGGGGCGGCGCCGAGACCGCGCACGAGGATCTTCCCGCCGGCGCCCGCCGCGGAGGCATGCTCGCCACCGGCGGTCGTGATCGGGCGGCTCTGCAGCATCCATACGGTGCCGTCGGGGTCAAAGGACCACTCGGTGTCCTGCGCGCTTGCGTAGTGCTCCTCGATCTGCATACCCAATTCGGCAAGCTGGATGACCTCCGCATCGCTGAGGACCGCCCGCCCGCTCTCCTCTCCGCTCAGCTCGCGCGTCAGCGTGCCGCCGCCCGGGGCCGCTTCGATCGCGAGCTCCTTGGGGCGCACCGAGCGCGTGGTGATCGCGAGGTCGCGCTTGCGCACGACGTAGCGATCGGGCGAGACACTCCCCGAGACGACCGCCTCGCCGAGGCCGAAGGAGCCCTCGATCACGAGCTCCTCCGATCCGCCGCCGGCGGGGTCGGCGGTGAACATCACGCCGGCGCGGGTCGAGAGGATCTGTCGCTGCACGACCACGGCGATGTCCATCGCCGCCTGGCTGAAGCCACGCCGGCCGCGGTAGTAGATCGTGCGCGCTCCGAACAGTGAGACCCAGCAGCGTTTGACGGCGTCGATCACCGCCTCTGAGCCGCGCGTGTTGAGGAAGGTTTCGTTCATCCCCGCAAACGAGGCCGAGGCCGTGTCCTCGGCTGTGGCCGAGGAGCGCACCGCGACTCCCGCGTCGAACTCAACGCCGCTGTCATCAACTCCCACGAGCTCGCGGTAGGCCGCGGTGATCGCCTCGCTGAGCGCGGCAGGCATCCTCGCGTCGAGCACGGCCTCGCGTGCTGCTGCCGAGGCCGCCTCGAGCGCCGCGCCATCCTCGACGTCGAGGACGGCGAGCAGCTCCTCGAGGCGCTCGCGCAGACCCGACTCATCGCAGAAGGCGGCGTAGGCCGGAGCGCCGAGCACGAAGCCGGGTGGGACCGGCAGGCCGGCGCGCGTCAGCTCACCGAGGTTCGCGCCCTTGCCGCCGGCATAGGCGACGTCCTCGTGCCCGAGATCGGCGAAGGGTCGGATGAACGCGGTGGTCGGGGGGCTGCTCATGCTCTGCACACCCTCGCGCTCTGGAGCTCATGGGGCATCCGTGGCATGCCGCCGACCCGGCGGGCGAGTTCCCACCACCGTTGCGGGGTTTCACGGATGCCCGTGCCGAGCTCTTGCCGGACGATGGGGAGGACTGCCATCGAGACAGAAAGCCGGCGTTGATGAGCTCCCCCACGGCCCTGCTTGCCGCGCTTGCGCAGCCGCGCTTCTACCGCGGCGATGAGCCGGTCATCACCCACGAGACGCACGCCTCCCGGGTGTTCGTCTGCGGCACGCGGGCATTCAAGATCAAGAAGCCCGTCGCGCTCGGGTTCCTGGACTACCACACGCTCGAGCGCCGTCACGCAGCCTGCCTTGAGGAGGTGCGCGTCAATCGCGAGCTGGCTCCGGACATCTACCTGGGGGTCTGCGCGATCGTCCCCGCCGATGGTGGCTTTGAGCTCGCCCGCGAGCACGACACCGAGGCGGTCGAGTACGCCGTCGAGATGCGCAGCTTCCGCGAGCGGGACTCGCTCGCTGGGCTGATTGCATCCTCGGAGCTGACCCGCGAGCAGCTCGTAGCGGTTGCTCAGCGTCTTTCGGACTTTCATCGCGCGGCGCCGAGCGTGCCCGGCGGTGGCCTCGATGAGGTGCTCGCGATGTGGCGCACGAATCTCCGCGAGCTGGCGGGACTCGAGCCTCCCGACAGCACGGCGATCCTCGCCGCTGAACGCTTTGGCGAGGCATTCCTGCGCGGGCACGCGAGCGAGCTCGAAGCACGCAGAAGCAGCGGGCTGGTGCGCGACGGTCACGGCGATCTGCGCTGCGAGCACGTGCTCGTGCGCCCGACCGTGCGCGTCGTCGACCGTGTCGAGTTCGACCCCAAGCTGCGCTGCACAGACATCGCCTGCGACCTTGCCTTCCTGACGATGGACCTCGAGGCTCACGGCCGCCGCGACGCGGCCGAGGAGCTGCTGCGCGAGTACCGCGATCGTGGTCCCGACCCCGGTAGCGACGCGTTGCTCTGCTTCTTCGCGGCATACCGCGCCTTTGTGCGCGCGAAGGTCGCGCTGATCGCCGCCGGCGAGCACGAGGGCGCCGAGCGTGCCGTGATACGCGCGGAGGCGAAGGCGATGGGAGTGCTCGGCGAGCGCCTCTGCTGGCGGGCGCGTGCGCCCTTGGCGATCGTCGTGTGCGGCCCGGCTGCCAGCGGGAAGTCCACGCTCGCCGCGGAGATCGCCCACCGCTCGGGCTTCAGCGTGATCTCCTCCGATGCCGTGCGAAAGGGACTCGCCGGCCTGAAGGCCACTGAGCGCGCGGGGCCCGAGCTCTACACGAGCGCCGTGAGCCAGGCGACCTATGAGCGTCTTGGCCGCGAGGCCGCACGCGTGCTCGGAGATGGAGGAGGGGTGATCGTCGACGCGACCTGCCGACGGCGCAGCGACCGCGCACCGCTGCTCGCGCACCTGCACCGGGTTGACGCATCGGTTCTCGCGGTGCGCTGCGAGGTGGGGCTGGCGCTCGCTCTCACGCGAGCCGCACACCGCGTTGCAAGCGCCATGAGCGCCTCCGATGCGACGCCTGCGATCGCGGCCGCGCAGCACGAGGACTTCGAGGCGCTCAGGGAGCTGCAGCCGCGCTCGCTGCTCGAGCTGGACGCCTCCCAGGCGCTCGGTGCGCAGGTGCAGGCGATCACCGAGGCCCTCGACGAGCGGCTCGCCGAGCCGATTGCGAGACTCGCATCGTGATGCGAGCGAGCGCTCCCGACCCCACCGTCCCCTACCCACACTCGCAGGTCGTGGACGTGGCGCTGCGCGACGGCTCCACCGTGCGCGTGCGACCCGTCAGCGCCGATGATCGCCCGGCGATCGTGGACTTCCTGCAAGGGCTCTCGCCGCAGTCGATCGCCTTCCGCTTCTTCGGCCAGGTCGATCTCGGCTGGGCCGCGGACTGGTCGCTGGACGTCGACTACGCCGACCGCTACGCGCTCGTGGCGAGCACAGGGGTCGCGCATACGATCATTGCCCACGGCGCCTATGTGCGTACCGGAAGCGATCAGGCGGAAGTCGCCTTCACGGTCGCCGAGGCTTGGCAGGGGCGGGGGATCGCGACGATCATGCTGGCCCATCTGGCGGCCGCGGCCGAGCAGCACGGCATCTCCGTCTTCACCGCCCAGGTGCTGCCCGGCAACCACCACATGATCGGTGTCTTCCGCGACAGCGGCTTTCCCGTGGCGCTGCGCTCGCGCGAGGGCGTGGTCGAAGTCGAACTGCCGACCTCGCGCAGCGAGCAGACGCGCGAGCGCTTCGAGCGGCGCGAGCACATCGCCGCGGTCGCCGCGGTCGAACGCTTCCTGCAGCCACGCGCGGTGGCCGTGATCGGCGCCTCGCCCAGGCGCGCCACGGTCGGCGGGGAGATCCTGCGCAACCTGCGCGGCTACGGCTTCCGTGGCCCCGTCTACGCGGTCAACCGCCGCGTGCGCACGATCGCCGGCCAGAAGGCATATCCATCGATCGCGGCGCTACCCGAGAAGGTCGATCTCGCGGTGATCGCCGTCCCGGCCGCGCAGGTCTGCGAGGTCGCGCGCGAATGCACCCGGGCCGGCGCTCGGGCGCTGCTCGTGATCTCAGCCGGGTTCGCCGAGAGCGGGGAGGAGGGCGCAGCACGTCAGCGCGAGCTGCTCGGCATCTGTCGCGAGGGCGGCACGCGCCTGATCGGCCCCAACTGCCTCGGCGTGATCAACACGGCCCCGGAGGTGCGCCTCAACGCGACCTTCGCCGAACGGCCGCCACCTCCCGGACCGATCGGCTTCCTCTCCCAGAGCGGCGGCCTCGGCATCGCGATCATCGAGGCCGCGAGTCGCATCGGTCTCGGCCTGTCCTCCTTCGTCTCGGTCGGCAACAAGGGGGACGTCTCCGGCAACGACCTCCTGGAGTACTGGGAGCAGGATCCTGGAACCTCGGTGCTGCTGCTCTACCTCGAGTCCTTCGGCAATCCGCGCCGCTTCTCGCGGATCGCGCGCCGGGTCGCGGCGGCCAAGCCGATCGTCGCCGTCAAGAGCGGGCGCTCCCCGGCGGGTGCGCGGGCGAGCGCCTCGCATACCGGAGCGCTGCTGTCGAGCTCCGATGTGACGGTCGATGCGCTGTTTCGCCAGTCGGGGGTGATCCGCACGGACACGATGCAGGAGCTGTTCGACATCGGCGCCCTGCTCGCAGCCCAGCCGGTGCCTGCCGGCCGGCGGGTCGCGATCGTGACCAACGCGGGCGGGCCGGGGATCATGTGCGCCGACGCCTGCCAGGACGCGGGCCTCGACGTGGTCGAGCTCTCAGCGGACCTGCGCGCGCGACTCGGGAGCTTCCTCGCACCCGAGGCATCGCTGTCGAATCCCGTCGACATGATCGCCACCGCGCCCGCCGCAAGCTACCGGCGTGTGATCGAAGCGCTCGTCCACGCAGATGCCTGCGACGCGATCATCGTGATCTTCGTGCCGCCGCTCCTGACCCGCGCGGAGGATGTCGCGCGTGAGCTCCATGCGGCCGCCGCGAAGGGAGCCGGTGTGACGCTCGCGAGCGTGTTCATGAACAGCGAGGGCGCGCCGGCTGCGCCGGAGGGCGCTGCGCGCGTGCCGAGCTTCCCGTTCCCCGAGGATGCCGCACGAGCGCTGGGCGCTGCCGCACGCTACGGCAGCTGGCGCGCGCGGCCGGCCGGGCAAGTGCTCGAGCCCGAGGGCTGCCGGCGCGATGAGGCGAGCGCGATCATCGCCCGTGCGCTTGGTGCCGGCGCGGGCTGGCTGAGCCCGAGCGACGTCGCGGCGCTGTTCGGTTGCTACGGGCTGCCCCTGATCCCCACGCGGGTTGTGAAGACCCCCGCCGAAGCGGCTGCGGCGGCTGCGGAGTGGGGACGCCCCGTTGCGCTGAAGGCGATCGCCGCGGGCCTGCTCCACAAGAGCGACGCCGGCGGCGTGCGCCTCGGCCTCCAGGGCACCGAGGTGGTCAGAGCCGGCGCACGCGCGATCAAGCAGGCCGTCAGTCGGTCCGGACATCGGCTCGAAGGTCTGATCGTGCAGCCGATGGCCGAGCCGGGCGTCGAGCTGCTGATGGGGGTCGTGCACGATCAGAGCTTTGGACCCGTGATCGCCTGTGGCGCCGGCGGTACGAGCGTGGAGGTACTCGGCGACGTGGCCGTGCGCATCACCCCGCTGACCGACCTCGACGCCCGCGAGATGCTGCGCTCACTGCGAACCTTCCCGCTCCTGGATGGCCACCGTGGCGCGCCCCTCTGCGATGTGGCCGCGCTCGAAGATGTGCTCTCGCGGCTGAGCGCGCTCGTGGAGGCGCACCCTGAGGTGATCGAGCTCGACGCCAACCCCGTCGTGGCATCGCCGGCCGGTGCGGTGATCGTGGACGCGCGCGTCAGGCTGGCGTCCGCGCCGGAGCCTTCACCATCGCCCTCGCTACGCACAGGCGGTGGCCGACGCGGTACGTAGAAGCGTGCAACGCAAACGTGAGAAGTCACCGATGACGGCGCACACCCAGAGGCTTAGGTTGGCCCTGAAGAGTTGATCCACCGCCGAGCACGCGCGGTGGCCACCAGCGGGTGAGGAGCTTACGATGAAGGCGCTTGTCTACCACGGCCCCGGCCGGCGCGGCTGGGACACGGTCGAGGACCCAAAGATCCTCGACGCAACCGATGCGATCGTCGAGATCGATACCTCGACGATCTGCGGCACCGATCTGCACATCCTCAAAGGCGACGTCCCCGAGACCGTTCCCGGCACGGTGCTCGGGCACGAGGCGGTCGGCACCGTTCGCGAGATCGGCGCGGCGGTCACCACGGTTGCCCCGGGCGACCGCGTGCTGATGTCGTGCGTGAGCTCCTGCGGGCGTTGCCGTTTCTGCAAGGAACGCCGCTACGGACAGTGCCTGGGCGGCGGCGGCTGGATCTTCGGCCACCTGATCAACGGTCTGCAGGCCGAGTACGCGCGCGTCCCGTACGCCGATAACTCGGTCTACAAGATCCCAGCGCAGCTGAGCGACGAGCAGGTCCTGTTCCTCGCGGACATCCTGCCCACCTCCTACGAGGTGGGGGTCCTCAACGGCATGGTCTCACCCGGCGATGTCGTGGCGATCGTCGGCGCGGGCCCGATCGGACTGGCGGCGATCCTCACCGCACAGCTCTTCACGCCGGGCAAGATCGTGGCGATCGACCTCGCCGACAGCCGCCTGGAGAGCGCCCGCCGCTTCGGCGCCGACACGCTCATCAACAACGGCCGCGAAGATGCGCTCGCCCGTGTGATGGAGCTGACCGGCGGCCTTGGCGCGGACGCCGCCTTCGAGGCGGTCGGCGTGCCGGAGACCTTCGAGCTCGCCGCCGATCTCGTCAGACCGGGAGGACGGGTCGCGAACATCGGCGTGCATGGCCACGCCGCCACGCTGCATCTCGAGCGACTGTGGATCCGCGACCTGACGATCACCACGGGCCTCGTCGACACCTTCAGCATCCCGCAGCTGATGCGGCTGATCTCAAGCGGCCGGCTGGATCCGCTGCTGTTTGCCACCCACCGTTTCTCCCTCGACGACACGATGGCCGCCTACGACACCTTCGCCGACGCAGCCGCCACGGGTGCGCTGAAGGTCGTCCTGGAGGGAGCCAACTCAAACTCGGCACACGAGCAGGTGCAGAGCAGTGCTGCTCTTGTGTGAGGGCCGCGCGAGCGTGGGCACGCTGCCGATGCGCGGCGCGGGATACGTAGAAAGGCGCACGCGCGCCCGCAGAAGCCCCCGATGTCACCGCGATGGTTCGGCAATAGCGTCGAGTCCATCAGGCAATCCATGGTGTGAGAGGAGACAACGGAGATGGCCAAGGTCGCTGTGGTTCACGATTTCAAGGCCCCGCTGAGCATCGAGGAGCGTCCCGTTCCCACGCCGGAGGCGGAGCAGGTGCTGGTGCGCATGGAAGCCTCCGGGCTCTGTCACACCGACATCCACGCCGCGCATGGCGACTGGCCTGTGAAGCCCACGCTGCCGCTCGTGCCGGGGCATGAGGGCGTCGGGCGCGTGCACACGCTGGGGCCGGGCGTGCACGGCGAGATCAGCGAAGGTGACCGCGTCGCGATCCCCTGGCTGGGCTACGCCTGCGGCGAATGCCGCTACTGCAACGACGGCCGCGAGACGCTCTGCGAACGCCAGCAGAACAGCGGCTACTCCCGCGATGGCGCCTACGCCGAGTACGCGACAGCGTTCGCCCGTCAGGTCGTGAAGGTTCCCGATGGCGTCGACTCGGTTGTGGCCGCGCCGCTGACCTGCGCGGGCGTCACCACCTACAAGGCCGTCAAGGTCTCCGGCGCGCGCCCCTCGATGCTCGCTGCGATCTTCGGCGTCGGCGGCCTCGGCCACATGGCCGTGCAGTACGCGCAGATCGCCGGTTGCACGGTCGTCGGCGTCGACATCCACCAGGACAAACTCGACTTCGCCAAACAGCTCGGCGCGGCCTACACGGTCAACGCGGCCGAGCAGGACCCGGTCGAAGAGATCAAGAAGCTCGGCGGCGCCGACGTGGCGATCGTGACGGCGGTCTCGCCGGCGGCCTTCGAGCAGGCCTACGCCTCGATGGCGCGCGGTGGCACGCTCGTGTTCGTCGGGCTGCCGGCCGAGAACTTCGTGAAGCTGCCGATCTTCGAGACCGTGCTGAACGGGATCACGATCAAGGGCTCGATCGTGGGCACCCACCACGACCTCGAGGAGGTCTTCCGCCTGCACGAGCTCGGGCGCACGCAGGTCCTCTATGAGACGCGCCGCCTCGATCAGGTCAACGAGGCCTTCCGTGAAGTCGAGGAGGGCACCGCCGGGACAGCACGCCTCGTATTCCAGTTCTGAGCCTCTCAAAACTCAAACCCGAAGGGAACAGCACCATGGCAACGATCGAGCAGTCCTCCACCTTTGCGGCGCCCGGCGAGCCGGGCAGCCCGGTGCAGTGCAAGGCGCGTTATGAGAACTTCATCGGTGGCGAGTGGATCGCTCCGGTCGAGGGCGAGTACCGCGAGAACCTCACCCCCGCCACGGGCCAGCCGATCTGCGAGGTCGCACACTCCGGCCCCCAGGACATCGAGCTCGCGCTCGACGCGGCACATGCGGCCAAGGACGCCTGGGGCGAGGCCTCGACGACAGAGCGCTCGAAGGTGCTGAACGCGGTGGCCGATGCGATCGAGGAGAACCTCGAGATGCTCGCGGTCGCGGAGAGCTGGGAGAACGGCAAGCCGGTGCGCGAGACGCTCGCGGCCGACATTCCCCTGGCAGCGGATCACTTCCGCTACTTCGCCGACGTGATCCGTGGCGAGGAGGGTCGGATCTCCGAGATCGACAAGGACACCGTCGCCTACCACTTCTCCGAGCCGCTCGGCGTGGTCGGTCAGATCATCCCCTTCAACTTCCCGCTGCTGATGGCCGCCTGGAAGATCGCCCCGGCACTGGCCGCGGGCAACTGCACGGTCGTCAAGCCCGCGAGCCCGACCCCATGGTCGATCCTCAAGTTCGCGGAGCTGGTCGAGGACATCCTCCCGCCTGGCGTCCTGAATGTCGTCAACGGCCCCGGTGCCGCGACGGGCAAGGCGCTGGCCTCCAACAAGCGGATCGCGAAGATCGCCTTCACCGGCGAGACCGTCACAGGCCGTCTGATCATGTCCTACGCGGCCCAAAATCTAATCCCCTCCACGACCGAGCTCGGGGGCAAGTCGCCGAATATCTTCTTCGAGGACGTGATGGCGGCTGACGATGAGTTCTTCGACAAGGCGATCGAGGGTCTCGTGCTCTACGCCTTCAACAAGGGCGAGGTCTGCACCTGTCCCTCGCGCGCGTTGATCCAGGAGTCGATCTATGACGAGTTCATGGCTCGCTGTCTGGAGCGGATCGCGGCGATCAAGCAGGGCCACCCGCTCGATCAGTCCACGCAGCTCGGGCCGCAGGTCTCAAGCGCGCAGCTCGAGAAGATCGAAAGCTACGTCCAGATCGGGCGCGACGAGGGCGCAGAGCTCCTGATCGGCGGCAACCGCAACATGCTTCCAGGCGAGCTCGCCGGCGGCTACTACCACGAGCCGACGGTCTTCAAGGGCACAAACGACATGCGCATCTTCCAGGAGGAGATCTTCGGGCCGGTGCTCGCCGTGACGACCTTCAAGGATGAGCGCGAGGCGCTGCAGATCGCCAACGACACGATGTATGGGCTGGGGGCCGGTGTGTGGAGCCGCGACGGTGCGCGCGCCTTCCGGATGGGGCGGGCGATCAAGGCGGGACGGGTGTGGACCAACTGCTACCACCTCTATCCCGCGCACGCCGCTTTCGGCGGCTACAAGGGCTCGGGCGTCGGACGTGAGAACCACAAGATGATGCTCGACCACTACTCGCAGACGAAGTGTCTGCTTGTCAGCTATGACCAGCACGCCCTCGGCTTCTTCTAGGCCAGGCGCGAGAAACATGGGCGAGGCGAGCGTGACAGCGACCGGTGCGGCGAGCGAGATGATCGAGCGCATGCGCACCGAGCACGGTCCGCTCGCCCTGTTCCAGTCGGGGGGCTGCTGTGATGGCAGCTCGCCGATCTGCCTCAAGGAGGGCGAGCTGCCGCCGAGCGCAAACGATCTCTTGCTCGGGGATGTCGCCGGGGTGCCCTTCTACGTCGACGGCGAGCAGTACGAGCGTTGGGGCCGGCCGCGGTTCCTGCTTGACGTGGGCGCCGGACCCGCCGAGGGCTTCTCGCTGTCCCTGGCGGATGCGCATCTTGTGACGCGCACGCCAACGCCCGAGGCTGCTCGCTAGGGGTTGTCGAGATGTTCCAGATCCGTATCCACGGTCGCGGCGGCCAGGGCGTCGTGACGGCCGCCGAGCTGCTCTCGCTTGCGGCCTTCGACGAGGGCCGCCACGCGCAGGCCTTCCCGAGCTTCGGCTCGGAGCGCACCGGTGCGCCGGTCGTCTCCTTCTGCCGGATCTCCGATCACGAGATCCGCACGCGCGAGCCGGTCGCTGAGCCCGACGCTCTGATCGTGCAGGACCCCACGCTGCTGCACCAGGTCGACGTCTTCGGCGGGCTGCGACCCGAGGGCTACGTGCTGATCAACTCGCCGCGCAGCTTCGACGAGCTGGGGCTGGGCGAGTGGACCCGCAACTTCCGCCACGAGCGGCTGCTCGCGATCCCGGCGTGGGATATCTGCCGCGAGCACATCGGCCAGCCGCGGCCCAACGCGGCGATGCTCGGGGGGCTTTCCGCGCTCACCGATGTGGTCTCGCTGGACTCCGTCGTGCAGGCGATCGAGGCGCGCTTTCCGGCGAGCGTGGCGGTGCGCAACGTGGCCGCGGCGCGGGCCTGCTTCGAGTACGTGCGCGCCCGGGCCGGGGAGCACGCCCATGCTTGAGCAGCTCGAGGGCTCACGGGCGGTCGCGCGCGGCGTGGCGCTGTGCCGGCCCGAGGTGATCCCGGCCTATCCGATCTCGCCGCAAACGCACATCGTCGAGGGACTCTCGGCGATGGTCAAGGACGGCGAGCTCGCTCCCTGTGAGTACCTCAACGTGGAGTCCGAGTTTGCCGCGATGTCGGTCGCGATCGGCGCCTCGGCCACAGGCGCGCGCACCTACACGGCGACCGCCAGCCAGGGCCTCCTGTACATGGCCGAGGCGCTCTACAACGCCTCGGGGCTGGGCCTGCCGATCGTGATGACCGTCGCCAACCGTGCGATCGGCGCGCCGATCAACATCTGGAACGACCAATCCGACTCGATGTCACAGCGCGACTCCGGCTGGATCCAGCTCTATGTCGAGTCAAACCAGGAGGCGCTCGACACGCACCTGCTGGCCTTCCGCCTCGCCGAGGAGCTCTCGCTGCCGGTGATGGTCTGCATGGACGGATTCGTGCTGACCCACGCCTTCGAGCGGGTCGACATGCCCTCGCAGGAGCAGGTCGATCAATACCTGCCGCCCTATGAGCCGCGGCAGGTGCTCGACCCGGCCGATCCGGTGACGATCGGCGCGATGGTCGGCCCCGAGGCTTTCACCGAGGTCAAGTACCTCGCCCACGTCAAGCACGCTCAGGCGCTCGAGCTGATCCCCGAGCTCACCCAGGAGCTGGGCAAGGTGCTCGGCCGCGAGCAGAGCGGTCTCGTGCGCGCCTATCGCTGTGAGGACGCGGAGACCGTGATCGTCGCGCTCGGCTCGGTGCTCGGCACGATCGAGGATGCCGTCGACGGCCTGCGCGCCCAGGGCGTGAACGTCGGCGCGCTTGGCATCAAGGCGTTTCGGCCCTTCCCCGCAGCGGCCGTCGCCGCCGCCCTGTCCGGCGCCAAGCGCGTTGTCGTGCTTGAGCGCGCGCTCGCGATCGGGGTCGGGGGCATCGTCTCCCAGGATGTGCGCGGCGCACTCGGCGTCGGTGCGGTGGAGGTGCACACGGTGATCGCTGGACTCGGCGGGCGTCCGATCACGGCCGCCTCGCTCACCGGGCTGCTCGAGGACGCGGTCGCGGAGCGGCTCGAGTCGATGCGCTTCCTCGACCTCAACCAAGAGCTGGTCGAGCGTGAGCTCGAGCGCACGCGCGCTTCTCGCCGCTCGGGACCCCACGCGGAGAACATGCTGCGCGACATCGGCGTGGTCGCCGCGGGGCCGGTCTAGACGATGGCTACGCGCGCGATCAAGTTCTACCAAGTGGGCTCGCACGCGGCCGGCAACAGGCTGCTGGACCCCGAGCTCGCCTCGATCCAGGCGGACCCGGAGCGCAGCAACTCGATCACCAAGGGCCACCGTGCCTGCCAGGGCTGCGGCGAGGTGCTCGGCGCGCGCTACGCGCTCGACGCGGCTATGCGCGCTACCGGCGGCCAGCTGATCGCCGCCAACGCGACCGGCTGCCTGGAGGTCTTCTCGACGCCCTATCCGGAGTCTTCCTGGCAGATGCCCTGGCTGCACTCGCTGTTCGCCAACGCTCCCTCGGTGGCGAGCGGGATCGCAGCGGCGCTGAAGGTCAAAGGCCGCAGCGACGTGCGCGTCGTCGGGCAGGGCGGCGACGGCGGCACGGTCGACATCGGCATGGCCTGCCTTTCGGGGATGTTCGAGCGTAACGACGATGTGCTCTACATCTGTTACGACAACGAGGCCTACATGAACACCGGCGTGCAGCGCTCCGGCGCGACGCCGCCGGCCGCGCGCACGACGACCACGCAGGCCGTGGGCAGCGAGCCGGGGAACGTCTTCGGGCAGGGCAAGAACATGGCGCGGATCGCGATGGCCCACGAAATCCCCTACGTGGCCACCGCGACGATCGCCGACCTGCGCGACATCGAGGCCAAGGTCGAGCACGCGATGAGCCTGCACGGCGCGCGCTACCTGCACATCCTCGTCACCTGCCCGCTCGGCTGGAGCTGCGCTGCGGCCGACAGCATCCGCGTGGCGCGCCTGGCGAAGGAGTGCGGGCTGTTCCCCGTGATCGAGGCCGAACACGGTGAGGTCACGGCCGTGTCGAAGATCCGCCGGCGCGTGCCCGTCGATGAGTACCTGCAGCTACAGGGCCGCTACGCGCACCTGTTCAAGCCCGAGCGGCGTGAGGATGTGATCGCCCACGTCCAGGCGATCGCCGATCGCAACATCGAGCGCTACGGGTTGGCGTGATGGACAAGCCCTTCGCAATCACCCTGGAGGTCGGCTCGAGCCTCGCCAACAAGACCGGCGCCTGGCGCGATGAGCGTCCTGTCTATGTCGATCGCATGCCGCCCTGCAACAACGCCTGTCCGGCGGGGGAGAACATCCAGCAATGGCTCTACCACGCCGAGGAGGGCAACTACGAGGCGGCCTGGCGCGAGCTGATGCGCGCGAACCCGTTCCCCGCGGTGATGGGGCGCGTCTGCTACCACCCCTGCACGACCGCCTGTAACCGCGTGCAGATCGACGAGGCGGTCGGGATCAACTCCGTCGAGCGCTTCCTCGGCGACGCCGCGATCGAGCACGAGTGGAGCATCGAGGCGCCCGCGCAGAGCTCCGGCAGGCGCGTGCTCGTCGTCGGCGCCGGTCCCTCGGGTCTGTCGGCGGCATACCACCTGCGGATGCTCGGCCACGAGGTCACGATCCACGACGCGGGCGAGCGCCCGGGCGGCATGATGCGCTTCGGCATCCCCGCCTATCGCCTGCCCCGCGATGTGCTCGAAGCGGAGATCCAGCGGATCCTCGCGCTCGGCGTCAAGCTCGAGTGCTCGCGCAAGGTCAGCGACATCCGCCAGGCGATGAGCGAGGGCGGTTTCGACGCTGCCTTCCTGGCGGTCGGCGCTCACATCGCCAAACGGGCCTACATCCCCGCCGGGGAGGCCGCGCACGTGCTCGATGCGATCTCGCTGCTGCGCGAGATGGAGGGTGAGCAGAAGCCGATGCTGGGCAGGCGCGTGGTGATCTACGGCGGAGGTGACACGGCGATGGATGCGGCGCGGACGGCGAAGCGCCTCGGCGCAAGCGACGCGGTCGTCGTCTACCGGCGCACGCGCGAGCGGATGCCGGCGCACGACGTCGAGGTCGAGGAAGCGCTCGAGGAGGGCGTGCGCATGAAATGGCTCTCGAGCATCAGGCATGCTCGTGAGGGCAGCCTCGTGCTCGAGCGGATGGAGCTCGACGAGGATGGCTTCCCGCAGCCGACCGGCCAGCTGGAGGAGCTCGAGGCGGACTCGCTCGTGCTGGCGCTCGGCCAGGAGGCCGACCTGTCGCTGCTCGAGGGCGTCCCCGGCCTCGAGGTCGAGGATGGCGTGGTCAAGGTCGCGCCGAACATGATGACCGGCTATGAGGGGATCTTCGCGGGCGGGGACATGGTGCCGGCCGAGCGCACGGTCACGGTCGGCGTCGGTCACGGCAAGCGCGCCGCGCGCAACATCGACGCCTGGCTGAGAGGCGAGGAGCGCAGCGAGGGCGAGCGCCACGAGCTCGCGGACTTCGATCTGCTCAACACCTGGTACTACGCCGACGCCCCGCGGACGGTGGCGCCGCGGCTCGATGTGGTGCGCCGCCAGTCGAACTTCGCCGAGGTCCAGCTCGGGCTCGACGAGGGCAATGCGCTGTTTGAGGCGCGCCGCTGCCTGTCATGCGGCAACTGCTTTGAATGCGACAACTGCTACGGGCTGTGTCCGGACAACGCCGTGATCAAGCTCGACCGCGGCGAGCGCTACGAGATCGACTACGACTACTGCAAGGGCTGCGGGATCTGCGTGCAGGAGTGCCCCTGCGGGGCGATCGAGATGGTGCCCGAGCCGATCTAATCGATCGCGATCGCGCGCATCGTGTGCTCGTCGGGCAGCTTGGCGAGCACCGCGTGCAGGACCTCGCGCTCCTCGGCCTGCTCGCGCTGCAGGTCGTTCAGCAAAAGGCGCACCGCGCTGTGGGTGATCTTCATCTGTTGCGGCGCCAAGGTGACCGTGAGCACGCCGCGCTCATCGGCGCTCTGCTCGAGCGCGGCGAGAACGTCGCGGGCCAGGCCGCGGATCTGCACTTCGTGAGCCTCGTCGGAGATCAGCAGGCGCAGCGCGCTTGCCACGACCGGAACCTCCGCGAGATCGAGCAGCAGGTGATAGGGCGGTTCGGGCTCATGGGCCGGGGTCTCCATGGCGTCAGCCTACTGACACCGAGGCTGTGGGTGCTTCGGAAATACACGGTTATCCGTGGCGGTAATCAGCGGATGGTCGGTTGGCGGTGCGTGCGTAGGTTGAAGCCATGAGCGAGGCGCCGGATCCGCCGGCCGTGCGTGCCGCGGGCCTCAGCGTCACGCGGGGCGCGAACGAGGTCCTGCACGAGCTGAGCTTCACGATTCCCCGAGGTGCAGTGATCGGCCTGCTCGGGCCGAGCGGCTGTGGCAAGACCACGCTGATGCGGGCGCTGGTCGGTGTGCAGCGCAACGTGACCGGGACGCTCGAGGTGCTGGGGCGTCCGGCCGGCCAGGCGGAGCTGCGCGCACGCGTGGCATATCTGACGCAGGCGCCCTCGGTCTACGCGGATCTCACGGTGCGCGAGAACCTGCGCTACTTCAGAGCGATCCTGGGAGCCGAGGAGCGCGACATCGAGCAGGTGCTCGCACGCGTGCAGATGAGCGCGCTGGCCGAGCGCGTTGTGCGCAAGCTCTCCGGCGGCGAGCAGGCGCGGGTCTCGCTCGCGAGCGCGCTGCTCGGAGGCCCTGAGCTGCTCGTGCTCGACGAGCCCACGGTCGGGCTCGACCCACTGCTGCGTCGCGAGCTGTGGGCGCTGTTCGCGGAGCTCGCCCGCGACGGCGCGACGCTGCTCATCTCATCGCATGTGATGGATGAGGCGCGTCGCTGCGATGAGGTGCTGTTGCTGCGTGAGGGCCGCCTGCTCGCGCGTGAGACGCCCGCAGGTCTCGTGCAGCGGACCCACACGGAGGACCTGGATGAGGCGTTCCTGCGCCTGTTGGGCGAGGAGGCGCAGCCGTGAGCGCCGCGAACGTGATTGCCACTGCGCGGCGGGTGCTCGCACAGCTGCGTCATGACCCGCGCACGGTCGCGCTCGTGCTGTTCGTGCCGTGTGTGCTGATGACGTTGCTGCGCTTCGTATACGAGGGGCGCCTGCGCGTCTTCGATGCGGCGGGTGCGCCGCTGCTCGCGCTGTTCCCGCTGATGACGATGTTCCTCGTGACCTCGGTCGCGCTGCTGCGCGAGCGCACCACGGGCACGCTCGAGCGCCTGCTGAGCACGCCGCTGGCGAAGCTCGAGCTGCTGCTCGGATACGGCCTGGCCTTTGGCCTGCTGGCGAGTGTGCAGGTCGCGATCGCGCTCGCTGTCAGCCTCGGGCCGCTGTCCCTGCACGTCGCGGCGAGCCGTCTCGTGCTCGGGGTCCTGTGCCTGCTTGTGGCGCTGCTCGGCATGGGCCTCGGCCTGCTCGCGAGCGCGTTTGCGCGCAGCGAGTTCCAG
>Ga0182019_10000616_pt1 | contig 17472 bp, 14 predicted proteins | sample 812E2MmetaG_FD_120483 | JGI IMG/M metagenome (GOLD analysis project Ga0182019, IMG submission 120483) | Permafrost microbial communities from Stordalen Mire, Sweden - 812E2M metaG | ecosystem: Environmental > Terrestrial > Soil > Wetlands > Permafrost | place: Sweden: Stordalen | collected...
ATGTGTTGCTGGAGGGTGTGCCGGGCTTGGGCAAGACGCTGCTGGTGCGGACGCTCGCCTCGACGCTGGATTTGTCCTTTGGCCGCATCCAGTTCACGCCGGACCTGCTTCCGTCGGACGTGACGGGCCTTTCGATCTACAACCAGCGGACGCAGGAGTTCGAATTCCGGCCGGGCCCGATCATGGCCCAGGTCGTCCTCGCCGACGAGATCAACCGCGCCACGCCCAAGACCCAGTCCTCCCTCCTGGAATGCATGGAGGAGCACCAGGCCACGATCGATGGCACCACGTATGCGATGCCGGAGCCGTTCCTCGTCATCGCCACGCAGAACCCGATCGAATACGAAGGCACATTCGCCCTGCCGGAGGCCCAGCTGGATCGCTTCATGCTCCGCATCCGACTGGGCTACCCGAGCCAGGCCGATGAGCAGATGATCCTCGACCAGCAGAAGATCAGTCATCCTCTGGAGGATCTGAAGGAGGTTCTGTCGGTCGAGGATCTGCGCGAGCTCCAGAAGGGTGTGCGCGAGATCTACGTCGATCCGAGCGTGGCCGACTACATCGTTCGTCTGGTCAACGCCACCCGCACGCACCCCGACGTTTACCTGGGCGCGTCGCCGCGTGGTTCGCTGGCGTTGTACCGCACGGGCCAGGCGCTGGCCGCCCTCAACGGCCGCGACTACGTCATCCCGGACGACATCAAGACTCTCGCCGAGTCCTGCCTGGCTCACCGCCTGATCATCAAGACGAGCTCGTCGATGCACGACATCGACCCGCGCCAGGTCGTAGCCGAGCTGCTCGACAGCGTGGCCGTGGATCCGAGCCGGGCGACGGCCTCAAATCGGCAGGGAGAGAGGGCGGAGGTGCTGGATGGCAAGACCTCGGTCCAGAGGGGCGCCAGCGGCAGCCCGGCCCGATAGCCTCGAGAAGGGCGAAACGTCGTGATCCGGCGGCTCCAGTTCCTGGTCGTGGCGTTGGTTCTGGTCCTCGCCGCTTTCTCGACCGGCCTGCCGTTCCTGTTCTACGTGGTCTACCTTGGGCTTCTGGCCGTCGGCGGCAGCTACGTGCTCACCCGCTTCGGCCTCGCTGATCTGGAAGCGGGTTATCGCGTGGATCATCGCCAGGGCCACGTCGGGGACGACCTTCGGACCACGTACAGCATCTCTAACGCCAGCCGTTTGCCTAAGCCGTGGCTTGAGGTCTACAACCCGACTGATCTGCCGGTTCCGCTTCCCGGTCGCGCGCTCAGCCTGCGCTCGTGGGCTCAGCGATCCTGGGTCGCGATCGTGCCGCTGACGAGGCGAGGCACATACCGAATCGAGCCGATGGTCGTGCGTACCGGCGATCCGTTCGGCTTCTTCGAAGCGGCCGCCACGGTGGGCCGGCCGACGGTCGTGACCGTGTTTCCGCGCGTGGTGCCCCTGCCGCGTTGGCGTTTGCCGAACGCCAACCTCGAGGGCTCGCATTCGGCCCCGGAGCGGACGCTCCAGACAACTCCGCTGGCCACCACTGTCCGGCCCTACGCCCCGGGCGACAGCTTCAATCGGATCCACTGGCGCAGCACCGCTCGCCTGGGCGAGATCCAGGTCAAGGAGTTCGACCTGGAGCAGACGGCGGACGTGTGGCTCTTCCTGGATCTGGAGACCGCCGTGCAGGGCGGAGAGGGCGACGTTTCGACGGTAGAGGAGTCGCTCCGGGTGGCGGCCTCCATCGCCCATGACGCCATCGTCGAGAACCGCGCCGTGGGCGTTACTACCAGCGGCCACCGGCTCGTCTCGATCCCGGCAGATCGGGGCCCGCGCCAGCGTCTGAAGATCATGCAGCTGATGGCCGCCGTAGACGGCGATGGGCGCACTCCTTTGGCCGAGGTGCTGCTCGCCGGCCTGCCCCGCTTGAGGCGCGGCATGACCGCAGTGGTCGTCACGCCCTCATTGGACCGATCGTGGATCCGGGCGCTGGCGGCCCTTCGGGGCAGAGGCGTGGCCGCCGTGGTGGTGACGGTCGACGCGGCCAGCTACGAGCGGGCCGGTCAACCGGGACGGCGCGGCGCGGGCGACGAGCTGGCGGTCGAGTCGGCGCAGAGGCGGGCGCTTCGTTTTACCCTGGCCGAATACGACCTCAAGGCGTGCAAGGTTGCGGCCGGCGACGATCTCGGGACGGTCCTGGCATGACCGCGGACGCGCTGCCGAGGCACCCGGCAGGTGAGCTGCGGCCACGCGATTGGGATCGCGTCGACGAGCCCGGCCCCCTGGGCAGATTGTTCGAACGGCTACGCCCGGACGAGGGTTGGCTGAGCGTGGTTCTGGTACTGGTGATGGCAGGCACGACGGCCTGGTCGATCGCCGACGCTCGCTGGATCCTCGGGCGGGACGACCTGACGAGCTTCGTCATCTGGATTGGGATTGCGGCTGCTCTCTGGGGCTATGTCGGCTCCCGCCTGAACGTCGCGCCATGGATCGCCCAGGTCGCGGGCGCGGTAATCGGGGCCTTCGTGCTGATAGAGGTCGTAGGCTCGGTGGTCCCCCTGGCGCCGCAAGCGACGCCGGGCCTTGTCGGGTGGTTCCAGGCGACCGCGTACTCCGTTACCCAGGCCTACCTCGACTTGACCTGGCGCCACCAGATCGCCACTACCCAGTACGGGCACTTCTGCCTGATCATCGGCATCGTCGTCTGGGGGACCGCCCAGGCCGCTTCGTACGACGTCTTTGGGTACCACCGCGCCATCAACGGCGTTCTGCTCATGGCGGTCATCCTGATTGCCAACATGGCGCTTACGGGCCAGGATCAGTTCCCGGCCCTGGTTCTCTTCAGCGCCGCCGCACTGGTGCTGCTGCTCGGAGCGCATGCCGCCGATGAGCGCACGAGCCTGCAGCGGCATCGCGTCTGGCGTGGCGGCGACATCAACACGCCGCGACTCCAGAACGGTCTTGGTTTCGCCTCGTCGGCGATCTGTGGGGCTTTGATCTTGACTACGGTCGCCAGCTCGGCGCCGCTGGCGAATGCCTGGTCCGGGCTCGGCGGTAACTTCCACGATGTCGCGATCTGGGTCAGCACGTATCTACCCACGGGTGGCCAGAGCCGCTTCAGCCAGGGAGGCGATTTCGGAAGCTCGACAGTCATCGGGTCGTCTTTCAGCGCGTCGAACAGCATCGTCCTGACCATCCAGATGCCCGAAGGGGCCCCAAACTCCCACTGGCGCGTGATCTCATACGACAGCTTCAGGTCAAATGGCTGGGCGGCAGGCGCAGGTTCGCAGAGTGGCCTGCAACCTGGTGACGGCCTGAACGACGGAACGCTCGATCGAGTCGATGCAGCCGCGTCGACTCGGACCACGTTCACATACACAGTCAACGTTCGCGACGCGTCGCTCGAACATCTCGTGGTCGCCAACGAGCCCGTGTCGGCGACCGTTCCGGTCACTCGCGTTCTGGTCGGTGGCTCGCCGCCGGATTCCGACGTCGTCTGGTTCCCGGCCGATTCCACGAACTATTCGGTGACCTCCGCAGTGCCGAACCTGGACCTCACGGGCGCCGGGCTCACGGAGTGGCAGCTGCGACGCACCGGCACGAGCTACCCGGCTGCGATTCGGCAGCGGTACACCCAGGGCGCCGACCTGGTGGGGGACGCCGGCAAGGGCCTGCTCAGTCAGATCGAGTCCTGGGCGAGCGCCAACGGCGTGGCGCTCGATCCAAAGACGGGGCATTTCGCAAACGCGTATGACGCGGCGAAAGCCATACAGGATTACCTGCGCGATCCCAACAACTTCACCTACGACGCCAATATCTCGGATCTGGCGTGCGGGTCAATGACTACGGTCGATTGCTTCGCCACGTTCAAGCGGGGTTTCTGCGAGCAATACGCCACGACCATGACAATGCTGATGCGGATGGAAGGGTTCCCCGCCCGCTACGTCGAGGGGTATCTGTCGGGGCCCGTCGAGCAAGCGAGTCGCGCGATAGACGTGACCGGGCAGCAGCGCCACGCCTGGGTCGAAGTCTATTTCGCGGGCTTAGGTTGGGTTCCGTTCGATCCGACCGGGGGCTCGGTGGGTCAGCCTACGGTGCTTGCGCCGGGCGGGCCGTCGTCGGCTGCCCGGACCCCGTTGCCGTCTGCGTCGAGCTCCGTCGCGTCGGCGGTCCCGCAAGTGACGCCACGGCACGGCGGTGCCGGCTCGACCTCCCCCGAATCCTCCGACGGCGGTCCTGGCTTGATGCTGCTTACGGCTGTGATCGTTCTCGTGGTCTTGCTGGCATTGCTGGTCGTATGGCGGCGCCGGCGGCGACGGTTGGAGACTCCCGAAGCCGTGTACAGGAGCATCGTCCGGGTGGCCAGCAGGCTTGGCTACAGGCCACTGCCAACGCAGACGGTGTACGAGTACACGGGCATGCTTGCCGATGTGGTACCGCGAGCGCGAGATCCGCTGGGCGAGGTCGCGACCGCGCATGTCGAGGTCGTCTACGGTCGGAGGAATCTGCCGACAGAGCGGCTCGTTTCTCTTGCTGCGGCGCGGCGTCGAGTGAGTCAGGCTCTGCTGCGGCTCGTGTTCCGCATCCCGGGTCGCGGTCCAAAGCGACCCGGGAAGGGTCGAGGCAAGCGTAGCTGAAGTTTTTGGCGCGGGCGACAGACCCGGCAGGCCCTCGCCTCAGAGCGCGCCGGATTCGGAGCGTTCCAGCGGTGACTCGGCCGAGATCGCGCCATCCGCTTGCGCGAGATGTTCGTCCAGATTCACCGCGCGCAGAACCGCGCGACCGGCCCTTATCTCGACGACCGAGATTGACGCGAGGCCGAAATCGAAGTTCCAGAAATGCTCCGCCGGCAGGCCGAGAAGGGCGCACACCACAACTCGGAAGACCCCGCCGTGTCCGACGATCAGCGACCAGCGTGGGCTTTGCCGGGCCGCGTCCGCGTAGCCGAGGACCTGGTGCCGATCCATCGTCCCGCGCGGCGTCCCAGCCGCCAGCTCCGCCAGGATGACCGCCAGTGAGGCTTCGACCCGGGCCCGAACCTGCTCGAGGCTTTCGCCGCCGGGCGCGTGGAAGCGGGTCGGCCAGCGCCGCCAGGCGGCCAGCGACTCGCCAAAGCGGGCCCTGATCTCCGTGTCCGTGAGTCCCTCCCACCCGCCCTGGGCGATCTCGAGGAATCCCGCATCGGGGCGGAGCGGGGGAGTGGCCCGACCGGCGGCGTCCATCGCCCCGGCCACGAGCTCGGCCGTGCGCCGTGCCCGACCCAACGGGGAGTGGACGATAGCGAAAGGCGCGGTGTCTGGAATTGGCAACTGCGGAGCGGCGTCGGGATGTGCCAACCGCGCGCCCGCCAACTCGGCCTGCCGCACGCCGAGGCGAGTCAGCGGCGCTTCCATCTGCCCCTGGAAGCGGTTGTCGACGATGAACTGGGTCTCGCCGTGTCGGAGCAGGACCAGGATCGCGTCGAGGCCGTCGGGAATGAGCGGAGCGGCCCCGGAGGGCCGCTCCGCCTCCCGCAGAGAGGAGTTCAACGGTCGGTGGCGGCCCGGATGACCCACACGTCGAGGACCGCCGGGTGGTTCCGGATTGCTGCCGTGACGGAGTCGGGGACCTCGTCGTCGATCGCCAGCAGCATCAGGGCGTCCTGCCGGGTCGGGGTTCGCGCCAGAGTCATCGCGCTGATGTTCACGTCCGCCTCGCCGAGCATGAGTCCGATGCGACCCATGGTGCCAGGCTTGTCCTGATGGCGCGTGACGAGCATCAGCGGCGTCGGCGCCATGTCGAGCCAGTGGTCGTCGATGCGGACCAAACGCGGCTCTCCATTGGCCATCGTGCCGGCCACGACGGCCTTGCCGCTGTCGCCTTCGAGCGTCAGAGTCACCAGTGAGGCGAACGTGCCGGCGTCGTTGGTCTTGCGCTCATTCACCGTCAGGCCCCGGTTCTTGGCCAGGAACGCGGCGTTGATGAGGTTGACTCGTTCGCTCGTGGCGTTCTCGAGGATGCCTCGGAGAGCGGCCGCTGTGAGCTGTGAGTCGTCGTAGTTGGCCAGGTCGCCGGCCACGTCCACGGTCAGGGCCTTGATCGCGCCGCGGAAGTACTGAGCGCCGATGCGCCCGAGCGTTTCGGTGAGAGGCAAGTAGGGCGCGATCGCGCGGGCCGTCTCAGGGGTGAGCAGCGGGGCGTTGACCGCGTAGCGGGCCGATCGGCCGGCCAGGACGTCGATGACCTGCTCGCAGGCCTCCTCCGCCACGCGGACCTGGGCCTCGGCCGTGGAGGCGCCCAAATGCGGCGTCAGAACGGTGTTCGGAGCGGTCAGCAGCGGCGAGTCGACCGGCGGCTCCTTCTCGAAGACGTCGAACGCGGCGCCGGCGATTTTGCCCTCGGTGAGACCCTGGGCCACGGCCGCTTCGTCGTAGACGCCGCCGCGGGCGACGTTGACGAGCATCACGCCGGGCTTGAGCTTCGCGATCTGGTCCGGGCCGACGATGCCGCGCGTCGCCTTGTTGAGGGGCACGTGAACGGTGATGACGTCGGCCTTCTCGATGATCGTCTCGACGTCGACCAGGTTGATGCCGTGCAGGGCGGCCTGATCCGCGGTCACGAACGGGTCGTAGCCGATGATGTTCATCTCGAGGCCGCGAGCGCGATCGGCCACGGCCTGGCCGATCTTGCCCAGGCCGATGATGCCGAGAGTGCGACCGCGCAGCTCGACGCCGGTGAAGGCGCTGCGCTTCCACTCACCCTTGCGCATCGATGCGTCGGCGGCGGCTGTCTTGCGCGCGAGCGCCAGCATCAGGGCGATCGTCTGTTCGGCCGCCGAGACCGTGTTGCCGGTTGGGGCGTTGACGACCACGACGCCCGCCCGGGTGGCGGCCTCGAGGTCGACGTTGTCGACACCGACGCCGGCCCGACCGATGACGACCAGGCGCGTCGCATGGGCCAGGATGTCGGCCGTCACCTTTACCTGGCTGCGAACGAGCAGCGCGTCGTACTCGCCGATGATGGCGGCGAGCTCTTCGGGCGAGAGGCCGATCTTCTCATCGACTTCATGATGGGCCCGCAGGATCTCGATGCCCTGCCTGGCCAGAGGCTCCGCAACGAGGATCTTCATCGGATGCTCCTTACTTGGTCACGCCGAGGGCCTTGAGTGCCGCCACCTGGGAGGCGGCCACGGCCGTGCCAGGAGTGACGGGTCGATCGAGCTCAATGAGCGTCTGCTCGAGAACGGCCATCGCGTTCAGAATGTTCGGGATCGTTACGTGGCCGAGGTGCCCGATCCGGAAGATCTTGCCCTTCAGGGCGCCCTGGCCGCCGGCAACGATGAGCCCGTATTTGCGAAGCTTGCCGTTGAAGGTCTTCCAGTCGAGATCCTCGGGGATCCAGGCCCCGGTGACCGTGTCCGAGGCGAACTTGGGGTCCGCCAGGAGTTTGAAGCCGAGGGTCGTCAGGCCGGCGCGAACCGCGGCGCCGACGGCCGCGTGGCGCTTCCAGATCTCGGGCAGCGTCTCCTGCTCCATCAGCTGAAGGGCTACCTCGAGCTGGAACATGACCGCCACGGCCGGGGTCCACGGGGTCTGGCCGGCCTCGGCGCTGGTCTTGTGGGCGAGCAGATCGAAGTAGAACTTGGGCATCTTCGCCACCGCGGCCGCTTCCCAGGCGCGCGGCGAGACGGCGACGAAGCTGAGGCCGGGCGCGACCATCCAGGCCTTCTGCGAACCGCTGACGACGACGTCAAGGCCCCATGCATCCGTCTCGAACGGGACGGCCCCAAGGCCCGAGATCGCGTCGACGAGGATCAGCGCATCCGGCGCCACTTCGTGGGCGACCTTCGCCAGCGCTTCGATCGGGTTGGTAACTGCGGTGGAGGTCTCGTTCTGGGTCATCAGAACGGCCTTCCATGGGCCACCGGCCTGGAGGGCCTCGTGGACCTTGGCCGGCTCCGCGGCCTTGCCCCACTCGGAGGCGAGCTTGGTTACGTCCGCGCCGTAGGCGGAGGCGATCTTGGCAAAGCGATCGCCGAAGGCGCCGATGGTGACCGCCAGGACCTTGTCTCCGGGGGAGAGGAAGCTGACGATCGCCGACTCGAGCCCGCCCGTCCCGGCCGCCGTGACGATCAGGACGTCGTTCTCGGTCTTATAGAACGTCTTCAGGCGGGCGATGATGCTGTTCTGGAGGACGGCGAACTCCGGGCCGCGATGGTTGACCATCTGGCGGGCGCCGGCCTCTCGGACGGCGTCTGGGAGCGACGTGGGGCCGGGAATGCGCAGGTTGGCCTCGAAGCGGTTCACGGGTTCCACCTCATGCGGGGGAGCAGGACGACGGGTGGATGCTACGAGGCGTTGCCCGTTTGCGCCAGTGTGGTATATATGACCACATATGCTGAAGCGGACCACGGTTCTGATGGACCCCGACCTGCTGGAGCGGCTCGATCGCTTCGCGGCGCGGACTGGCGTGACCAAGACGTCGGTCATCGCGGCCGCCCTGGAGGCTCATCTGGAGAAGAACGACACCACGCCCGACCTGCCATTTCTGGCCGTCGGCCGGAGCGACCACGGACGGCTGTCCCTCGATGGGCGGGGGATCGCGCGGCGAGAGGCCGGCCAGCGGCCTCGCCCGGAGGAGGCCTGAGCCGTGGCCATTCTCCTGGACTCGAGCGCGATCCTGGCCGCGGCTGACCAGTCGGACCTGAATCACCGCGCCGCGCTGGCCTGGTTCGGGCGGGCCAACGAGCCACTGATGATCGGGGCGCTGACCTTGGGTGAAGTGGATCTGCTGCTCCAGCGCGAGCTGGGGCTGCGGGCCACGCTGGCGCTGCTCGAGTCGATCCAGAGTGGCGCGGTCAGGGTGGTGGCCCCGACCCAGGCCGACCTGGCACGGGCCTCGGAACTGCTCCGCGAAACGATGGAATACCGGCCGCGCCTCACGGACGCCGTTCTGGTCGCCACTGCCGAGCGCCTGGGGATCACGCGTGTTGCCGCGTTCGACCGTCGGCCGATCGCAATCTTCCAGACCAGGCACGTCCGGGCGCTGGATCTGGAGCCCTAACGCACCATTGCCGTCGGTTGAGGCTCAGATCAGCCCGGAACGTCCCTTGCCGTCGCCTGGCCGACAGCCGATATGGGCGCCTGCTGCTCGCCGCCGGCATCGCGGCGCTGCTCGTCGGCGAGCTCGCGCAGGCTCTCCTGACGGCGCCGCATCCCTTCCGAACCGACGGCCATCGGATCCGCCTGCGGCTGCCCCTCAACGGGGCGCTTTCGACGGGGCGGGTCACGTCGGACCTCGCGCAGCCGGTCGAACCGTTCGCGGATCTTGACCTCGGCTCCCTCGTCGCCGGGAAAGTAGTAGCGACGATCGGCCAGCTCGCCGGGCAAGTACTGCTGCGCCACGTCGTCGCCGGCGAAGTCATGCGGGTAGCGGTAGCTGCGCCGGCCCGGCCCGCTCGAGCGCAGGTGCGCCGGAACCGGCAGCGAGCCGTGGCCCAGGACGTCGTCCATCGCGGCGAAGTAGGCGCGACCGGCGGCGTTGCTCTTCGCGGTCGCGGCCAGGAAGACGGTGGCTTGAGCCAGGGCGTACTGACCCTCCGGAAGCCCGACCCAATCGAGCGCCTGGGCCGCGGCGACGGCGATCTCAAGGGCGCGCGGGTCGGCCAGGCCCACGTCCTCGGAGGCGGAGATGATCAGACGGCGGGCGATGAAGCGGGGATCCTCGCCGGCGGCGATCATCGCGGCCAGCCAGTACAGGGCGGCGTCCGGGTCGTTACCGCGGATGCTCTTGATGAAAGCGCTGACGGTGTCGAAATGGCCGTCACCGGCTCGATCGTAGGATAGGGCTCGCTGCTGGGCGGCCGCCTCGACGTCGGCCAGCCTGGGCGAGGCCCGGCCTTCCTCGTCGCGGGAACCTTCGGCCTCGGCGATCGAAACCGCGCCTTCGAGGACGTTGAGGGCCTGGCGGGCATCTCCGGCCGAGAGGCTGACCAGATGCTCGAAGGCCTCGTCCCCGATGGATACGCCCCCCGCCGGCCCCAGACTCCCCGCCAGCCCGCGTTCCTCGTCCGCAAGGGCGCGCCTGACCACCGTCGCCACCTGCTGGTCGCTCAGCGGTTCAAGGCGATAGACCTGCAGACGCGATAGCAGCGCCGAGTTCACCTCGAAATATGGGTTCTCCGTGGTGGCGCCAACGAGGGTGACGGTTCCTTCTTCGACATGGGGCAGCAGCGCGTCCTGTTGGGCCTTGTTGAAGCGATGGATCTCGTCGATGAAGAGGATCGTCTGCAGGCCGTTGAGGGCAAGCCGGTCACGCGCCTCGACGACGAGAGCGCGCACCTCCGCGACGCCACTCATCACGGCGGAGATCGTCACCAGGTGAGCGCCGACGGCATCGGCCAGGACGCGAGCCAGGCTGGTCTTGCCGCTGCCGGGCGGCCCCCACAGAAGGGTGGAGCCAAGGCGACCCCGCTCTACGGCGCGCCGCAACGCTCCGCGCTCGCCGATCAGCTGGTCTTGGCCGACGACCTCGTCCAGACTGCGCGGCCGCATCCGGGCGGCCAGAGGCTGGCGCTCCGGGGGCGGGGTGAAGATCGGCTGCTGGCTGGAGGGGCCGGCTCTGCTGGGGCGACGCGTGGCCATGTCCGGATGCTACTCGCCGCTGGGTCATCGCGGCTGGTGGACTTGCCACCTGCCGGGGCAGTGTGGAACCGATATGCCGAGCCCTGCCTCTCCCGCGCAAATGGGTTCCTCGCGTCTGCCGCGCCGGTCCGCGCGAGCGGCGCGGAGCAAGGCGTCAGAGCGAGACGACGTGCAGGATGTCGATCAGGACGAAGAAGACGAGCAGGATTGCGACCATTGAGCCACCGACGCGCAAGATGCGGCGGACGTCGCGGCTCACGTAGCCGTATTCCTCGGCCGCGCGGACGGCCAGCGGGCTCTGGCCGCGGGGTCGTCCGGCGGGTTCTAAGTCGGCGGGACGCGAACGGTCGCGAGCGCGCGCGGCGGGCTGCTGAGCGGCGCGTTCCTGGGCCACGATTTCAGACTCGAGCTCGGCTGCGCGCGCTTCCTCAGCCGCCGAAAGGCTCTGGCTGGGTCCTCTCGCGGGTCGGGGCTGCTGCCGGGCAGGAGCATGTCGGTCTGGGTGCCGCTGGCCGGGACGATTCGAGCCGCGGGTGCGCTTGGCCATTTGGTGAGGGGCCTCCGGTGATCGTTCGATGGCTTGTCGAGCATAGCATCCCGATCGCCCTCGGCGAGGGGCCCGGGGTCCACGAGCCGCGCTGCCTCCGTGGCTGGTAGACTCGCCCCGAGCCGAGTGGAGGTCAATGTGTCGCAACTCAACGATTTCGTGTCCACGCATCTGGGCGTCATAGGCGCCGTCATCGTCGTCGGATGCGTCGTACTGGTCCTGATGATCCTGATGCTGTTCATCCAGTCGAGCAGGATCGCCCTTCTGAGCGAGCGTCTGGACGACCTCACGCAGGGCGCCGACGGTCAGAGCCTTGAAGGCGTGCTGGCCGCGCACCTGGACACGGTGGTGCGGGTCGGCCACGATCTCGACGAATTGGTGGCCCGGACGGCAGTCCTCGAGGGCGGGGCGCGGTTGCATTTCGGACGACTCGGTCTCGTGCGTTTCAACCCCTTCGACGACACGGGCGGCAATCAGAGCTTCGCGCTGGCGATCCTCGACTCCAACAACGACGGCTTCGTGGTTACGAGCCTCCACTCCCGCACCGGTACTCGGCTGTACGCGAAGGCCATCTTCGACGGCCAGTCGGACATGACCCTCGGCGCCGAGGAATCCCAGGCGGTGGACATAGCCGTCTCCCAGGGCGGAGGAGCGTCCACGGCCCGGGCGTCCAAGGCCGCTTCTGCCGGCGGACCCGCGGGCAAGCCCAAGGCGGCCGGTTCCACCGGAGCCGCGGCCAAGCCGACTCGCCCGGCCAAATCGACGGAAGAAGAGGCCAAACCAGCGGACGTGGCGGCTGCCGCCCCCGCGCCGGATCCTGGTCCTGCGCTCGCTCCGGCGCCTGAATCGGAGCCCGCGGCGGCCGAAACGGGCTCGGCCACGCCATCGGCCTGACTGGGGGCCGGACGTCGTGACACGCGAGATGTCACTGCGGCGGCGATCCTAGGGGCATGCCTCGACCAACCCGCAAGACAAGGCCGCGAGAACCCGCCCGTCTCGATCAAATCCCAGTTTGGGGTGGTCCCCCGGAAACGCTTCCGGAAGAGCCCGCTCCGGCCGGTGTGGAGTCGTTGCTGGCCGGCCTCAACGCCCAGCAACGACGCGCCGTCTGCCATGACGAGGGGCCGCTGCTCGTGGTGGCGGGCGCCGGGACCGGCAAGACGCAGGTCATCACTCGTCGGATCGCGTGGCTGATCGGCACGCGGCGCGCCCGCCCGTCGGAGATCCTGGCACTCACCTTCACGGACAAGGCCGCCGAGGAAATGCAGGCGCGAGTGGATCAGCTCGTGCCCTACGGGTATACGGACGCGGTCATTTCCACATTCCACGCCTTCGGCGATCGGATCGTGCGGGAGTTCGCCCTCGAGCTCGGTCTGCCGACCGACACGCGCGTGCTCACACGGCCCGAGGTCGTGATCTTCCTGCGCGAGCGGCTTTTCGAGTTCGAGCTGGACGAATACCGGCCACTGGGCGACCCGACGCGCTTCCTCGGCGCCCTGGCGAGCCTATTTTCACGCTGCAAGGACGAGGACGTCAGCCCGCAGGCGTACTTGACTTTCGCGGCGGGATTGGCCAAGGCAGCCGAGGTGGCGGCGATTGGCGGAGCGGCCGCGGACGAGCTGGCAGCGCTGCGGGAACGGGCCAGACGTGAGGGCGAGCTAGCCCGAGCCTTCGCGCGCTACCAGGAGCTGCTGACACGAGCCGGCTTCATCGATTTCGGCGACCAGGTGAGCGTGTGTCTGCGGTTGTTGCGCGAGTCGCCGGCCGCCCGGTGGGAACTCCAGCGGCGCTTCCGTTACGTCCTCGTCGACGAGTTCCAGGACACCAACAGCGCTCAGTCGGAACTCGTCGAGCTGCTGACTGCCACGCACCGGAATGTGGTCGTGGTCGGCGACGACGACCAGTCGATATACAAGTTTCGCGGCGCCGCGATCAGCAACATTCTGGAGTTCAAGCGGCGCCACCCGCGCTGTCGCCAGATCGTGCTGCGACGCAACTACCGTTCTCGTGCGCCGATCCTGGACGCGAGCTATCGGCTCGTTCGGTTCAACGACCCGGATCGCCTCGAGTTCCGCAACGGGATAGACAAGCGTCTCGTTGCGGAGCGGAAGGGCAACGAGCGGCCCGTCCGCCACCTCGCCTTCGCCACGGGCTCGGAAGAGGCCGACTGGGTCGCCCGCGAGATCGCCGGCCGCGTGGCGGCGGGCGCTCGCCCGAAGGAATTCGCGGTCCTGGTCCGCGCCAACGCCGACGCGGACCCGGTGCTGCGTTCACTGAACATGGCCGGGGTGCCGTGGCACTTCTCGGGAACGTCGGGGCTGTATTCGCGGCCCGAGATCCGGCTGCTGCTGGCCTTTCTGCGCTCGATCGCGGATCTCTCCTCGAGCGTCGACCTTTACGCGCTGGCGGCCTCGGAGGTGTACGGCCTGGGTGGCGAGGACCTCACTGCCATCTTCAACGCGGCGCGTCGCCGCAACCGCTCCTTTTGGGACGTGGTCGAGGAGCTGACCCGCCAACCGGGGCTGCTGCGGCTCGCCCCGGCGACGCGGGCAGTGCTCGAGCGGCTGGTCGGGGACGTTCGGCGCTATACCGAGCTGGCCCACGAGCGGCCGGCCGGCGAAGTGCTGTACCAGTTCCTGCGTGGGAGCGGGCTGCTTTCGAAGCTGGCGTCGATGGAGTCGGTCGCCGCGGAGGAGGCGCTCCAGAACATCGCCCGCTTCTTCGACATCGTCCGCTCTCAGTCGGACTTGCTGCCGGACGATCGGGTCGTCTTCGTGGCCGGCCACCTGCAGACGCTCATCGACGCGGGTGATGACCCGGCCACGGCCGAGGTCGACCCCGACGCCGATGCCGTGTCGGTTCTCACCGTGCACAAGGCCAAGGGGCTCGAGTTCCCGGTCGTCTTCATGGTCGGGCTCGTGGACGGCCGTTTCCCCGCGCGAACCCGGCGCGACCCGCTGGGTTTGCCCACAGAACTTGTCAACGAAGTCCTGCCTGAGGGTGACCCTCGTTTGCAGGAGGAGCGGCGGCTCTTCTACGTCGGGATGACCCGCGCCCGAGACGAGCTGTTCCTGAGCCACGCCGCCGACTACGGCGGCAAGCGCGCGCGTCGCGTCTCTCAGTTCGTGCTCGAGGCCCTCGATCTGCCGGCGGCCGGCTCGACGGTCGGCCTGGCGTCCGCCGAGATCGCCCAGTCGCCGCTGGAACGGCTGGCCTCGTTCGAGCCGAAGGCCACTCCGGCCGAGCCCGGACGTGGCGCGGTCGAGGGCCCGCTCACGCTGAGCTTCTACCAGGTGGACGACTACCTCACCTGCCCGCTCAAGTACAAGTACGTCCACGTTCTGCGAGTGCCCATCGCTCCCCATCACTCGATCGTGTATGGCTCCGCGCTGCACCAGGCGGTGCAGGAATTCCACCGCCGCCAGGCGAAGGGCTACGTGATGAGCGAGGAGGATCTCGACGCGGCGTTCGAACGGGCGTGGTCGAACCAGGGGTTCCTGACGCGTGAGCATGAGGAGGCGCGCCTGGCGGCGGGGCGGGCCGCGCTTCGCCGGTTCCGGCAAGGGCAGATGCGCCCCGGAGCGGTGGTGCCTGCGTACGTGGAGCGCGAGTTCAGCTTCCTCCTCGACGGCGACCGGATCCGCGGCCGAATGGACCGGGTGGACATCGAGCGTCTGTTGCCGGGCGAGGACGCCTCGGACGGGGCAGCCCGCGGCGGGGAAGGGGAGCGCCAGCACGCCGACGTCGCCTCGCCCGCCCTGCCCGGGCTGCATCCGGAGCGGGTGACCATCACGGACTACAAGTCGAGCGACGTGCGCGATCCGGCCAAGGCAAAGGAGCGAGCGCGAGACTCTCTTCAGCTGCAGATATACGCGCTGGCCTTCCAGGCAGAAACCGGCCGGCTGCCAGACGCGGTGCAGCTCTGGTTCCTCGAGTCGGGGCTGGTGGGGCGCGTGGAGGTGGATGAGAAGCGGCTCGACAAGGCCCGGTCCTCGATCCGCCGGGCGGCAGCCGGCATCCGGGCCCTCAACTTCGAAGCCACCCCTGAGTACATCGCCTGCGGCTACTGCGCGTTCCGTGACATCTGCCCATCGAGCGCGGCGAAATGACCGATCGGGAGGAGCGGCGGCGAGAACCGGGAGTGGTCGATCTCGGTCAATCGATCGAGGCCATCACGCTCGACTTCGGCAACACGCTGGTGCCGTTTCCCAGCGCCTCGATGAGCGGCGTGCTCTCGGAGACGGCGGCGCGGGCCGCGGCGCGCTGGCGGTTCGCCGCCGAAGAGTTCGCTCGGGTCTGGGGTGAGGAGCGGCTCCGCCAGTTCGCCGAAGATGTCCCCCGGGGCCGCGAGGCGGACATGGACGTTCGGGCGGCGCGGGTGCTGGCCAGGCTTCGGGGCCACTCAGCTCCGCAGTCGCAGGAGCGCTGGGAGGAAGCCGAGGCGGCCGGCTGGTCGAGCCCGGACGAGATCGAGGCGATCCTCGACGACTACGCGACCGCGTTCGTGCGCCAGACGCCGGTTCCGCCGGAGGTGGGGCCGCTGCTGGCGACACTGGCCGCGCGATACCCCGTGGCGATCCTGTCCAACTGGCCGATCGCGATCGCCGTGGAACGGTATGTCGAGGCTGCGGGCTGGTCGGCGCACCTGTCCGCCGTGGTGATCTCGCAGCGGGTTGGGTTCGCCAAGCCACGGCCCGAGGTCTTCTGGACGGCGGCAAGGGCCCTCAACGTCGCTTCGGGTCCGCGGCTCCTCCATGCCGGCGACGATCTGGGGGCGGACGTGGCCGGGGCGCAGGCAGTGGGCTGGCGGGCGGCCTGGGTACGAGTCAGGCCGGAGGACTCGCCGCTGCCGGTGGCCAAATCTTCGGGTCGCGAGCGCCCGGATCTCATTGTGGATCGCGTGACCGACCTGCCGCGGGCCCTCGGCCTTGGCGCTCGTAGCCGTCCATAGCGCGCACCGACCGGTTGCCGCCTCAGCGGGTGGCGGTCGCCGGGCTCGACCGGTGGGTCCGGACATAAACTGTCGCAATGGACCTGCGCGATCGGACGGTCAACTACTTCTTCGTGCTCCTGTCGATCGGCGCCTGGGTCTTGGTCGTTTTGGTCTTGACGACCACCTACCCGCGTGAGAACCCGACCAGCGGCCTGGTGGGGGCCGGGGCCATCGGTCTCGCCTGCGGCGTGACCGCGGTTCCGCTCTTCTGGCTGGCCGTGTTCGCGCGCCATCGTCGCATCGCTTTCCGAGGGGATTGGTCGCGGGCGATCAGGCGGGGCGCCTGGGTGGCAATGGTCGTGGCGATTCTGGTCGCCCTCCGGATCCAGAGCGTGCTGAGCCTCCCGATCGCGGTCTTCGTCGCGGCGCTGGTCGTCCTCGCCGAGACGATCCTTTCGGCCGAGCGGTGATGGCGCGCCTCACCCTCGCCCCCATCGGCCTGTGTGGCGGGGCGCTACGCTGTACTCAATGACCGATGTGCCTGGCAATCTCGAAGCCGCTGCCGCCCTGGCGCGGTTGTATGACGTGGACCTGCTCGACGATCCCGGCGACGTCGACCTGTACCTCGCCCTGGCGGCTCGGACCGGCGGTCCGATCCTGGAGCTCGCCGCCGGATCGGGACGGATCGCCATCCCGCTGGCTCGGGCCGGCTACGAGGTCACAGCCGTCGACATCGACCCGGCCATGCTGGCCCGGCTTCGCCACAAGCTGGAGGAGGCGGCGAAGACTGAGCCTGAGGTGGGCGGTCGAGGCCACCTCGTCGAAGGGGACCTCGTCGGCCTCGACCTTCCCGGCAGTCCCAGGTTCGGGCTGGCCGTGTTCGCCCTCAATTCCATCCTCCTGCTCGATTCGCGGGACAAACAGAGAGCGGCTCTCGAGACAATGGCCCGCCACCTCGCCCCGGGCGGATTGGCAGTCGTTGACGTCTGGCTGCCTGCCGCGCACGAGCTGGCCCGCTACGACGGGCGCCTTAGCCTGGAATACGTTCGCACCGACCCCGAAACCGATCTGCTCGTGACCAAGACCGCGAGCGCCGAGCACGAACCGACCCGTGGCCACGTCGAGTTGACCGCGATCTACGAGGAAGGCGAGCAAGGCGGGCCCGCGCGGCGCTGGGTTCGACAGGATCGACTGAGGCTGCTGGGCCCGGAAGAGCTGTCCGAAATGGCCCAGGACGCCGGGCTGATCGTGGAAGTCCTGGCAGGCTCATACGATCTGGAGCCATTGGTCAACCATGACGAACGGGCCATCCTTATAGGGCGTAGGCGGGGGAGGACCGGCCCCGCTTCCTTGCTATAGTCGGAACGTGGCGACCACCACCTCTATCCGATTGCTAGTCGCGGA
>Ga0182019_10000617_pt1 | contig 17449 bp, 12 predicted proteins | sample 812E2MmetaG_FD_120483 | JGI IMG/M metagenome (GOLD analysis project Ga0182019, IMG submission 120483) | Permafrost microbial communities from Stordalen Mire, Sweden - 812E2M metaG | ecosystem: Environmental > Terrestrial > Soil > Wetlands > Permafrost | place: Sweden: Stordalen | collected...
CTGGACCGTCTCGATGAAGCGCGGATGCCGGTAGTCGTCCTGGAGCTTGATGCGCAGGCTCCGGATGTGGCGATCCACGATGTTGCTCTCGGCGATGAAGTCGGTGCCCCAGACCGCGTCGAGAATCTCCTCGTGCGTCACCACGCGCCCGGCGCGACTGGCCAGGAGATAGAGCAGGCTCTGCTCGAGCGGGGACAGGCGGACGACCGAGGGGCCGACGCGCACCTCGCGGTTGACGATGTCGACGTCGATCTCGCCGAGCCGAATGACGGGGATGAGCGGCAGGTCGACGCCCAGCGCCCGCCCTGTGACCACGATGGCGCGCGCGAGCAACTCCTCGGGCGAGAAGGGGATCGTCAGGATGTCGTCGACGCTCGTCGCCGCTGGTCTCACGCGCGTGGAGGCACTGCGAGCGGCGACCTCCACACCCGCGCGCCGGTTCGGCCTCACCGACCGCGGGCGGATCGAAGCCAGCGCTCGGGCGGACCTGCTGCTCGTCGACGGCGACCCGACGACGACCATCTCGGACACCCTGTCCATCAAGGGCGTTTGGCGCCGCGGGGTTCATCAGGCCGCCCTCGCATGGCCGAGCCGACCCTGCAGCCGTAGGCGGCGCCTGACGAGCGAAACGACCGGCAACGGGAGAGCATCCCGCACGTCGATCGCACTCACCCGCGAGGGCCGCGCAGCCTTCGACGCCTACTCCGATGCGCTCCGGCATCTGCTGAGTGGGCTGTAGAACGTGAACCGTGGTGCGCTCCAATAGGCCCGATTGGCGCACTACTTTCCATGCGCTCCCGGCCTCGATGCCAGTCGCCTTCGTCGCCACGGATTTCGGCCGCAGGCCCTTTGGGTACGCTCCGCTGAGTCAAGCGTGAGGGCTTTCAGGCTGTCGCGAAGTCCGTGGTGAACCGGCTCGGTCAGAGGGTCACCCTGGCCTGGACATTTGTTGTTTCTTGAACCCTTCACGATGCCAGCCGTCGACGGTCCGGCTGTCCCGCAGGCTCGTGCGCGGAAGCCGTCGTCGATCCGGGCGAGGATCATTCGGCGGACGGCATCGACCCCGGTCAGGGGCGGTGCCGCCTCGTCGCCGTTGCGGCTCGTTCGGCCAGGATCAGCGTGCCCAACGGCCCTGCCATGTTGCCGAGCGCCGCGGGCTCGAGGAACACCGGCTCGCCGTGTTCGGGCAGACCTGGGTACCCAGCGAGCTGGATGACCAGTTCGGCGCGGGCCGCGGCGGCGAGCCGGGCATCGCGGAGAGCCCTCCGCCGACGACGATGCGCTCGGGGGACAACGCGTAGACCAGCGAGCGGACGCCAACCGCCAGGTAGAAGGCGATGATCGAGATTGCTGCGTCTCGATCGGCCCCTTCGAGTGCCTCAGCCCGGCGACCGAATCGGGCTGCGACTGCAGTCCCACTCGCCATCCCCTCGAAACAGTCGCCGTGGAACGGGCAGACCCCCGCGAACACGTCGTCGGCGCGGCGCTCAACGGCGATGTGACCCATCTCCGGGTGACCGAGGCCATGGACGAGCCTGCCGTCCACAACTGCCCCGCCGCCGACACCGGTGCCGAGAGTCAGGTAGATGAAAGACCTGAGCCCGCGGGCTGCGCCCCACCGACCCTCCGCCAGGGCGGCCGCGTTCACGTCGGTGTCGAATTCGATGGGTACGCCAAGGCCAGACGCGAACGGGCCCACCATGTCGGTCCCCGACCAGCCCGCTTTCGGCGTGGTCGTTATGCAGCCGTACCGAGGGTGCCCATGCCGTAGCTCGAGCGGCCCGAAGGAGCCGATTCCAATAGCATCGAGCTGCATCCCCTCGGCAAGCGCCTCGAGGAAGAAGTTGCGGGCCGCGCCGATGGTCTCTGCAGGATCTCCGACCTCGATCCGCTTCGTCGCGACGATCGCAGCAGGTCCGGTACCAATCACACAGACGAACTTCGTGCCGCCGGCCTCGATCCCGCCGAACATGCTCAGGCCGCCCCTTCCGAGTCACCGCCGGGATCGCGAAGCGCCCGCTGAGCGGGTCCGAGTGGAGGCGCGTCGAACGGGAAATCGAAGCCGTACCGCTCGGGCTTCCGAGTCAATCGAGGCATGCGACGGCCACGCCCTAGACCTCCACCGCATCGTCGTGTGAAACCCGGCCCCTCATCCTCGGGCCCTGGCATCTCGATCGCATCCTTCGGATCTATGTGGACCACGACAACCGGCGACGCCCCGCATCGGGGACTTGCGCTTCAGGTACCCGAGAGTTCCGCTCCGATCGACGGAGCCGGCAGTGTGCCCGACTTCAAACGGCGAGATCTCCCCGGTGGGCTCGTGCACGACTGCACGAGGGCCGCATGATCGAGATGTCGTACCCGACGGGCGCGATCGAATCCGCGATCCCGATCTCCCGGGGCTATCGCGCTACGTCCCGGGCCGTCCCCTGAGGTCGGCACCACGGCGAAGGAGAGCAGTCTCGATCCACTCGCGATTGGCCGCCTCCTGCCCTGCGACGTCTGCGAAGGCGGCCGCCGCCGTCGGAGCCCGGTCCTGTTCAATCACGATCCAGCCCTTGTAGCGTTGGGCAACCAGCACATCGAGGAACGCCTCGAGATTGACGTCTCCCTGCCCGAGCGGGCAGGAGACGTCCGCCCACCACGTCTCGAAGTCGGCGCGGCGCTCCTCCTTGGCGCGTCGCAGGACCTCGAGTCGGACGTCCTTCGCATGGATGTGGTTCACCCGGTCGCCGAGGCGCCTCAGCGCTGCCGCCGGATCGGCGCCGGCGAGCGCGAAGTGCCCCGTGTCGAGGGTCAGCCGGATGTCCGAGAGCTCGAGCAGACGGTCCACCTCCCAAGGCGACTCGACGAAGGTCCCGATGTGCGGGTGGAAGCTGGTGCGAATGCCGAATTCGGCCACTATGGCCATGGCCCGTTCCAGGCGCTCGCCGAGCAGGCGCCAGCCGGCGTCGTCCAGTGCCAACGAACGATCCGTCCAGCTGCGTGCCGGGTTGCTCCGCAAGATCTGCGAGCCCTCATCCGCGAGGATGGCTAAGGCCGTCGTGGCCCCCCCGGCAGTCAGCTCCTCGAGGGTTCGGCGCATCATTGCGAAGTCGGCGGCGACCGTTGCGTCGTCGGCGGCGAAGTGGATCGGGATGTACGAGGCGACGATCTCGAGCCCCCGTCGACGGAAGCGCTCGGCCGTCTCGCGAGGTGTTCCGAAGAGGGCCGGCGGCCCAAGTTCGAGGCCGCTGAAGCCGGCGGCAGCCGCGCTGTCGAGGAGCGTCTCGCCGGCATTGCGATCACCCGAGGTTCCGAAGATCCCGTAGCTGACCGGCGCCGTCCCGATCTGTATCGTCATGCCACCACCTCCGTCTTGACTGCGAGGCTGCTGCCCGCTGCGAGGGCGACCACGAACTGTTGCAGGCATGCGAGGTCCGCGGCGGCTCCCGCGGCGGTGGACAGGACGGGAGCCCCCTCCATCACGGATGCGGCGAACGCCTCGAGCTCGCGGACGAAGCCGGTCGTGTGACCCGCCCGGTAGGTCGTCGAGGCACGGATCCCGTCGGAAACGCCCTCCAGGTGGAGCGACGCGCGATGACTCGGCAGGTACGGGCCGGGCATCTCGAGGCGGAGACGGCCCTGTGTGCCGAAGACGGCGACCTCCTCGGCATAGTCCGGGTAGTCCGGCAGCCATGCCCACGACAGCTGGAGCTCGCTCCCGTCTCCCAGGTCCGCCATGCCATGCAGGCAGGGCGGTTCCGTGGCAGGCCCATCCAGACGGAAGGGCCAGGCGCGGGCCGCCTCGAAACGTGCGGGCAGGCCGATCCCGAGAGCCCGCAGGAGGGAAAGCTCGTGACAGACGGATCCGAGGAGTGCGCCCCAGTAGAGCTGACGGAGCGCCAGCGGGGCGTCTCCGAGCGCCTCGCCCGTGCGCTCGAGCGCGTATGCCCTGTCGGCCTCGATCGCGGCCGGTTCGACATCGGCGAAGCGGCGCAGGGCGACGTGCTCGAACTGCGGAGCATCTGCCGGATTCAGCACCGTGACCCGGACGATTCTCCTCGCGCCGAGCGACGCGAGGGACTCGCGAGCCTGCTGGATGATCGGGTCGTACATCTTCATGTAGGCGACCTGGAGCACGCGGCCTGCCGCAGCGGCCGCCCGCTCAAGATCGCGCGCCTCGCGCACCGTCACGCAGAGCGGCTTCTCGACCAGGACGTGCTTGCCGGCCTCGAGGGCGCGCAGGACCTGCGGCGCGTGGTCGCCTGGGGTCAGGAACAGGATCGCGTCCACATCGGGGTCGTCGCAGACCGGGCGCCAGTCGGTCGAGCTCGCCACGGCCCCGGGGAGGTCTGATGCCGTGCTGCTCGCCAAAGACGCCGAGAGATCGCAGACGTGGGTCACCTGGAAGCGGTCGCGAAGAGCCAGCAAATTCGGCAGGTGGACGGCCTGCCATATCAGGCCGAGACCCACGACGCCGAGTCGAATCGGCTGCTCCATAGCCATCCAAGTGCCCTCCCACTCGATTCCCGGACGGTCCCGGCGGGCTTCCGATCGGCGCCACTCCCTTCCTCGCGATCATCGAGTGGAGTGGAGGGCGACACGCCGTCGGCGTGGTATCGATTACAACGTCACTCTAGCCGAGTGCCGCGGCGCCGTAAAGCCTCAAGGCCGGATCTGCTAGACCGGGAACGCCCGGCCGCGCCCCGGGTTCGGCATATCGGACCCCCTGGCCCGTCTTGCGCTGGGGGACGGCGCGCACCGACGGACAACGTCGAGGACCGGGCAAACCTCAGCCGGTCAGCGCGCCGGGCCGCTCGAGCGGCGAACCACAAGATGGACGGGCAGAACCTGGTTGCCTGTGACGGCCTCGCCGGACCGCAGCCGGGCGATCGTCTCAACGGCGAGGCGGCCCATCGCGTACTTGTCCTGGGCGACGGTCGTCAAGGCCGGGTTTGTGAAGGCAGCGAGCGCGATGTCGTCGAATCCGACCACGCTGACTTCATCCGGGACTCGGATCCCGAGTTCGAAGAGCGCATGCATCGCTCCGATTGCCGTGACGTCGTTGTGGGTGATGATCGCGTATGGGGGCTGGAGACGCTCGGCGACCTGCCGGGCCGCCAGACCGCCGGCCTGATAACCGTCCCCCTCAACTACCTCGAGGGTGACGCCGAGGCCCGAATTCGCGATCGCCGACCGCACGCCATCGAGCCGGAGTGAGACCGCCTCACGGACCGCCGGCCCCGAGATATGGATCAGCCGCGTGTGACCAAGCTCGAGAAGGTGGTCGGCGGCGGCCCGGCCCCCGGCCTCGTCGTCGCTGAGCACGGCGGGTACCTGGCCACCCGGCAGATCCGCATTGATGAGGACGAGCGGAGCCGGGAACGCGCTCAGGAAGTCCTCATGCCGCTTCGTCAGGCCCCCGGCCGCGACAATCACGCCGTCGACGCGGCGCTCGAGGAGCAGGTCTAGGTAGGCGATCTCGCGTTCCGGGTCCTCGGCCGCGTTGCAGAGGATGATGGATGCACCCATCCGCTGGGCGGCATCCTCCGCACCGCGGACGATCTCCGGGTAGAACGGGTTGTTGATGTTGGTCACGATGAGCCCGAACGTCCCGGTCTGCTGGCGGCGCAACGACCGAGCCACTCCGGACGGGCGGTAGCCCAGCTCGGCAATCGCCGTCTGAACGCGCTCGAGGGCGGCGGGGCTGACCCGTGGCGAGCCCTGCAGGACTCGGCTGACCGTGGCCGAGGAGACCCCGGACCTGGCGGCGACATCGGTGATCGTTGTGGGCATGCGCCTGACTCTTTTCGCCCAGGTCGGAGGGGTGCAATCGATACCATTTGCACGCCAGCAGTGGGATCCATGATATTCCTGTCTCGATCGGGAGACTGCTCGCGCGACCGAGGAGGAGAGATCCAATGACCAATCCCACCGACGTCGTCCTCGTCCCGCACACCCACTGGGACCGCGAGTGGTATCTCCCTTTCCAGGTCTTTCGCGTGCGCCTGGTCGAGATGATTGACCGGGCCCTCGATCAGCTCGAGGCGGACGAGCGGTTTCGCTTTACCCTCGACGGCCAGCTCGCGGCGATCGACGACTACCTGTACATCCGTCCGGAGGCTGAGCCGCGGATCCGGCGCCTGGTGGCGGGTGGCCGCCTCGCAATTGGACCGTGGCAGGTGCTGCTGGACCAGTTCCTGGTCTCCGGGGAGACGATCGTCCGCGACCTGCGCCTTGGCTGGGAGCGCGCCCGGCAGCTGGGCGGTGTAATGGTCGTTGGCTACCTGCCCGACATGTTCGGGCACGTTGCCCAGATGCCCCAGATCCTGCGCAAGGCCGGCATCGAGCGAGCGGTTGTCTGGCGGGGCGTCCCGGACGCTATCGACCGTCATGTCTTCCTCTGGGTCTCGCCGGACGGGTCAGCCGTGACCGCCGAGTACCTTCCTGACGGGTACGGGAACGGCCTGTCGCTCCTCGAGCGACCCGAGCTCACGAACGGGCGCCTGGAGGCGCTCCAGGAGCAGATCGGCCCATTCTTCGGTCCGGACCCCCTGCTGGCGATGTGCGGCGCGGACCACACGACGCCGGCCGACGACCTGATGGCGCGGATCGACGCCTTCGCTGCGACCCAGCAGCGCTGGCGCCTGCGGGTCGAAACCATGGACGACTACCTCGCGGAGACGCTGCCGGCCAGCACGGTCTGGCGGGGCGAGCTCCGATCCAGCGCGCGGGCCAACCAGTTGATGAACGTGACGTCCGCGCGCATCGACACCAAGATCGCGATGGCCCGCGCGGAGCGGGCCCTCACCCGCTATGCCGAACCGCTGGGGGCGCTCTGGGGCCGGCCAGGCTACGAGCCGTTTCTTGAGCTGGCCTGGCGCAAGGTCGTCGCGTCGTCCGCTCACGACTCCATCTGCGGCTGCTCCATCGACGCGGTCGTGGACCAGGTGCTGGTCCGCCTCGGGGAGGGTGCCCAGATCGCGGAGACCATGGCCGAGCGCGCTGTCGGCGCGCTCGCCGAGGGGGTCGCCACCGGGCACGTGGTGATCGCGAACCCGAGCCCCGTCGGGCGCAGGGACGTGGTCGAGCTGCGGACGTCGGTCCCCGAGACATGGCAATCCGTCGCGATTGAGTTGCCCGATGGCTCCCGGACGGCCGCGCAGGAGCTGGCGCGTGAGGCTTCGGTGCTCCTGGACGAGACGATGCCGCTCAACCTCGCCCGTGAGTTCTTCGTGCGGATCCACGGTACGGAGCTGTTCGGGCGCCACGTGCGCGACTGGCGGATCGTGGCGTCGACGAAGACCGGGACCCGCGACGGCGGGGACGATCGAGACGGCGCGAGCCGGCCGCGGCTGGAGATCAACGTGTCCGGGGATCCCGGCGCCTTCGAGCTGTCGGTCCTGCAACGCCATTTCGACGCGGCAGCCGCCAACGAGACCGGCCCGTGGCGGATCGTCGTCCGGGCGGCGCCGATTCGTCGCCTGGCGGCGCGCGTGCCGGCCCCAGCGCTCGGTTGGTCCGGCCTCCGGGTTGTCGAGGGCGAGGGCACGCTCGACGATCCCGTGTCCGTCGGAGACCGGCGGCTCGCCAACAGCCGGATCGCCGTGGACGTGACCGAGGACGGGGCAATCCGAGTCGACGCCCTGGAGGGCGGGCAGGGACGGGCAGCCGGCGTCGGCCGGCTCGTCGATGAGGGCGACTTCGGCGACACCTACAACTGGGCGCCCACGGCGCACGAACGGCCGATCGTGGCGCCACTCGGGACGCAGGTGATCGTCCGCGAACGGGGGCCGGTGCGCGGCGTCCTGGAGGTCCGGGCAACGTACCGGTGGCCGCTGGCGGCCGCCCCGGACGGCACCGGTCGGTCCCCGGAGACGGCCGACGTGCCGATCACGACCGAGCTCGAGCTGCGCGCCGGGGAGCCCTTCGTGCGCCTGCGCGTCGTGCTCGACAACCCCTGCCGCGACCACCGCCTGCGATTCGTGGCGGCCCTCCCCCGCCCCGCCGATCATTCCAGCGCCGAGGGACAGTTCGCGGTCGTCGACCGCGGCCTGACGATCGAAGGCGGTCATGGCGAGGTCGGCCAGGCCGCGTTTCCGGCCAGCGCCTTCGTGGACGCAGGTGGCCTGGCGATCCTCCTCCCGCAGGTGACCGAGTACCAGCTGGACGAGGATGGTCGGGCCATCGGCTTGACGATCCTGCGGGCGACCGGCTATCTCAGTCGTGACGCGAATCCGTATCGGCGGGACCCGGCCGGCGGACAGTTCGAGGTTCCCGGCGCGCAGTGCCGGGGTCCATGGAGCCTGGCCTTCGGCCTCTACCCGCACAGCGGGTCGTGGGTCGAGGCCGACGTGGTCGGGGAGGCGGAACGCTACCGGCACCCCTTCATGGTGGCCCCCGGCACGGGGCCCGCCGACGGTCCACTCCAGGCCGGGGAGGGCCTGGCCGTCGACGGCAACGGCGTGACCCTGTCGGCGCTCTTGCGCGACGGCGACTGGCTCGAGTTGCGACTGGCCTGCGAAACGCCCGAGGGCGGCCTGGCCGTCGTCCGGGGACCCTTCCTGGAAGCCTGCGAGGCCGACCTTCTCGGAAACGCCAAGCCCCGGCTGTCCGTCCAGGACCGCAGCGTCCAGCTCCAGGTCGCCCCCTGGGAGATCAGGACCCTCCGGCTGCTGGCTCCTCGCGCACGCGACTGACGGCGTCCTCCGACGAGCGAGCCTCGAGCAGATCGAGGATGACGGCTGACCAGCTGAAATCGGGCGCGCCGTGCCCCTCGCCGGTCAGCGCGTCGTAGTACTCGCGGAACCCCCAGCGCTCGATGAGCGTCGCCGTCGCATCCTCGATCCGGCGGGCCAGGTCGGGCCGGCCGTGGCGGCGCAACCCCCGGGCCAGGTACCAGTTCGTGTTGACCCACGTCGCACCGCGCCAGACGAGGTCGTCGCCGGCGCGACCGGGCTGGAATGAGGGCTCGGCTCTTGAGACCGACGGCACGGGCCAGGGTGCAGCGTACGTGGCCGGATCCTCCAGCTGGGTCACCAGCCGCGCCGCGATCGCCGCGTCGAGGTCAGGGAGCAGGAGCGGAAAGAGGCTGGTGATCGTGCTGGTCCGGAGCGGATGCTCGTCGAGGCCGGCCAGGTCCCAGAAGAGCCCGGCTTCGGGATCCCAGCACTTGGCGACGAGCGCATCCTTCGTCCGCGTCGCCCGGGCGGCAAAGTCCGCTGCGGCATCGCGCTCGCCAACCTGGGCCAGCAGTTCGCCCAGCACCCGCTGGTTCTCGGCGTAGATCGTGTTGATCATGACGTCCTCATCGATGAACCGATCGAGGGCGAACATGCGCGCCGGATCACGGCCAACGGCGGCATACGGGTCGGCGACACGGTGCCAGGCGGCGGTGTAGTCGTCACCCACCCCGCCCGTGAGCCCCAGCTCGGCATCGAACTTCGGCGAGTGGTCGAGCCCGGTCTCGTCCGCCTGGAGCACGGCGATCAGGCCATCGCGATCGGGGTCCCGCACGTCGCGCAGCCAGTCGTAATAGCGACGGACGGCCGGCAGCACTTCCCGCAGGTAGGCGGCACCGCGGCCCCCCGCAGCGACCGCCATGACGGCTTCGGCGAGCAATGGCGGCTGGATGCAGTCGGAGAGGTACGGCGTCCGATAGGCGATGGCATAGCTCGCCAGACGATCGAGGTACGCCTCGCGCTGCCAGAACGTGACGTGGGCAATGAATCCGTCGGGCTGCTGGTTCGCCAATAGCCCGGCGATCTCTGACTCGGCACGCGACGGGTCGAAGTGGCTGAGCGTGATGGCGTGGAAGCAGGAGTCCCAGAACCACTGGAAGGGATAGGTCACGCTCGACGGGCAGACGAAGTCATAGTCACGGTCGCACCACGCGGCGTGTCCGCGCTGGCGATTGCGCTCGTAGAGCAGGCGGACGCTCCGCCGCATGTTCTCGAGCCGTAGCTCGTCCACCGCTGCTCGGTCCACGCGTCCTCCAGCCTGCCTCAGGCAATGAGCGCCAGGGTCGACCCCGAGGGATCGACCAGTCGGTAGGGCCCGGGACCGGCGGGCACCCGCTCGCGCTCGTCACCAATGGGGCGACGGAAGCCGTCCGGCCCGACCAGCACGGCACCTGCGGCACCGAGTGTCACGATCCCATCCTCGTGGCGCACGGCGGCCGGCCCGAGCGGCCCGGCCGAGATCGCTACGCGGCCCACCCGGAGGGCGGCGAAGATGGCGCCCAGGCTGAGTTCCTCGGCTTCGACCCAGGTGGTCGGCTCGCCGGGCAGCCCGTCACTGCCGGACATGTGAAAGTCGCTGCCACCGACCGGAATGCCACCCCAGGCGGCCCACCAGTCGAGCGGCGCATTGCTCCGGCGGTCCCAGCTTGAATGCCAGACCTCCGCCAGCGGTGGCCGCCGAGTCAGCGGGCGACGCCAGCTGTAGGGACCCGCCACTGGGTGGTTGATCGAGAGAAGGCCGCCGCCGGCCTCGGCTGCCGCGAGCCAGGCGTCGGACGGCTCGCGGAAATCGATCCAGGGCAGCGCCCCGAGGGCATTGGCGTGGCCCTCGTCGGTCGTGACCTCCTGGCCGGGCAGCAGAACGATCCCGGCGTGCGCCCCGGCCCCGGGGAGCTCGGGATGGTGGGCGACGGTGTTGTGGTCGGTGACGGCGAGGAAATCCAGGCCCCGCTCCGCGGCCAGACAGCCGAGCGCAGCCGGCGTCAGGGCCCCGTCGGAATGGATCGTGTGACTGTGGAGATCCCCGGCCAGCCACTGCCGTCCTGGGGCCGCCGGCAGGTCGCGCCGAGGTGGCCGTTCAGGGCGAGGGGGCGGCGCCGGCAGTGGCCCCGGATCCACCGCTCCGAGCTCGACCTCCACCTCGTAGGCGAGTCCCTCGGCAGGGACACGGTAGAGGCCGATCACAACCTGCCACTGACCGGCCGTCATCGGCCCGGCGAGGTAGCCCGGGGTGGCGGCCCGAGGTCCGATCACGACCTGGCGACGCTCGCTGCCGGACCAGCCCCGGACTCGCTCCGGGTCCGCGACGCCCAGATCGAGGATCGCGTCGGGTCCGCGCTCGTACGCGTATCGGACGGAGATCCCTTTGGTGCCCGGCGGCACGTCGAACGGCAGGTAGCGGTAGATCGCCTCCTGACGATCCTGCGGGGTCCAGCGCCCGCGATGCCGGATCATTCGGCGCTCGGCACGCGGGCCGGCGCGTCGGACTGCGCGACCGTCGGTGCTCCGACCTGCTCCCCGTCGTCCTGTCGATAGGCGAGGAGGCGGCGCTGATCGGGCGCGAGCCAGATGCGGTCGCCCACGGCCGGCACCCGCTCCTCCGGAACGGTCGCCTGGACCCGCAGATCGCCCACCACGATGGTGACCAGCGAGTCGACGCCCAGGTTCTCCAGGACTCGGACGGTCCCGGTCAGCGAGTCCGGAAGCTCGGTCGGGCTGACCGACACGTACTCGGGGCGGACACCCAGGATCACTGTGTCTCCGGCGCTGACCTGCGCTCGAATCGTCTCGGGGATCATGACCTTCTGCCCGGCCACCTCGAACTTGCCATCCTGCACCGTCGCCGGCAGGAGGTTCATGGGCGTCGACCCGATGAAGGCGGCCACGAATGTGTTGGCCGGTCGGAGGAAGCAGTTCGATGGCGTGTCGAGCTGGCGGATGCGGCCCTGGTCCATGACCGCCATCCGGTCCGCGAGGGCGAGCGCCTCAGCCTGGTCGTGGGTGACGTAGACCGTGGTGACGCCCAGCTCCCGCTGCAGCTGCTTGAGGAAGGTTCGAGCCTCGAGCCGAAGCCGGGCGTCGAGGTTGGAGAGGGGCTCGTCGAAAAGGAAGACGTGCGGTCGGTACGCGATCGCCCGCGCAAGCGCCACCCGCTGCTGCTGACCACCGGACAGCTGGCCCGGCCGTCGATCGAGCATGGCGCCCTGGATCTGGAGACTCCGGCCCACCGACTCGGCGGTCTCGCGGCGCTCCTTCCGACCGACCCGGCGGACCTTCAGGGGGTAGGCGATGTTGTCGGCGACCGTCATGTGCGGATACAGGGCGTAGTCCTGGAAGACCATCGCCACGTCCCGGGCGGCGGGCGGCAGGCGGGTCACGTCGCGGCCGCCGATGAGGATCTGGCCGGAGTTCGGCGTCTCCAGGCCCGCGATCGAGCGCAGCAGGGTGGTCTTGCCGCAGCCGGATGGGCCGAGCAGGGCGAAGAACTCCCCGTCCTTGATCTGCAAGTCGAGGCCGTCGAGCGCGCGCATGCCGCCCGGGAAGATCTTTGTCAGACCGCGGATCTCGAGGTCGGCCATCAGCCCTTGATCCCTCCGTAGAAGCGGAACCCGTAGCGGCGATTGACGAAGAGGTACATGACGACGACCGGGATCGAGTACAGGAGTCCGAACGAGGAGATGAGGCGCAGGTTAGCTTGCCCGCCCTCCGTGTAGAAGTTGTAGACGACGACGGCCGCCGGCAGCATGCCCGGGTCACGGAGCAGGATGAACGGGATCAGGAAGTTGCTCCAGACGTTGACGACCACCCAGACGGCGATCACCGCCAGGCCCGGACGAGCGTAGGGCAGCACGATGTCGCGCAGGATCTGGAACGAACCCGCGCCAAATACCCGGGCCGACTCCTCATAGCTCTTGGGCATCGAATCGACGAAGTCCTTGAGGATGAAGATCCCCGCCGGCGTGAGGCCGCCCGCCAGCACGAGGACCACGCCGATGTAGGTGTTGATCAGGCCGAGATCGAAGACGAGCAGGAAGAGCGGCACCATCGCGGCGGTGCCTGTCACGACCGACGAGAAGAGCAGCAGGACGTAGAGGAGAAGGTCACGTCCGGGGATCCGAACCCGGCTCAGCGCATACGCGGCCGGGGCCGCCGCGGCCACCACCAGGACCATGGTGGCGGCCGCCAGCACGACAGAGTTGACCAGCGACGGCAGAGCGTAGGGGTCCTTCAGCAGATCCGGGAAGTTGGCGAGCGTGGGGGATGAGGGCGGAGTGGCCGCCAAGGTTGGGTGGGCGTCGAACGGCGCGAACACGAGCCACAGCATGGGCAGCGCAAAGAAGGCGCTGACGATGACGACGAAGACATAGAAACCGATCCTGCTCAGGAACCGGCGGACAAGGAGGGCGGATTCCGACGGTTCCTGGGTCGGGCCTGGCGTGGGCGCCGGGTGGTCTCTGACCATCAGCTTCTCGCTCGGAGCAGGCGCAGGTAGATGAGCGCGATCCCCAGGTTGATGAGCAGCAGGATCGCCGAGATCGCCGCGCCGTAGCCCAGCTGGAAGTTAACGAGTGCGTTGCGGAAGATGTAGATGGGCAGCGTGTCGGTGGCGAAATTGGGACCGCCGGCCGTGATCAGGTAGGGCGAGAAGTCGTTGAAGGTCCAGAGGCTTATCAGCAGCAGGTTGGTCAGGATGTGACCGCGTATGGACGGCAGCACGATGTCACGCAGCTGCTGCCAGGACGAGGCGCCGGCAAGACGGGCGGTTTCGAGGTAGGAGGGCGGCACCGTGTTCAATGCACCGCCGAAGAGCAGCATTGAGAAGGCGGTGCCCCGCCACGTGTTGAAGACGATGATCGAGAGAAGGGGCCAGCTGAAGAGCCAGGGGATGTTGGCATTCCCCAACGCCACGTTGAGCGTGCCATTGTGCGTGTCGAGGAAGGCGATCCACAGGAAGGCCACCACCGAGCTCGGGATGATCCAGGCCGTGATGACCAGCACCTCGAGGGCGCTGCGGGCCGGCCCGTGCCAGCGGCGGAACGTCCAGGCGAGCGCGAAGCCGAGCCCCATCTGCCCGATGACGGCGGACCCGAGCACGTACAGGACCGTCACCCACAGCGAGTTCGCGAATGCTGGGTCGCCCAGCGCCGACGTGAAGTTGTCGAGCCCGATCACCTGCGGGTACGCGGCCTGGATCCCGGTCAGGCGATAGTCCGTGATCCCGAGGTAGAGCGTCCACAGCGCGGGGAAGACGAGGAAAACCCCGATGAGCAGGAGCGCGGGCGTAAGGAACGCGACCGCCCCGCGCGTAGGCAGGGCGGCCGCGCTGGCTTCGGGAGGAGTCGAAGCCCCCCGGGGCGGAGAGGTCGGCTCAGCCGCCCGAGGCGACATGATCGGCACCGACGAGCTTCACGAGCGTGGCGTTGTACTCGGTGGCTGCGTCACTGACCGACTTGCCATTGAAGACTTCCTGGCTGGCCAGCTGGAGTGCCTGCGAAACCTGCGGATAGACGGCGAACCCGGGCCGGTAGACGGTCAGCGGGAGCACCTTGGTCGCAACGAACGTGAGCACAGGGTCGCTCGAGAGGATCTGCGAGTTGACGTCGTTGCGCTGGGTGATCTGCGGCTGGCCATTCGTGTACTGAAGCACGGCGTCCTTGGATGCCATGAAGGACAGCAACGCCCAGGCTTCCTTGGGGTTCTTGGTGTTCGGGTTCAGAACGCGTCCACCGCCACCGGAGATGCTGACGAAGCTCTGGCCGTTCACGCCGCTGCCGGGGGTCATGGCCGGCATCAGTGTCCAGCCCACTTCGGTGGTCCGATTCGACATCGGATCGACCCCGCCGGTGGGATTGATGACGCCTCGCCACATGTAGTCACTCTCGGCCAGGATCCCGATCTTCAGCTGGCTGAACTCCTGGAAGGACTGGTCGCGGCCCTTGGCTGCCAGCTGGATCTGGGGATCGCCCAGGCCGGTCGTGTAGACCTGCTTGTAGAAGTTCAGCACGTTCTGGATCTGGGGCGTGTTGCCCTGCCACTTCTGGCTGGTTTCATCGTAGAGCTTGACGCCGGTGCCAACCAGGAGGGGCAGGAAGCCCTGCGCCGTCGTCGCCTCTCCCATCGCCGTCCCGGCGTCGATCTGGAGAGGCGTCACGCCGGGGACCTTGCTCTTGATGGTCTGGGCCGCCGTGAGGATGTCCTGCCAGCTCGTGGGCGCCCAGTCGGCCGGCAGACCCGCCTTGGCGAAGACGTCCTTGTTGAAGTAGAGGAAGCGCCCATCGGTGCCGGACGAGATGCCGTAGCGCTGGCCCTGGTACGACATGTTCGCCTGAACGGCCGTCGCGATCTGGCTCCAGCCGTCCCAGCTGTCGGCCGCAGGGAGGATCTGGTTGAGCGGCTTGATGTAGTTCGCCTGGGCGAACTCACCGATCCAGATGCCGTCCATGTCGAAGACATCGGCACCGCTCCCGCTCTTCAGGTCGAGCGCCAGCTGCGCCTTGTACTGCTCGTCGGCGACGCCCGTCCCATTGAAATTGACCGTGACGTTCTCACCCTGGGCGGCCATCTGCTTCTGGAAGGTCGGGATCACGTAGTTCGTGATCCAGGACGCCTCCTGGTCGCTCTTGCCCCCGACAACGGCATTGGCCGCGATGGTGAGGGTGATGGGCGCGGCGGCCGGACTGCTGGACGGCTGTGCGGCCGGACTGCTGGACGGCTGATTCCCGCCCGCACTGGAGGCGGCCGCGGTTGCCGAAGGCGACGAGCTGCTGCTCGAACACGCTGTGAGCACGAGCGCAGCTGTCGCAAGCAGGGCCGTCATGCGAGTGAGGCGCCGATTCGCATTCATGGTATCTCCCTGGCAGCGAAAACCGGCGCCGGCGGCGACCCGACAGGCCGGACAACCTCGGTCCCGCACCAATCCGCACGGCAGCGAGACCATGCGTGGTATCGATCACACGGATCCTACTGCAGCCCGTCGGTGGTGTAAAGGACCTGTGCAACCGACGATGGCTGGTCACACCGGAGCGCCAGTCCTCTGGCGCAGCGAGGTACATCGCGATCTTGTTTGGCCCGAAAGTGGTAGGTCTGGCGCAGGTGGAGGACCTTGCCGACCACTTCGGCGCTGGTCGCCCGCGGACTCGTGTGGGGCCCCGACGAGCCGTCGCGCAACGCGGCAATCCCGCCAGCTCGCGATCGGTCATCGGTCCGCCTCATCTCCCGAGGTCCCGATGCGTAGATGACGTCCGTCAGTTCTATAGTGCCGTGAGAGCCTTGGGCCGGCGAGGCATTGAGGTGATAACGGGTTAGGTCGTGTAGGCGCCCCGAGCCTGATAGCGCTGCCTGGCGCCTGGAGCCGTGCAAGTTCCCATGAGCCCGGGTCCGCTGCAACGACGAAGGTTGTCACATGCCAAACGCGGAGGCTAACTCCAACTCATGACGCCTCAACCGGGACACGTTGCACGCCAGCTCCTCCGCCGTGCGGTCACGCCTGGCCCGGACGGGGTAGTCAGCTCGATCAATCCGGAGACCGCCGGGTGGGAATACACGGCGTTGACTGTCTACCGCCTACGGCCGGGCCAGGCCGCTGGGCACGTGGCCGATGACAAGGAACGCCTCATTCTTGTGCTCGAGGGCCACGCCGATGCCTGGGCAGGAGGTCGCGACCTCGGAGACGTCGGGTCGCGGGCGACGGTCTTCGACGGTCCTCCCTGCCCGGTCCTTCTCGTAGCCCCCGGTGACGGGTTCGAGCTCGTGGCCAGGACGGCCGCGCTCGTGTGCGTCGCGTCGGCGCCTGGCGGTCCGATCGCGCTGACGAAGCTTGTTTCCCCTGGCGACGTCTTGGTTGAGGCGCGTGGGTCGGGCAACACCGCCCGCCGGATCCACCACCTGCTGCCGCCCGCCGCGGATGCCGGTCGCCTGATCGCCTTTGAGGTCTTCACCCCGGGCGGGAACTGGTCCAGCTACCCACCGCACAAGCACGACACCGAGGATCCGCCCCGGGAGGCGCGCCTCGAGGAGCTCTACTTCTACCGCTTCGCCAAGCCACAGGGGTTCGCATTCCAGCGCGTCTACACGCCGGATGGGAGCCTTGACGAAACGTTGACCGCGCGAGATCTCGACGTCGTGCTCGTCCCGGCGGGCTACCACCCGGTCGGCGCACCGGCGGGCTACGACTGCTACTACCTGAACGTCATGGCCGGCCCGAACCGCGCCTGGCACTTCACGGTGGACCCGGACCACGCGTGGCTGATGAACTGGGAGCCGGCCGCACCGCGAACGGCCCATGAGGACCCAGCATGACGATGACGATGGTCGAGAGCCCTCTGCTCCGGATGGCACAGACCACGCCGACCCAGTACTGGAACGACTCCTGCGCCACGGCGGAGCTGACGTACGCGGTCGAGCGGGGCGCGATCGGGGCGACTTCGAACCCGAGCATCGTGCTCGAGGTGATGAAGAAGGAGGGCGACTTCTGGGCCCCGCGCGTACGCGAGCTGGCGGATGCCAACCCGACCTGGAGCGAGGTCGAGCTGACCTGGGCGACCATCGAGGAGATGGCGGTCCGCGGCGCGGCCGTGCTGCGACCCGTCTTCGATCGCGCCGGTGGGCAGTATGGCCGGCTGTCCCTCCAGACCAACCCGGCGAACCATCGCGACCCGGTCCGCATGGTGGAGCAGGGAGTCCGATTCGCGGGCCTCGCGCCCAACATGCAGGTCAAGTTCCCCGCC
>Ga0182019_10000618_pt1 | contig 17400 bp, 14 predicted proteins | sample 812E2MmetaG_FD_120483 | JGI IMG/M metagenome (GOLD analysis project Ga0182019, IMG submission 120483) | Permafrost microbial communities from Stordalen Mire, Sweden - 812E2M metaG | ecosystem: Environmental > Terrestrial > Soil > Wetlands > Permafrost | place: Sweden: Stordalen | collected...
GCACCCGGTGTCGCGGTGCCGGACAAGGTCAAGACAGCCATCGGCAACTTAAAGCTGAACTACGGCTACCCCGATGACGCGACGACACAGAAAGTCTACGACAACCTGGACGCCTCACGTGCGCTACAGGCCTACCTACTGGCTATCCCGATAGTGAACCAGGTCGGTATGCGTGCCACACTCCGTGAGTCCGGACCGGTAAACCAGACGGATGTAATCTGGGAAGACCTGGTTGATTCGAAAACCGTAGAACTTACGGCGAATGACAACACCATCTATAGCTTCATTTGGCTTGATACGAAAAAGGGACCACTGGTCGTGGAGATTCCACCCATGGTTCTGGGGGCTATTGATAACTTCTGGTATAAATGGGTTGCCGACATCGGCATCACGGGTGCCGACAAAGGCAAAGGCGGCAAGTATCTGATTCTACCTCCCGGTTACGCCGGTGAAGTGCCCGAGGGTTATTTCGTTGTGCGACCGAGTACCTATGGCAACTGGATGCCCTTTCGCTCCTTTCTCGTCGATGGCTCGACCAAACCTGGCGTTGAAGCAGTCAAGAAGTATCTGAAGATCTATCAGCTCTCCGATGCGGCTAATCCTCCCGAGATGAAGTTCGTTAATGCCTCAGGCATTCCTTCTAACTTTGTCCCACCTGCCGACTACGCCTTCTGGAGTCTGCTGAACGAAGCCATTCAGGAAGAGCCCAGCGAAGGAAGCGACCCCACTACGCTCGGTATGTTTGCCTCCATCGGCATTGAGAAAGGCAAGTCATTCAATCCCGATGCGCGGATGAAAAAGATTCTGACCGACGCCGCGAACATTGGTAGCGTGACCGCGAGAGCAATCGCCTTCAGAATTCGCGATAAAGACGCCTTCTTCTATCCAGACAGTCAGTGGCGCCTACCCTTCTTCGGTGGCTACAAGTTCGAAAAATCACCCGGCGTAGCGAATCTGGATGGGGCTGCCTTCTTTTACTATATTGCCACTGGCGTCACACCGGCGATGGCGGAGAAAATGGTCGGCAAAGGTTCTCAATATCCTTGGAGAGCACAGGATGCAAATGGCAATCCATTCGATGGCGGGAAAAACTACAAGCTGCACCTGCCTCCTAATATTCCAGTGAAAGACTTCTGGTCAGTCATCGTCTATGATAACCAGACGCGCTCGATGGTTCAGACCGACCAGCAATTCCCCAGCGTCAGCAGCCAGAACAAGGATATGGTCGTCAACAAGGACGGCTCGGTTGATGTCTATTTTGGTCCCAAAGCTCCAGACGGGAAGGAAAGCAATTGGGTGCAGACCATTCCCGGCAAAGGCTGGTTCATGATTCTGCGACTGTACGGGCCGCTTGAGCCGTGGTTCGACAAGACGTGGAGGCCTGATGAGATTGAGCTAGTTAAGTAGGAATATCGCTAACTAACAAGTCGCTCAATCGGACAGTCCAAACCGGCGCTGCTTCGCAGTGTTGCGCCGGTTTGTTTCGTTAACTCTACGCCTTATATCCGCAGATGATAAATCAACAGGCAAAAAAAAGGCTTATCAACGATAAGCCTTTTTTAATATGGCGTCCCCAAGGGGGTTCGAACCCCTGTTACCGCCGTGAAAGGGCAGTGTCCTAGGCCGCTAGACGATGGGGACTAAAACGGGTTTAGTCTGGCCTAAAAAGCCTATCCTTATGGGATAAGGCCAAAAACTTTAGAATCTTTGGCTTTAAAAGTTGGTGTTATTCATGCGCCTATAGATGGCGTCCCCAAGGGGGTTCGAACCCCTGTTACCGCCGTGAAAGGGCAGTGTCCTAGGCCGCTAGACGATGGGGACTAGCGCTTGTGTAACTTTTTCTTACTGGTGGAGCCAGGCGGAATCGAACCGCCGACCTCTTGCATGCCATGCAAGCGCTCTACCAATTGAGCTATGGCCCCGCAGTTAAGAATGGGTATTCTACAGCAATTACCCGTTATGTCCAACTCTAATTTAAAGTTCTGATGTAATTGATGGCTTTTTCCAGCCTAGCCAGGGTTTTTTCCTGGCCCAGCAGCGCCAGGGTTATGTCAATAGCTGGCGATACTGCCGAGCCGCAAACAGCAACCCGCAAGGGCTGAGCCACTTTGCCCAGATTAAGTCCCAGGATTTCGGCAAGATTTACCACGATCTGATGCACCGCCTCGCCGTTCCAGTCGGTCACCGCGACCAACTCATCATGTAAACGGGCCAAGACATGATCGGAACCTGCGGTAAAATTCTTTTTAACCGCTTTTTCATCATAAACCTCAAATTCCTTATAGAAATAAACACTGGCGGCCGCCATTTCCACCAGCGTCTTGCAGCGCTCCCGTTGCGCTTTTACCACCGCTATCAACTCCGGCCCGTCGGCAGGATCCAAACTTAAGCGCTCGAACTGCCAGCTTAAATGCCGCGCGACATGCGCAGGATCGCCGTTCATAATGTATTGGTGGTTCAACCATAACAGCTTTTCCATGTTAAAGGTCGAAGCCGAAACATTGACATCATCCAGTTCGAAATACTCGACCATCTCGTCCATAGTGAAAATTTCCTGATCGCCATGCGACCAGCCCAAACGCACCAGATAATTCAGCAAGGCTTCCGGCAAATAGCCGTCATCGCGAAACTGCATCACACTGACCGCGCCGTGACGCTTGGACAAGCGCGCGCCGTCAGCGCCCAATATCATCGGCAAATGGGCGTATTTCGGAAGCTTGGCGCCTAGGGCTTTCAGGATATTCATCTGCCGTGGCGTGTTGTTAATGTGGTCGTCACCCCGGATAACATGGGTAACTTTCATATCCATATCATCGACAACCACGGTTAAATTATAGGTAGGCGTGCCGTCACCTCTGGCGATAATCAAATCATCCAGCTCTTTATTGGCGACCGTAATATCGCCTTTAACCAAATCCGGGATGGTCACTACGCCGTCCACCGGGTTTTTAAAGCGTATCACCGGCTCTCTTTCCAACTGCAACGCCTCATCAGAATCCCGGCACTTGCCGTTATAGCGCGGTTTTTCTTTATTGGCCATTTGCTCGGCACGTAACTGTTCCAACTCATCTTTGCTGCAATAGCAATAATAAGCATCACCCTGAGCCAATAGTTGCTGGATGATTTCTTTGTAGCGGTCGAAATGATGGGTTTGATAAAAGGGACCGGCATCATAATCCAGGCCTAGCCAAGTCATGCCTTCGAGTATGGCGTTAACCGACTCCTGGGTTGAGCGCTCCAGGTCGGTATCTTCAATCCGTAAAATAAATTTCCCGCCGTGCTTGCGCGCATACAGCCATGAGAACAAGGCCGTGCGGGCGCCGCCGACATGCAGGTAACCCGTTGGACTCGGAGCAAAACGTGTAGTGATAGTCATGGTGATAAGATTTCGTTAGTTAGTTTGTTAAATATTCAAGCTTATGGGCGCGGAGCAAGCGCCGTCAACGCGATGCCGTTAAAACGAATGCCGTCCCAGCCGTATTTGATGAACAATCTGATGTTTTGGTGGCCTGCACCCTGCGGGTCGTTTAAAACATCCAGCCGATAATAATCACCGAATAGATTTAAGGTTTGTGGCTGGTTAAGATTGTGCATTCGGGCAAAGGCGAAAATCTTGCAGGAACCTTCGTTAGTTCCGGCCTTGTTGACCAAAACCTGTTCACCCAGGCCGTTACTGAATTCCGTAGGCTGGTAATGATAGTTTTCGGCAATGACGGCAATCGTTTCATCAAAACTGACGGCGACATGGTTGTTTATTTTTTCAAGAAATGCGGCAAGTGACATGGTTAAGGCTCATCGTGGACAAATTCTTTTAGACGCATTATTGGAAATTAACCCTTCTTCAAAATCCGGCCTTTTTCCCGCTGCCAATCGCGGTCTTTCGAGGCCGCGCGCTTGTCGTGCAATTGCTTGCCCTTGGCCAGGCCGATTTCCAGCTTAGCCCGGCCGTTTTTCCAGTACATGGACAGCGGAATCAACGTGTAACCTTTGCGCTCTACCGAGCCGATCAGCTTATTAAGTTCATGGCGGTTCAGTAATAATTTCTTGGCGCGGATAGCATCCGGCTTGATATGCGTGGACGCCGACAACAGCGCAGATATATGCGCGCCCGACAACCAGGCTTCGCCGCGCTTTAGCACCACATAACTTTCTTTGAGCTGCACCCGGCCTTCCCGCAGACTTTTAACTTCCCAGCCTTCCAACACTATCCCCGCCTCAAAGCGCTCTTCAATAAAATACTCATGCTTGGCCTGACGATTGACGGCTATGGTTGCATTTTGCTGAGTTTTATTTTTTTGGGACTTTTTATCGGCCATAGTGGGTAAGTTGTAATTTTTAAACTGACGTAAAGGAATAATTTTGTTATTTTACTCGATATTATTAATAAGGTGAGTTTTTAATAGGCGCTCAAATGACGGACACAAAAAAATCAGTACACGGTGCATGGTCATCACGTTTCGCATTTATTCTGGCGGCAACCGGTTCGGCGGTGGGCTTAGGCAATATCTGGAAGTTTCCCTACATTACCGGAGAAAACGGCGGCGGTGCATTCGTCCTTGTTTATCTGGCCTGCGTAGTGCTGATCGGCATCCCGATCATGATCGCCGAAACTATGCTCGGGCGGCGCAGCCAACGCGACCCCATAGAGACGATGGAACTGTTGGCCGACGAAGCGGGCGCGGATAAAAACTGGCATTATCTGGGCTGGATAGGCGTCATCGCGGGCCTGTTAATCCTGTCCTATTACAGCGTGATTGCCGGCTGGGCGACGGCTTACATCTTTAAAGCCTTTGCCGGTAGTTTTTTCGATGCCGACGGCGTAGCTATAAAAGGGATTTTTAATGACTTTGTCGCAAGCCCTATCCAGTTGATTTTCTGGCATTCGCTATTCATGCTGGCGACCATGCTGATCGTGGTGCGCGGCGTGCATAACGGCCTGGAAAAAGCCGTAAAATGGTTAATGCCCGCCTTATTCGTATTAATGCTGTTATTGGTCGCTTATGCGATGACTACCAACAGTTACTACCAGGGCCTGAATTTTCTATTTGTGCCCGATTTTAGCAAACTGACCGGTAACTCGGTATTAACCGCGATGGGCCACGCCTTTTTTACCCTCAGCTTGGGCATGGGCGCGATTATGGTTTACGGCTCTTATCTGCCTAAAAACGTATCGATAGCCCAAACCGCATTTTTAATCGCAGGTGCAGACACCATCGTGGCTTTATTGGCGGGCATTGCCATTTTCCCTATCGTGTTTGCCAATAACCTGCACCCCGATTCCGGCCCCGGACTCATCTTTCAAACCCTGCCGATTGCATTCGGCGCAATGACCGGCGGCTGGTTGATGGGCATCTTGTTTTTTGTAATGCTGGCGATTGCAGCCCTCACGTCCTCTATTTCCCTGATAGAACCGGCAGTGGCATGGCTGGTTGAAAGCAAGGGTTTGAGCCGCGAAAAAGCCTGCTTATGGTCGGGTTTGGCGACCTGGTTGCTGGGTCTGGGCACGGTGTTTTCCTTTAATGTCTGGTCCAACTTCAAGCTTTTCGACCGCAGCATCTTTCAATTGCTGGATTACTTGACCGCCAATTTAATGCTGCCCATCGGCGGCTTTTGCATCGCGGTGTTTGTCGGCTGGATTATGAAGCAAAAACACAGCGAACAGGAACTGAACATGCCGGATGCCAAAAGCTATCAACTGTGGAAGATTCTGATCAGTTATGTCGCGCCGCTCGCGGTGTTTTTTGTATTCCTGCATGTCATCGGAGTGCTATAGTGACGGTCGTACAAAAAAGCGCACTGGTTAAATATTCCGCACAACAAATGTACGATCTGGTTTGCGACATCGACGCCTATCCGCAATTTTTGCCCTGGTGCAGCGGCAGCCGCATACTCAAGCATGAAGGTGAAGTGATTGAAGCCGAATTGTTGATTGCCAAGGGCGGCTTTAAAAAAGCGTTCTCCACCCGGAACCGGGTGGAGAACGGCAGCAAAATGACCATTTCTTTGCTGAACGGCCCTTTTAGCTACATGGAGGGCGCGTGGAATTTCACGCCCTTGCGCGAGGACGCCTGCAAGATTTCCCTGGATCTGGAATTCGAAATGCCAGGGAAACTGGCCAATCTGGCCTTTGGCGCTGTATTTAACCGAATCCGCAACACCATGGTGAGTTCCTTTACCGGTCGCGCCAAACAAGTCTATGGCTGAAGTCTTGATCGCTATTGAAGTGGCTTACGCCACCTCCGAACAGCAGGCGCTGATTGCCCTGGACATGCTGGAAGGCGTGACCATCGAACAGGCGATAAGGGCATCAGGCTTATTGGCCCGTTTCCAGGAAATAGATGGAGCTGACATTAAGGTCGGTATTTTCGGCAGCGTTTGCAAGTTGGATCAGCCGTTAAAGCAAGGCGACCGGGTGGAAATTTATCGGCCTTTGCGCCATGACCCCAAAGAAGCGCGGCGGCAGCGGGCGGCAAAGGAATATCATTTTTGAGTATTACCTTTATGTTGTTTAAATTTTATAGGAAAAACTATGCATTTATATTCGAATAACTTAAAACAAACACTGCTTTTTTTAGCGCTTTGTAACTCAGCGTTTGTTATAGGCGGCTGTTCCCTTTCAGACAGTTCAGGAAGCATTTCGGACTCGACAAGTTCCATTATTAGTAGTCCTTCTTCCGTTTCTGGAAAGAGCAAAAAATACCCCAATGAAGTTGCTGATTATACGATGGCTTATGTTAAATCTTCGCAGCCGGATGCGGATTACAATTCTTTCCTTAAAGGGCTAAGTGATATAGCTGCAAAAGAAGGCGTTACAAACTGGGAGCAAGATACTCGAACCTATATAGGTATCGGAAAAGGCTTAAAAAAAGCTAATGTTGAAGGTACTGCTTATGAAACGTATAAAACTAATTTTGCCCAGGGCGACTCCAAAAAAATGGAAGACATTCAGGATGGTTATGAATCCGACAAGTAACAGTCAGTCCGGTTGATTTATTGCTCTATTTTAAATAGGCTTCAACAGTTTTGCGTGTAAATCATGCGCTTTAGTTTGAAGCCTTTTTTTAATAACGCGCTTCTTATTGCGTTAACTCTTTGTCCTGTTTCGGCTTTTGCCGCATCGTTTGAATACCTTTATCTGGAAGCGAATGAGGGTAATTCTAGCGGTGGGCACAGCGCCTTACAATTAGGCGATGAAATTTATCATTATCAGCATCATGATTCCGGTTTAATTCGCCTGCTCAGACAAGATAAACAGGAATTTCATTTTCTGTATCGTTTTGTGCAAAATAGACCGCTTCATCTGAGCCATATTGAGGTATCCGAACAAACCTTTACACTGCTTAGTGAGCATTTCAAGTTGCAGTTTCTGGCGCAGGATCAACAATTCAAACAACTGAATGACTTGCATAAAAATCGCGTTCTGTTAGGTCGATTGATACATAAGCAAAGCGCCAATAATGATATTTTTTTAGATGCTGATTTTTCTTCGGCTTTACGACTAAAGGGCGCAGGTCTTTTTTATGCCGAACAAGAATTAGACAGTCCCAAAAAAAATGAGCCCAACAGCAACATAAGGGGTGTGCGATTTCGATCGTCACTTATTATTGAAATGTTGCGGGAGAAAATAGCACAATACCATGGCCAAGATTACCTTTTGCAGCGCCGTGAACAAATAAGCAATGACATCAAAACCCTAATGCCCAGCCATTGGCCTGTAGTAACATCAATTTTGTCGAAAGATAACTTCCCCCCTGCCATTAATTCATTTGCAGATAGTTATGAAGATTATTTAACCGGATTAGTCGTCATAAAAGTGCTGATGGAAGCCCAGCCGCTAAATTCTGATGCTTATTTTGTAACCTCTGAGGCAGTGACTCCGGAACAAAAGGAAGTATTAAAGAGATTGCGGGATCAACTGACCTTAAGCCTGATAAAGTCAGTTAATTCCGGTCGACCTGATTGGGGTTATGCTGCTTTAGTTAATATGGCCCGGCTTGTTGCGGTTGAGCTTTCATTACATTTGGGGCTATGGGTTTTTATTGACGATTATGCGATGGACAGTGAATGGATCAGCGCTGATCAATTTGCCCACAACGCAACACAAATGGGAACCCAGATTAACGATGCGCTGACCCATTTTATACAGACCCGGAAAACAGTGTTAAGCCCTGGCGGGCTTACTGAAAGCAACTACAGCAAACTTGAAATGACCGCTAACCGATATTTTGAATTGCTCAATGGCAAACGGCATAAGGCTATTCGCTATATAGGTGAAAAAGCGCTACCCACTAAAAGTATTAGCCTACCGAATTGGCTTGTTCCTGAGTTGACGCAACAACAATTGGCTTTGGCATTAAGCGAGCTGGATAGCTATGAAACACAATTGCTACAGGAATTGGCAGAACATTATCAATATAATTTGATTACTCGTAATTGTGTTACCGAACTGTTTAGAACAATTGATCAGGCTTTGTTACAAAAAAACAAAACGGATAGTGGACAATCAAAACCTGCCGAATTGTTAATAACAGAATCTACGAATCGCCTAGGCGGCAACGTTTCTGCCTATTATAATTTTATCCCTTATATGTCGTTTCAGTCGGTGCAAGACCATTACAATGTGACGCAAAGTGAGGTATTAAATTCCTACCGTGGTCAGCAATTGCAAAAGCTTTACGCTCGGAATAAAGGGTTGATGAATGTATTGCGCGAATCTAACACTATCACCAGCACGTTGTATGACTATAATTCTGACGATGCTTTTTTTGTTTTTTTTACCGATGACACACTGCTATTTAGACCTGTTTTTGGACTATTCAATACCGCCGCCGGTATTGGTCAAAGTGTATTTGGCTTGTTAAGCTGGCCTTTTGATTCGGGGGAAAACCTTAAATTAGGGGTGACAGGGGTTTTAATGAGCCTACCCGAATTATTATTTTTCAATATACGCAAAGGAAGTTACAAATATTTGTCTTACATTCAATTTGTGGATGATGAAAAAGCGACATATTGATTTTTTTCATTCCAGTCATTGCTTACCGCTCTGACATTGGAATCATTTGATTAAATACAACATGAAAATGTCGGGCACGAAAAGCATGTGCCCACCCTACCCGGCTGCTCGCCAAGGCAGCGCCGCGCGCGTCAAAAAAATCAAAATCAAAATCTTCTTTAATGCTTTTGCTGTTTCTTTAGGTGGATTGCATTATAATGAAAGTTATAACATACCTTCTTCATTATGGTGATTAATATGCACACGCTTAAACTTACACAAATCGGTAATTCAGTTGGTTTGATTTTTCCCAAGGAGATTTTGAATCGACTAAAGCTTGTAAAAGGCGATACAGTATTTTTAACAGATGCTCCTGGAGCCATTACTATTACGCCATTTAATCCTGACTTTGACGATCAGTTAGAGATTGGACGTGAATTTATGCGCGAATATAGAGATACGTTTCAAGCATTAGCAAAATGAACGATTGGAAATGGATTAATAAGCAGCTTTTAATTATTTTGCATGATGAGAGCTTGGTTTTACACGGTGGCACACCAGGTATTCGTGATGAAAACTTATTAGACTCAGCTCTCCACAGACCTTTAAATTTGGCTGCCTATAGAGAGCCGGACTTTGCAGAGTTAGCAGCTTCTTACGCCGTTGGCTTGGCTAAAAATCATGCTTTTGTTGATGGGAATAAACGCGCTGCATTTTTATCTGTTGGTTTATTTTTGGGAATTAATAAATATAAGCTTTTAGCTGCCCAAGTTGATGCAACACTGATGATGGAGGGGATCGCTGGCGGTGAAATAATGGAAGTCGAGTTTTCTAATTGGATACGTTTGAATTCACTAAAACTTTAAAAACTACATTATTTATCTGTCGACAGGGCCATAGGATGCGCTGAGGAACGAAGCGCATCGTTCGCGTTACTTGACCTTCGTCGGCACATCCTATGCACTACGACCTGATCTTTTCCCTCAAGACCAACTTGCTCAGCGCGGGCAGGACTACCAAGGTCTTCATTATGGGTTTGAACCAAACTATCGTTGTGTCAAATTTCATGTGTCTCTCCAATTATCTCGCTTTGGGTGTTTTATTTTTTGGTTATCTATCGTAACCCAGTGTTATATAGCTATTTTCCGATCAAAGAGAGGACTTTGTGCAACGGAGCGCTTGAAACCTTGATGGATCCCTCTAGTGGGTGATTTAATTCCAGGATAAGAAAAATCGCGCCCGACATCGATAGGGCGCAAACGAACAATGCTGATTTTGCTGTCAGGTTTCGAGGGGCTAACAAACCAAATAGAGCGAACAGGACGGTGAGCCAGAATGTGAGAACAACAAGAAATATCCTCGGCAGGTTAGTCTGCGATTGCTCAATTAACATCCATCGTGATTGCATCATGTCGGCACTAATTTGCAGAGCCTGAGATTGAAGGTATTTTTGAGAGTCGTTCTGCGGCGAGAGATCACGAATCATATTATAAACATCAGCCATCTCGGTAGCCGCTTCCATCTTCGCCAAATCCGCGCTATGTGTGCTTTCGTCAGGCCAAATGCGTTCGATTGCTGCGGCGACCGACTGAGGCAACATCTCTCGCACCTCTTTCGCTTCCGGTCCATAGCGGGACAAATAGTAGTCGATTGTGATGATTTTTGCTCCCCCTTCCGTAATGCTTGAGTTGGTAACATCGTATGAACCTTTCGCCGAACTCACCAGCAGACCAATAATCAAGGCGACCAATGTGGCCATCATTCCGGCAGACGACATCAGAATGTCTTTGGAGTCTGCTTGCGTGTGATGATCGGGTAGGACGACACGGAGGCATGAACCCAGCAGTATGCCGCTAAGCATAAATGCGAAAATAATAAACGCAGTTAACAGTGCCGACATATCAATTACTCTCCTCTACTATCACTAGAACTATAATATAAATGCTTAAGTTATTTGGCTACCAACTTAAGGCGAGACAGATAACATCCCTTAGAGGGATGTTATCTTATGGTGTCCTACTTTAAACTGGAAGCCAGTTATTTCATATTCATGATCGAATTTGCTGCTACTCGCTGCTCTTGTTGTTGGGTTGCGCCTCCATCAGCTTCTTTTCGTCCTCCGGCGAGAGCTTCGGTCGGTCAATTGTTAAGGTAATCTTGTCGATCTTTCCAGTGAAAGCGAATGGCACTTGGTAGTCCTGATCTGCCACCGGAGTACCCGTGTCGGAGCCGACATCGAGGTTCTCGTCCCATGCAAGGATAAACGGGATAGTGCGCTCCATCTTCTGACTGGCCATCTCCTTGCCATCCACCTTAAGCACACCGGTGCCGTTGCGTCCGATACCGCTCATGTTGTTAAAGGCCAGCGTGCCCATACCCAGCCCGTCGTACTTGAAGTCGAACTCGAGCGTGTGTTTGCCGGACGCCAGCGCCTCGGAGCCTTCCCACTTGACACGCTCCAGGCCAACCAGATTCCACAAGAACACCGGTTTACCCTTGAGCAGATAGAAACCGTAGCCGGCGAAGCGACCACCCTGGGTGATCAGCATACCTTCGGCGCCATTCTCTGGAATCTCGACCTCAGCCTTGAAGTTGTACGAGGCGTTAAGCACGCTCGGCGCATCGCCGTTGGGTGTGCCCGTCAGCGGCGCACTCCAGGTGAAGACATTGCGACCGGCGGTGATGCTGGGCTTCGGCGTGATAAGACGGGTCACTACCGTCGAATCCAGTGGCAGCACCTGGTACTTATTGGCCTCGACCCAGAACAGGTTCTGCATCTCCTTCAGCTTGGCCGGGTTCTTCGCGGCAACGTCCTCGTACTGAGTCCAGTCGTTGTGCAAGTCGTACAGCTCCCACGAATAGGCGGCCGGATCCGCACCAACGCCGCCACTGATGTCCCAAGGCGGCCTCATGACCTTAGAGCTGGCCATCCAGCCGTCATGGTAGATAGCGTGGTCGCCCATCATCTCAAAGTATTGGGTCTTATGCGTTGAAGGCGCATTGGCATTCTTCTGGTCAAAGGTGTACATCATGCTGACGCCCTCGATCGGACTCTGCCTGATGCCGTCGACCACCTTCGGCTGCTTGATCTGCGTCGCCTCAAGGATGGTCGGCACGACGTCAATCACATGATGGAACTGGTTACGGATGCCGCCTTTATCAGTAATCACCTTTGGCCATGAGATCGCCATGCCCTGCTTGGTGCCGCCAAAGTGGGACGCCACCTGCTTGGTCCAGGAGAACGGCGTATTAAAAGCCCACGCCCACGGAACAGCCATGTGGTTGTAGGTCTTGTCAGACCCCCAGACGTCATAGAAGTTCTTGAGCTGCGCCTCTACCGGCACCTCGACCCCGTTGAACATCGCCACCTCGTTCGGCGTACCGATCAGTGTGCCTTCCGCACTAGTGCCGTTGTCGCCGTTGATGTAGATGATAAGCGTATTGTCGAGCTTGCCCATGTCCTCGACTGCTTGGATGACGCGGCCGATCTCGTGGTCGGTGTAGGCGACATAGGCGGCAAACACGTCCACCTGGCGAATGAACATCTTTTTTTCATCCGGCGTGAGTTGATCCCATACCTTGAGTAGGTCTTTGGGCCACGGCGTCATTTTCGCATTTTGCGGGATCACGCCAAGTTTCTTCTGGTTCTCGAAGATCTGCTCGCGCAGCTTGTTCCAGCCTTGGTCAAAGAGGTGCATGTCACTGATCTTCTGGATCCATTCTGGCGTAGGATGGTGCGGCGCATGCGTGCCGCCTGGCACGTAGTAGACAAAGAAGGGTTGATCGGGCGTTAGCGTGTTGACCTGATTCATGTAGGCGATAGCCTCGTCGGCCATCGCGGTGGTCAGGTTGTAGCTCGGATTGCCTTGGAATGGGTAAATGTACGTCGTGTTGCGCGCAAGGTTGTCCGGTTGCCACTGGTTGGTGTCCCCACCCATGAAACCGTAGAAATACTCGAAGCCCATGCCGGTCGGCCACTGGTCGAACGGTCCGATCGCCGAGGCCTGGAAAGACGGCGTGTTGTGGTTCTTGCCGAACCAGGATGTACGGTAGCCGTTGTCCTTGAGGATCTTGCCGATCGTCGCCTTGTCCTTGGTGATGAAACTGTCATAACCCGGATAGCCAGTCGCCTGTTCGGCGATGACGCCGAAGCCCACCGAATGGTGGTTGCGACCGGTGATGAGCGCCGCCCGCGTCGGCGAGCACAGCGCGGTAGAGTGGAAGTGAGTGTAGCGCAGGCCATTGTTAGCAATGCGGTCGAGCGCAGGGGTCGGGATCACGCCGCCGAAGGTGCTCGGAACACCGTACCCTGAATCGTCGGTCATGATCAGCAGCACGTTGGGGGCGTCCTTGGGGGGCACAATGCGCGCGGGCCAGTAGGGCTGGGAACCCTTCGTCGCGCGCTCGATCTTGCCGCCGAATTTCTGCGGCGGCGCCGGCAACTGGCTACCATCAATTGAGGTAGTGGCGTCGGGTGAACCCGGCGTACCCGTCATTTGTGATTGACCGGTTTGTTCATGACCGTTGTTGGTGATTACTTTACTTTGAGTTTTTTCCGCAATCGCCTGGGGGGTAACAACTGCCAACGTGAGTATCGGCAATACAATAAGCACAAAACCAAGTAGTTTTTGTTTCATAGCTATTCTCTTTAAATTGGTTGATTTAATTATCTTTGCTACATCTACTTGCTGTCAAGCTAAAATAAACCGTCAAGTTAGGGGCAAATAAACCGAACATCGGGCGGGGTTTGCAACCCCGCCCGTACCGTTTGAAGCTCATGGCAAAGTAAAAAATGTAAGCGATGCTCATACTTTATCCACTCAGCCACCCACCAACACCGTCTGCACCGCGCTCCATTCGCCGTGGGCTTGGTCTTTGTTCCACCATCTCATGCGGTATGTTCCAGAGCGGAAACCCCCTATTGGTTAAGTCTATTCATTCACATTAACCAATACCTGATTGATAACCGCCGCTGAAATACGAAAATCAGAGGCATGCAAAACCTTAAAAACTTCCCTTGCCGACGGTATCAAACTTTGTTTTTTTGCCTGGCCGATAATAGCTGCAGTACCGATAACGTGCAGTCCATTCTCTTTCGCCACAGCACGACCTGCGCGCTCATCCATAATCAACAAAACTTCCTCGGCATGACTTAAACCTAGATTAATACAGTCGGTCTCACCGGCGTCCAGATCAATATCTAATCGCGACTCTATAGTCTCAGTCCACACTTTTATCCAGCCTGAGACGATAGCGTGAGTAATGGCCTCTTCACCACGCGCGGCTTTACCTGGCAACACTTCTTGTTTTACAGACTCCGGCAGAAAAACTGTACCAAAAATGTCAGGTAACCATTTTAAGCCATCCACTATCGCCAGTCCGATCAAAGAACTGGCATCAATAATAACAATTCGTGCCATGCCGTTTTACGCCTCTTTCAGCCATTGCTCCAGGGTATCCATATCCTGTTGCACTTCTTCAGCCGTTTGATTGATAACAGGAATGCCTAAACGCGACACATGGGCGATAAAATCGGCCAACGGTGTGTCAGCAAGCTTGGCAGAACGCGCTAATGATAAATTCCCATCTTTGAACAATGCAGTTGCTAATGCTTTACGCACCCCTGGCATACTGATAATTTTAGACGATTTGAGTCCTATCATTAAGGCGTCCGGTTCGTTTCGGTTCATTACCAACACCAAATCATCGTGCGCCATACGCAGTGCTTCACTGGGATTATTCTTTAAACCGCTGACATTCACTGTTTTCATAGCCTTAACTCATAGGAAGATTATATAGGCATATTATAGGCGTAATTACTCAAAAACCAACGAAGATAAATTTATGATAGATATTGTGTGCATCACCTACGACCTGATTTTTTCCTTCAAGACCAATTTGCTCAATGCGGGCAGGACTACAAAGGTACAAGTCATAATCCAGAATATGCCTATGGTAATCACCAGGCCCATGCTGGCAATGCCTTCATGCGGCGAAAAAGCCAGGCCTGCAAAACTGGAGGCGGTGGTTAATGCGCCGTAGAACATGGCCCGGGCTGTACTGGATTGGTAAATATTCTGCTCTTCGGACAGCGAATGATGCAGCTTTTCCACCATGTGGATGCCGTTATCGACGCCCAACCCCAGCAACAACGGCAAGGCGATGATGTTGGCGTAATTAATCGGCGTATGGGTGAGCACGGTGCTCGCCATCGTGAACAAACCCGCCAGGATCAATGGCGTCATGACCAACAGGGTGTCGGTGATATTACGTTGTATCGCAAACAATAGCAGCGCAATGGTGATTAAGGCGATAGTAATGGCTTTTTGAAAAGAGCCTATCACTTCTTTCATTGACTCCCAGTAAATAATAGGCAAATCTGTGGTTTTAGGCGCTACCGATTGCACATCAGTAATAAACTGTTGCAGATTGTCCAGGTCGTTCAAATCTTTTTTAGGAAATATCTGGATGCGATACCAGCCTTCCTTGCTGAGCCATCGCTCCTTAATATCGGCCGGTAAATCGCCCAAGCTGACCTCCCGTGCATTTAAGCCGGTTAACAGTTCATTCATGGCGTTCGGCAGCGTACCCAGCAGCGTTGTTTGTATTTTCTCGATAAACAGTCGTTGACTGGGTTGTTGCCGGGCGTCCAGCTCGATCAACATATCCTGCAACTCTTTTTTAAATGCGGTTAACGCCGCGATCTCATGGGCGTCTGTTTTATCGGGCAAGCTCTTATCTATAGCTTTTATCAGCCGGTTAATGCCGGGAATAGGATCATTGTCGGCTTTCAGCGCCGGAAAACTTTGCGCTTGCGACCCCAGCATCAGTGCCATGTCTTCAATGGTCGCCAATTTTTCCTGTTGCCCGGTGGGCATAAAATCAAAAAGACTGACGGTTTTATCCACTGTGGACAAGGCGGCAAGCTTTTTCTTCATCACCGTGGCTTGTTGCGCATCGGCGGCCAGCACCGTCAACGTCATCGGCGTGGTATCCGGGTTTTTATTCAAATTTTTGAAGGCAATCACCGATTCGGTATTGGGATCGCGCAGGTTGATTGGATTGAAGTCGGTTTTGACCTTAAAAACCAGCCCTACGGACATAATCGCGATAATAACGGTTATCAGGGTAATGGGTTTGGCGTAATGCAGCGTATAAGTCGCCAATTTTTCCGCCAACGTCGCCAGGAACGGATGTGCGGACGGCGGCTCCGGGTTTACCGACACAGGGATAAACCGTAATAACGCAGGCAAAACCGTCAAGGTCACCAACAAACAGATAAACAAGCTGGTTCCGGCCAACAACCCCAGTTCGGATACGCCTTTATAATCGGTCGGCACAAACGCATAAAGTCCTATGGAAGTGGTCGCCGCACAGAGCAATAACGAAGGCCCGGTGGATACCAGTGTACTGCGCAAAGCTCTTTCTCTATGCACATGATGCTTTAGGTTGTCGCGGTAGCGTAAACAAAAATGGATGGCGTATTCCACCCCCAAACCGATATTGGATACGGCAAAAGCCACCGAAATTAAATTCAATTCTTTAACGGCAAAGGCCGCAAACGCCCCGCAAAATACCATGCCTAACGCCAGGGTAAACAAAGTGGCCGCCGTCAATAAAACGGAGCGATAGGCCACCAGTAAGATGCCTAAAACTAACACCACAGAGAAAATACAGGCGTTAAATGTGCCGCTGCTCATGCCCACCAATTCATCGTCTTCAAGACCGACTTCGCCCGTCACCCAAACCTTAACTGCAGGCAATCCCGGTTGCTGAATATCGGCAATGGCTTTGCGGACAGCGTCAATTGCATGCTCGGCCGGGCGGATTTGAGTGTAATCAAACTTGGGCGAGAGCGTGATAAAACCTTGATCGCCGCTCGCAGCGCTTAATTTATTACCGGCGATCAACGATTCCCAGGACAGCAGGTTGTTTTCACCATTGATGCTTTTATGCAGGGCCAGCGTAACCTTGTCTATCAGCAACGGCATATCGACGGGCAGTTCCTGGTTTTTATCGGAAGAACTTAACGCATCTTCAAAAATAGAAAAAAAGCCCGTTAAGTTAGGCTCCTGGGAAATCCTGCCGATAAACGGCTGCGCCTGGGACAAGTTGCTGGATAAGGCTTGTAAGTCTTTAGGGGCCAGATAGAGCAAGCCGTTCTGATGAAAGAAATCGCTTTCGCTAGGGTTATAAACCGAATCAAAATTGGCTTTGTCGGCGCTTAATAAACGCCCCAGGCGTTTGGTCGCCGCTTTGGTTAATTCAGGCGTATCGGATTCAACCACCAGCAACAGCGTATGCATATCCTGCGCAAAAGCTTTTTCAAATTGGCGGCGATTTTGCTGAAAAGGCGCATTAGGCGCCACCATGTCTTGCGTATCGGTATCGATACTTAAATTATTAAC